>Ga0209810_1001307_pt1 | contig 39152 bp, 42 predicted proteins | sample Coa_R1_7_FD_187159 | JGI IMG/M metagenome (GOLD analysis project Ga0209810, IMG submission 187159) | Surface soil microbial communities from Centralia Pennsylvania, which are recovering from an underground coalmine fire - Coalmine... | ecosystem: Environmental > Terrestrial > Soil > Unclassified... | reverse complement strand
CGCACTCTCGGTTAAGGTGAGGCTTGAGAAGTAGGGACAACTATCTGCTCGGCCAATAGTCAAAGCACATCAATAGGGCTTCGCACCGCAAGTCCTCCTCGACTCAGAACGTGCGTGTAAATCATCATGGCCTTGACATCCTTATGTCCCAGCAACTCCTGTACAGTTCGAATGTCATAACCGTTTTGAAGCAGATGTGTGGCAAAACTATGGCGAAAGGTGTGGTAACCTACATGCTTGTTTATCCGCGCCAAACGAGCCGCTATCTTTACCGCCTTTTGCAAACTCCTATCACTCATGTGCCAGCGACGCACAATTCCCGAACGGGTATCTTTAGCTAAGCGGGCTGCGGGAAACACGTATTGCCATATCCACTCCCGGTTGGCATTTGGGTATTTTCGTTCCAGCGCGAAAGGCAGATAGACAGAACCGTATCCTCTGGCTAGGTCTTTCTCATGCAACCGTTTCACGCGCTGTAAGTGTTCTTTAAGTGGTAATACAAGGCTAGCCGGAAGCATAGTCACCCGGTCTTCCATACCTTTACCGTCCCGAACAATGATCTGATGTTGGGCAAAATCAATGTCCTTAACCCGCAGCCGTACACATTCCATTAATCTCAAGCCGCTGCCGTAAAGCAATTTCGCCATTAGCTGAGGTAAGCCTGATAAGCACCCAATAATCTTACTCACCTCTTCCTTTGTCAAGACAGTGGGTAGTCGTTTCGGTCTTTTGGCTCGAACCGAATCAATCGGGAAGTCCAAGTCCTTGTTGAGTACATCACGGTATAGTAGCAATAGGGCGCTAAAAGCCTGGTTTTGAGTGGACGCTGAGACTTTTCGTTCTACTGCTAGATATGTTAAAAAAGCCTCAATTTCAGCATGTCCCATCTCCTGAGGATGCCTTTTGTTATGAAAAAGGATGTAACCGTCTGATCCAGGCGACATAACTCTTCTCGGTGCGAATGGAATAGTGCTTGCGTCTTACAGTTTCACGAACCCGATCAGGCAGTTTCTTTGGGTGCTGTTCCATGTTCCATAGTTTTTCGTACTTACTTATTGACTTAAAGATGTATCTTTAAGTATACTCCTGAACAAGAGAAAAGGTGACAATCTCGTTTGTATAAATAACCCAAAAAGGAGGACAGAAATGAAACGCGTTGACGCCATAGTGGTATTGATAGTATTGGCTTTGTTAATCGCAGTGCCATCCCTTGCTGTTGATCAAACGGAGGGTAAGCCGTCCGCGACAACAGCGAAGAAGCCCGCGGCTCCCAAGATGACAGATGCGCAGAAGATCGCGCTCGCTATGAGTGCTGGGCCTGCGGAGATTGCGAAAAACGCCACAATAATAGACATGACCGACATGCCCGGCGGTCAGATGAAGCAACTAAGGGAGGGTACGAACGGGTGGGTATGCTACGCGAATATAGGTGCGCCGATGTGCCTCGACAAGGAGTGGCAGAAGTGGGCCGAGGCTTGGATGAGTAAGGGCCAACCAAAGGTTGAGGGGACAGGCATTGGCTACATGCTTCGTGGCGATCGGGGCGCGAGCAACATTGACCCTTATGCCACAGGACCCGCCGCTGACAATCAGTGGGTGGTCTCGCCGCCTCATATAATGGTGCTCTACCAGGACCCCAAGATGCTAGATGCCTTTCCCACGGATCCGAAGAGCGGCGGGCCTTGGGTGATGTGGAAGGGCACACCGTACGCGCATGTCATGGTACCGGTATCGCCCACGAAGGCGGCTACGATGCCTTCCAAGTAGCAAGCCAAGTCAAAGACCAAAAGGCTCGGTTTCTTTTGACGGTGGCCCAACACCCGTTGAAGCGGAGCCGCGCCAATGAATGGCTCGCTTAACCCAGCATCTCAGGCACGACCCGGTTAGCGAGACTTGAGGGGTGTTAAAGAGACAATTGAAGAAACACGCGCTTACGCTCACTCTGATCCTCATATTGCTCTGCGTATCTTCATCCTCGCCTCTCTCAGACGATCGCGATACTGACATAATAAATAAGTTCATATCAAAACAGGAATCTCAGGAAAGCGGAAACGAGTATAGGGATGCGAGAAGGGTCATAGCCGGAGACCTCAACCGCGATGGTATTTCCGATCTGGCGGTTTTATATACAATTGAGGGTCAGAATGGTACAAACAACTATGTTCAATACCTGGCCGTCTTTATTCGAGTCAGTGGTAGATTGGTTTATGTTACGCGCATCTCAGTTGGAGGTAAGCTTTATCGAGATGTTGAGATGGAGTCAATAAAGGACAGCGTGATTATTTTGAAGACTCTTACCTATACAGCGAAAGATGCGTCCTGCTGCCCCAGCAAAGAGGGGACGGCTCGATACGCGCTGGTTAAGCGCAGGCTAAAGGAGATACGATGACTGCTTATCTCGGTCGCTTGACATCTCACCCTGTTTAGCCTATGTTGGAATTCATTACAGCAAAAGCGTTGGTCTAAATCAGTGCCTGTCTGATATATAATTAGGTAGTGTCACGATCTATGATTGGGTATAGATGCGCAGACGGAAACACCTGAAATTCGACTCTCTACTTAGATTCCTGAACAGCGCCCAGAGTGAACTGAAAAGGTGCGAACGCTCAAAATCCTACTTAGCGGGTACTATCTTGATGGGTGCTGCAGTTGAGTTCGCGCTTACTAGCCTGATGCATGCCTGGCCTCATTTGGTATATCGACGAGGTAAGAAGCTGAAAGATTATTGGGACCTCAAGCGACTCAATGACTTCGCGCACACGGTCGGATGGCTCGACTACAAAGCCTTCCTCGCGGCCGAACGCATTCGGAAACACCGCAATCTCGTCCATCCGAATTGGTTTGCCTCGAAGAATCCACCTCGTATCGCGAAAGGCTTGTTTGCGGCACGACATAAGGATCTAGCTGAGGTTTGGCGTAGTGTGAATCGCTGGTTGTTTGGTGACACTGCCTAACACGTGCTTGAAACTGTTTGGCCCAGCCGAGTAAGGAACCGTTGTGTTTGCTCGCAGCTTAAGGACGAATCTGTTAGACTGCATCAATACAAAATCGTCATTCGATTCAAAGTTAAAGCGAAGGAAATAAAGCTGAGATTCAGAAAATCTGCTCCTATTTGTGGTTTCCCCAATGAAATGAACTGGCGCATCAAACCGACCTAAATGTAAATTGTGTTTTTTTGACATATATATATCGGTATGTCAAAATTCTTGAAAAAATGATGATGTATCTTAATGAGCAAAAAGAAGCGTTGTCAGAATGGAAAATCCCATCTGTATAGGCGTGGCGTTTGTTTACTTACTCATACATCTAAATGAATCTATCATTTCCGTATATTAATGCGTAATATGAGTTAAAATTAGTAGCTGAAATTCACGGTAAATATTAAGGAGTAACTATTTTGGAAATAATATGTTCATTCTGTGATGTTTCATCTGAAGAGAATAAATCAATTGTTCAAAGGGGAGAGTTCTCTATCTGCAGGGAGTGCCTTAATCTTGTAAAGGAGATCTTTGATGAGTTCAGGATGGGTGAGGTGTTTGAGGGGAAGGGCGTGTGCTCTTTCTGCGGAAGGGAGCATGGCGGGGAGAGAATGGTGTTTCAGGGGAAGGGGGTAAGGATTTGTAATGAGTGCGTGAATGAGATCGAAGAAGAGATAATAAGGAAAAATAAGGCTATCACCAGAAAAACCACCCAAGGGCGAGAGAAAAAGCAGGCGGCTCAAGGTGAAGGCCTTGTGAAATCAAGGGTGAAAAAAGGGATACAAAAGCTCTCCGCTTACTCCGTGCCTCATGTGGAATGCCGTGTAAAGCTCGATGGGAATGAAAGCCCCTTTTCTCTTCCCCCTGGGATTTTGGAAAGGGTTATTGAAGGGATAAAAGGGGTTCCGATTAATCGGTATCCCGACCCCGAGGCGAAGGTTTTAAGGGGGAAAATTTCAAGAGTGACCAGATTTCCATTGGAAGGGACCGTGTTGGGAAACGGCTCAGACGAGCTTATAGGGATGCTCATGACAGCGTTTTCGGGTGGAACTGGAAGGGTGCTTTATCCGGTGCCTACCTTTTCAATGTACAGAATAACTGGCATTGCCCTTGGGCTTGAACTCATCGAGGTTGAGCTTGACAGCGGCTTTGATATTGATGTTGAGGCGACTCTAAAAGAGGTGAAAAAGAAAAATCCCGATTTGATTTTCCTTGCCTCTCCCAACAACCCTACGGGAAACAGATTTTCTGATGAGAGGATCTTCGAGGTTCTGAATAACTCAAACGGCATTATTGTTCTGGATGAAGCCTACTGCGATTTTTCTGAAAGAACCTTTCTTCCCCTAATTGAGAAATACGAGAACCTTGTGGTTCTAAGGTCTATGTCCAAGGTTGGATTTGCAGGTATAAGGATGGGGATGCTTTTTGGAAGGAGTGAGGTTGTAAGGGAGATAAACAAGGTGCGCCTTCCCTATAATGTAAACTCATTCAGCCAGCGCATAGCCGAAGTGATTCTCGACAACGTGGAGTTTGTGGGGAAAAACGCACAACTCATAATGGTAGAGCGGGACAGAGTCTATAAGGCGCTAAAACTCATTAATGGAGTCGAGGCGTATCCAAGCGATGCGAATTTTATCTTGTTCAGAGTAGGTGATGCGGCTAAGGTTTTCGGAGAGCTTATAGAAAGGGGAGTTTTAATCAGAAATTTTAATTCTCCTGGAAGGCTAAAGAACTGCCTGCGTGTAACCATAGGGACGCCGGAAGAAAATGATGCCTTTCTTATGGCCTTAGGCGAGATCCTTTCTTCGTAAGCAGGCATTTAACCATCAAGGTTCTAATACATTTCCGATTATGGATTAAACATCCAGGTTTCTTACGTTGAGAGCGTTCTTCTCAATAAATTCCTTCCTCGGCTCGACCTGATCTCCCATAAGGATTGTAAATATCTCATCGGTTTGTACCGCATCTTCGACCTTCACCTGCTTGAGCACGCGGGTTTCAGGATTCATCGTGGTCTCCCAGAGCTGCTCTGGGTTCATCTCGCCAAGCCCCTTGTACCTCTGTATAAACATTCCCCTCTTTCCCAGTGAAAGTATGTGCTCTATGGTTTCTTTTAGGCTTTCAAGCTTCGTTTCGTTACCATTTTCCTGTATGAGATAAGGCGGGTTGCCGACGAGTTTTATTGTGTCATGCAGGTTTCTAAGCTCGATGAAATCAGGGGAGTTTAAGAAATCAAAGTCAATCACGGTGTTTCTCATTCTGCCATTTTCTTTAAAATGGTAGATAATTCTCAGGCAGTTATGCTCCTCGTCTTCTTCGAGGTTCCAATCAATTGCCGAGATCTCCGAATAGCGTTTCTCAATCCATCTCTTGATTCCTTTAAGGTGCTCGTCAAGTTCCGACTCGTTTTCAATCTTTAGATAACTCTTTCTAAAGCCGTCTCTGCTTGCAAACGCGTCAACTATTCTCGCATCCCTTCCCCACCTGCCAAGCCTATCAAGGATTCTCCCGTAGGACATGGATTTTTTTATAATCTCAAGGAGTCTATCCCCCTTTATCTCTCTGGATTCACCATCACGATTTACCTTTAGGCTTACCCCGTCAATTCCTATCTGGAGGAGATAGTTCTCAAACTCATGGTCGTCTTTCAGGTACCTCTCCTCTTTTCCGCGCTTGATCCTATAAAGTGGGGGCTGAGCTACGTAGAGGTGCCCTTTTTCAATAATCTCCGGAACCTGCCTGTAGAAGAATGTAAGGAGTAGGGTTCTGATATGGGAGCCGTCAACATCGGCATCGCTCATAAGTATTATTCTGTGATAACGGAGTTTTGATATGTCAAAATCGTCGCTTCCAATTCCCGTGCCAAGCGCAGTAATCATAGTCCTTATCTCTTCGTTGCTGAGCATCTTGTCAAACCGCGCTTTCTCAACGTTTAAAATCTTTCCGCGAAGTGGAAGAACCGCCTGATTGTATCTAATCCTTGCCTGCTTTGCAGAACCTCCGGCGGATTCCCCCTCGACTATAAAAAGCTCACAATACTGCGGGTCTCGCTCCTGGCAGTCGGCGAGCTTTCCGGGAAGAGAGCCCGAATCGAAGGCGCTTTTTCTTCTCGTAAGCTCGCGTGCCTTCCTTGCGGCTTCTCTTGCCCTTGCGGCCTCTACGGTTTTTTCAACGATTTTTCTCGCAACCGAAGGGTTTTCTTCAAAGAAGATTCCAAGCTTTTCATTGAGAAGGGCTTCTACTATTCCTTTAACCTCGGTGTTGCCTAGCTTTGTCTTTGTTTGTCCCTCAAACTTTGGATTGGGGAGCTTGACGCTTATTACAGCCGTAAGACCCTCTCTAGTGTCTTCTCCGGTCAGGGCAATCTTTGCATTTTTAAGAAGTCCCTGATCCTCGGCATATTTATTTACGGTTCTCGTAAGCGCACCTCTAAATCCGGTAAGATGCGTGCCACCTTCAATGTTGTTTATGTTATTTGCGTATGAGAATATGGTTTCCGTATATCCATCATGGTATTGAAGGGCAACCTCTACTATAATGTCGTCCTTTTCTCCAGAAACGTATATGGGCTTTGGATGGAGCGTGTTTTTATTCTTGTTTAGTTCCTGAACGAATGCGACTATCCCGCCTTTATAATAAAACTCCTGCTCCCTTGAGTCGCGCTCATCAATGAGCTTTATTCTGAGGCCGCTGTTTAAGAATGCAAGCTCTCTTATTCTCTGGGCAAGTGTGTCGTAGTTGAACTCGCTCACCTCAAAAATCTGGGAATCTGGCTTAAACCTGATTTTAGTTCCGCTTCTCTTAGTCTTTCCAGTCTCTTTCAGCTCTGTAACGGGTTCTCCTCTTTCGTATTTTTGATACCATACCTTTCCATCTCTTCTTACTTCGAGCAGCAGGTACTCGGAGAGGGCATTTACGACGGTGACTCCCACGCCGTGAAGACCACCTGAGACCCTGTATACCTTACCATCGAATTTTCCTCCGGCATGGAGCATAGTCATAATTACTTCAGCCCCGGACTTTCCGGTTTCTTTGTGAATGTCTACTGGAATTCCACGGCCGTTGTCTTCAACCGTTACGCTTCCATCTGCATGGATTGTTACAGATATCTCATCGCAAAACCCCGCGAGAGACTCATCAACACTGTTGTCAAGCACCTCGAAAACGAGGTGGTGAAAACCCCTTGTGCTTGTGTCTCCAATATACATATCGGGGCGTTTTCTTACGGCTTCTAGCCCCGGAAGGACTTTAATCGCTTCAGCGGTATATGAATCGTCCTCCTTATAGAGTCTCTCATCCAGGTCCTTTTCCATTCGCAAATTGCAATACCTCCATTAATAATAAAAAGCCAATAAATACTACCATAAAATGGGCTTAACGTAAAGAAAAATCGAGGGTTTTCGCGGTAGAAGAGGTCATGGTTTTTGACAATTTGACGGATAATGAAACGGGTCGTAGGGGCACGGCATGCCGTGCCCTATAATTAGGGATATCGATCTAAACCTTTGGTGGTGTAATCCCCACCTGCTTCTGGTATTTGCCCTTTTTGTCGGCATAAGACACCTGGCAGACTTCATCAGCCTCAAAGAAAAGAACCTGTGCTATTCCTTCATTGGCGTAGATCTTGGCGGGAAGCGGAGTCGTATTTGAAATCTCAAGCGTGACAAATCCCTCCCATTCGGGCTCAAAGGGAGTCACGTTTACGATTATTCCGCAACGGGCATAGGTGGATTTCCCGACGCAGAGCGTGATTACGCTCCTTGGGATTCTGAAATATTCAACCGTTCTCGCAAGGGCAAATGAATTCGGAGGAATTATACAGATATCGGATTTAATTGATACGAATGACCTTTCATCAAACCCCTTTGGATCAACAACTGTGTTATAAACATTTGTAAAAACCTTAAACTCATTGCTTACCCTGATGTCATACCCATAGGCGGACAGCCCATAAGATATAACCCCTCCTGTCATCTGTTCTTCAACAAACGGCTCAATCATCTTGTGCTCAATAGCCATTCGCCTTATCCAGTGGTCGGGTTTTACGCCCATTATCTCTTTGCTCCTTTCGGGAAATTTTAAAATTAAAGGGATACTACCATATTAGGGGGGGGGTACTCAATTCATTGAATCACGGGTCATATAAAAATTCATCATCAGAGGCTCATGGGGAGTAATTAATATCGGGAAACGAGTGCTTCAGAGATTAAAAAATTCGGCTTGACAACTGGTATTAAACCCTATATGGTAATAATTACTGAAAAGGTGTCCGGTTGAAGGAGTTATCACCAATGCCTCGTCGCAGAACAAGGAGAAAGACCGAGCATTTTCAAAGACCTAAGAGGCTCTCCGCATTTAAAAACCCCGGCGGGGAAATAACAGAGGTGGATCTGCTGAGGCTCTCGGATAAAACGGGTCTAACATACGAAGAAATTCAAAGAATCTACGAATCTGTGAAGAACAAAAGGTAGGTGTCGGCGTTAGGTTATTTAGTGTTGGGTTTCACTAAGACCCAAAACCTAAGATTAACGGCTACTTACCGCATTTCTATATTATTTAGAAATACATTCTAAACCCAATATATAGTAAGGTTTTCACCTTCAGACTCATTTGACAAAATCCTCAGGTCGCTTATTATTTTAAATGCAAAATCCGAGAGCGGTCTTGTCGAGGAGATAGAATTTCTATATGGCAATCTGCTCAGTTGAAGAAGCTATTGAAGATATAAGAAAAGGGAAAATGGTCATCCTCGTTGACGATGAAGATAGGGAAAACGAGGGCGATCTTGTAATAGCCGCAGAGTTTGCAACGCCTGAAGCAATAAACTTTATGGCAAAACACGGGCGCGGTCTAATATGCCTTGCCATTACACAGGAAAATGCCAATAGGCTTAACCTTCAGGCAATAAAACCAGAAAATAGCCCCGTTCCCCAGTATACGGCATTTACGATTCCAATTGATGCGAGACGCGGGATTACAACGGGAATCTCTGCTTATGACAGGGCATCTACTATAAGTCTTGCGATCTCTGAGGATGCAAGACCTGAGGATTTTATCCGTCCTGGTCACGTGTTTCCGCTCATCTCCAGGCGGGGCGGGGTTCTTGTAAGGGCGGGGCATACGGAGGGTTCGGTTGATCTTGCAAGGCTTGCGGGGCTGAAACCCGCCTCGGTTATTTGCGAGATAATGAAAGATGATGGCGATATGGCAAGATTCCCCGATTTGGAGAGGTTTGCCGAGCAGCATGGTCTCAAAATCACGACGATCGCGGACCTTATTAGCTATCGTCTCAGGGCGGAAAGCCTTGTAAAGAGGGCGGCGTCGGCTTATCTCCCCACGACACACGGGGATTTTAGGGTGATAGTCTACGAAAGCGATATTGACCCCCAGCACCACGTGGCAATTGTAAAAGGCAGCTTTACACCAGAAGACGAGGTTTTGGTCAGGGTTCATTCAGAGTGTCTTACAAGCGATGTGTTTGGCTCTGTGAGATGCGACTGCGGTCCGCAGGTTCGACAGGCGATGCATATAATTGAAAAAGAGGGCAAGGGGGTTGTCCTCTATATGCGTCAGGAGGGGAGGGGAATAGGTCTTGTAAATAAGATTAAAGCCTATGCCCTTCAGGATAATGGGTTCGATACGGTGGAGGCGAACGAGGCCTTGGGTTTTAAGCCGGATTTGAGGGATTATGGGATTGGTGCACAGATCCTAATTGACCTCGGCGTAAGAAAGATGAAACTCCTCACGAACAATCCCAGAAAGGTAAAAGGACTCGAAGGGTTTGGGCTTCAGATTGTAGAGCGGATTCCAATAGAGATCCCGCCTAATGGAATGAACTCAAAGTATCTGAAGGTAAAAAAAGACAAGCTTGGTCACCTCCTCTCTATGGTAGACTAGATGTAGATGAAAAAAAACGATATGATTCAAACCTATGAGGGAAAGCTTGATGCAAAAGGTCTTAAATTTGCAATCATAGTGAGCCGGTTCAACGGCTTTGTAACCGAGCGCATGGTCAAGGGAGCACTCGACATTCTTCTAAGGCACAACGCTTCTGAATCAAACATTGATATAATAAAGGTTCCTGGATCATTTGAACTTCCCCTTGCCGTGAAAATGGTGGCAAGCTCCGCTAAATATGATGCCTTAATAGCTATAGGAGCGATCATAAGAGGGGAGACCCCTCATTTTGATTACCTCTCCTCTGAGACTACAAATAGGCTGAGCATGATAAGCCTTGAACTGGGGATTCCCGTCGCATGCGGCGTTATAACTACAGAAACGGTTGAGCAGGCCATTGACAGGGCGGGGGGAAAGGTTGGAAATCGCGGTGCGGAGGCCGCACTTTCTGCAATTGAGATGGCAAACCTCGTAAAGGCACTTCCTCGAAAGAAATAGAATTTATTATGGGTAAAAGGAGACGAGCAAGGGAACTCACTCTTCAGTTCTTATACCAGTACGACACGCTGATGGAATCCTCCCCAGAAGATATAAACATTGAAGAGATGCTCAAGCTTTTTTGGGCGACGAAGGAAATCCCATTAGATGATGACGTAAGGGAATTTTCGGATACACTCATTACCGGAGCGTGCGATAATATCGGGGGGATTGACGAGATTATAGACCGTTACTCCGAGCACTGGCGGCTTTCTCGAATGTCGAGGATTGATAGAAACATACTTCGGATGGCAATATACGAGCTGATCTACTTGAGGGACATTCCCCCTCCCGTTACGATTAACGAAGCCGTCGAACTTGCAAAGAAATACGGCACGGAAGAGTCGGGCGCCTTTGTAAACGGGATTCTCGATAGGATCCGAGTGTCTCTTAAAAAAGGAGAGATTGGATGATAAAAAAGGCCATATCCAAAGTCGTAGAGCGCATAGACCTTGAAGAAGAAGAGATGGCTCAGGTAATGGAGAAGATGATGGGAGGGGTTGCAACACAGAGCCAAATGGCTGCTATTCTTGTTGCGCTCAGGATGAAGGGAGAATCCGTCTCTGAAATCACGGGGGCGGCAAAGGTAATGAGGGAGAAATCAGTAAAAATAAAACCCAATCGCTCCGTAGTGGTTGACCTCTGCGGCACCGGTGGCGACCAGCAGGGAACATTCAATGTATCAACGGTTGCCTCACTTATAGTGGCAGGGGCAGAGATAGCCGTTGCGAAACACGGGAACCGCTCCGTATCGAGCCAGGTAGGGAGCGCAGATGTCTTAGAAGAGCTTGGAGCAAATATTAACCTCTCTCCGCAAGGAAGCGAAAGGTGTCTAAACGAGATAGGAATCGCGTTTCTTTTTGCGCCCCTCTATCATCCCGCAATGAAAAATGTCTCACAGCTGAGAAAAGAGATCGGGACAAGAACCATTTTTAATGTGCTCGGCCCGATTACAAACCCCGCCGGGATTAAGCATCAGGTTATGGGAATGTACTCCGAGGCTTTGCTGGAGCCTATGGCAAAGGTCCTAAGGAACCTTGGATACATAAGGGCTATGGTCGTTCACGGCGCGGACAGGCTTGATGAAATAACCGTAACTGGAAAAACTCAAATAGCCGAGCTTAAAGATGGAATGGTAAAGACGTATCAGTTTGATCCTGCCGATTATTTGGGGTTCAAAAGAAGAAAGCTCGAAGAGATAAAGGGCGGGAACGTGAGAGAAAATGCCCAGATTCTCCTTTCAATACTAAGGGGTGAAGAAAGGGAAGCCAAAAGGGAGATCGCAGTGCTCAATGCCGCAGCGGGGATTCTGGTCTCAGGCGGAGCCGATGATATGAAGGAAGCAATCGCAAGGGCTGAGGAATCAATAGAAACCAGAAAGGCTCTATTTAAGCTCAATGAACTGATCAAGTTCACAAGGAGCTGGAGCGATGGATAAAAACTCATAATAAAGCCCGCCGATTTTGTCGCGAGTTTATATTCTTTAAACCGAGCTGCTTTGCCTCAACACACGACCTTTGCATCATTTCTGTAATCAACGCACGACTACCATTATCTCTTGCGGGTGCCTGCTGTTGTCCGTATCCTTGTCGTGCGGACATTTTGCAAAATGGCGTATCGAATTAGGGTGAGTATGAGGTGAACACGAATTTCGCCCCAATATTGCCGTCATGAGACACAGAAAGCACAAGATTAAGCGCCAGCACAGCATGATAAAGGGGCTAAAGGAGTTTTTGGAAGGGAGAATCTCGACTCTCGATTTTGTAGACGGGGTTATCCCAGGTGAGATAAAGGTGGGAAGCGCGACGGGGGAGAACTTGATTGTAAAATATAAGTATGCTACCGTAAGCGGCGCAAAGCTAATTGCAAAGAGCGGCTCTTCGATTCAAGAGGTATTTGTCATAACGAGGTTTCCAGAGAGGCTTAAAAGAGTGATTGAAGAGGAATGAGGCGCATAGTAACCCTAACCACCGACTTTGGAATCAAAGACCATTATGTTGGGGCCATGAAAGGGGTTATGCTCACAATAAATCCAGATATTTTAATTGTAGATATTACACACCAAATTCCACCTCAGGACATCTTTAGCGGAGCCTTTACTCTACGTAATTTTTACCGCTATTTCCCGGAGGGAACAATTCACGTCGCGGTTATTGACCCGGGAGTGGGCACCAGAAGAAAGCCCATAGCCCTAGAGGTGGGCGGATATATATTTATAGGGCCTGATAACGGCGTCTTTACGTTCGTTTGCCGAGAATCAAAGTCCATAAGGGCTTTTGAAATTTCAAATCCCAAGTATGTTCTTCCCAACGTGAGTCATACGTTTCATGGAAGAGACATATTCGCTCCTGCTGCGGCGCACATCTCCTTAGGTACTTCGCTGGAAGGTTTAGGGGAAAGAGTAAAAAAGCCTGTGATGATTTCGGTTAAAGAGCCGGAGATTCGAAGTGGCGAAATAATAGGCGAGTTTATATACACAGACTCTTTCGGAAACCTGATCTCAAATATTCCCGCTAAACTCATAAAGACTAGATCAAGAATTTATGTGGGCAAGAGAGTAATAAATGGCATATCTAAGTCATACGCGGATGGCAGAAAAGGAGAGCTTATTGCAATCATTGGAAGCTCAGGTCTCTTGGAAATTTCTGTAAATCAGGGCAGGGCATACGATGTAATTAGAAATAATGGGAAAAAATCCGAGGGACTAATGAAGATGCCGCGGGTCCGTATTAGGACAGGATGAAACGTGGTCTTATCTTCTTGAGCTTCCGATTGAGATATACTGTTCATCCGCTCTCTTCCTCTGTTCATCGGTAAGCCTCTTTAAAACCCTCATAGAACGCTCAAATTCTGATGAGGGTCTAATCTCAAGGTACCCCTTTTCTATGGCACGCTTAAAAATTCCCTCCCCTCTTTCGGACCTTACAATAATTATCGTCCACCCGTCCGAACCCACACCGCCCGCTGAAATGTCCGCATGTTCCGCGCTAAAATCGCCGCAATAATTACACTGGCCTCTCTGGTACACCCTTGCCTCTAGAAGTGGGGTTTCAATCCTCGTTCCGTCATTCATATCCGTAACTATCTTGCCCTTTACGTTTACTTTGACTACGTCCTGTGGATTCAATCCGAGCTTTCCTTGAAGATACTCATATACAAATCCATCAAAGACAAATGTCTCTGTACAGAGAAGCCCTATTGAGAGCTGAACAGCCTCAACATACTGCTTGAGATGTTTATTTTGCTTCTCTATGTTCTTTTCTCCCCTTTCGGCAACAATGAAATCCGTATCGGCTCCTAAAGTCGTTCCATATCCCGACACCTCGCATGAAACTCCAACCAGGGCGAGTTTTTTCAGCTTGTATTTGTCAACCGCTTCTTTAAGGGCCAGAGGCGTCGCGCAGTATGTGTACCAGGATTTTGCGTGCTGCATAAGCTCGTCTACTGTTCTTATAACCTTTGGCACGGGATCAAGCCACATTTTTTCAGAGCCTACGGCTACAGCCGCGCCTTCAATTATCCCTTCCTCAAAAGCGCATCTGAGAATCTCGGTTACGGCTCCACCGTCTTGTGCCCTTGCAACCAGGTCCGGGTTTGTGCTTCTTGCGGCGCATATAAACCTCGTCACACCGTAGTATTCGTCATCGTGCCTGACCCTTCCAAATGTCCGCACGTCTATCTCTTCGGGCTTGATTGGTTTCATGTGCTCTGGCCCCAATCTCTCACATGCGTTGGCGCAGACATCGCATCCAACCTCTTCGCTTATTGGGCAGAAATCGAAATCCCCTTTTGGTTTTGCGACATAAGGAAACATTGAGACAGGGTCGTATTTTATGACACCATAAGGACACGTCACAACGCACATTGAACAGCCGCAGCAACTCCCAAGCGCCACGACTTCGTTCATCATCCTTTTAAACGTCCTTTTAATCTGAACCGGCACCGATTCACTCATCTAAGTCCTCTCCTGAGCACAAATTTACACAAATAATTTAATGTAGGGACACGGCACACCGTGCTCCTAATTCGCTACGAATGGCTATTCTCTATCTTTACTAAACATCTTTACTATGTCGTAAGTGGTTGTTCTCTGAGCAGGTATGCGTCCGATTTCTCTTGTAAGGCGACGAAATTCCTCAGGCGGAAAATACTGGCCGTGCTCGGCTCCCGCTGCACGAGAGATATGCTCCTCCATCAATGTTCCGCCAAAATCGTTTGCCCCTGCCGTAAGAGAAAACTGTGCAAACTCAGGTCCCTGCTTCACCCATGAGACCTGAATGTTATTAATCCAACCGCGTAACATAAGCCTTGATACACCATACATCTTTAGCTGATCGAGGTCTGTAGGTCCCGGTCTCACCTTCCCCTTAGATTTCCTAAAGAGCCTTGTTTTCCAGGGAATAAATCTCAGGGGCACAAACTCGGTAAAACCCCCTGTCTCTTTCTGAATATCCCTTAGAACCCCAATGTGCTTAGCCCAGTGGTACGGTCTGTCAACATGGCCGTACATTATGGTTGATGTCGTCCTCATTCCGAGTTTGTGAGCCTTTTTAACTACTCTAATCCAGACCTCTGTGGGAATCTTTCTGGGGGCAATTATTGTCCTTACCTCTTCGTCAAGAATCTCTGCAGCCGTGCCAGGAAACGTGTTATGCCCAACGTCTTTTAGCATTGCAATAAAATCCTCTTCACTAATGTTGAGTGTCTTTGCGCCATAATAGATCTCAAACGGAGAAAAGGCATGGGTGTGCATGTCGGGCACCGCCTTTTTCACGGTCTTTATAAGCTCCACATAAAACCTTCCATCAATATCGGGGTGCATTCCGCCCTGCATACAGACCTCGGTCGCACCCAGCTCACGGGCTTGTTTGGTTTTGTCTGCAATCTCATCCATTGTGAGGAAATACGCCCTCTCATCGCCCTCGGGAGCCATGAAGTTGCAAAAGCCACACCAAGTGTCGCAAATATTTGTAAAATTAATGTTTCGATTTATCACATAGGTAATAACGTCTCCAACATCCTCGCGCCTTATCTCATCTGCGGCAATTGCAAGAAGGGAAATTTCATTGGCATCCTGCATATTAAAGAGGTGCTCTCCCTCTTCCACCGAAATCTCATTCCCGACAAGTGCCTTATTGATTATCTCCGCCGTTCTCCCATTTACACTTGAGAGGAGCCTGTCTAAGCCCAAAGCCCTATTCTCATTTATTCTTTGTTTTATCTCATCTATCTCCATTTTGTGCCTCCTGTGATATGTAGCCCGAATTGTCAATGACATTCATTACGGAATCCAAGACCTTTCTGCTTAAAAATTCCTCCCCTATAAATTCGGGGTATACCGGGAGCCTTTCTCTTAATTCTAATCCAATCTCACTTAATGCCCTCTCCATTACCTCCACCTGCGGCCAGGGAGCCTCCGGGTTTACATAGTCAATCGTAATGGGAGAAACCCCACCGAGATCGTTTGCTCCGGCAAGAACAAGGAGAGGGAACGCCTTCGGATTAAGGTTTGGGGGAACTTGGATATTCATTCTTTCTCCAAATGTAAGCCTCGCAACGCCTACAGTTTTAACCATGTCGAGAAACGTTGGAACCGAATGCCTCTCCATAGGGATTCCCGGCTTTGGACTGAAGTTTTGAACTATTATCTCCTGTATGTGTCCATAATCATCCGAGAGCCTTTTTATAGCAAAAAGGGAATCTACTCTCTCTTCTAATGTTTCTCCTATTCCTATGAGAATGCCGGATGTCCACGCAATCCTAAGCTCTCCCGCATCCTCCATTGTCTTTACCCTGAGTTTAGGTACCTTATCAGGCGAACCATAGTGGGCCTGACCCTTTTGAAGGAGCCTTGGACTGATATTCTCAAGCATAAGCCCCATACTTGCGTTCCATTCCCTAAGCGCGGAGAGTTCGTCATAGTTTGCAACGCCGAGATTCGTATGTGGGAAAATATTTTCTCTAAGCCCTGCCTCGGACATGGCTACAAGATACTCCGCCGTGGTTCTGTATCCAATTTTTCCCAGGGCATCGCGATAGACTGAGTATTTGAGTTCCGGCTTATCCCCAGTTACAAAGAGAAGCTCCGTACACCCCAGGCGCGCTCCCTTTCTTGCCATATCTATAACCTCATCCGGTGGGATAAAAAGCTCTCCCTCCTCAGGCTCAATCTTAAACGTGCAATATCCACAGCGATCCCGGCAGAGCCTTGTAAGCGGCACAAATACATTTTTTGAAAACGTAATCGGCTTCTTACCTCTTTCCCTGACGCGAGAAGCGGCAAGAACTAGGAAAGCGATTTCATCCTTGTCCAAATCCATGAGAAAAATAGCGTCTTCTCTATTTATCAATTCATCTGAAGTCACTTTGAGTAATATCTCTTCTAACCTTGGAGATGGAACAGTCAATGAAGACCCTTCAATACCGAAGAGACTGAACATGCTCCTTACCTTTTCCGAGCCGAAGAGTTCTTGGGCTTCATTAACGAAAGAGGTCATTATCGGGATTCCTCAAGAGTTTTTTCGCGCCTTCTGCGCTCTTCTCATAGTCGTATCCCCTTATAATAACAACGGGAATACCCTCAGTCTTTCCCATTACCAATCCTGCCGCTCCTGAGATCTCATCAGCCACAGCAAGGACTGTTGCGTGGAGGTCGTAACCCTTTGAATCCTCTTTACCCCTGTAGTCCTTGAGAGGATTTATCCCATAGCATCCGATTGCTATCTCGACAAGCCCTTCTCTCCAGGGTCTCCCCACTGTATCTGTTATTATAACTGCCACATCAAGACCGAGTTTACATCTGAATCCTTCCACAAGCTCCTTGGCGGACTCATCGGGGTCGTTGGGAAGAAGCGTCACCCCTTCTCCCCCGCTTACATTTGACATATCCACACCGGCGTTAGCACAAACAATCCCTTTAGTGTTTTCTACTATTAGTCTGCACTTATCCATCCTCACAATTCTTCTGGATTCTCTTAGTATTATTTCCACAAATCGGGGGTCTTTGTCAAGGAGTTTTGAAACTGTCAAAGCAAAGGGGGACGGAGAAGTATCACTAATTTTTACAATCTGCCCTTCTGATTTTGAGACTATCTTTTGAGCAAAGACAAGAATATCCTTATCTTGAATCGTTATATCTTGATTAAATGCGGCATCAATCACCATATTTACGAGGTCGTCCCCCGGATTAATCTCAGGAAATCCAGAAAGAGGTATGATTTCGATCCTGTTTGGCATTTTGTAGCCCCAAGTTATAACTATTATACCCAATCCTTCTCTTTGCAGATGATCAAAAGAAAACAAATAGAAGCATGAGAAGGGCTATCAGACAAGAATGCCTGCTCCATTATATTAGTGGTAGAACAGACAGAAATGTATGTTCCTATCATGAGATAGCTTCTAAGGGCTTTACTTATCTTGCCCCGTCAAAAAGCTCCAAAACCGTCTCTCCGAGCCTTCGGGATTTTTCATCATCTGACATTATTATATCGCTAACTGTGGGCCTTATTCCCATTGACCTTATCGAATCTACTTCATAGGAATCCTTTTCATCTATCACAATCTCATCCAAAAAGTCCCCATAAAGCTTAGCCACCTGAGTTGATGAAACCTCCAAACCCAATCCCTTCATTAGTCTGTCCGCAGGGCCTTTTAATGGTGCTCCGCCTACGAGGGGACTTATTGCGACGACTTTTGTTTTGGCTCTCTGGAGTGCCTCTCTAACACCCTGAACCGCAAGTATTGGGCCAATGCTTATAATTGGATTACTTGGACAAACTATTATTCCACGTGATCCTTCTATTGCTTCGATAACCCCAGGGGCGGGGTTTGCTTTTTCTATTCCCTTTATGGATATTCCTTTTACCCTGGGGTTCATTCTCGTTTTAATCAGATATTCTTGAAAATGCATCTCCCCCTCATCCGTTAATATCCACGTCTCTACATCGTCATCAGTCATAGGGAGAATTTTTATGTTATTGATTTGGAAGGCTCTGGCTATAATGGAGGCAATTTCAGATGGAGGGAGTCCGACACTTCTTAAATGAGTCCGATAGATGTGGGTCGCTAAGTCTCGGTCTCCAATATTGAACCATGTTTCGATTCCAAACCTCCCAAGCGCCTTAAGACAGTGGAACGAATCTCCTCCAATCCCCCAGCCCCTTTCTCTATCGGCAATCCCTGAGAGCCAGTAGATGATCGTGTCAATGTCGGGGGATATCTTTAGTCCGGAGATTTGTATATCATCTCCCGTATTAACCACCACAGTAAGCGATTCATTTCGGAGAATTTGGGAGAGTCCCTTTAGAAACTTAGCGGCTCCAACCCCTCCGCCAAGGGCTGTAATCATCGGATTAACCTTCTTGAGATTTGATCGGCGTAAGACAGAGGTTTAATTCGGGTTTATTCTATCCTAATGCCAGATTCGAGGTTTAGGATATGTAAGCGAGCACCTACTGTCAAGCCCTGATCTAATTCATGCGTGCCTATTGTTTATTGATTTTGCCATACCCGAACCTTAAATCATGGTGGGATTAGGCATTCTTGTCTAATAATCCTCTCTATATTGGGCATAGAAACCCAACTAGACGACACGAAACGCCTGTCTATTTTTCACAAGCCTCAACCAGTTGTCCAGTATGTGGGCATTCTGCTTTAGGCTTCGCGATTATGGCTTTCCATTATCGGGCCGACAGCGGTTACCCTGCGGATAATCTGGGTGGAAATGGTGAGGCTTCGGCAGTGAGACACATTTAAGGCATGCCCCGCGTTCACCACTTTTTGCAGTGCCAGGCAGTTTCTCACAGTCGGCCACTGTACGGGATTCATGTCCGGTGCTGTGAGCGAATGCAATGGGTGTTACGGCCAGAAATAGTGGTAGCGCCACTACAACTCCGAATTTAAAAAAGAAAAACGGCTTCTTCTGACCCTTCATATGTATTCCTCCAGTTTTTTGATTATTGTTTGAACTATCTTGTGTTTAAACCCTATCTTTTAAAAAAGGTTGCCATTGTCAATAAGATTCTTTTATTTCACGTTATTTGGGAACAAGCCCTTTGTGGGAAAGAGGAGTCTTGGGCTATGATAAGTGCGCACGTAACCCGTTTCATAAAAATGGCATTGAGTATATTATTCAGTTCTCATGGCTCGATTTGTCTTCCATCTTTGATTTAGGTACAAAATGGTATAACATTAATTGAAAAATCTTGGCGATAGGAGGGGTTAAGTATATGATATTTGATTCAATCATGGGGTGGTTTTCTAATGATTTAGCCGTAGATTTGGGGACTGCGAACACGCTGGTGTATGTAAAGGGAAAGGGCATAGTGGCAAACGAGCCATCTGTAGTAGCCATACAAGAAAATGGAAAAGGAGCCAAGAGAATACTCGCGGTGGGAAAGGAAGCAAAGGATATGGTTGGGCGCACTCCGGGATCAATCAGAGCTATAAGGCCGCTTAAAGAGGGTGTAATAGCAGACTTTGAGGTGGCCCAGAAGATGCTTGAGTATTTCATAAGAAGGACGCATAACAACAGGAAGAGTTTCGTGAGGCCAAGAATTATCGTCTCTGTGCCCATTGGAATAACAGAGGTGGAAAAAAGGGCGGTTAAAGAATCCGCAGAGGCGGCGGGCGCAAGGGAGGTGTATTTGATAGAAGAAACGATGGCGGCGGCGCTTGGGGCGGGGCTTCCTGTGACGGAGCCTGGGGGAAACATGGTAGTGGATATTGGAGGGGGGACGACGGGAGTAGCTGTAATATCCCTTGCTGGGATAGTGGTGAGCAAATCGGTGAGAATTGGCGGGGATAAGATGGATGAGGCAATTCTCCAGTATGTAAAGAGGACCTATAATATGCTCATAGGAGAGAGGACGGCCGAGGAGGTGAAGATAAAGCTTGGGACGGCGGTTGAGAGTGGGGAAGTGGGTGTGATGAAGGTAAAGGGAAGGGACCTAAAGGCGGGAGTGCCCAAGACCATAGAGATAAGCTCTGAAGAGGTAAGAGAGGCGCTGACGGAGCCTATAATCTCCATAATCGAGGCTATAAAGCAAACATTGGAGAGAACACCACCTGAGCTTGCGGCCGATATTGTTGACAATGGAATAATGCTCACCGGCGGCGGGGCGCTTTTAGGTGGCCTAGACATGCTGGCCAAAGAAGAAACCGGACTTCCCATAAGAGTGGCGGATGACCCTCTAACCTGTGTTGTGCTAGGCTCAGGTAAAGCCCTTGACGAATTGGACCTTCTTAAAGAGATAAGTGTGTGGTAGCGCAAGATACAATATGCATGATTTTTTTATGCTGTATCATGCATATTGTTTAGTGGCTAAATAAAAAATCCATGAATCTTATAAAACGCCATCCGGTTCTTATAAGCTTGGTTCTTTTCTTCTTTGCCACACAGCTCATTTCTTTAAATCTTGAAGGAAAACGGGCTGAAGACCCATTTTCCAGGTTTGTTCTTCTTCTTGCCTATTATCCTCAAAAATCAATCTTTGCCCTGACTGGCATGGTTGTGGGTGTATGGCAGAACTATGTAGACCTCATAGGAGTAAGAGAAGAGAACGAAAGGCTCAAATTAGAGGTAAGAAAGCTCCGCGAGGAGAAATTTCGTCTCTGGGAAGAAGAGCTGCAAAATGAAAGGCTCAAGAACCTCTTGGGACTAAAAAAATCCTATTCATATAAAACCCTCTCTGCCAATGTAATCGGAGGAAGCCCCTCGATACTGAGGTCTCAGGTCATCATTATTGATAGAGGAAGAGAAGACGGAGTCTCCGAGGGAATGCCTGTTGCGACATACGAAGGAGTTGTAGGGAGGGTTTTTCTCGTTGGGGCCAAAAGCTCGGAGGTAATTTTGATAACGGACGAAATAAGTGCGGTAGATGCTTACATACACAGGACAAGGGCAAGAGGAATTGTTAAGGGCACGGGGAGTGGATGCGTGATGGAGTATATTGAGAAAAAGGCCGATGTAAGTGTAGGGGATAAGGTAATTTCATCGGGAAAGGATGGATTCTTTCCAAGCGGCATCGTCATAGGAACGGTTGTAGGGGTAGAGTCATCCGGAGGATTTACAAGGGCGCGTGTGTCACCGGATATGGATCTAAACTCCCTTGAGGAGGTAATGGTAATTCTTAAAGCCCCTGAAAACAAAGTCGCAAATGATGAATAGAGTGCTTCCAGTTATTTTTTTAATTTTGCTTTCATTTCTATTTATAATACTGCAGTCCACCTTTTTTTCTCCAACTCACTTGGGTCTGGCTCTTTATCCTGATCTGAATTTGATTCTCATTGTTTTTCTCGGCCTCTTTTCGGATTTGAGGAGAGGTGCTATAATTGCCATTGGAAATGGCTACATGATGGATGTGCTATCGGGATATGTGATTGGAATCCATAGCCTGTCGAGACTGAGCGTTTTTATAGTTCTCAAAGGTGTTTCCCAGCATGTTTATTCCCAAAGCAGAATCACTCAGGCCATTGCGATCTCATTCGGCACACTCTTTTTATGGGGTTTTATATGGGCCGGTTTGAAATTAAAAACGGACATTGAATTTGGGGTTTCTTTAGGTGATGTGATAACGCAGGGGGTGGTCAATACAATTGTAGGACTCCCAGTTTTTTGGGTGATTAAAGGGCTCCATGCAAAGGTACAAGGGTAGATTCCTCGTAACAACTGTCATACTGGTTCAAGCTTTTCTCATTCTTGCAGGCAGGATGTGGTATCTTCAGATTATAAGAGGGGACGAGTTTGAAAAATTTTCACTAAATAACCGCATTCGCTCTATTAGAATTCCCGCTCCAAGGGGAAGGATTCTCGACAGGCGTGGAAGAGAACTCGTTGTAAATCGTCCCTCTTTCAATGTTTATGTGCTTCCTGAGGATGTAAAGGATCGTGATTCCCTTGCTGTTGCGCTCTCTGTGGCTCTGGGAATGGAGCACGATGTAATTAAAAATAAGATAACTGCAGCATTCCAGAAAAACCGTCATAATCTGGCTCTCATTGCTCAGGATATAAGCCGTAACCAGCTTGCCTTTCTTGAGGCCCGTAGGAGTTCTCTTTCGGGTCTTGTGATTGAGGCGGATCATTTAAGAGAATATATGCATGGGAAAATAGGTGCCCCTTTTCTCGGATATATGGGGAAGGTAACCGAGTCCGAGCTTAAATCACACCCCGATATGCACGGCGATGATTTAATTGGCAAGAGCGGTATGGAAAAAATTTGGGAGAGTTATCTCCGCGGGAAAGATGGTTTTATTCAAAGGGTTACAGATGCCTTCGGACGTGAAGTAAGATCGAACCTTTTTCAAGAGGACATTGAGAGGCGGGCAAGTATCCCCGGGGCGGACGTTATTTTGTCAATTGACATTGATCTTCAAATTGCGGCGGAGGAGGCTCTGGGAGATAAATACGGTGCCATTGTCGCAATGGACCCAAGAACCGGAGAGGTGCTTGCACTTGTGAGCCATCCAACATTTGACCCAAGGGATTTTATCAAAGGTGTTGATGCCAAGGAGTGGAATGAACTTGTAAAAGACCCCTCTTCTCCACTTGTAAACCGTGCTACTCAGGGTGTTTACCCACCTGGCTCGATCTTTAAGATTGTAACTGCCGCTGCTGCTCTTAAAGAGGGTGTGATTGATACCACCACCCCTTTTTACTGCCCTGGATTCTACAAGTTTGGAAAAAAGACATTCAGATGCTGGAGAAAGGGAGGGCATGGTCGGATGGATCTTCATCAGGCAATCGTTGGCTCATGTGATGTTTATTTCTATAACGTTGCGCAGAGGCTTGGAATTGATCGCCTTGCCCGATATATAAAGGGATTTGGATTTGGGGTTCCCACGGGAATTGACCTCGCCGAGAAAGCAGGAACAGCACCGAGCAGGGAATGGAAGTCAAAAACATTCAAAAAGCCCTGGTATGACGGCGAGACTATCGTGACAGGAATAGGGCAGGGGTATGTAACCGCAACCCCGCTTCAGATTGCCGTCATGACAGCTGCTGTGGCGAATGGAGGGATGCTCCTCAAGCCTCAGATTGTAAAAGAGGTAATTTCCTCTCAGGGAAAAACCCTCTTTGAATACAATCCGCAGGAGAATGGGCGCCTACCCGTTGAAAAGAGGATAATGGACATAATAAGGGATGCGCTTGTGGGGGTCGTGAACGAGCCTAATGGAACCGGAAAGGCTTCTAAATTGGATAGGATGGTTGTCGCGGGAAAAACCGGGACCTCTCAGGTTGTTGCACAGGGACCGCAGGGAGGAAAATATCTCAGGGCGGATCAGAAAGATCATGCATGGTTTACATCCTATGCCCCTGCCGAGAACCCGGAGATCGTTGTAACTGTGTTTGTAGAACACGGGGGAATGGGAGGAGAGGCTGCCGCGCCGATTGCAAAACAGATCCTTGAGGCTTATCTCAAGTTAAAAGATGGAGGAAGCGTTTAGTGCTTCGCTTAGTATTTGATCGAAGACTCATTAAAAATTTCGACTGGTTTCTCTTTCTTATAACGTTGCTCATCTCCATAATAGGACTTGTGAATCTCTATAGCGCAACTTATCAGACAGGATTTAAGGTATTTCAAAAGCAATTGGTGTGGGTTGTATTAGGCGTTGTTGCGATGGTGCTCATATCATTTATTGATTATAGGACACTTGAGAGATATACACATCATATGTATGCGGTTTTTATTTTACTTCTAATAACAGTTCTGGTTTTCAGCAAGGCGATTCTAGGTTCTAAGAGATGGATCTCTATAGGACCGGTAACCATTCAGCCATCCGAGTTTGTAAAGATTCTCATAATACTCGTTCTTGCAAAGTTCTATTACAATGACTTTGAAGGTGGTCCATACGGGCTTCGCGACCTCGTAAAACCTATTCTTTTTATAGCCCTGCCTTCGGTCTTGGTTCTGCTTCAACCGGACCTGGGCACTGCTCTTATAATTCTTCTCACTTCAGCAAGCCTGGTGCTTTTTATGGGTGTGAGACTTAAATCCCTTATGTTTATCCTTGTCCTAATTCTTGGTTTTTCTTATCCGGCTTGGCGCTTTGCCTTAAAAGATTACCAGAAAGAGAGAATAGAAACCTTCCTAGACCCGTCGCGCGACCCGCTCGGCTCAGGATATAATGCTATCCAGTCCCAGATTGCTGTGGGTTCCGGGAAATTTCTGGGGAAAGGGTTTAAAAAAGGCTCTCAGACTCAACTGAGGTTTATACCGGAACAGCACACGGATTTTGCCTTCTCTGTAATCTCTGAGGAATGGGGTTTTATAGGTGCGGTATTTACGCTCCTTCTCTACTTCCTGCTTATCCTCTGGATCCTTGATGTGGCGAGTCTTGCGAAGGATAAATTCTCCATGGCCGTATCCTTTGGCGTGGCGTCTATGTTCTTCTGGCACACGCTAATCAATATCGGTATGATTACGGGTATAATGCCAGTCGTAGGCGTGCCCTTGCCGCTCCTTAGCTATGGCGGGTCTTCTGCACTTGCGGCTATGATGGGCATAGGAATAGTTTTGGGAATTAGGATGAGAAAACTCCCCATGTCGAATGAGAGAATTGTACTCGAATAAATGATATATGATGCGAGATACGTGATCTAGAATACAGGATAAAAAAACACATGCATCGTACATCTTGAATCATACATCATGTTCTTGCATCTATTTTCGAATGTCTTTCCAGCTCGGAATTCCACCCAGATTTTTTGCGGATTTCACGGCTCTTATAATGGCTTCGGAAATAAGCTCTGCGGCGATAATTCCAACAACGTTCGCGTCTCCTTCCAAATTTCCGCAGGATACGGCAAATACTAAATCGCCATCTGAGGTGGTATGAGAAGGGAAGACAACCCTTGCAATTCCGGTCTGACCGATTCTTGCGACCCTTATAAGCTCGGATTTTGAGAAGTTTATATTTGTGGCAACAACGGCAAGCGTGGTGTTTTCAGATGGCTCTATTTTTCGCATAACTCCCTGCTTAAACAGGTTTACCGAGCCGGGAAACTCCTTCCCATCCTGAGAATTTCTCACTCCTGCAATAATCTCTCCGCTTTTTGGATCAAGCACGTCTCCAAATGCATTTACGACAACTAGCACTCCCAAGATACTTCCATTTCCTAAGTTGTAGCTTACGCTTCCGATTCCGCCCTTCGTTGCCGTTCTAATACCAAGGAGCTTTCCAATCGTCGCTCCGGTTCCCGCACCTACGCTTCCCTCTTGAATGGGAGATGATGAGGCACTGAGACACGCCTTGTAAGCCATCTCAGGTGTCGGTCGGACTTTTCCATTCCCAATTCCAAGGTCGAATATCACAGCGGTTGGAACCGAGGGTACGACCACGCCGTAACCCACATCAAGCCCTATGCCTCTTTCTTCCAGGTATCTCATGACCCCGCCTGCCGCATCAAGCCCGTATGCGCTGCCGCCTGTAAGGAAAATCCCGTGAATTCTTCCATAAGAGTGATAGGAAAGGAGGGGGTCTATCTGCCTTGTGCTTGTTCCTCCGCCCCTCAAATCAATTGCTCCCCTTGCCTCGTTGTCGAATAAGACGACTGTACACCCCGTTATGGCTTCAAAATCAGAAGCGTGTCCAACCCTTACTCCGGGAACATCTGTGATTGACATACTCTACATTCTAAATTTATTAACACTGTTTTCCAAGCCTGGAGGGCACGTTGCAACACGTAACACAGAGCCTCCTGGAATCTGTTGCCTGGATAGTATAAGATTTTGTTTTCTCTAAGGTTTCTGGTTTATCGTTCTCCAGAGATCGCATGGAGGTCATGTTATATGATAGGGAATATTATGATTAAAGGTGTAGATCATGTCGCAATAGTTGTGAGCGACATGGATAGGTCAATTAGGTTCTACAGTGAAGTTTTGGGGCTTAAAGTACATCATGACGGGCGAAGAGAAGGGAGGAATAAAAAATCCTTTCTCGGCACTAAATCTGAGACTCTGGTTGCTTTAACGGAAGATGAAAATCGAGGGAAGGAAGGAGCGGGATTTGTAGGGGGTGTGGCACACATAGCTTTTAGGGTTGATGACGTGGAGAAGGCAATCAAGATTCTTAGGGAAAGAGGGGTGGAGTTCATAGAGGAAAAATTGGGTAAGGATGGCAAGAAAAGAGCCTACCATTTTCTTGACCCTGATGGGCTTGAGTTAGAAATCTGTGGCAAGACAGGGGAGATAGTACCTGCATACTGAACTTATTTTATTGTTATGCCCAACGCTATGATGGAGAATCATAAACAAGGAGAAAAGCATGAGTGATGAGGAGATCAAAAAGCTTGAGGAAGAGGTAGAGAATTTAAGAAAAGCGAAAGAGGAGGTTAAGGAATCCTTCTCGCATATGCCCGACATTCAGAGCAAGATCCTGAGCAATCTCAATGCTCGCGAGAAGCTGCTACTTGAGTTTATAAAAGAGAAGCGCAAGGAAGTGTGATTAACCTACAAAAGATTGCCGCACTACTGCCTTAGCTGCGTAGCCAGAAGGCTTGCCATCTCTTCACGGATGCTGTACATAAGTTCCGCCCACTGGCGGATTACGGAAACGTCGTTTGTCGGAAGGGTTTTCTTAACTATGAGTCCCGAGCTTGTAAATTCCATCTGGCAGTCCTTGTAATTTCCCTTGAGTATTGTCCCAAACCTGTGAAGGATTTTAATGGCTTCTATATCCTTTCCCTCGAATCTTGAGAGCAGGACGACCTCTTCATCGAACCCCTTAAATACTATACTCCAGAGGCTTGCATTCGACTCCAAGCCAAATGACAAATTTATTAAATCCATGCGCTTTTTATCTGCCCCCATTTAAAAATGATGACTTATTTCCCGTCCATCTTTTCAATGCTTCTTCTCGCATTCTCAACGTAGCTCGCATATTTTTCCTGGTCGGATGCGAGGTTAATAAAGGCCCTATAGCTTTCTATCGCCTGTTTAGGCTTGCCCGAAAGCTCAAGCGCGCGCGCAAGGTGGTAGTAAGCCTCTGGATCATTTGAATTGAGCGAAATTGCCTTCTCCTCCTCTGTAATGGAATCCCCAAATTTACTCATATAGAGAAAAGTGGCTCCAAGGTTCATGTATGCGGGGGAGTAGTCTGGGTCAAGCTCGATTGCCTTCAGGTATTCAGATACTGCTTTGTCAAAGTACCCCTGGGTTCTGAGTGAAGTTCCGAGGTAGTTGTGTAACTGAGGGGAATCCGCGATTTCAACCGCCTTCCTATACTGCTCTGTTGCCTTTGCATAATCGCCTTTATTAAAAAGGTAAGCATTTCCCAAACCAACATAAGCTATAACCAATTTCGGATCTAACTCCAATGCTTTTTTAATGTATGGACTCTCCGGGTCTCTGCCGTTTGTGGCCCAGAGTATGTAGTAGCCTTCGGCATCATTGGGGTCCAGCGCAATTACGCGCTTTGCCACGGCTTCTGCCTCATCCATTCTCATTAGATGAAGATAACTCATAGCAAGGGCGCGCTGGGTGTCATTCGATTTTGGATCGAGCTTTAGAGCCTTTAGTATATTCTCATAGGACCTATTATAAGAGTCTTCATAATCTTCCTTTACCTCCATTTTGTAATAACCAATAAACGAATACACTTCTCCAAGCCCCGCATAGGCTGGAGCAAAGTTCGGATCGGCCTCTAGGGACTTGTTATAGTAGTTTATTGCATCCTGAAACCCCTTTGGTGTAAAGAGAAGATATGATTTTCTCCCTTTCTGACAATATTCCATTGCGCTTGAGTTTTTCGTCTGAGTGTTTGATTTGGATTTTTCTTTGGAGTTTGCAATGTGTTCTGATGAAATAAAGATTAAAAGAAAAAGGAGCAAAAATAGATTAAATATTTTTCTTCTCATTCTGGTTTCTCCATTGCATAGAATTTTTAAATCCATACTCATTCTTAACAAATCTCTCACCCGTTATTGCAGTGAGTTATATGAGGAAGCAATCTAGCTTTGAGATTACTTCGTGGTCCTGCTCCTTGCAATGACGGTAGGAGCATCATAAAGACGCTATATTTTTTTACACTAATTTAATCTACTTATCAATGGCTCTGTGTAATGGAGTTCACAATTTCCTCTGCTAAAGCCTTGTACACGCCCTGTGTAAAGCCGACATCTCGGAGAACCCCTATTGAACTAGAACTGCTCACCTCTCCGCTTGCAACCTCATTTCCTGTGGCTTTCTCTACGAGCTTTATGTGAATGCTAAGGGAAGCATCACCAAATTTAATTGACCCCCCTTCTGCCTTAAAGCCCTTTGCCGACTGATAGTCTGTTACTTGACCAGTGAGAATAAGGGTGTTTTCGGCAGGAACATCTTCAATCTTCCCGCGTTCTACCTTTTGGAATGTATTCTTAGAGGCTAAAAGTTTTGCTACTTCGTCTGGAATTTCTGTGAGCGCGGATTTTGGAGCATTGTCTATTTGGGTTTCAAAATCCGGAATCTCAAGCGCCTTGTATTTAGCCAGTTGTGCCTCCGGTGGATTAAAGGACGAAACGGTTTTTAGGTCGCCGCACCCTGCGGTTAAAAATGTAAGCATACAAAGAATGCAGGCGGATAAGATAGAGAATCGGTTTTTATTCATTTCTAATGTCTTCCTCCTTAGTAGTTATATCTGTTAGACAATATGTTGATGCATAAATGCGAAATTTACAAGGAGGGCAATTGAATACCAGATACTTGATTGTGCATAGGAAGATGTCATTGCGAGGAGTCCTTTAATTGAGGATAAACTCCGCGACGAAGCAATCCCTGCAATCGTGTTTTTAGGGAGCCGCATCTTTTGTAATGACAACCTCTTTCTCAATGCGCTTCACCAATTTATAGAATGGTATAAGACCTGAAGGACTTGGTGGTAAAATCAACGCCTACTCAGCCAGGTTGAAAGCGAGAGCAATCCTCAAAGTGACAAAAATTGTCACAATTTCCCAAAAATGTCACCCATGTGTAGTCAATGAAATAGATTTAAGGCGCAATTTCTTGTTCTTTCAGTAGCTTATGAATATTATATACCTGGCACACGCTTTGCAAATTAGCGAAGTAAAAAGTTAAGGAGGTAGTACACATGTTAAAATTCAAAGGAAGTAAGAAAGGAGAGAAGGGTTTTACCCTGATCGAGCTTCTGGTGGTTGCGGCCATCATCGGTATTCTCCTCGCTATCGCAATTCCTAATCTTCTAAAGGCCAGGGTCTCTGCAAATGAGGCGAGCGCAAGGAAGATGATGCAGACCCTCAGGGATGCAGAGGGAGAGTATTTTGAGCAGGACCTGGATGGTAATGGAGCAAGGGACTATACCAATAAAATAGGTAAGCTGGGTGACACAAAGGCCCTGCGTGATCCTTCGGGAACGAATAAGGAAGAGGACGCACTTATAGACAGCAGCTTTGAAAAAGCTGTTCAGGCCGATGGCTCTGGGGTTACCAGTGGTACATCGGTTAATACCGCTCTCACCCCCAAGGCGGGATACGTTGTTGCTTTCGACCAAGCTGTTACAGATACCACGGTTGATTTTGGTTGGATGACATCTATGGTCAGTGCGCAGAAGGTCGGAAGAAGGGATTTTTCAGTGTATGGAGATGGGGCTATAAGGTGCACCATTAGTACACAGACTTCGGGTAATCCTGGAAACTACGAAGCCAGCCGTACCTCTGGTGGTTGTAGCTAATGCTTGAGGAAAAGGGGTGGTGGGACATATTTCCCCATCACCTCTCTATTTTTCCGTTTAGGTTTGTTATCTGTTTTTTAATATTCTGTGTTTTGACTTGCTCTTTGAGTTATCTTGAGCGTTGCATCTTTAGGTTCTATATAAATGGTAGAAAATTAATGGCTACTTTAATTAGAAAAAAAGGGGAAAAAGGCTTTACTCTAATCGAGCTTCTGGTGGTTGCAGCCATTATCGGTATTCTTCTTGCCATCGCAATTCCAAATCTTTTTAAGGCCAGGATTTCTGCAAACGAGGCGAGCGCAAGAAAGATGATGCAGACCCTGTTTGATGCGGAGGGGGAGTATTTTGAACAGGACATGGATGGTAATGGGATAAGGGACTATACCGCTCAGATAGGCACCATTACAACGGGTAGTTCTCTACGCTGCCCCAACCAGAGCGGTAGCTGTAGTGAAACTGATTCACTTATAGACGACACATTTGAGAGGGCTTTAGCCTCCGGAGGAACTGCCAATTGTGCTGCTCCCAAGGCCGGATACTGCATCAAATACGCCTCTGATGCGGCAACTGATGCTCAGGGGCTTCAAAGTGACTTTGGTTGGCAATCATCCATGACGAGCGCTCAAAAGGCAGGAAGAAGGGACTTTTCGGTCTATCCTGATAAATCTATAAGGTGCACTCTTAGTACGCAGCCTGTTGGTTCAGCCGGAACGTTTGAAGCCGTCCGTGCAACTGGTAGTTGTAATTAGATTCCTTACAAATGCTTCGTTTCTTGTTGTAATAATCCAACTGCGTACATATAATTTAGAAAACTTATCCTAAATCTCAAAACCATGCTCAATGTGGAAAATCTCGTAAAGGATTACACGACGGGGTTTTTAAGAAAGAAGGTTCGGGTTTTAAAAGGCGTGTCCTTCTCTGTCAACAAGGGAGAAATCTTTGGTTTTGTGGGGCCAAACGGGGCGGGGAAAACTACGACCTTTAAGACGATACTGGGCTTTGTCCCTCCTACAAGTGGAAGAGTCGAAATAATGGGAAAGCCACTTGGGGATGTGGATGTCAAAAAGCATATAGGCTACCTGCCCGAAAATCCATATTTCTACGATTACCTGACTGGCGAAGAACTTCTCCGTTACATGGGAGAGTTGCATGGGCTTAATGGAAGTGGACTCACAAAGAGGGTTGACGAGCTTCTTGAGAAAGTGAATATGTCCCATGCCAAGCGCGTTCAGTTGAGAAAATACTCAAAGGGCATGCTTCAAAGGGTTGGAGTCGCGCAGGCTCTCATAAACGATCCCGAGTTTTTAATCCTCGATGAGCCTATGAGTGGACTTGATCCAATGGGTCAAAGAGAAATAAGAGAGTTAATCCTGGAGCAAAAAAAGAAGGGCAAGACCATACTTTTGAGCTCGCATATACTCTCAGACGTTGAGGCGCTCTGCGACAGAGTGGGCGTCATTATTGGCGGAAGGGTTGTAAAGATGGGCGAGCTTGGAAAGCTCTTTGAAGAGATCCATACGGATTACGAGATGCTTTTAAAGAGTGTTGATGAAGGGATTGTAAATAAACTCAGCGATCTTAGGGTTACTCTTGAAAAGAGAGCGGGATTTATCGTTCTCAAATTCGATGAGGACATAAAACCAAGGGTTTTAGATGTGATTTCTAAATCCCAAGCGGATGTAGTGTCGCTTCATCCTCTAAGAAAATCACTTGAGGGACTTTTTGTCCAAGAGGCGAAGAAGGATGATAGCAAATGAAAAGAGTCTGGAGCGTTGCGCATAATACATTTATTGAGGCGATAAGAGACAGGGTTCTCTATAGCCTCATTATCTTTGCTGTTTTGATGATTCTAAGTTCCCTTATATTTGCAAGCATCTCGGCAGAGCAGTATAACAAGATTGTAAAAGACCTGGGACTCACGGCGATTTCTATTATTGGGGTTATGATTTCCATATTTCTTGGAATGGGGCTTGTCTATAAGGAGATTGAAAAGAAGACCGTCTATAACATTTTTTCAAAACCCATACGCAGGTATGAATTTGTCCTTGGAAAGTATCTGGGGCTTGGGTTTACACTTCTTATCAACACTGCTGCTATGGCTGTTATTCTCTTTCTCATTGTGCTCTATACAGAGGTAAAATACTCAGGGCTTATAAAATACTATTACGGGGGGCATTATTATGCCGAGTTTTTTAAAGCGGTTTACTTCGAGTATCTTGAGTTTATTGTGATAATAGGGATTGCTCTCGTATTTTCAAGCTTTACCACTCCCGTTTTGAGTGTGCTATTTACGTTCTTTCTCTTCGCAATCGGACGGTTCTCAAGCGATATAAAGCTTTTTGCCGAACAGGTAAAGAACCCAATCATGGGTTTTGTAACTGAGGCTGTTTATAGAATAGTACCAAACCTGGAGAAATTTGACGTAAGACACGAAGCGGTCTACGGAGGAGATATAAGCGCCGGGTTAATTCTCTATACTACGGCTTATGCTGTCCTTTATTCTATGGCGCTTCTTATGCTTTCAATAGTGATATTTGAAAAGAGAGAATTTAAATAGTACCAATGCTTAACTCACTCTCAAAGAGTACTGTAAAAGGGATTATCGTTGTATTTTCTCTAATAGCAATCTCCATTCCTTTTCAGAGAAGGATAGACGACATAAGGGGTAAATTCAGGTCTGTGGAAGAAACGCTCTATTTATCTTCCTCTGGTATTAAGAAATTGTCGTTCGGCTATAAAGAAATACTTGCTGATATTTACTGGATGAGGGCGATTCAGTACTTTGGTGAGAGAGTGGTAAAAACGCTGAATGAGGGGGGCTATAATCAACTGCTATCGGTGAAGCCAAAATCTGACCTTCTCTATCACTACTTTGATATAATTACTGATCTCGATCCCAGGTTTGCAAATGCCTACAGGTATGGGGGGACATTCCTTGCAGACCCGTCGCCCATTGGTCTTGGCAATATTGAAAAGGGAACGGCTCTATTTGATAAGGGGAGAAGGAATAACCCTGCAAATTACCATCTGCCCCTCGAAGAGGCTTTTATATATTATCTCTACGCCAAGGATTATGAGAAGGCTGCGGACCTGTTTAAGGAGGCGTCGGAAAAGCCGGGTCTTTCTAATTTTCGTCGCGCATCGCTTGAAGGGATGGCAGCTTCGGCACATTCAAAGGGTGGGAACAGAGAACTCTCAAGACGGATATGGAAGGAGATTTTTGACACTACAACGAATGAGGGGCGGAAGGAATTTGCTTTAAGAAATCTGAAAGAGATAGACACAATGGATATAGAAGACCGTTTAACCGATGCTCTGAGGGAATATATAAGCCGCTATAATGAAGTGCCAAAAAGCCTGGAGGCTTTAAAAGACGCGGGGATAATTAAGCAAGTGCCTAAAGAACCTTTAGGCGGAGAATTTATTATAGTAGATAAACTCATATCGGTAAGGAGTTCTACATTGCTGTCAGAGCAGATTAAATACAATCTTGGCTATCTAACGGCCAAAGCTCACAGGTTTAAAGCACTCTTTGGGAGGTATCCAAAGGATTTATTTGAGCTAAGGGGATTTATAGAAAGGCAAGATAGTGAGAAATTTCCCCCTCACCCTTTAGGTGAGGAGTATATTTACAACCCGGAAAAGGGAATCGTAGAATCTAAATGAGATCAGATACTGTTGTGCAATATTGTAACCATCTCATAGGATTGATTGGACATAGATCATTCGCTGTGATTTTTTTGTTTTTACTTTCTTTTGGTATTTTTAGCCTCTCACTGAGAAGCGGATTTGTTTGGGATGACATTGAAGTAATAGAGAAGAATTACTATTCTTTTAAATCTGATCACATAGCTTCGGTGCTAATTCCTAAAGGGCAGGAGAATGTTATAGTCTACTATCGTCCTATGGTACTCATCTCAATGATTGCGGACTGGAGTATGTGGGGACTCTCTCCATTTGGATTCCATTTAAGCAATATTATTTTCAATTCTATATCCACCGTAGTGCTTTACTTTTTAGCCCTGGTTGTTCTTGGGGAATTTAATGTAGAAGGAAAAGAGATCACGGCTTTTCTCTCCGCACTCCTTTTTGCCATATATCCTATGCACGTTGAGTCTGTCTCATGGGTTGCTGGAAGAACCGATGTGCTCTGCGGTGTGTTTTTCTTTCTCGCTTTTGTATTCCACGTGCTTTCTTATAGGAGATTCTGGTTCTTGGTATTAGCCGCTTTCAGCTTTTCCCTCTCTCTCCTTTCAAAGGAAGTGGCCGTTGCTTTTCCGATTGTAGCTATAGGGTTTGACCTGATCAGCCGCAGGTATAAAAGACGTGAGAACATATTAAAATACTGCACATATGCCGCATTGGTTTTTTTATACTTTTATCTAAGGAGAATGGGATTTGTAAAGGTTCTTAGTGTTTCTGAGGGAGATGTTCAGCAATCCACCCATAATATTTTTGAGATTTGGGAGATTTTGATGGTTATTTTAAGTTCGTATTTGTTTTATATATGGAAACTCGTCTTTCCTTTTGAATTCAATGCTTTTATCACGGATGTGCCAAGGGATTCTTACTATTTATTCTCTTCAGTCTTTGTTATCTTGGCTCTTTGTATTATTGGCTTCGTATCAATCAAGAGAAAAAGAAATATCACTGGCTTCACACTATTTTGGGTATTTGCTACCCTTGGCCCATCTTGTATAATTGCATTTTTGGGTATTGCATCAACACCGCTTGCCGAGAGGTATTTGTACATCCCTTCGGCCGGATACTGCATGCTCGTAGGGTATTTAATACTCGAATCTGGAAGGAGGATAAAGGCTCAAAGGGTAAGCCAGATTTTTTGTGTGCTTCTTTGTTTATCTTATTTGTTTTTTACAATAGACAGGCAGGGCGTTTGGAAGGACAGCCTGTCTCTCTGGGAAGACACATCAAGAAAATCCTTTTATTATGGCATCCCTCATTCAAACTATGGGATGGCTCTAATAGATGCTGGGAGAATAGATGAAGCGATCCGCGAGCTTTTAATTGCCCTCAATCCTGAGATTAAGAATAATGATAGGGGGAGAGCCGATGCGGCAAACGATTTGGGGATTGCATATGGCTATAAAAAAGACTATAGGAACGCCGCAAAGTGGTTTTATAAAGCCCTTGACTACTATCCTGCATACGCGAAGGCCTATTATCACCTGGGGCTTATATACTTTATAAAAGGCGAGGATAATAATTCTCCTTCTGATTACCAAATAGCAGAGTCGTACTTGAAAAAGGCGTTGGAGATATATCCCTCTTATGGAAGGGCAAATCTTTTCTTAGCGAAGGTTTATATGAAACTCGGTGAGAGGAAAGAGGCGAGAGAGCAGGCTAAAATGGCACTTAGAAGCGGGCTTATTGAACCGTTATCTACAGAGGCGCGTGATATCCTAAATGAACCAGAGAAATAATGAGACAACCATTTTAGCCCATCTCAATAATTGAATGAACTGGAAGATAGAAGGATTAAAAAGACTTGATGGCATAATTGGCAAGCTTGCATGCTCACTTGCAAGAGCCAGCATTAGTCCGAGAAGGGACATCACTTCGAGAGGGCGCAAGATTCTTGTAATCCGTCCGGGAGGAATTGGCGATGCGGCCCTTCTCTACCCGGCTTTAAGGGGGCTGAGAGAGGGTTTTAGAGATGCTGAAATTAATGTTCTTGCCGAGAAGAGAAACGCGGGGATACTCAAGGGCTGCCCTTATATAAACGGTGTATTTCTCTATGATTTGCGGCCTCCGAGTGAGCTTCTCAATGTACTCAGGACAAGTTACGACATGGTGATTGACACGGAGCAATGGCACCGCCTTACGGCGGTGGCCTCTTATTTGACCAAAGCGCCGATAAGGGTTGGCTTTCGGACAAATGAGAGGGCGGAGCTCTTTACACATCCCGTTTCTTACAGGCATGACGAATATGAGGTTTATAGCTTCTTGAATCTCGTTTCGGCTATTACCGGGGAGAAATATGATTTTGATGAAAGTAAGCCGTTTATTCCCCTTGATCCAAATCTCGTCTCCATAATTTGCTCTTCCGTACTGGAATTTAGAAAAAAATGGAGCGCTATTGTCGGAGTGTTCACCGGAGCGACGGTTCCTGAGAGGAGATGGGGAGTGGGTAATTTTGCTGGAGTTTCAAAGGAACTGTCTAAAGAAGGCATAGGAACGGTAATTGTCGGCGGTAATGGTGAATTTGAGGATGTAAGTGAGTTTGAAGGGATTGTGGGACGGGAGAATGTTCTCAATTTTGTTGGGAAAACCTCCCTTATGGAGACAGCGGCGGTATTATCTCAGGTTGATCTATTTATAACAGGCGATACCGGTCTTATGCACGTTGCCTACGGTGTTGGGACTCCAACAGTTTCCCTTTTTGGCGCGGGGATTCAAAAGAAGTGGGCTCCGATTGGAAAAAACCACATTGCGATAAACAAGAATCTACTTTGTAGCCCTTGCACAAGGTTCGGCTATACTCCAAAATGCCCATACGATGTTAAGTGCCTAAATGATATAGCTGTTGGAGAGGTAAAAGAATCAGCGCTTAGACTTTTGGCTCAATCCAGAAAGTAGGAGTGTAATACAATTCCGGATTATCCATTAGGGCATTAAAAAATAATTTGCTGTCAATATTTAATCCGCAGAGGGTATGAAAGAAAAAGAACCTCCCCTGCACTTTAAGACTATTAGACAAGCCCTCTTTGATGAACTTCTGGAAGGGATGAAAACCGTAAGGGAGCTGTCACAGGCACTCAGAGCCTCTGAGAGAGAGGTGATAAGCCATCTTGCTCATGTTGAACAGTCTGCCCTTCAGAAGGGGTATAGATTCATCATGAAACCGTCGGAATGCCTGAACTGTGGGTTTATTTTCCAGAAAAGAGAAAGGCAAAAGAGACCCGGGAGATGCCCTAAGTGTAAAGGAGAATATCTCACAAGCCCTAGTTTTGGATTGAAAAAAATAGGTGAGGTGTGATAGCGAGGTACATTCTTATATGGTTTCCGATGGTTCTGATCGCCATACTCAATGGAGCCCTTCGGGATACATGGTATGGAAAGTACATTGGCGAGTTGCGCGCTCATCAAATATCAACCCTTACTGGTATGGTTCTCCTTGGAGTCTATATCTGGGTAATAAGCCGGCTCTGGCCTCTTGAGTCGAGAAGACAGGCTCTTGTGGTGGGGTTAATATGGCTTGCCATGACGGTATGCTTCGAGTTTCTCTTCGGGCATTATGCCGCGGGGCACTCATGGAGTAGGCTGATTCAGGACTACAACATCTTTACTGGTCGCCTGTGGGCCTTGCTGCTCATATGGGTTGCCTTCGCGCCTTATGTCTTCTATCGTTTGCATAGGAAGGACTCGAACTAACTTTTTAGGTAACCCTGAGTCTGGCCCTTATTTGAGTACCGCCTAAAATTTCCCTGATTTAGCTATTCCTTGTTATTGATTTTATAATACGTTCTCTGGTTCATATAAGGATAGTAGGTGTTGTTTACCTCTGGAATCTGTTTCAGGGTGCCTGTATTGCGAGTCGAGCCTCTTGAAAATTGGCCCTCTGCGTTTCTGTACAGGGGGTAACGGTTTTCTGCCTGTATATTTGTATACTGAAATTGAGCTCTATTTCTCCTAACGAAAGGGTTCTCTACTGAGTTTCCTTTAAATGCCGGATAACCTTGGTTGGTTATATTCTGTGGGTTAGATTGGGTTAGAACTCTCTCATCTCTGTTATTTACGGCGTTCCTCTCAGCATACCTTTTAAATATCGGATACCCTGGATTGGCTGCATTCTGGAGGTTGTCCTCGCTTTGTATTATCTTACCTCTGTTCTTGATCCTTACCGTGTCCCCTTCAAACATTCCTTTACTGAACGAAGGCGTATCATGTGCCTTCTTGGCTAGATTTGGGCGAAATACATAGAGATTTCTCCCCTCTATTTTATCTGAATTAGTTCCAGACCTGACAATAGTGTCTATATCGGCATCCCTTTCGACTATATTCATCTTCTGAACCCTTACTCTCGTGGCATTCTCAACAAACCCTACCCTGGGGCCTCGGTTTATGACTCTGTTATTCACAACCGTTATATTGTTTATATTCGTTGTGTTTCTGATAATTGTAATGTTCCGCGATGAAGGGACAACTACTGAACTGATATTGGAATACAGAAAGGAGTTTGATGGAACAAACACACAGTACCGGGGTTGTACATAGTAATTGTAGTCTGTGGGTTCGATACCTATTTGTAAGAAGAAGCTATTATCCGGTGGAAGAGGAGCCCAACCTATGTAGTCGGAACCCTCGTACCACGTTACCCATGCAGGTGCCCAAACGGTGTCGGGTATCCAGACCCATCCGTAATCATCGGTGAAGACCCACCTACCATAGTGATATGTAGCCCATCCCCAAGGCTCATAGGAAACCCAAGTCCATCCATCGTCTGTCCAGACCCATTGTCCATCGGTGTATGGCCTCCAGTCTGCTCCTGTGTCTGCCGGTTGCCATATATATCCGTAGTCCATTGTTGGTATCCAATTACCATAAGGGGCAAGGGCATCAAAAAATAGGCTGAAATTAACAGTTGTGTATGCCTGAGATTGATTTCTGTATCCCACGCCAAACAGTAGTATTGGAAGAGCCAAGCCTATGATTAAGAGTCTCCTTTTCACCTTTTTATCTCTCCTTTTAGAAGGCTCATTTTGTCTCTTGAGCCTTCCAACACATTTAAACCTTCTAATTCCATTTTAGTTTCAAGGTGAAATTTTTTACGATTTATTCTTCTATTATGGACAATCCCTATGCCAGTGGGTCTAGAACCCTGGTTTCTAGTTTTCACGGCGGGTTATGACAAATAGTGGAACCAAAGAAATATAAAATTGTGCTTAATGTGTATTTGGTACGCTATAGAGGCTGTGTAAATTTATACAGGCACCTAGAGTTGCTCAGTTTATCTTACTAGAGCCAGTATTTGAACAAGCTGAAGAACCGTTCCTTCATACGCTCCCAAGGGGAACGCCGATTCCATTTCTCTAATTCTATTGGCCGTGCATGGCT
>Ga0209810_1001305_pt1 | contig 39179 bp, 33 predicted proteins | sample Coa_R1_7_FD_187159 | JGI IMG/M metagenome (GOLD analysis project Ga0209810, IMG submission 187159) | Surface soil microbial communities from Centralia Pennsylvania, which are recovering from an underground coalmine fire - Coalmine... | ecosystem: Environmental > Terrestrial > Soil > Unclassified... | reverse complement strand
ATTGGCCAAGCGAGTGCGGCGTCGGTCAGTTCGACGCGCCTGCCGTCGGCCAAATGCAGCGCGCGCACGTCAATCGCATTCCCGCGCGCATGTTCGGAGATCCTGCCGCCGACCACCCGGTTTCGCGTTCGACACTCGTAGGAATCGTCGTTTTCGATCGCACGCAACGCGTTCCCGATCCGGACCGCTTGCGGCGCGACGTCATCGCGCAGCCATGCGGCGAACGACTCCGCCATCGGACAGCGCAGGAGCGCCGGCGGCATGACCGCAACCTGCGTCCCGTCCGCCAGCAGCACCGCCCTGAGCTCGACCGCGTCCTCGATGCCGCACGCGCCCGGCCCGATCAGCCGCGGCATGAAGGCGACCTCCGCCATGGCGCGAAGGCGCTCGTCGCAATCGGTCGGGCGGTCGGTCACCGCCGCCAGGCCGAATTCCGGATGTCCGCCGTCGGCAAGGCGCGCGGGCGACTGGAACAGCGCGAGGGACGGTCGCGGACGCGGCAAGGGCACCGTCTCGGCCCGACCCCATGTGCAGCCGAGACCCAACCACGCCAGCGCAAGGATGAGTGCCTTCATGGGCTCCAATAGCCCACCGGATTGCGGCATTTTGGCAAGCGACCTGCCGGCGATCCGCAGCCGTTTGCGGGCGCCTTGCCTGCCCGTTAAATTCGTCTCCGGCTGGAGAACATGCCGGCCCAAGGACAAACCGGCCCGGACGGAGGAGGGAAACGCCATGCTCGGCCTGATGCAGGACTGGCCGCTCCTGTGCCATCGCATCATCGATCATGCGGCAAAATTCCACGGCTCGCGCAGAGTGGTGAGCCGCTCGGTCGAAGGACCGATCGTCGAAACCAACTACGCGGAAATTCGCGCGCGGGCGCTCAAGGTGGCTCAGCGGCTGGAAAAAGACGGCATACGGCTCGGTGACCGTGTCGCCACCATGGCCTGGAACACGGCGCGACATCTCGAGGCTTGGTACGGCATCCTCGGCATCGGCGCGATCTATCACACCGTCAACCCGCGCCTGTTCGCCGACCAGATCGTGTGGATCATCAACCACGCGGAAGATCGCATGATGATGGTCGATCTCACCTTCGTGCCGCTGCTTGAGGCGATCGCCGACAGGCTGCCGTCGATCGAGCGCTACGTCGTGCTGACCGACAAGGCACATATGCCGCAGACCGGGCTGAAAAATGCGATCGCCTATGAGGAGTGGATCAGCGAGGTCGACGGCGACTTCGCCTGGAGGCAGTTCGACGAGAATACCGCCGCGGGCATGTGCTATACCTCCGGCACCACCGGCAATCCGAAGGGCGTGCTCTATTCCCACCGCTCCAACGTGCTGCATGCCTTCATGGCCGCGCTTCCGGATTGCAAGGGCCTCTCCTCGCGCGACGTGGTGATGCCCGTCGTGCCCTTGTTCCATGCCAATGGCTGGTCGCTCGCGTTCTCGACGCCGCTCGTCGGCGCCAGCATGGTGATGCCCGGGGCGAAGATGGACGGCGCCTCGATCTACGAAATGCTCAATACCTACAAGGTCACCTTCACCGCGGCGGTGCCGACGGTGTGGCTGATGCTGCTGCAGGATCTGGAGAAGACGGGACAGAAGCTTCCCTATTTGAAGCGAGTGGTCATCGGCGGCTCCGCCTGCCCCCGCGCCATGACCAAGACCTTCCAGGACGTCTACGGCGTGGAAGTGATTCATGCCTGGGGCATGACCGAGATGAGCCCGCTCGGCTCGCTCTGCACCATGAAGCCCGAATACGCTCACCTCTCGGGCGAGGCAAAGCTCGACATCCAGCAGAAACAAGGTCACCCGCCCTTCGGCGTCGACATGAAGATCACGGACGATGAAGGAAGGGAGCTGCCGTGGGACGGGAAGACCTTCGGCCGCCTGAAGGTGCGGGGGCCCGCCGTGGCCAGGAGCTACTACAAGGTCGACGACGATCCGGTGTTCGAGAAAGACGGATGGTTCGACACCGGCGACGTTGCGACCATCGACCCGTACGGCTACATGCAGATCACCGATCGTTCGAAGGACGTCATCAAGTCGGGCGGCGAATGGATCTCGTCGATCGACCTCGAGAACCTCGCGGTCGGCCACCCCAAGGTCGCCGAAGCGGCGGTCATCGGCGTTTCGCACCCCAAATGGGGCGAACGGCCTCTGCTCGTCGTCGTAATGAAGAAAGGCGAGAGCGCGACCAAGGAGGAGCTCATCGATTTCATGCGGGACAAGGTCGCCAAATGGTGGCTGCCCGACGATGTGGTTTTCGTCGACGAAATTCCGCATACCGCGACCGGCAAGATTCAGAAACTCGCGCTGAGGCAGCGGTTCCGGGATTACCGTTGGCCGACGGCCGAAGCTGCGGAATGAGAACGCCATGACGACCACGCGCCGAGATCTCCTCATCGGATTCGCCCTTGCGCCCGCCTTCGCGGGCCTCCCCCGCGCGGCCTTGGCCGCCTATCCCGAACGACCGATTCACCTGATCGTGCCTTTCGCCCCCGGCGGCAATGCCGACGTGGTCGGCCGCGTCGTCGCCGAGCAGATCTCGAAGGCCGTCGGCCAGCCCGTGGTGGTGGACAACCGCGGCGGCGCCGGCGGTTCGATCGGTGCCGAGCAGGTCGCACGCGCGACGCCGGACGGCTACACGCTGCTCGTCGGGTCGAACGGACCGCTCACTGTCAATCCGTTCGTCCAGGCCAGGCTCGGCTATGATCCGCTCAAGGACTTCGCGCCGATTGCGCTCACGAGCTATGTCCCGCACGCCATCGTGGTCAATCCGGGCGTGCCGGCGAAGACGATCGCCGAACTCATCGCCTTGTCGAAAACCCAGGCGGTCAATATCGCGACGAGCGGCATCGGCAGCGCCACGCATATGACGCTCGAGCGTTTCAAGGCGGCGACGGGCGCGACGCTCACTCACGTGCCCTACAAGAGCGGCGGCCAGCTCCTGCCGGACCTGCTGAGCGGCGCGGTCCAGGCTGCCATGACCGAGTTCTCCATCGCATTGCCGCTGCACAAGAGCGGAAAGGTACGCATCATCGCCGTGGCCGCGGCGCGGCGGCAGACCCTCGCACCGGAAGTTCCGACCTTCATGGAGAGCGGGGTGAAGGATTTCACCGCTGCAAGCTTCATTGGCATCGTCGCGCCGGCGCACACGCCGTCAGACGTGATCGCGCAACTGCAAAAGGCGATTGCACAGGGGCTGACACACGGGCCCGCGCCGGAAAAATTGCGGGCAATGGGTTCGGAAATCGCAACGCCCGAGGAGATGACGCCGGAGGGATTCGCGAAATTCATCCGCGCCGACTACGAACGCATGCGGGCCGCCGCCCGGCTTGCCGGAATCGTGCCCAAATAACCGGCGCGGAGATTTCGGGCGCCGCGCGAGCCGCGCAGGCGGGCGACACGTCGCCGGGCTTCGGCATGTTCGAGACCCGGCTTTGCAATCACTCCGCCGCCTGAAGGGGCGCCTGGAGCTTGTCCTGCGCCGCAACGAGACGCTGCATGACCTTCAAGTCGCGTTCACGCAGCGACAGGCAGGCATCGGCCCAAATCTGAACGATTCGATCGAGCTCCGCGAGCGTGATTTCGTTCACCACGCGGCCCGCCTTGTAGACGGCCCGGGCCCCGACGTGGCGCCGTTTGTTCCGCTGCATGTAGTCACGCGCTGCCTCAATGCCCTGGCCGTCGTCGACCACGATGTGAATGAGGCCCGCGTCTTTCATCTCCTGGGCGGTGTAAATACGACCGGAGAGCATCATCTCTTCGGCAAATGCCGCACTGGTGCGGCGCGACACGAGGCTGTAGGCGCCCATGCCGGGGAAAAGACCGAACATCGTCTCGGGGAAGCCGAACTTGGCACTGCGTTCGGCAATGATGACGTTGAAAGACAACAGCGACTCGAAACCGCCGCCAAGCGCGTCGCCCTGGGCGAGACCGATGGTAATCAGCGGCAGACCGAGGGTCTGCATATTTCGGTAAAGAATGCGTACGCACGATTCGCCGTAGGCGACCAAGGCCGCCCTGTCACGGGCGCGGATACGGCCAAGAAAATGATCAAGATCGCCGCCGAGGCTGAATACGCCGGGCGTGCGCGATCCGAGCAGCAAATAATGGATGTCCTCGGGGCGATCGGCGAACATGGCGATGATGCCGCGCTGCCACGCGTGAAAATCCTCGAGGAAATCGGGATTGTAACTCGGCCGCCCGCGCGGCCGCATGAATGTCCAGAGCGCCCCGGCCTGCTTGTCCCAGGAGACCTCAAGCTGCTCCAGCTTGAACAGCTTGCGAACCGCGGCCCCCTTCATCAAGTCGATCACCGCGGCCGCAGGCTCCGCCGTAACCGCGGACAACGGCTCCTCCGTTCCCGCGGCGGACGGAGCAACATGCGACAACGCCAGGCTCGTCATTTTCTGTCACCGGGTTAACTCTTTCTTTACCCTAACAGAAAGTTGCAATTTCGACAATATTGCACCCTGGCGTTAACCATTCTGCTCCGCCCGCGCTTCACGCCCTTTTCGCCGCGATCCAGCAAAAAACGCGAAAATACCGGTCGTCTTCAAATTAACCACGAACGAAATTTGGCGGGCCTCGAGACCCGCGGTCGACCGGTTCGCGCCGGGCCCGCGCCCGCGCTCGCCATGGTATCGGCATGTTAGGAGCATGCTCCCAATCCGCGAACTCCGGAAAACCGTTTGGATTTTATGAAAATCCGCAGGTGCGGCTTTAGTCGTCGTTCATCAAGACCGCCGATAGGCCGCGCAATTTGCCCGCTGTTGAGCAATGGCCGTTAGGATCGCCGACCTGAACAGGGCCGCGCAGGACCCATGATCTTTAAGAAGTTGATGGAGATCCGCCGGGCGGACGCGGAATTGCCTCCGGAAATTCGCGCCGCGCTCGTCGAATCGCTTTTTGCGCCGATTGCGTCGCTCACCGTGGGCGCGATCGCCTGCTCCATTACGGGGGCCGCAGTCGCGCTGCGGGTCGGCGATCGTTGGATCCTGGCGAATTCCGCGGCGATATTCGTGGTCGGGATGCTGCGCGTCGCCTCCGCAATCCTCTACCGTCGTCACAAGAAGGCGGCGGACCAGCCGACGATCATCAGGCGATGGGAACGCATCTACGAAGCCGGTGCCTGGGGCTTCTCCGCTCTACTCGGATTATTGTGCTGGCTGACGCTCATCGACACGAGCGACGGCGCGCTGCAGCTTGCCGTGACAACGACCGCGGCCGGCTACGCCGCGGGCATCTCCGGTCGCAATGCCGGGCGCCCTGTCATCGCCCTCGGCCAGCTTACGCTTACCACATTGCCGTTGGCCGTCGCGCTGTTCACCTATCCGGACTGGGTGCACCGATCGCTGGGTTTGGTGGTCATCTTGTTCATCTACGGGATGATCGACATCACGCTTTCCATTCGCGACGTCATCATCCAGGCGCTCATCATGACGCGCAAGGAAGCGGCCCTCGCCGCCCGTTTCGAGGAGCAGGTCCGACGCTTCGACATCGCGCTCAACAACATGTCGCACGGTCTGTGCATGCTCGACCAGCGCGACCGGTTGCAGGTGTGGAACGAACGTTTCCTCGAACTCCTGCATCTGCAGAATGCCCCGGTGCGTGTGGGCATGAGCATTCCCGAGCTGGTGCGGCACAGCCTGCGCGCCGGCAATCTGAAAGGTCGACGCATCAAGGACGTCTTCGGCGAGCTCACGCGTGCCCTGCAGCAGAACAATTTCGACCAGATTCAGGTGTCGCCCGACGGCGAGCGTACCCTGGCGCTGTCGCGCCAGATGATGATGGACGGCGGGTCGGTCGTGATCCTCGAAGACGTGACGGAACGAAAGCGCGCACAGGAGCGCATTGCTCACCTCGCGCGCTATGACGAGCTGACCGGTTTGGCCAACCGCCGCCAGTTCCACGAGCGCATCAACGCGATTTTGGCGACGCTCAATGAGCGCGAAAGCTGCCTCACCATTCACCTTATCGATCTTGACCGCTTCAAGTCCGTCAACGACACGCTGGGCCATCCGATCGGCGACAAGTTGCTGCGTGAGGTGGCGCGCCGGCTGAGCGCGGTGATCCGTCCAATCGACATGATCACGCGCCTTGGCGGCGACGAGTTCGTCGTGCTTCAGACCGCCACCGAACGGCGGCAGGATGCCCAATGGCTGGCGCAACGGCTTGTCAGGGCGCTTGCCGAGCCCTTCGACATCGATGGCCATCGCATCGACCTCGGCGCCTCGATCGGCATTGCCATGGCACCGGGCGACGGGGTCGACGCCGACGAGCTGCTCAAGAAGGCGGACATGGCGCTTTATGCGGCCAAGAGCGGCGGCGGCGGCGGTCACTGCTTCTTTGCCTCGGAAATGGAAGAGGCCGTGCAGGCGAGACGCGCCCTCGAGCTCGACCTGCGCGAGGCGATCGGTACGGATCAATTCGAACTGTATTTCCAACCGCTCGTCGACCTGCGTAACGGCCGCATCACCACCTGCGAAGCGCTCGTGCGTTGGATCCATCCGATCCGCGGCAACGTCCCGCCCGCCGTGTTCATCCCCATTGCGGAAGAAACAGGCCTCATCATCCGGCTCGGCGAATGGGTCCTCGAGCGCGCCTGCCGAGAAGCGGCAAACTGGCCGCACGGCGTCAAGGTCGCCGTCAACCTGTCGCCGGTGCAATTCCGCGACCGCGGACTGGCGCTTACCGTCATCTCGGCATTGGCCAAGTCGGGGCTCAAGGCTCAGCGGCTTGAGATCGAGATCACCGAGCGCGTCCTCCTGGAGGAGAGCGACTCCACATTCGCCGTCATGGAGCAGCTGAAAAATCTCGGCATCGGCATCTCGCTGGACGACTTCGGCACGGGTTACTCGTCGCTCAATTACCTGCGACAGTTTCCGTTCCACAAGATCAAGATCGATCAATCCTTCATCCGCGATCTCGGCGAGAAAGGCGAGGCGCGTTCGATCATCTCCGCCGTGGCCAGTCTCGGCGCAAGTCTCGACAAGATCGTCGTGGCCGAGGGCATCGAGACCGAAGAACAATCGATTCTTGCGCGGGCGCAAGGATGTCACGAGGGTCAGGGTCATTTCTTCGGCGAGCCGATGACCGCCGACGTGATGCGCCGACGGCTTGAATCCTCCGCGGAGATGCGCGTGGCCGACCAGGCCCCGATGGTGGCGTAGGCGCATATGTGTTCCGGCCGCCGCGGAAGTTGATTGCCAAGGTCGCCAGGGGACGGCAATAGATGGCCCGGCATGGTGCCGCGGCCCCCCTTCCATGAACCCTTGTCGCGGCTGGCGGCCTGGTCAGGTCGGCTGGCGCTGTTTGCCTTGGCGGTCGCGATCCTGTCGATCGTCGTCGTGCGTTCCGATCTGCTGGAGGTCGGGCCGGCGCTGACGGCATTCGGAGCCGCGCTGGCGCTCGCCGGCGTTGCCGTGCTCCTTGCGCTCGGCGCCTTCGTCCACATCTGGCGGCACGGCTATGCCGGATTGAGCCGCGCGCTCGGCGGGTTCACGCTCGGCCTGCTGCTGCTCGCCTATCCCGCCTATCTCGGTTATCGCGCGGCCCGCCTGCCGGCGCTTACCGACATCACGACCGATCCTGCCGATCCGCCGTCCTTCGTCGCGCTGGCCGGCCAGCGTCCGGCGGACCGACGCGCTTATCCCGGACCGGCGGCGGCGGCACGCCAAAAGTCCGCCTATCCCGATCTCGTACCGCTGGAAGAGGACATCGCCCCACAGCAGGCCTACCGCATCGTGCTCGGCCTCGTCATCCGCCGCAAGTGGCAGGTCGTTGACGCGCATCCGCCAGGCGGCGCACGCCGGGATGGCACCATCGAGGCGATCGCACGCTCGCCGATCATGGGACTGCGCGACGACATCGTGATCCGCATCCGTCCTGCAGCGGGCGGCACGAAGATCGACATGCGCTCCGCCTCCCGCTTCGGGCCGCACGACCTCGGCGACAATGCCGTGCGCATCCGCAGTTTGTTCGACGAGATCGACGACGCGATCGGCAGCCTCCCGCCGGAGCCGCCGCCGGCGCAGGAGAAGAAGCCGCCCGCAAGACGTCCCTTCCCCCGCGCGCCGCAACGTTAGAACCGGGTCCAATCGAATGGAATCGGCACCGTCATGGCACGGAGCCCCGCAAGGGGCGACAAATGCGATCCGAAGCAGGTCTGTTGGATTGAGGAGTGATGCGCGCCCGCTTTTTCTCGGGCTCGCCATGACGGAGGACGCTCGGCCCGTCATGGCGAGGCGGCAAAGCCGCCGAAGCCATCCCGGGTCCACGGCCGAGGCGCATCCACTGTGGATGACTTCGCCCTCGCTACGCTCGGGCTCGCAATGACGGCGCAGGGAGACGCGTGGATTGCTTCGACCTCGGCCCTCGCCCGGGCTCGCCCGGACGGGTCGATACCGGCGCAATCCGCGCTAACGGTTCAGGCGATACACCTTGTCGATTGCGGGTTCGCCGTCGGTTGACACACGGCCGCGGGCGACCAGATCCTCGAGATGCGCGAGCACCGATAATCCCGCAGCGCCCGCCAGACGCGGGTCGAGCCCGACATAGATCGCCTCGACCAGCGACGCAATGTTCCTCGCGCCTTTGGCGAGCTCATGGAGAATGGCGGCCTCCCGCGCCCTGCGGTGCAGAATATAAGCATTGACGAAACGCGGCGCGTTGACGACCGCAGGCCCGTGACCGGGGAAATAAAGCTGCTCACCGCGCCGCGCAAGCTTGTCCAGCGAAGCCATATAATCGCTCATGGCGCCGTCGGGCGGCGCCACGATCGATGTCGACCAGGCCATGACGTGGTCGCCGACGAACAAGACGTTCGCCTCGCGCCAAGCGAAAGCCATGTGGTTGGCGGTATGGCCGGGCGTGGCCACGGCCTCGATGGTCCAGGTCTCGCCCGAGACGGTCTCGCCGTCCCTGAGCGCAATGTCGGGACGGAAATCACGGTCGGCGCTCGCATCCAGGGGATTATGCTCGCCGATATGCAGAGGTCGGGCGGCGCGATGCGGACCCTCGGCGTAGACCGTGGCGCCGGTCGCCGATTTAACAGCGGGTGCCGCCGGGGAATGGTCGCGGTGGGTATGGGTGACAAAAATATGCGTCACGGTTTCCCCGCGCACCGCGTCGAGCAGCGCCTGGATATGCGCGGGATCATTGGGACCGGGATCGATGATCGCGACCCTGCCGCGGCCGAGGATGTAGCTCATCGTGCCCTTGAACGTGAAGGGACCTGGGTTGTTCGCCAGCACGCGGCGCAGACCCGGCATCGGCGCATCGACTCTGCCGGGGGCAAGATCGAGCTTCTTGTCGAAGGGAATGTCGTCGTTCATGGCGAGACGGATCGTCCTCGCGCGAGATTCCGATGCATCGACGCCGGTCTTCGGAAACAATCACGCACCATGGAAATGCCCCGGCATGCACGGCGCGTCACTCTAATGGGATCGCACTTCAATGTCACACGGCCCATCGCCGCTCCCGGCATGGCGACGGGACGGAACGCCGTGCCTGCGGCCGGCCACCCGGCACGTCCGAGGGTATCGATCAGGCCTCGCAAGCAATGCGCGAGAACGCGATGCGCCCCCTGCGGCGCGCCCCGCCCGCCGCGCCCCTCTCAACGCACCACCAGAACGCCATTGGTCTCCTGGTGGAAGTCGTCAAAAAATCGGTAACGCCCCGGCGCAAGCGGCCGCAGACGGATGATGCCTTCGCCGTTGCCCGTCACCACCTTCTCGACGCGCAGGCTGACGCTTTCGAATTCCATCGGGGTGGGGTCGAGGTTCCTGATGCGCAGCATGATCGGCGTGTTGGCCGGCACGATGATTTCAGCGGGCTCGAAACGATGGTTCTTGACACTGAGCGTGATATTCGTCGCCTGCTGCGCATGAAGCGCACCCATGGTCAACAGCAGTGCGACCGCGGACAACATTGCCTTCATGACGGGAACTCCTTCAGAACTCCGCGGCGACTTTCAGCTTGAATCGATGGTGCGAGAATTCGGAAAGATTGAGTTTCGCGTCCGGCACCTCGACGTCGCTGCCGTGCAGCTGAACGTTCCACGCCGCCTTCACGAACATCTTCGGATTGAGCTGGATGAATAGCGTCGGTCCCGCATAGACCGCGTCGCCCGTGAAATGGTTGAACCAGGCGCCGTCATAGTGGCGCAGGTACCACAACTCTCCGCCGACCAGCACGGACGGCATGATGCGATACGCAAGCGCAGCGGACAGGCCGCCTTTCGATTCCATTTCCCATCCGGCCCCGACGTGATCCGGATCGCGCGTACCTTCCGGCTCGTAGAGCAGATTGGCCGCGAAATAAAGCCGCTGCGGCACGAGCTCGAGATCGGCGTTCAGCTTGAGCTCAAGTTCGACATTATCCACCCGCTCGCCGCCGGTCTCGTCGATGCGCCGCCACTCCGGTTCGGCGGACAACGTCACGGACCAGGGCGAGGAGGGACCGCGCTCAACGAGCAGGTAGCGCATTTCGCCGAAAAAACCGCCGAATTCGAACTGGCTGCGGTCGTCGAGACCGGGCACGTTGCGGATGCTGTGGGCGGAGGCGAAAGGACCGAGCTCGAACTGCACGTACTGGTTGGGCGTGAATTCGAACTCGAGTTTGGTTTCGCTACCCCAGTAGCGTTTGCCGCCTTTGCCCATGCGTGCCTCGGTATCGAGCGAAACTTCCTTCTCTCCTTCGAGGCCGATGCCCGAGCCCTCCGTGAAGCCGAAGACATATTTCGTCTCGATATCGCGCAATATTGATGCATCGTCCTGTGCATGGATGGGCGATGACGCGACAATCATCAGCGCGGCCAAGTACAAACGCGCCGCGGCAATGTGAGAGGAGGGCATGGGTCAGGACTCCGTATTTCGAGAATTGCCTTCGCCCACGCGAACACGCATGTCCACCAAAAATTTCATTCGAAGCAAAGATTGGAGCGATTCAAATTACGAGTTTTTCTAATTTCAAAATCAGCGCGCCGCGCGGCGCGCTTTCACGCCGACGAAGTCGACGAAGTCAATGGATTTCCGGCTCTGGCACCGCGCCATGCGGACCGAGAAAATCGAAGTCGCAGCCTTCGTCGGCCTGCCCGATATGCGCGGAATAGAGCGCCCCATAGCCCCTCGGATAGCGTGGGGCCGGCGGAGTCCATTGCGCGCGACGGTGCGCGAGCTCTTCCGCCGACACGTGCAGGTGAATGCGACGCGCGGGAACGTCCACCTCGATCTCGTCGCCGGTGCGCACCAGTGCCAACGGGCCGCCGACGAAGCTTTCAGGCGCAACGTGCAGTATGCAGGCACCATAGCTCGTCCCGCTCATGCGCGCATCGGAAATGCGGACCATGTCGCGCACACCTCGCGCGAGGAGACGTCGGGGAATCGGCAGCATGCCCCACTCGGGCATGCCGGGGCCGCCCTTCGGGCCGGCGTTCTTGAGCACCAGGATATGATCGGGCGTGACGTCAAGATCCTCGCGCTCGATCTCGCGCAGCATGTGGTTGTAGTCTTCGAAGGCGATCGCCTTGCCCCGATGCTTCAGGAAGCGCGGATCGGCCGCCGAAGGCTTGATGACGCATCCGTTGGGCGCGAGGTTGCCCCTGAGAACCGCAGTCGCGCCGCCGGGATAGACCGGATCGTTCAGCGAGCGGATGACGTCGGGGAGATAGACTCTTGCGCCTTCGATATTGGCCCCGAGGCTTCGGCCGGTGACAGTGAGGCAGTCGAGATCGAGCACCTCGCGCAGATTGTGCATCAATGCACGCAATCCGCCCGCATAATAGAAGTCTTCCATCAGATATTTTCCGGACGGCCGCACGTTGGCGAGCACCGGCACCTCGCGCGACAGCTGATCGAAGCGATCCATGCTCAAGGAAATACCGGCACGCCGCGCCATGGCGATGACGTGGATGATGGCATTGGTCGAGCCGCCCATGGCCATGTGCACCCGGATCGCGTTGTCGAAGGCGGCGGAGGTCATGATCCGGTTCGGCACGAGATCCTCCCACACCATCTCCACGATGCGCCGGCCGGCAAGGCCGCACATGCGCGGATGGTTGGAGTCGACCGCCGGAATCGACGAGGCGCCCGGCAGCGCGAGTCCGAGCGCTTCCGCGATCGCCATCATCGTCGCGGCCGTGCCCATGACCATGCAGGTTCCGACCGAGCGGGCGATACCGCCCTCGATCTCGCTCCATTCTGCCTCGCCGAGATTGCCGGCGCGCTTTTCGGTCCAGTATTTCCACACGTCCGAGCCGGAGCCGAGATATTCGCCGCGCCAGTTGCCGCGCAGCATGGGACCTGCCGGAACATAGATCGCGGGAATTCCCATGCTGATCGCGCCCATGATCAGGCCGGGTGTGGTCTTGTCACAGCCGCCCATCAGCACCGCGCCGTCGATGGGATGACTGCGCAGGAGCTCCTCGGTCTCCATCGCCAGCAGATTGCGGTAGAGCATCGTCGTCGGCTTGACGAAGATCTCGCCCAGCGACAGGGCCGGCAATTCGACCGGAAAACCACCGGCCTGCAGCACGCCACGTTTGACGTCTTCCGCTCGGGCGCGCAGATGGCCGTGACAGGGATTGAGATCGCTCCAGGTATTGATGATGCCGATGACGGGCTTGCCGTGCCAATCCTCGGCGTCGAAGCCAGCCTGACGCAGCCGGGAACGATGGCCGAAAGCCCGCAGATCGTCGACGCCGAGCCAGCGGTGGCTACGCAGCTTTTCGGTCTTGCCGGTCATTCCGTTGCAACTTCGACCTTCGGCACTGCCCGCTTGGCGAGCATCTGCGCCGCGATCACGATAGCAGCGAGAACCGCGCCGATCACGTCGGTAATCACGTGCGGGTCGATCAGCAACAGGCCTGCCGCGATCAGCAACGCGCTTTGCCAATGTCGCGAGTGGGTCCAGAAATAACCGTGCAGACCCGCCGCGAAGATGACGACACCGCAACTTGCGGTGAAGCTCGCCCAGGCGACTTTCGGCCAGTCGCCGATCATCAACAGTTCCGGCGCGTAGACGAACATGAAAGGAACGATGAAGCTCGTGGCCGCGATACGCACCGCCGCCCAGCCGGTGATCCACAGATCGGATTTGGCGAGGCCGGCCGCCGCATAGACCGCCAGCGCGACCGGCGGGGTGATGGCGGAGAGAATCGCGAAGTAGAAGGCAAACATGTGCGCGGCCGGCAAGGGCACGCCGAATTTCACGATGGCAGGCACCAGCAGAGCCGTCATGATGATATAGGCCGGCGTGGTCGGCATGCCCATGCCGAGCACGATGCCGGCGATCATCGTGAATACCAGCGCGAGCAGCAGATAGTTCTGCGACAGATGGACGACATACTGAGTGAACACGATGCCGAGGCCGGATAGCGTCACCACGGCAATGACCACACCGGCGGCGGCGCAGGCCATTGCCACCGGCAGCGCATTGCGCGCCCCGTCGACGCAGGCCGCGATCACGTTTTCCATCGTGACATAGTGGCGAGTCGACTTGCGCAAGGCCGCCACCGGAAAACACGCCAGCACGCCGGCCAGCGCCGACAGCGGCGCGCTGTAACCCGAATACATCACCACGAGAATTGCGATCACGGGGATGAACAGATGTCCGCGCTCGCGCATCACTTCGCTCAGCCGCGGCAATTCCGCGCGCGGCACGCCGACGAGGCCGCGGCGTTTGGCTTCGAAGTGGACCGCGGAAAAGCAGGCAAGGTAATAGAGGATCGAGGGGATGAGAGCCCAGATCACCACCTGGCCGTAGGACACACCGAGAAATTCCGCCATCACGAAGGCGGCCGCGCCCATGATGGGCGGCATCAATTGCCCGCCGGTCGACGCCACCGCCTCGACTCCGGCGGCGAAATGGCGCGGAAAACCCGAGCGCTTCATCAGCGGAATGGTGATCGGACCGTCCACCATCACATTGGCCACGGCGCTGCCGGAGATCGTGCCGAACAGGGCCGAGGAGACGCAGGACACCTTGCCGGGACCTCCCGCGGTGTGGCCGGTCAGGCTCATCGCGAAGTCCATGAATAGCTGACCGGTCCCCGTACGTTCCATGAAAGAGCCGAATAGCACGAAGATCAGCACATAGGCCGCCGAGACGGACAGGGGAATGCCGAATATGCCTTCGACCGTCATGTAGAGCTGATCGATCATGTTCTGCGCCGACAAGTGCGCGACAAACATGCCGTAGGCAAGGAAGCCCAGCGCCGTGATCGGCAACGCCCAACCAATGACACGGCGAGTGCCCTCCAGCACCATTGCCGTCATGATCACTCCCATGGCCATGTCCGACCAGGTCAGCTCGTCGACGTAAAAGATGCGGTTGACGACATAATCGTAGTTCACGAACAGATAGATGATGGGCGTTACGGCCAGCACGAGCAGCAGATAGTCGATCGGTTCCGGCAACCCCTCGGCCCTGCCCGATCCGCGATAGAGCAGGAACACGAGCGTCATCGCGAACGCGAGATGCGTGCCGCGATACCAGATCGCCTCGGGAGAACCGAAGGCGATCGCCCACATATGATAGAGCGCCATCGCGACGGAAATCACGGTGACCGCCAGACGGAATAAACCGGCGTAGGACAGCTCGATCCTGTTCAAGATATGCCCCTTCAACCGATGATCGGGCAGCGCGACTCCGGACCGCCCCTCTTTCCGCGTCGTCCAATCAATTCGTCTGAACGTCGAGCCCGGCTTCCTTATAGAATTTCACCGCGCCGGGATGGAACGGCACGCCGATATCGGCTCCCATGCCCTTCACGTCGAGCTTGCCGATATCCTTCACGATGTGGGCGAGGGTCTTGGTGTTGGCGGCAATCTCCTTGGTCATCGTATAGACCTCGTCCGCCGGCAGCCTGCACGACACCACGATGTGGGTGAAGAACCCGATCACATGCACGTCCTGATCCTGCTTGGGGTAGCTGTTCTTCGGGATCGTGATCAGTTTATAGCCCGGATTGAGCTTCCTCATCTTGTCGATGCTGTCGGACTGGTCGATCAGCTTGATGTCGCGCGCGGCCGCGAGATCCATGATCGCACCCGCCGGCACGGCGGTGTTGAGTCCGAAGGCGACCGCATGACCGTCCTTCATCTGGTTGACCGAGTCGGTATAGCCGACGAAGCTGACCTTCACGTCGTTGTAGGTGATGCCGTTCACCTCGAGCAGTTGGCGGGTGATGAGCTCCCCGGTATTGCCCTTCTGCTGGGTCGTGATGCTTTTGCCCTTGAGGTCGGAAATCTTGTTCACCCCTGAGTCGGCGGTCACCACCAGCTGATAGTACTGCGGATAGAGGGTCGCGACGTTGCAGACGTTGTGGTGCGGTTTGTTGAACGGCGGCTTGCCGGCAATGGCATCGACCGCCGAGATCGAATTCGAGAATCCGATGTCAGCCTTGCCTTCCTCGATCGCCCGCACATTGGCAATCCCGGCGCCCGGCGACTGCTGCACCGAGAGTCCGGGGATCGCCTTTTCCCACAAATCCTTGAGCTGGCCGCCGAGCGGAATCCATGAGCCGCCCTGCGGGCCGGTCATGAATTTGAGCTCGGAGGCCCCCGCCGGGCCGGCCACGGCCAGAGCAAGACCGATTGCGAGGCTGAACGTCCTGATGTGCGCTGTCATGGGCTTCCTCTCCCTCGCCCGTTTGCATTCGAAGATGCGGGCTTGTTATCGGCGGCAAGCCTACGCGGCAGCGGCCGCGGCGCACAAGACCTTCTTGAAGAAGGCAAGGGCGCATCCCGATGCGCCCGGCGGATTTGGCCGAACCGTCGCACGCGGCTTCCCTTTTCGACATCCCGCGGTTGGCCGCGCGGGAGCCAACGATCTCTTAACGATGCCTGCCTTAGACTGCGCGGCTTGATCATGAGGCACGCAGCCGAGGGTCAGAACCGATCGGCTCGCATGCTCCGCGGGGTGATTGCCCATGGCCGTGCATCGCGTGTCGCCCCAACGCCGCTGGCTCCTGCGCGACATTCCGCGAACCGCGGTGCTGCTGGCCTGGCTCGCTGCCGGCATCGTCGCCCTCGTCGTCCTGATAGACTGGCACGTGACCAGACGGTCCGCGTGGCAAGACGCCTCGCCGGCAATATCGACGGGCGACCCGCAAAGGTTCAGCAGCGGCGCGATCATCGTCGCGCCGACCCAGGGCGACCAGTGCTGGCAGCGCACGCTGGACAACCGCACCGGACAGATGTGGGACGATGGCTACGTGAACTGCGAGGCGGCACTGACGCCGTCGCGCATCGACCCGAGCGCCAGCATGAGCGCCGCGCGTCTCAACGCGATCGGCAAGGCCTTTCGGCCCAACCGGGGCGACTGAAGCGGCGCCCTCGGGCTTTGCCTACAAAAAACGCCGGACAATTGCGTATTTGGTGCGTATTTGGTCGGAGTGGCAGGATTTGAACCTGCGACCCCCTCGTCCCGAACGAGGTGCGCTACCAGACTGCGCTACACTCCGACCGATAGCGGTCTTATAACCATGGTGCCGAGAAAGCCGCAAGCGCGAGGAGGCGCCCTTTGACCGTCGAGCTTGGAACCCGTGTCCTTCCGGTCTCTGCCGCCGCCGTAGCGGCCGCAGCGCGCTGTCTCGCCGCTGGCGGGCTCGTCGCCTTTCCGACCGAGACGGTCTATGGGCTCGGTGCCGACGCCCGCCAGGGCCAGGCAGTAGCCCGGCTTTATGCCGCCAAGGGACGCCCCGCATTCAACCCGTTGATTGCGCACGTCAGCGACCATGCGGCGGCGCGCCGACTCGCCGTGTTCGGCCCCGCCGCCGAGCGGTTGGCGGAAGCTTTCTGGCCCGGACCTCTCACTTTGGTGCTGCCACGCCGCGAAGATTGTCCCGTGCACGAGCTTGCACTTGCGGGACTCGACAGCGTCGCGGTGCGCGTGCCGGCGCACCCGGTCGCGCAGGCGCTGCTCGCGGAGACCGGCGGACCGATCGTGGCACCCTCGGCCAATCGTTCGGGCCACGTGTCACCGACCACGGCGATGCATGTGCTTCACGACCTGCGCGGCCGCATCGATCTTGTCGTCGACGGGGGTCCGTGCGCTGTGGGCCTTGAATCGACGATCATTTCCTGCCTTGGCGAGCCCGCTTTGCTGCGTGCGGGCGGGTTGCCGCGCGCCGAGATCGAAGGTGTGCTGGGAAGCGCCTTGTCGCAGTCCGCGCCTGGCCGGACCCCGCGGGCGCCGGGAATGCTTGCGTCGCATTATGCGCCCAAGGCGCGATTGCGACTCAATGCGGAGGCTGCCGGCGACGACGAAGCGCTGCTCGCGTTCGGCCCTCGGGTGCCGGCGACGCGGGGACCCATGCTCAACCTCTCCCCGCGCGGCGACCTGATCGAGGCCGCCGCCAACCTGTTTGCCTACCTGCGCGCGCTCGATGCCTCCGGCGCGGCAAGCATCGCGGTGATGCCGGTGCCCGACCAAGGCCTGGGCGAAGCCATCAACGACCGGCTTGCGCGCGCGGCCGCGCCGAAAGTATGAGTGGTCCATGAACCTGCAGGCCAAGCCGCAAGGGACGACCACGATCGCCCCGCAGCTTCTCGAGCGTTTCATCGCGATTGTCGGCAAGAAATACGCGCTGACCGATCCGCAGGCACAGGCGCCCTACCTTGTCGAGATGCGTGACCTCTATCGCGGCCACACGCCGGTCGTGCTTCGACCTGGTTCGGTCGCGGAGGTCTCCGCAATTCTGAGGCTCGCCAATGAGACGCGCACCGCCGTCGTGCCCCAGGGGGGCAATACCGGTCTTGTCGGCGGGCAGATCCCGCTGCACGGCGAAATCGTCGTCTCGCTCAATCGCCTCGACCGCATCCGCGAGGTCGATCCCGTCTCCAACACGATGACGGTCGAGGCGGGCGTCACGCTGCAGCGGGCGCGCGAAGCCGCCGCGGGCGCGGGGCGCCTCTATCCGCAGCTCCTCCCGTCGGAAGGCACCTGCACCATTGGCGGCAACCTATCCACAAATGCCGGCGGTACGGCGGCGCTCGCGCATGGCATTGCCCGCGCACATGCGCTCGGGCTCGAGGTCGTGCTGGCGGACGGGCGCGTGCTCAACAATCTCAACAAGCTCAAGAAGGACAATACCGGCTACGATCTGAAGAACCTTTTCATCGGTGCCGAGGGCACCCTCGGCATTATCACCGCCGCGGTGCTGCGACTGGTGCCGCGCCCGCGCTCGGTCGAAACCGCCTATGCCGCGGTATCGTCACCGCAGGCCGCAGTCGATCTTCTGGGTGTCGCGACCGAGCGCACCGCGGGTGCCGTGACGTCGTTCGAACTCATGGCGCGCGCCGGTGTCGAGGCGGTCTTCCGATACGACGCCAAGAGCCGGGACCCGCTCGACCGGCCTTACGGCTGGTATGTTCTGATCGAACTCTCCTCGCAGCAGCAAAGCGGGCTGCGTGAGGTGCTCGAAAGCATCCTGGCCGAGGGCCACGAGACGGGCCTCGTGCTCGATGCCACCATCGCCGAGAGCCTGGAGCAAGCCAAGGCGTTCTGGCGTATCCGCGAGCTATTCGGCGAGGTGCAGCGGCATATCGGCGCTTCGATCAAGCACGACGTTTCCGTCCCGGTCGCGGCCATTCCCGCCTTCATTACCGATGCCGATGCCGCGGTCACGCAGTTCATCCCGGGCAGCAAGACGCTGCCATTCGGACATCTGGGCGACGGGAACATCCACTACAACGTGATGCAGCCCGAGGCGATGGACAGGCAGGACTTCCTTGCGCGCTGGCACGAGGTGAACAAGGTCGTGTTCGACGTCGTCCGCAAGCACGGCGGCTCGATCTCGGCGGAGCACGGCATCGGCGTCATGAAGCGCGACATCCTCCCGGACTACAAGGACCCGGTGGCGCTCGACCTCATGCGCGGCCTCAAGCAGCTCCTTGATCCCAACGGAATCCTCAATCCCGGCAAGGTGCTGTGAGGCGCCTGTCAGAACAGTTCCTGCTGTCCGTCGTCGGGCTTGCCAACGACCCGGCGTCGGGCCTTTCCGCGCGTCGGCGGCGAGTCGTGTAGCGTGTCCTGCTCCGCCAGCGGCCGGAGCAGACCCGGCTCGTCGTTCACGACTCGATTGACGGCCGTGGAAATCATGTAGGCCTCGAGCAGGTCCTCCGGCGCAGGTGCGATCAGTGACCCCGCGGTCGTCGCGTCGACCGCCGCGCAATTGAGCCACAGCTCGAACGCCGCGGTCGGCAGGATCACCGGCATGCGCGCGTGGATGTGCGCCAATGTCCGGTTGGCCGCCGTGGTGATGATCGCGGCGCCGTCGAGCTCTTCTCCGTCCGGTCCGACCCATGTCTCCCAGAGGCCGGCGAACGCCAAGGGCGCACCGGTCTTCGCGCGCACATAGTAGGGTTGCCGGCTCCCGCGGCCCGCCTGCCATTCGTAGAAGCCGTCGGCGGGAATGAGGCAGCGCCGCCGCTTCATGGCCGCGCGGAACGCCGGCTTCTCAAGCACCGACTCACCGCGCGCATTGTAAATAAGCGGGAATGCGCGAGGGTCCTTGACCCAGGATGGAATCAGGCCCCATCGCATCAAGGCGAAGCGCCGCGCGCCTTCGCTCATCCGGACGACCGCGATGGGCTGACTCGGCGCAATATTGTAGCGCGGCGGAAAATCCGTCTGCGCGGAGCAGCCGAACAGGTTGCTGATCGCCGCGGGAGAGGAGATGAGCGTAAAACGGTTGCACATGCTTCGGATGGCCGATGGCGAATCCCTGCCGCTCTGCGCCCGCGGGGAGACCGGCTTGCGCGCGAGCACGCGCGAGCATGCGGCCGTCGACCCATCGGCTTCAAGGGGGCTGCCGACAGGCCGTCACCCGCCATCCGCGCCGCCTCCGGCCGCGCGGACATGCAGGCCGGTTTCCGCGGCGGCCGGGAGAGTCATGGCAGCGGTCCGACGGGCGCGCGCCGCGCGTTGCGGGACGCGGGCTGTGGCCGTCCGACCGACGGGGCGATAAAAGACTTCCATGGATGCGCGGAGCTACCCGAGCCGACCCGTCCTTGCGGTCAGTGCCGCCATTGTGCACGACGGTCGGGTGCTGGTGGTACGCCGGGCGCGCAAGCCGGCGTTCGGACTTTACACGCTGCCGGGCGGCGCCGTCGAAGTCGGCGAGACCTTGCGCGAAGCGATCGTGCGCGAGGCCCGCGAGGAGACCGCACTCGAGATCGCCCCGGTGGCACTCGCCGGTTACCGCGAAGCCATCGGCAAAGACGCAGCCGGCCGGATCGAGCGGCACTTCGTCATCCTGAGCTTCGCGGCGCGCTGGCTCGGCGGCGACCTTCGACTCAACGAGGAGCTCGACGACGCGCGCTGGCTCGCGCCGCCCGAGCTTGCCGGATTGAAGACCACCGAAGGGCTGGAGGACATCGTGCAGGCCGCCGTCGCCTGCCTGGCCGGCTGATGCGCCTTGCCGGCGCCTCACTGCGGGCGCATACCGGGGAACAAAGCGGCGCGGGTCGGTGATGAAAAGGCTTTTCGCACTCTTGATGGTTCTGGGCTGCCTCGGGGCTGGACCGGCGCGCGCCCAGACGGATGCCCCCGCCCCGTTCGATTCGGAGCTGCAGCGCCTCGCCGAAATCCTTGGAGCGCTGCATTATCTGCGCGGGATCTGCGGCGCCAACGAGGGTCAGAAATGGCGCGAAGAGATGCAGGCGCTGATCGAGGCCGAGGCACCGAGCGGGGAGCGCCGGCGCAGGATCGTGGCGAGTTTCAACCGCGGATACCAGGGATTCCAGCAGATTTATCGGACCTGCACACCCGCCGCCGACGTCGTCATCCGGCGTTATCTCGACGAAGGCGCCAGGATTTCCCGCGACATCACGGCGCGCTACGCGAATTAACCTTTTCTTAACGTGCGGGCTATCGGCGCGACCCTCGCGTGGTAACTTGCCGCGCGGCGACAGGGTGTTCCTGTCGGTACCGGGACGCGGGCGTCAAGAGCAACGAAAAACATGAGCAATCTGGGGCCCACGCATCATTTGCGCGCGCCGGTCACCGACCACGAGCAGAAACGCGTGGCGCTCGGTTATCTGCAGGAGGCCTGGGCGGAAGCGCGGCTCGAGGGCGTCGACGGCGATTGTCTGGCGCAGGCGTGTCTATTCCTGTCGCTCGCGGAATTCGTGTCGACCTATGGCGAAGAGGCGACCGCAGCTTTCGCGGAAGGCCTCGCGGCGCGGATTCGCCATGGCGAATTCTCGCTCGACACGCCGCGACAATGAGGGCGCGCAAGCTGGGACCACCGCCGATGATTCAGCTGCGCAGGCCGAAATAGCGTTCCAGCACGGCATCGATATCCGCCGGATAGAAGGGTTTTTTTAGGAAGGCGAGCGCGCCGGCCATTTGTGCCCGCGCAACGACGAGGCTGTCGCTCACGGAGGTCATCATGACCACCGCCACGTTCGGACAATCCCGACGGATGTCCGACAGGGTCTCGATTCCGTTCAATCCGGGCATATTGTAGTCGAGAAAGACCAGGCCGAACTTTTCGCCACGCAGCCGGTCGAGCGCGGCACGACCTTCGCTCGCCTCGTGAATTTCAAGCGGAAAACGGCTCGCGGACAGAATCTTGCGCACGATGCTGCGCATGGTGCTGGAATCGTCGACGACCAGAACCGGGGTCGGAACTTTCAACCGGATGCACGTGTCGACGAGTTTGCGCGCCTCCTCGACGCTCGCGGGCCGCGGCAACATGCCGTCGACGCCCTCGAGGCGCGCGGCGCCGCGCGGGGCCGTGCTGACCAGGAACGGCTTCGGACGAACGGCGGCCGCGGCCGCAGCAAGCCTCGCGCGATCGGCGGCCGGCAGGCGGGAATCGACAATGCAGACGTCGATCCCCCCGCGCGCCAGCTTCGCCGCCGCCGTCGTCGCATCGGCCAGCTCAAAATCGACGGGCGCCGAGGCCAACCTGGCGCCGCGCCGCCACAGATCCTGCTCGCTCGGCGTGATGAGCACGCACAGCAGGCGTATCGAGAGGAGATCCAGGTCCATCGTTCCCGCCCTTCGCAACCGGCCAGCATCCAACCACAGCAAACGAAGGGGTACCTGCAGGACCGTAGATACCGGATTGTCATTGCAATGCAATCGCTTCGCCGCACGCCGGACACGTTTCCAGGGGAAAACCCCGCGCAGACGATTAGGCGCAGCCGGCCCGACCCGCGCGCTAAGCGCCGAGCGTTTCGATAAAACGCACGCGCTCGCCTTGCGCCGGTGCGAGCAGCGATCCTTCCCACATGACCCGCCGTCCGCGCACCACCGTGCCGACCGGCCAGCCCGTCACTGCGACGCCGTCATAAGGCGTCCATCCCGCGCGCGTGGCCATCGCACGGTGCGTGATCGTTTCGCGCCGCTTGAGGTCAACGACCGTGAGGTCGGCATCATACCCCACCGCAATGCGGCCCTTGCCGGCGATGCCGTAAACGCGCGCGGGTCCGGCGCTGCTGAGATCGACAAAGCGCGCGAGCGTGAGCCGACCGGCATTCACGTGGTCGAGCATCAGCGGAACCAGGGTCTGCACGCCGGGCATGCCGGAATGCGTCTCCGGATAGGGCTGCGCCTTTTCCTCGCGCGTATGGGGCGAATGGTCCGAACCGATGCTGTCGATCACGCCCTGGGCGACGGCCGTCCAGAGACCGGCACGGTGCTCCGCATCCCGTATCGGCGGGTTGAGCTGCGCGAAGGTGCCGAGTTTTTCGTAGCAGTCCGGCGCCGCGAGAGTGAGATGTGCAGGCGTGACCTCGGCGGTCGCGATGTCCTTGTGGCCGGCGAGAAACTCCGCTTCTTCCCTGGTGGTCACATGCAACACGTGCACGCGCTTTCCCGTCTCGCGCGCAAGCTTGATCAGCCGCTGCGTACATCTCAACGCCGCGCTCGCGTCGCGCCAGACCGGATGTGAACGCGGGTCACCCGGGACGCGCAGATGCCTGCGCTCGCGCAGGCGGTCCTCGTCTTCACTATGCACGGAAATGCGACGGCGGACGGCCTTCAGCACGTTGCGCACGCCCTCGTCGTCCTCGATCAGCAGGGTGCCGGTGGACGAACCCATGAAAAGCTTGACACCCGCGACGCCCGGAAGCCCTTCGAGCTGCGCGAGCTCGCCCGTATTCTCGCGGGTTGCGCCCACATAGAACGCGAAGTCGCAATGCATACGGTGGTGCGCACGCCTGAGCTTGTCGGCGAGCGCCTCCGCGGTGGTCGTGGCCGGATCCGTGTTCGGCATTTCGAAGACGGAAGTGACGCCTCCGAGCACCGCCCCCAGCGACCCGGTTTCCAGATCCTCCTTGTGCGTAAGGCCGGGCTCGCGAAAGTGCACGTGACTATCGATGACGCCCGGCAGGATGTGCAGGCCGCGACAGTCGATGACCTCGCCGGCCGAGGCCCGCGCCAGATCCCCTATCGCCGCGAAACGGCCGTCGCGGATGCCCACATCTCGCGGTGCTTCCCCGTCCTGGTTGACAACGGTACCGCCCCTGAGGATCAAGTCGTAGGTTTCGGCCATGGTCGAGCCGTTCCCAAATCCTTGTGCCGCCGTCAACAGCGCTTACGTTTCGCCGCGGGTTCTGGCAAGACAAGACGGGCAAGAGAATGGTCATGCAGGCAACACTTCTTCCCGACCGTGGCGTCGTGAAGGTCGCCGGCGAGGATGCCCGGCGTTTCCTCAACGGCCTGGTGACCGTCGACATGGCCTCGGTCACACCGGCGACCCCCCGCTTTGCGGCCCTGCTCACCCCGCAGGGCAAAATCGTCGTGGACTTCATCGTGGCCGAGGCGCCGGCCGAGGACGGGGGCGGCTTCTTCCTCGACGTGCCGAAGGCCCTGGCGATCGAGCTGGTCGACAAGCTCAATTTCTACAAGCTGCGCGCCAAGGTCCTGGTCGAGGACCTCTCGCCCGTTCTCGGCGTGATGGCGGCCTGGAACGGCTCGGGCGAGACCGATTACGGCCTCTGCTATGCCGACCCCAGGCTTCCGGCGCTTGGCCTGCGCGTGATGCTGCCGCCGCATCTTGCGGCGGCGGCCGCGGCCGACCTCGGCGCGAGTCTCGTCGACGCGAGCGCCTATGAGACGCACCGAATTGCGCTCAGCGTGCCGCGCGGCGGAGAGGATTTCATCTACGGCGACACCTTTCCGCACGAGGCCGATATGGACCAGCTCGGCGGCATCGATTTCGACAAGGGCTGCTATGTGGGGCAGGAGGTCGTCTCGCGCATCGAACATCGCGGCAGCGCCCGCAATCGCCTGGTGGCGATCGCTTACGACGAATTCGCTCCCGTTTCGGGGCTGCCCATCATGGCGGGCGAGAAGCCGGTCGGCACGCTGGGCTCCGTCGCCAAGGGCCGCGGGCTTGCGCTGCTCCGACTCGACCGGTTGGCCGATGTCGGCGATACGCCGCTCACATGCGGCGGGATTGCCGTCCGTGTCGTCAAGCCCGACTGGGCACGTTTCGCCGTGCCCGGCGCGGCGACGGTCGCGTCATGAGCGCCGCGCGCCGGCACGCCGACGGCCGCGAGCGTTGCCCCTGGCCGAAGCTCGACCCGCTCTATGTCGCCTACCATGACGAAGAGTGGGGTGTGCCGGAATTTGACGACCGCGCATTGTTCGAGAAGTTGATGCTCGACGGCTTCCAGGCCGGCCTGTCATGGATCACCATCCTGCGCAAGCGCGACAATTTCCGCGCCGCCTTCGACCATTTCAATCCGGAGAAGATCGCGCGCTACAGCGCCAGGAAGGTCGAGCAACTCATGAGCGACGCCGGCATCGTGCGTAACCGGGCCAAGATCGAAGGCACCATCGCCTCGGCACGGGCCTACCTCAAGATCATGGAGAACGGCCCGGGATTTTCTGCACTGTTGTGGGGCTATCTTGACGGCAGGCCGAAGCAGAACGCATTCCGAACCATGCGGCAGGTGCCCGCGGAGAACGAACTCTCGCGCAGGATTTCCAGGGATCTCACGACCCGGGGCTTCAAATTCGTCGGCCCCACTATCGTCTATGCCTTCATGCAGGCGGTCGGCATGGTGAACGATCATCTCACGATCTGCTTCCGCCATGCCGAATGCGCCGCGCTCGCCCGCGCGCGATGACGGCGAAAACCGCCCTTCCGCGAACAGCGCGCACGGCGCCGCGCGCATGGCAGCGCATGCTGTCGGGACGTCGGCTCGACCTGCTCGACCCCTCGCCCTTCGACATCGAAATCGAGGACATCGCGCACGGCCTCGCCCGCGTTGCTCGCTGGAACGGGCAGACCGAAGGGCCGCATATCTTCTCGGTGGCCCAGCACGCTCTTTTGGTCGAAGCGCTCGCACGCATGCAAGTGCCCCGCCTCGACGCGGCGGGCCGACTGGCGGTCCTGCTGCACGACGCGCCCGAATACGTCATCGGCGACCTCATCTCGCCGTTCAAAGCGGTGATCGGCGACAGCTACAAGGCGGTCGAAAAACGCCTGCTCGCAGCCGTGCATCTTCGGTTCGGCCTCCCTGCCAAGCCGCCCGAAACGCTGCAGGCATTGATCAAGACCGCCGACCGGGCCGCGGCCTATCTGGAGGCCACCCGGCTTGCCGGCTTCGACCCGTCCGAGGCGCGCCGGTTCTTCGGCGCCGAACCGAAGCTGTCGCGCGCGGTCGAACGCGACTATCTCGATCCATGGCCGGCCGAAAAGGCCGAGCAACGCTTTCGCGAGCGCTTCGACCGGCTGATGCGCGACCGCGGGATGGGATGAACGGGCCTGCGTCATTACGCGTCATAGATATGACGCAAGCCGGATCTTAACTCGCGCCATGATTCATGTCTGCCCGCTCGCACGCCTCTATGAGACGATCGAGGCGACCGGCGCGCGCCACGTGGTCACCCTGCTGCGGCTTGCCGACCGCGTGCAGAGGCCGAGCCACATCGCGCCCGAGAATCACCTGGTGCTCGGCGTCGACGATATTTCCGCGCCGCTCGACGGCTTCACGCTTCCCGGCGAAGAGCACGTCGACCGGCTGATCCGGTTCGTCGGTGCCTGGGACCGGAAGGCTCCGATCGTGATCCACTGCTTTGCCGGCATAAGCCGCTCGACAGCCGGCGCCTTTGTGGCGGCCTGCGCGCTCAACCCCGGGCGAGATGAAACGCAGATTGCCTGGGCGCTGCGGCGCGCCTCGCGCACGGCGCAGCCCAACATGCGCATCGTTTCTGTCGCCGACCGCCTGCTCGGGCGCAACGGACGCATGATACGCGCGATCGAGGCGATCGGCCCGGGCGAGGTTGCCGCCGAAGGCCGTCCGTTCCGCCTCGCGCTCGATTGATCCGCCGCGCCCTTGACCCGCGGTATCCTCTCGCGGCGACGAGGCCGCTACTGGCTGTCCGCCGTCAACGAAGGACGCAGCGCGAGCGGCGCGGGTTCGTGCTCCTCGCGGCGCGGACGGTGATGCACCAAGCGCGCCCGCACATGGCCGCGGGTGAAATCGCAATAGGCAAAGCCGAGGCCGGCAATCGAACCGCGGAAGCTGTTGGCGTCGATGCGTTCGAGGTTGAAGCAGGGCTGAATCGGCAGGCCGCGCAGCGACGCGCAGACCGAGTCTCCCCTGACCTGGATCGTGCCGGGCGGCAGCGCGGCGTAGCGCACCTGCCCCTCGCCGCGAATCTGGATCGACCCCACGACCGAGCCGTCGGCATTGACGCGTCCCGATCCGCGGGTTCCTTCGAAACAGGTGTAATGGAACACCTTGCCGACCACGAAGCGCCGCGCCTCCTCGACGCTCATCTCGCCCGCAACGGCCGGCGCCGCAGCCAACAGGCCGACCGCCAGCAATACGCCCCGCACCATCCCGATCACTCCCCGAACGCCACCCGACTCAACGCACCGCCCATGCTGCCCGCGCCTCACGGGATTATGTTATGCCCGGCCTTCGTCGACAAATCCTGAACGTATTTACCGGATCTTGACCACGATACGGCCGCGTACCCCGCCTTTGAGGATGGCGGCGGCGGCCTCGGGCAGCCCGTCAAGGCCGATTTCCGACGTCATCATGGCCAATTTCCGACGATCAGGGTGTTTTTCCAGTCTTTTCCACGCCTCGCGGCGACGCTCGAGGGGACACATCACCGAGTCGATGCCGTAAAGACACACTCCGCGCAAAATGAAAGGGGCGACCGTCCCCGGCAGGTCCATCCCGCCGGCAAGGCCGCATGCCGCGACGGCCCCGCCATAGCGGGTCATGGACAGCACATTGGCGAGCGTCGTGGAACCGACGGCGTCCACGCCGCCGGCCCAGCGTTCCTTGCCGAGCGGCCGCACGGGGACGGCGAGCTCACCGCGGTCGATGATCTCGGCGGCTCCCAGGCTCTTCAGATAATCCGCCTCCTGCGGGCGCCCGGTCACCGCGTGCACGGTAAAACCGAGCTCGGCCAGGATAGCGACCGCCGTCGACCCCACGCCGCCGGCCGCGCCCGTCACCACGATCGGGCCGTCGGCGGGCGTAAGCCCGTGACGCTCCAAGGCCATCACGCAGAGCATGGCGGTGTAGCCGGCGGTGCCGATGCTCATGGCCTCGCGGGGGCTGAGACTCGCCGGCAGGGGGACAAGCCACTCGCCTTTGACGCGCGCCTTCTCGGCGTAGCAACCGAGATGCGTCTCGCCGCAGCCCCATCCGTTGAGTACCACTTTGTCGCCGGGCTTCCAGGCAGGGCTCGTCGAGCTTTCCACGGTGCCTGCGCCGTCGATGCCGGCGATCATCGGGAAACGGCGCACCACCGGCGCCTTGCCGGTAATCGCCAACCCGTCCTTGTAATTGACGGTCGAATATTCGATGCGGAAGGTGACGTCGCCGTCCATCAGGTCAGCGTCGTCGAAATCGGCCAGCGCACCCGCGGTGCCGCCGTCCGTCTTCCGGATCACATATGCCTTGAACTTAGCCACGTGTCCCTCGCCGCCTCCTTGCGCCGATCCCGACGTTCATGGCGCGCGGCGGGGGAAGGCGCAAGCCCGTTCAGGCTGCCACGGCGACCCGCCGCTCGACCGGCTTCTCGATGATGGGCAGATTGACGACGGCCGACGCGATGCCGAGCGCGATGGACAGCCACCAGATCACGTCATAGGAGCCCGTGCGATCAAACAGGAAGCCGCCGAGCCATACGCCGAGAAATCCTCCGACCTGATGACTGAAGAAGGCAAAACCGAACAGCGTCGCCATCCAGCGCGTGCCGAACATCAAGGCAATCAGCGCCGAGGTCGGCGGCACGGTCGAGAGCCACAACAGACCCATGAATCCGCCGAACAGGACCGCGGAGGTCGTCGTCACCGGCAGCGTGATGAAGGCCAGGATCGCCGCCGAGCGCAGCGCATAAAGCGCCGACAGCAGATAGCGCTTGGGCATCCGTTCCATCAGCCAGCCCGCCGAGACCGAGCCGATGATATTGAACAGGCCGATGGTACCGATGGTCCATGCGCCGGCATCGACCGACAGACCGCGGTCGACGAGGTAGGCCGGCAGATGAACGGTAATGAACAGCAGTTGGAAGCCGCACGTGAAGAAGCCGAGGACGAGCAGCACATAGCTGCGATGGCCGAATGCCTCGGCGAGCGCTTGCACGAGCGATTGCTTCTCCGCTCCGCCCGGACCGCGCGTTACGTCCATGGGTGGCGTCCGCACGGCCAGCGCGAGCGGCATGATCAGGAGCACGATGAGACCGAGCGCGGTGAGCGCATTCTGCCAGCCGAGCCACACGATAAAACCGACGGCTAGCGGCGAGAACAGGAACTGGCCGAACGACCCCGCCGCCGTGCCGAGCCCGAACGAAAGCGCGCGCCAATTCGGCGGCATCAACTTGCTGAAGGCGGCGATCACGAGCGTGAAAGACGTTGCGCCGATGCCGAGTCCGGCGAGCACGCCTGCGGACGCATCGAGCATGCCGGGCGTCGTGGAATAGGCCATCAACACGAGGCCCGCGCAGTAGAACAGTCCGCCGACGGCCAGAACCGGCAGCGAACCGAAGCGGTCGGCAATCGCGCCCGCGAAGGGTGTTACCGCTCCCCAGGCCAGCACCTGGATGGCAAGCGCGAGGCCGAACACGTCACGGCCCCAGCCATAGGCCTGCGACATCGGCGTGAGGAAGAGCCCCAGCGCCGCGCGCGGGCCGTACCCCACCGTGCCGATGAGACACCCGCAGATCAGGATGATCAATGGCGTGCGCCAGGTGGAGACCGCAGCCCCGTCGGTCGTCGTTTGCACGGCCATTCGCGCCGTCCTCCCACGGTGAAGGCCTCGCGCGGCGCGCGAGGCGGACGCGCGACCATATCGGGTCGTTTCGCGATGCCCAAGCGAATATTGCTGATCCGAGCCATCACGCCCACACATGGCGATCGCCCAAGGCGGCGGCCCGATCCAAGGAAAAGGCCTGTCCCGTCTACATCTTATCGATCGCGCGGGTCTCCGCCGCGGTGGTCTTGGGATCGCCCCAGCGGGGTTCGTCGGAACCGTCGCCCCATGCACGCGGGCGGTAGAAGGTATGCACGCCGAGCCGATAGATCCGGTTCATCTCGTTGACCCAGTCCGGATGCACCCAATAGGCATGGTAGTGGGTGGACTTGCCGACCTCCGGCATCCACAGCTTTCCGTCAAGCATGTCGGCGGCAATGCGCTTGGCCCGCGCCCACGCATCGGGCTCGGTCACGACGTCCGGCACGCCGTCGCAGGCGAAGGTGAACTGGCAGGCCAGATGCCGGTTGGCATTCTGATAGACGACGCCGCACACCGTCTTCGGATAGAATGGCGAGAACACGCGGTTGAGAACCACCTGCGCCACCGCGATCTGGCCGCGCACGGGCTCGCCGCGCGCCTCGAAATAGACCGCGTCGGCAAGACACTTCTCCTGCTTCTCGCGCTCCCTGCCGGTGAGGCCGAGACGCTCGGCCGGCGTCTGCGGCCGCGCCTGCGGTCCGGTCACCTCGCCCTTGTCGGCAAGGCTTACGCCGCCCTCTGCGGCGCCCGCACGCGAGGCAGGCGCAAGCGCGGCGAGCTCGAAGTCCGGGTTGCCGGCAATGCCGCCGGGCTTGATCACCGGCGCTTCGCCGGGCTCGTAAGGTCTGAGCGTCTCCCGCGACGTGGCCAGCGGGCGACCGGCAAAGAATATCGCGTCATCATTCGGCTTGCCCGGGGTCGTCGCGGCGGCGTCCTTTCTTGTCCCCAGCGAAGCGCGCGGTGCTGCCTGCGTCGACCCCTCGGGCACGGTCGCGAATTCGTATTGCGTGTAGGGGTCGAATCGATCAAGCGGGTCCTCCCTCGGCATGAAGGCATCGGCCTGTGATCTCGAAACCGGTTCGATCGGCAGCAAAGGCGGCAGAGGCGGCAAGGGCGCGCGCGGACGATGGAGCAGGGAATCGCGTTTGTCCTTGCGATTGACCCTGGGGAATTGCAGCGGCCCGTCGGGATCGCCGAGCATCTGCCTCCCGATCGGCCCGGAAATGCCGAGCGGATCAAAATTCGCGAGCGCGTAGACCGGCGGATGCGGGATGGCGGTGCCCAGGGGGCGCGACATGCTGAACGTCGCCGCGTGAATGGTCCCGAAGGGCGAACTCAGGACGAACTGCTGCGCGCGCCTGGCGACGCCTGGCTGGTGTGCGAGCAGCGCTCCAAGATCCTGGAAGGCCACCTGCGTCGGAGCAAGCGTGACCATCAGCGCGATGAGCCCGGTGTGCGCAAATCGCCGCCGCCGATGCGAGAGCCTGTTCACGCGCGACCTACCGCAAACGCCTGTCGTCGCCGCCGCGCGGCGGCGACAATGCGACCGGTTTTTTTATGAGCGGATTAACCTTGCGAAGCTGTTAAGCGGAGCCTGCGGGCGGTGCGGCCCGCCCAATTGGTAAACGTTTTCACAATGCGCATGACGGCGGGATCCGCATGGGCGGCTCTACAGGGACCTGAACACGATTAACCATATCGCAATGGGGGCTTCGCAATATCACGACCCGTCCCACGACCGACAGGCCCATCGTAATGAACTTTTTCGCGACCTTCGCGGGGCAGACTGTGCTGGTCGGCGTTATCGCGGTTCTCGCCGCGACGATGTTCCTGCACCGGCATCAGCAGAAGCAGAGCCGGCGACTCGCCAATGCCCTGGACAACATGACGCAAGGCCTGTGCATGTTCGATGCGCAGGCGCGAATCGTGGTCCGCAATAGTCGCTACATCGAGATGTACAGGCTCTCTCCGGATATTGTGCGCCCCGGGTGCACGCTGCGCGAGCTGATTCAGCACCGCAAGGATACCGGTCTGTTCTCGGGCGACGTCGATTCCTACTGCCAATCGATCATCGACGGTGTTCGTTCCGGCAAGAGCCGGAGCTTCTATGTCCAGGCAAGCGACGGGCGCATCGTTCTCGCCAAGAACGAGCCGCTGCCGGACGGCGGCTGGGTCTCGACCCACGAGGACGTCACCGAACAGCGCCGCGCCGAGGAGGAGCGCGCGGCCGCGCGTGATCAGGAGAGGCGTCGGTCTCTTGTCGAAGCCGCCGTCGCCTCGTTCCGTCCGCAGGTCGAGACCCTGCTGTCGAGCGTCGCCAGCAGCGCCTCGGCGATGCGTGCGACCGCAGGCAGGCTGTTCGGCTCGTCGGACCATACCACGAAACGCGCGCAAAGCGCGGTCGAGGCTTTCACCGAGGCCTCGGCAAATGTCGAAACTGCGGCAGTTGCCGCCGACGAATTATCGCATTCGATCGCCGAGATCAGCCGGCAGCTCGGTCACACGAGTAACGTGGTGAAGCTGGCTGCCGAGGACGCGCGCGCGACCAATGACGAGATTGTCGGCCTCGCCAGGGGAGCGCAGACGATCGGGGACGTGGTCAAACTGATCCGCAACATCGCCGGGCAGACCAACCTGCTGGCGCTCAACGCGACGATCGAGGCCGCCCGGGCCGGCCAGGCCGGGAAGGGCTTCGCGGTCGTGGCTTCGGAGGTGAAATCCCTTGCCGTCCAGACGGCCGCGGCGACCGAGGAAATTGCCAAGCTCATCCTGGCGGTGCAGCAATCCACCACGGGTGCGGTCGAGGCGATCCGACAGATCGCGGAGCGGATGCAGGAGATCAACAAGCATACGGCCGCGGTGGCCACCGCCATCGAGCAGCAGAACGCAGCGACGGGGGAAATTTCGCACAATGTCGCGAGCGCGGCGAAGGGCACCGGACATGTGGTGTCGGTGCTCGGGGAGGTGACCGGCGCTGCCAGCGAAACGCGCGCCTCCGCCGAGGTGGTGCGTGACGCTTCGCAGACGGTCGAGCAGGCGGTCGCCAACCTGCGTGCCGAGGTCGAGGATTTTCTTGCCAAGGTGGCGGTCTGAGTCGCTTGGGGGAGCGCCTCGGGGCCGGCCGGCCTGAGCGCATTAACGAGGACCGTTACGCCGTGCTCGTCGACGCCGTTCGACCGAGAGCGGCCTGGGCCGCTGCAAGCCGAGCGATCGGAACGCGGAAGGGCGAGCAAGACACGTAATCGAGCTTCGCTTCATGGCAGAATGCGACCGAGGCGGGGTCGCCGCCATGCTCGCCGCAAATGCCGACCTTGAGCCGCGGCCGCGTCCTGCGTCCCCGCGCCACGCCGATCTTGACCAGTTCGCCGACCCCTTCGCGATCGATCGACACGAACGGATCGTGCGGCAAAATTCCGCGTCCGGTATAGATGGCGAGAAAGCTCGCGGCATCGTCGCGCGAGATGCCGAAGGTCGTCTGCGTAAGATCATTGGTGCCGAACGAGAAGAATTCGGCGCTTTCGGCAATTTCGCCTGCGAGCAGAGCGGCGCGCGGCAGCTCGATCATGGTACCGACGCTGTAGTCGAACGTCGCGCCGGTTTCCTTGCGCACAGCTTCCGCGGTTTCGTCGATCCGCGCCTTGACGAGATCGAGCTCCGCCTTGCTTGCGATCAGCGGCACCATCACCTCGGGGCTTACCTTCTTGCCGATGCGCCTTTGCGCCTCCACGGCGGCTTCGAAGATGGCGCGCGCCTGCATCTCCGCAATCTCAGGATAGGCTATCGCGATGCGGCAACCGCGGAAGCCGAGCATCGGATTGAACTCGGCGAGTTCCTGCGCACGAGCCGCAAGCTTCCTGGGGTCGGCTCCCATGGCGGCGGCAACCTCCGCGATCTCCGCCTCGCCATGCGGCAGAAATTCATGGAGCGGCGGATCGAGCAATCGGATGGTCACCGGGCGGCTGCCCATGATCTCGAACAAGGCAATGAAGTCCGCGCGCTGCATCGGCAACAGCTTGTCGAGCGCGGCGCGGCGCGACTTCTCGTCGTCGGCCAGGATCATTTCGCGCACCGCGGCGATGCGACCCTCGTTGAAAAACATGTGCTCGGTGCGGCAGAGTCCGATTCCTTCCGCTCCGAAGCGCACCGCGGCCTGCGCATCGGCCGGCGTATCGGCATTGGCACGCACGCCGAGCTTGCGCACCTTGTCGGCCCAGCCGATCAAGGTGGCAAATTCGCCCGCAAGCTGCGGCTCGATCATCTCGACCTTGCCGGCGAGCACCTGGCCGGTCGCGCCGTCGATGGTGATGAACTCACCCTTTTTGAAAACCTGGCCCCCCGCGCTCATGGTGCCGGACGCATAGTCCACGCGGATCGCGCCGGCGCCGGAGACGCAGGGCTTGCCCATGCCGCGGGCAACCACCGCGGCGTGGGACGTCATGCCGCCGCGCGTCGTGAGGATGCCTTCGGCCGCGTGCATGCCGTGGATATCCTCGGGAGAGGTTTCCACGCGCACCAGGATGACCTTCCGGCCCGCGGCCTTGAGCTCCGCCGCCTCATCGGAAGAGAAGACGATCTCGCCCGAGGCAGCTCCCGGCGAGGCAGGCAAGCCGGTCGCGATCACCTTGCGGTGTGCGCGCGGGTCGATGGTCGGATGCAGAAGCTGCTCGAGGGTGAGCGGATCCACGCGCAGAATCGCCTCGTTCCGCGAAATGAGGCGCTCCTTCGCAAGGTCGACCGCGATGCGGAGCGCGGCCTGCGCCGTGCGCTTGCCGGAACGGGTCTGCAGCATCCAAAGCTTGCCCTGCTCGACGGTGAATTCGAGGTCCTGCATGTCGCGGTAGTGGCGCTCGAGGATGGCGCATATGCGCTTAAGCTCCGCATAAGCCTCGGGCAGAGCCTTCTCCATCGACGGCCGGTCCGAACCGGCCTCGATACGCGCCGCCTCGCTGATCTCCTGGGGCGTGCGGATCCCGGCCACCACATCCTCGCCCTGCGCGTTAATGAGAAATTCGCCGTAGAGCCGCCTTTCCCCCGTCGACGGGTTGCGCGTGAAGGCGACCCCCGTGGCGGAGGTGTCGCCCATATTGCCGAACACCATGGCCTGCACGTTGACCGCGGTGCCCCAGCTCTCCGGAATATTGTGCAATTTGCGATAGGTGATGGCGCGCTGGTTCATCCAGGAGCCGAAGACAGCGCCGATTGCACCCCAAAGCTGCTCGTGCGGGTCTTGCGGAAAGGGCCGGCCCAGCTCGTCCAGCACCCGCTTCTTGTACCGTTCGACGAGCTCGGCCCAATCGTCCGCGGTGAGGTCGGTATCGAGGTTGTAGCCCTGGCGCTCCTTGTGGTGGTCGAGCAGCTCCTCGAAATGTTCGTGCCCGAGCCCGAGCACCACGTCCGAGTACATGGTGATGAAGCGCCGGTAGCTGTCAAAGGCGAATCGCCGATCGCCCGATTTCCGCGCGAGTGCTTCCACCGTCTCGTCATTGAGACCGAGATTGAGCACCGTGTCCATCATGCCGGGCATCGAGGCACGCGCCCCCGAGCGCACCGAAACGAGCAGCGGGTTCTCGCTGTCTCCGAAAGTCTTTCCGGTGAGGCGGCCGACCTCCGCCAGCGCCCTCTCCACCTGCGGTTTCAGGTCTGCCGGATACCGCTTGTCGTGCTGGTAATAATAGGTGCAGACCTCGGTGGTGATGGTGAACCCGGGCGGAACGGGAAGGCCGAGATTGGCCATCTCCGCGAGGCCCGCGCCCTTGCCGCCGAGCAGGTCGCGCATCGAAGCACGCCCCTCGGCGCCACCGCCGCCAAAGGCATAGACCCATTTGCGCTGGCGCGCGTCGGCGCGCGTGCGCGCCGGCCTTGCCGGGGCGGCTTGTCGACGAACGGCCGCGCCGCCGCTTTTGCCGCGGCTCTTGGCGCGGGCTGGTTTGCGTTGGGCCATGAGTCGGTGCGTCGCCCTGCCTGCGGACATATTCCCACAGATCACGGTCGCCATCGGCACGCAACCCCGTCCTCTGACTAGTGGATAATGTTGAGGCCGACGAGACCGATGACTATGAGATAGATCGCGACGATGTAGTTGAGCAACCGCGGCACGAACAGAATGAGAATGCCCGCAACCAACGCCGCGACGGGCTGCAAATTGGCGATGCCCACGGTCATGGCCATGTCCCCTTGCTTCGAACGACTGAAAACCGCCGGAAGAGGCAAAGGGTTCCGTGCCGCCGCGTGCGGCGGGACGGATGGGAGGGTGCGCGGATAGGTCACGGCTCGCGGGGCTCGCATCCCTGATGGACGCCGCAAGGACCGCTCGCCCCGCCCGCATCTCCGGGCCGGCCGCACGCTGTGCCCCCACGCGATGCGGGGCTGCTCCTCCCTGCGGCGCGTTGCGGGGACGATCGCGCGTGACGCAGGCCGTGTCGCGGGCGGTTCGCGGACAGCAGGACCGACGCGACGGCACCGACCGTCGAGGCATGGCGGCGGCGTGCGGACCACCGTCCCGGACACTGCGTCGCGCTTGCTCCGGCAGGCCGTCGGCCAGCGGCGGCGCGGGCGCATCGCCGCAGCCACGCGCAAGGTCCGATCGACGGCCTTTCCCGATCGCAGGCGCAGCGCCGCTCTATCCCTCGATCCGGGAGAAATCCGCCACCGCGCGCGTTGCCTCGCGGATCTGATTCAGAAGCTTGAGGCGGTTCTCGCGCAGCTGCCTATCGTCCACATTGACGGTGACCTTGTCGAAAAAGGCGTCGACCTGCGGACGAAGCTTCGCCATGGCGCGCATGGCGCCAGCGAAATCGTCGCGGGCCACGGCCGCCGAAGCCTCGCGCGTTGCCGCATCGATGGCCGCGGCGAGTGCCCTCTCCTCCGCCAAGCGATAAAGCGCGGCGTCCGGCACGCCGTCATAGGTGCGCTTGTCCTTGCGTTCCTCGATGCGGATGATGTTGGTCGCGCGCCGGTAGCCCGCGAGAAGGTTCTTGCCGTCGTCGGTGTCGAGAAATCGTCCGAGCGCTTCGACGCGGCGAACGACGCGGAGCAGTTGATGGCCTTCGACGAGCGAGGCGTTGCTGAGGACCGAATCGACCAGATCATGTCGCGCCTTTTGCTCGCGGAGCTGAACCGTCAACCGGTCTTCGAAAAATACCATGAGATCGTCGAGGACCTTTGCCGTCCCGGGACCCCGCACACCCATCGCATGCTCCGCATGCCATGCGGCAAGCGCGCGCAGGCTTATCGGCAGGTCGTTCTCCAGGATCAATCTGATCACCCCGAGCGCCGCACGCCGCAGCGCATAAGGGTCCTTCGACCCGGTCGGCGTCTCGCCGACGACCCAGAAACCGACCAGCGTGTCGATCTTGTCGGCGAGCGCCACCGCGACCGAGACGGGATCGCGCGGGACGGGATCCTCGGGACCGCGCGGCTTGTAATGATCCTCGATCGCGCGGGCGACCGCCGCGTCCTCCCCCTGCGACTCGGCGTAGTAACGTCCCATCAGACCCTGCAGCTCGGGAAATTCGCCGACCACTTCGGTGAGCAGATCGGCCTTGCACAGCCGCGCCGCCCGTTCCGTCTTGGCAGGGTCCGCGCCGACGAACGGCGCGATCCGGCCGGCGAGCGCGACGATACGCGCGATGCGCTCGGCCTGCGTGCCGAGCCGTTCGTGAAAGACGATGTGCTCGAATCTCGGCAGCCGGTCCTCCAGGCGAAGCTTAAGGTCGGACTCATAGAAGAACTTCGCATCGGAGAGGCGGGCGCGGATCACGCGTTCATTGCCGGCGATGATGGCCCGGCCCCCGTCGCTTGCCTCCTCGTTGGCAACCACGACAAACCGGTTGACGAGTCTGCCGGTTGCGGGGTCGCGCAGCACGAAACATTTCTGATTGTTGCGGATGGTGGCGCGGATCACTTCATTCGGAATGGAAAGGAAGGCCTGATCGAAGGAGCCCATCAGCACCACCGGCCATTCCACCAGACCGGCGACCTCGGAAAGGAGCCATTCGTCCTCGACCAGCTCGCATCCCTGGGCGAAGGCCAGATTCCTTGCATCGGCGAGGATCGTTTCCGCGCGGCGCGCAGGGTCGAGCATCACCTTGGCCGCGTCGAGCTTGGCTACGTAATCATCGAAACGGCGCACCGTGAAGGCTGCCGGCGCCATGAAGCGATGGCCGCGCGTCTCGTTGCCCGCCGCGACTCCATCCACGGCAAATCTCACGATGTCCGGCTCCTCCGTCTCGGGCCCGAAAGTGGCCAGGATCGAATGCAGCGGCCGCACCCAGCTCAGCGTGCCGTCGCCCCAACGCATCGATTTCGGCCAGGGAAACCCGCGCACGATATCGGGGAGTATGTCGGCGATCACCTCGATCGCCGGCCGTCCTTTCTTCTCGATCACCGCGACATAGAAGTCGCCTTTCTTGTCGGACTGGACCTTGGCCTCGTCGATCGATCGCAGGCCCGCGGCGCGCAGGAACCCGGCGATCGCCTGCGCGGGCGCGCCGACCTTCGGCCCCTTGCGTTCTTCCCTGAGGTCAGGCTGACGCGCGGGAATTCCGTGCACGGACAGCGTCAGGCGCCGCGGCGTGACGAAGGCCCGTGCGCCCTCATAGGTGAGGCCGGCCTCTGTCAGCCTGTGCGTGACGAGGCGGCGCAGGTCCTCGGCCGCTTGCGCCTGCATGCGCGCGGGAATCTCCTCGGAAAATAATTCGAGCAGCAGATCGGGCATCGTTCCTTCGCTTGACCTTCGGGTGCGGCAGGCAGAGCTATCGCACGGAGCGCCGCGCTGCGGCAAATCCCGTGCGTCCCGCAAAACGTCGACGCGCCACAGGAAACAGGTTCACGGCGTTCGTCGCCGCCGGCCTCCGTCGGACGAAGCTAACAGGCTGCACCCCCGCCTTCCGTGGCCAGCCATGCCTCGCCACAGGCCTTGGCGAGTTCGCGCACGCGGAGGATATAGCTCTGCCGCTCGGTCACCGAGATCACGCCGCGGGCATCGAGCAGGTTGAAGAGGTGGCTCGCCTTGATGCACTGGTCATAGGCGGGCAGCGCCATCAGGTGCCGTTTGCGGTCCGCGCTCCAGCCGAGGTCGAGATATCGCTTGCAGGCGGCCTCCGCCATCTTGAACTGCTCGAACAGCATGGCGGTATCCGCGAACTCGAAGTTGTGGCGCGAATATTCCTGCTCGGCCTGCAGGAACACGTCGCCATAGGTAACCTTCTTGTCGTCGTCGCGGCCGTTGAAGTTCAGGTCGAACACCCGATCCACGCCCTGCACATACATGGCGAGCCGCTCGAGCCCGTAGGTCAGCTCGCCGGAAACCGGCGCGCATTCGAAACCGGCGACCTGCTGGAAATAGGTGAACTGCGAGACCTCCATGCCGTCGCACCAGCATTCCCAGCCGAGCCCCCAGGCCCCGAGGGTCGGACTTTCCCAATCGTCCTCGACGAAACGGATGTCGTGGATCTTGGGGTCGATGCCGATCGCCACGAGGGAATTGAGATAGAGGTCCTGGATGTCGGGCGGCGACGGCTTCAGGATCACCTGGAATTGATAATAATGCTGGAGCCGGTTGGGATTTTCGCCGTACCGGCCGTCCTTGGGCCGGCGCGAGGGCTGGACATAGGCGGCATTCCAGGGCTTCGGCCCGAGCGCCCGCAGAGTGGTGGCGGGGTGGAAGGTCCCCGCCCCGACTTCCATGTCATAGGGCTGCAGAATGACGCAGCCCCAGTCCGCCCAATAGCGCTGCAGGGCGAGGATCAGCCCCTGGAACGAGCGGGCGGGATCGAGCGGATTCATCGGCGGACAATCCTGGCGACGAAAGGGCGCTGAAACGCCCGCGTCCTTAAAGCAGATTCCGCGCGGGCAGAGCCAGTCCTGCTTGCGGGTCGGGTCAGCAGCCGGCCGGCGGGGCGACCGGGTTCCCCCGCCCCCGGCGGACGACCGCGCCACCGCGTC
>Ga0209810_1001302_pt1:0-35000 | contig 39273 bp, 29 predicted proteins | sample Coa_R1_7_FD_187159 | JGI IMG/M metagenome (GOLD analysis project Ga0209810, IMG submission 187159) | Surface soil microbial communities from Centralia Pennsylvania, which are recovering from an underground coalmine fire - Coalmine... | ecosystem: Environmental > Terrestrial > Soil >... | reverse complement strand
GGGCGACATTCGTCGCGCCATTTCGCGCAAGTTTTCTGATCAATGCATTCCAAATCCAAGCTGTACTTCACCCAAACCTGCATCTCGTCCGCCGACCCAACCGCCATCAGCAAATGGCGCTTGAACTCGGCATTCGATCGTCGCCGCTTGCCAAAAGCCCTCAGCGATATTCCCGCAAATCGATGTGCTGGTGCGGCGGTTTTGATCCGCCGAACCGTTTCGCTCGACTTTCGGAAAAGTCAGCGGCGCGCGATGCAGATCAAGTGAGATTTGGTGCGCTTGCCGGAATACTTCGAGATCCTCAAATACAGCGACATCCGATGTAACTCGGCTTGCTGCATCCCGATCTCTGACGCCTGACATCTGATAACTGATCCCTGGACACCCAAAGCTTCGGCTCGTGGCTTGAGCCCCGTTACATTTTCGGCGCAGGAATCCTTGTTTAGACCAGTGAGCTGTTACGCTTTCTTTAAAGGATGGCTGCTTCTAAGCCAACCTCCTGGTTGTTATGGGATTCCCACATCCTTTCACACTTAGCCACGAATTGGGGGCCTTAGCTGTTGGTCAGGGTTTTTTCCCTCTCCACGATGGACGTTAGCACCCACCGTGTGTCTCCCGGATAGTACTCGCAGGTATTCGGAGTTTGGTTGGGTTTGGTAAGACGGCGAGTCCCCCTAGCCCATCCAGTGCTCTACCCCCTGCGGTATTCGTCCGAGGCGCTACCTAAATAGCTTTCGCGGAAAACCAGCTATTTCCCAGTTTGGTTGGCCTTTCACCCCTAGCCACAGTTCATCCGAGGCTTTTTCAACAGACACCGGTTCGGTCCTCCAGTGGGTGTTACCCCACCTTCAACCTGACCATGGCTAGATCACTAGGTTTCGGGTCTAATCCGACGAACTTGACGCCCTGTTCAGACTCGCTTTCGCTGCGCCTCCGCCTACCGGCTTAAGCTTGCTCGTCAGACTAAGTCGCTGGCCCATTATACAAAAGGTACGACGTCACTCAGGACGAACCTTGAGCTCCGTCTGTTTGTAGGCATCCGGTTTCAGGTCTCTTTCACTCCCCTCGTCGGGGTGCTTTTCACCTTTCCCTCACGGTACTGGTTCGCTATCGGTCGCCGAGGAGTACTTAGGCTTGGAGGGTGGTCCCCCCATGTTCAGACAGGATTGCACGTGTCCCGCCTTACTCAAGGATAATCCCTCGCGTTACCCGTACGGGGCTGTCACCCACTGAGGCGCGTCATTCCAGACGCTTCCGGTTGTCTCGGGATTACCACTGGCCTGGTCCGCTTTCGCTCGCCACTACTCACGGAGTCTCGGTTGATGTCCTTTCCTCCGGGTACTGAGATGTTTCAGTTCCCCGGGTTAGCTTAAAACCCCCTATTTGATTCGGGGGTTTTATACCTTCGCTTGGATGACAGAGGACAGACGACGAGCGACGGATCGATCTCCGTCGTCGGTCATCTGTCTTCTGCCATCCGAAGGTGGGTTTCCCCATTCGGAAATCCGCGGATCAAAGCTCCTTCGCAGCTCCTCGCGGCTTTTCGCAGCGTAGCACGTCCTTCATCGCCTCTCGGCGCCAAGGCATCCACCAAATGCCCTTACGACACTTGATCGCTCTCATTCTCGATACCCACCCGGATGATGGAAACCGGACGACAGACGACGGATCATCGATCCCGTTGTCCGTCTGTCCTCGTCCATCATCGGATCGGCACGATCAGAAAGACCAGCTTGCTTCAAGATCGCTCCGACGGCGAGGCGGTCAGGCTTCGCCGACTTGATACGCACGACTCGCGTCGCGCGTACGGATGTGGCATGCACGAAACCGCTCGCGGCCTTGCCGGCCGCTTGCCGGTTTCGTTCGGAACGATCTCCTCTTCACGATGTTAGACAGCGCGAGCATGCAGCCCGCGCGAATGCGCTGCGCTGCACGCAAGAAATTCGGCTCGTTACGGACGAGTTGGCATGACGATCCGCCGCTGCCGCGGCCTTCGGCGCTACGGGTGAGGAGGCAAAAGCAGCCGATGTTCCCAGGGCCCTGTCGAGCCGGAGTCGCGGACCGGCACAGTCTGGTGGAGCCAGACGGACTCGAACCGACGACCTCCTGCTTGCAAAGCAGGCGCTCTCCCAACTGAGCTATGGCCCCCTCCCGAGAACACAAGGACAGACGACAGATGATAGTGCTGCCGGATTTCTCGTTCGCCATGGTCTGACGTCTGTCGTCCGGAACTGGTGGGCCTGGGAAGATTTGAACTTCCGACCTCACGCTTATCAAGCGCGCGCTCTAACCAACTGAGCTACAGGCCCGTACCAGGGATCAGTTACAGTGATCAGTAATTCAGAATGCTCCGATCACTGATCACCGACTACTGATCACTGATTCCTGGCCTGCTCGTCCGAGAAGAAAGAGAAACGAAGACGGCGAAGTCCCGCCTAGTCGGATCACCGACGACAGACGACGATATCCTTCGCCGACATCGCGGCATCCGACGCTGTGTTTCTAAGCCAGCGGTAAAGACAATTTCGAAACGAACGACAATCCGTCGTGCGTCGACTGTCTACTGACCGCCGATCCTTAGAAAGGAGGTGATCCAGCCGCAGGTTCCCCTACGGCTACCTTGTTACGACTTCACCCCAGTCGCTGACCCTACCGTGGCCGGCTGCCCCCTTGCGGTTAGCGCACCGTCTTCAGGTAAAGCCAACTCCCATGGTGTGACGGGCGGTGTGTACAAGGCCCGGGAACGTATTCACCGCAGCGTGCTGATCTGCGATTACTAGCGATTCCGGCTTCATGGGGTCGAGTTGCAGACCCCAATCCGAACTGAGACGGCTTTTGGAGATTTGCTCAGGCTTGCGCCTTCGCGTCCCTCTGTCACCGCCATTGTAGCACGTGTGTAGCCCAGCCCGTAAGGGCCATGAGGACTTGACGTCATCCCCACCTTCCTCCGGCTTATCACCGGCAGTCCCCTTAGAGTGCCCAACTGAATGATGGCAACTAAGGGCGAGGGTTGCGCTCGTTGCGGGACTTAACCCAACATCTCACGACACGAGCTGACGACAGCCATGCAGCACCTGTCTCCGGTCCAGCCGAACTGAAGGACGCCGTCTCCGGCATCCGCGACCGGGATGTCAAGGGCTGGTAAGGTTCTTCGCGTTGCTTCGAATTGAACCACATGCTCCACCGCTTGTGCGGGCCCCCGTCAATTCCTTTGAGTTTTAATCTTGCGACCGTACTCCCCAGGCGGGATGCTTAAAGCGTTAGCTGCGCCACTGACGAGCAAGCTCGCCAACGGCTAGCATCCATCGTTTACGGCGTGGACTACCAGGGTATCTAATCCTGTTTGCTCCCCACGCTTTCGCACCTCAGCGTCAGTACCGGGCCAGTGAGCCGCCTTCGCCACTGGTGTTCTTGCGAATATCTACGAATTTCACCTCTACACTCGCAGTTCCACTCACCTCTCCCGGACTCGAGCTCGCCAGTATCGAAGGCAGTTCTGGAGTTGAGCTCCAGGATTTCACCCCCGACTTAACAAGCCGCCTACGTGCGCTTTACGCCCAGTAATTCCGAGCAACGCTAGCCCCCTTCGTATTACCGCGGCTGCTGGCACGAAGTTAGCCGGGGCTTCTTCTGCGGGTACCGTCATTATCTTCCCCGCCGAAAGGGCTTTACAACCCTAGGGCCTTCATCACCCACGCGGCATGGCTGGATCAGGCTTGCGCCCATTGTCCAATATTCCCCACTGCTGCCTCCCGTAGGAGTCTGGGCCGTGTCTCAGTCCCAGTGAGGCTGATCATCCTCTCAGACCAGCTACCGATCGTCGCCTTGGTGAGCCGTTACCCCACCAACTAGCTAATCGGACGCGGGCCGCTCCTTCGGCGATAAATCTTTCCCCGTGAGGGCGTATCCGGTATTAGCCCAAGTTTCCCTGAGTTATTCCGAACCGAAGGGCACGTTCCCACGTGTTACTCTCCCGTCTGCCGCTGACGTATTGCTACGCCCGCTCGACTTGCATGTGTTAGGCCTGCCGCCAGCGTTCGCTCTGAGCCAGGATCAAACTCTCAAGTTGGATGAGAACTTTTCCCGGCTGGTCGTTTGCGCTTGACGAGGTCCACCCGCTGGTCGCGCGAGGCGACCAGTGGTGCACCTTGAAACGTAAAGACCGCCGAAGTCTCTTTCCGTGGCTGCCACCCGGGACGCGTCCATGCCGCGACCCACGGCTGCAGCCCGCAAGGACTCCGCCGTCCACGTTTCCCTTTCTTCCTATTCACTTGTCAAACAGCCGGGATCATTGCTGACCCCGCCCCGGGCGCCGCCCGGAGCCGGCGAAACTCCATGCATCCGAAGACCGTCGGATGCTTGGTTCACTGTGCCAGTGAGGAGCTTCACAGGCGCGCTGTCGCGCCGTAGACGGACGGCGCGCCGGAGGGCGTATATAGGCTTCGCCCCCGCGCATTGTCAACTGCGCAGCGGGCGTCACGCCCGCCCGGAAGGACTTTTTTCGGACTCGGACGACGATGCGGGCGACGACGACGGTGGCGCGCCGGTCGGCCGCCGGAGCGCGCGCCGCGCCGCACTGAGGCCATATTCGTGTTTCGTCCTAGCGTCGCAGGTTGAGGGATGGAATCGCAGCCTGGCGGGGGCAATCCGCACCCTCCGCTTCCCCATCGTCCAAGTAGCCGATCCTAGCGCCGCGATTGACGGCGGAATGATCAAACGGCATCGTTCGACCCGGGGTTCCGGGTCCGCCGCAACAAGGGGATTACGGTTGCGATACGCCGCCTTCGATGACGTAGCGCAGGGGACGCGAGCTTGGTCCATTCACGGCCGCACGGCACCAACCGATCGAAGCTGACCGAGCCGATCGAGCTTGGCAATGAACCACCCCTTTCGGTCGACGGCAGCGCGAGCGGCCTGGTGGATCGGCGTCGCGTCTCCGTGCAGTGGCTCGCGGGAACCATCCTCACCGCCTTGTGCGGCGCCGCGCTCATGGGCGGCGCCGTTTTCACGTCGCTCGACGGGGAGACCAACTTTGCCTCGCTGCCCGAACGCGTCGAGGTAGCCTTGCGCGGCGCGCTCGGCTTCGGCGCCGACAGGTTTGCGCCGCACAAGAGCAATCGCCTGCCGATGGCGGACGAGCCAAACTTCGCGCGCCAGGTGATCCGCGTTTCGACGATCTCCCGGGTGGGCAATCACGAGGTGGTGCGGGTGCGTCCGTTCATCCGTATCAGCGGCAACCTTTCGCTCACCGTTTCCGAACTTTCCGCCAACATCCCGCCCTACAATCCGCAGCGCATGCTCGCCGAGTCCGCACCGGCCGGCGAAGCGTCGCCCGACGAAGCCGCGACGCCGGAGCCCGACGCGGAGGTGGCGTTCGTCACGCGTGACCTTGCGCCCATGCTTCCGCACCTCAAGATCGCGCTGTTGACGCCTGACGATGAGGTCCTCTCGCGCGTGCGCGATGCCGCCGCCTGGCTCGCCAAAGCGGCCAGTCGCGGCCCCGTTGCTCCCGATGTTACCGGCATCAGACTGGCCTATGCCGGCGTCAGCGGCGGCAGCGATCCCTATGCGGGATTCGAAGCGCGCATCGTACCCGAGAACGTCACGCTGCTGCCCAAGACGACGAACAAGACCACGGGCGGCAATCCGCTCGGGGAACGCGTGATCTTCGTCAAGAAGGGCGATACCGTCGCCAGCTTGCTGCGCGAGCTCGGGGCGACGGCCGACGACATCGACGCAATCACCAGGATGCTCGGCCCCTATGGACGCGACGGCGGCCTCAAGGAGGGGCAGAAGCTGCGCGTATTGCTCTCTCCGATGCCGAATTCCCAGCGCATGCAACCGGCGAGGGTCATCGTCGCCGATGATGTGGCGATCGAGGCCGTGGCGGCCCTGTCGGATACGGGGAAATATGTGGCGGTCGATCCGCGCAACGTCGACAACGAGGTCGCCGAAGCGTCCGAAGAATCCGGCAACAAGACCGTCACCACCGGCGTGACGCTCTACCAGAGCGTCTACGAAACCGCCCTGCGCAACAATGTGCCGCGCCCCATCATCGAAGACCTCATCCGCATCTACTCGTTCGACGTTGATTTCGAGCGCAAGGTGCAGCCGGGCGATTTCTTCGAGGTGCTCTATGCCGGCAATGAAGACGCGCCTGTAGCCGACAACCGCAACGAAATTCTCTATGCGGCGCTTACCGTCGGCGGCGAGACGAAGAAGCTTTATCGCTTCCAGTCGCCCGAAGACGGGCTCGTGGACTACTATGACGAGAACGGGAAAAGCGCGAAGAAGTTTCTCATCCGCAAACCGGTGCTTGCCGGCGTGATGCGCTCGGGCTTCGGCCTGCGCAGTCATCCCCTGCTCGGCTACGTGAAGATGCACACCGGCGTCGACTGGGCGGGGCCGCCGGGGACGCCGATCTATGCCGCGGGCAACGGCGTGATCGAAAAGGAAGGCTGGGAGTCGGGCTACGGCAAGTTCATCCTGATCCGGCACAACAACGGCTACGAGACCGCCTATGGTCACATGAGCGCCTACGCGCGCGGCATCCACGAAGGCGATCACGTCCGGCAAGGCCAGGTGATCGGCTTCATGGGTTCGACCGGCCTGTCCACGGGTTCACATCTCCATTTCGAGATCCGCATCAACGGCCGTTTCGTGGACCCGATGCGTATCAAGCTGCCGCGCGGGCGCGAACTGCACGGCACCGAACTTGCCGCGTTCGAGCAGGAGCGCGAACGCCTCGACGGCATCATGGCGCGCCAGCCAGCCCGCGTCGCCTCGAACGTGGGCGGCAATACAAGATAGCCGTCGCGGCGCGGCACAATCGCGCTCACGCCGCGGCGGCCATTCTTCCGTTGAAGGTAAGGCCGAGCCGGTCGCCGGAAATCTTCACGGTATCGCCGTCCTTGATGTGGCCGGCAAGGATCATCTCCGCCAGAGGATCCTGCACCGACTTCTGGATGACCCGCTTCAGCGGCCGCGCGCCGTAGGCCGGATCCCAGCCTTTCTCCGCCAGCCAGTCACGCGCGCTCGGCTCGAGCTCGAGCACGATCTTGCGCTCGTCGAGCAGTTTTTGCAGGCGCGCGATCTGTATGTCGACGATGCGACTCATCTCGGTCTTCTTCAGTCGATGGAACAGGATGATCTCGTCCACGCGGTTGAGAAACTCGGGACGAAATGCCGCCCGAACCACCGTCATGACCTGGTCCTTGACCGCATCGGTATCCTGCCCCTCCGGCTGATTGACGAGAAAATCCGCCCCGAGATTCGACGTCATCACGATCAGCGTGTTGCGGAAATCAACCGTATGGCCCTGTCCGTCGGTCAGCCGGCCGTCGTCGAGCACCTGCAGCAGCACATTGAACACGTCGGGATGCGCCTTCTCGATCTCGTCGAAAAGCACGACCTGATAGGGCCTGCGCCGGACCGCCTCGGTGAGCGCGCCGCCCTCCTCGTAACCCACGTAACCCGGAGGCGCACCGATCAGACGCGCCACCGCGTGCTTCTCCATATATTCGGACATGTCGATGCGGATGAGCGCGCTCTCGTCGTCAAACAGGAACTCCGCAAGCGCCTTGCTGAGCTCGGTCTTGCCGACGCCGGTGGGTCCGAGGAACATGAACGAGCCGATCGGTCGATTGGGATCCTGCAGGCCCGCGCGCGCGCGGCGCACAGCCGTTGCAACCGCGTGGACCGCTTCTTGCTGACCGACCACGCGCTTGCTCAGCTCGTCCTCCATGCGCAGCAGCTTTTCCTTCTCGCCTTCGAGCATCTTGTCGACCGGCACACCGGTCCAGCGCGACACCACCTGCGCGATGTGGTCGGCCGTCACGGTCTCCTCCACCATCGACCCCCTGCCCTGCGCCTCCGCGGTCTCGATCGTCTTCAGCTTCTTCTCGAGCTCGGGAATGCGACCATAGGCCAGCTCGCCCGCGCGCTGGAACTCGCCGCGTCGCTGTGCGGCGGCAAGCTCGGCGCGCAGCTGATCGAGCTCCGTCTTGAGCTTCTGCGCCTCGGACAATTTCTCCTTCTCTGCCTTCCAGCGGCTCGTGAGATCGGCGGAGCGCTTCTCCAGCTCTTGGAGCTCGGCCTCGAGACGCCTGAGACGCTCCTTCGAACCGGGATCGCTTTCCTTCTTCAGCGCCTCCTGTTCGATCTTGAGACGCACGATTTCGCGATCGACGGAATCGAGCTCTTCCGGCTTGGAATCGACCTGCATCTTCAGCCGCGCCGCCGCCTCGTCGACAAGATCGATTGCCTTGTCGGGCAAAAAGCGGTCGGTGATATAGCGATGCGAGAGCGTCGCCGCGGCGACGATCGCGCTGTCGGCAATGCGCACGCCGTGATGCTGCTCGTATTTGTCCTTGAGTCCCCGCAGGATCGAGATCGTATCCTCGACGGACGGCTCCTCCACGTAAATCGGCTGGAAGCGCCGCGCCAGCGCCGGATCCTTTTCGACGTGCTTCTTGTATTCATCGAGAGTGGTTGCGCCAATGCAATGCAGCTCGCCGCGCGCCAGCGCGGGCTTGAGCAGATTGGAGGCGTCCATCGCCCCGTCCGCCCGCCCGGCACCGACGAGCGTGTGCATCTCGTCGATAAACAGCACATAGGCTCCGGCGGCCCCGGACACCTCCTGCAGGACGGCCTTCAGCCGCTCCTCGAACTCGCCCCGGTATTTGGCGCCGGCGATCAGCGCGCCCATGTCAAGTGCGAGCAGTTTCTTGTCGGCGAGACTGTCCGGCACGTCACCGTTGACGATGCGCTGCGCGAGGCCTTCAACGATGGCGGTCTTGCCAACGCCCGTCTCCCCGATCAACACCGGATTGTTCTTGGTGCGGCGGGAAAGGACCTGGATGGTGCGCCGGATTTCCTCGTCGCGCCCGATCACCGGGTCGATCTTGCCCTCGCGCGCGGCCTGCGTCAGATCGCGCGCATATTTCTTGAGCGCGTCATAGGCGTTCTCGGCCGATGCCGAATCCGCCGTCCGACCCTTGCGCAATGCGTTGATCGCCGCATTGAGATTCTGCGGCGTCACGCCCGCCCTCGCGAGGATCTTTCCCGCCTCGCTGTCACGCTCGAGCGTCAGCGCGAGAAGCAGACGCTCGACCGTGACGAAACTGTCGCCCGCCTTCTCGCCAGCTCTCTCGGCCGCGTCGAACACGCGCGCGAGCGCGGGATCGAGATAGACCTGTCCGGCCCCGCTGCCGCTCACCTTGGGCCGTTTGGCCAGTGCGGCTTCGACCTCGCGCAGGGCCTGCCGCGAATCGCCGCCGGAACGATCGATGAGGCCCGCCGCCAACCCTTCCGGGTCGTCGAGCAGAACCTTGAGCAGATGTTCAGGGGAGAACTGCTGATGGCCCTCCCGCAGGGCCAACGACTGCGCGGATTGCACGAAGCCGCGCGCGCGGTCGGTATATTTTTCGAAATTCATCGGTCTACTCCCTCGGCCCGTGATGGCGCCGTCAACGGCGAAACCCCCTAAGGCGGTTCGCCTGGGCCATATATTGGATGGATTTTTCCCGTTTGTAGACCCCGGCGGCCTGATAGATATAGGGCAGCGCAACGATCCCTCGGTTTACGCCCGCAAGCCATGGCCGCGCCGCCCGCTACGATCCATTCGCTCTATTGCTATCCGGTCAAAGGCTTGTCGCCGCAGCCGCTGGAGCGCGCCGCCCTGTCGCCTGGCGAGACCCTTCCCGCCGACCGTCTTTACGCCATCGAAAACGGGCCGACGGGGTTCGATCCGGCCGCACCGGCTTACTTCCCCAAGCAGCGCTTTCTCATGCTGATGCGTAACGAACGCCTGGCCGCGCTGGACACCGCGTTCGAGGCGGCAACCCACGTGCTGACCATCAGGCTGGCCGACCGCGAAGCGGTCCGCGCCGATCTGCGCAGCGCAGAGGGACGCGCGGCCGTCGAGCGCTTCTTTGCGGCTTATTGTGCCGGCGAATTGCGCGGCCCGCCAAGAGTGCTGTTCGGCAACGGCCACAGCTTTTCCGACGTGGCGCAGAAGGTCGTCTCGATCATCAATCTTGCGTCCGTGGCGGCGATCGAACGCACGGTCGGGGTTGCGATCGACCCGCTCCGTTTTCGCGGCAATATCTATGTCGCCGGTTGGCCGGCCTGGTACGAATTCGAACTGCTCGACCGCGAGATTGCCGTGGGCTCCGCACGGCTCAAGGTCGTCAAGCGTATTCAGCGTTGCGCCGCCACCAATGTCGATCCCAAAACCGGCCGACGTGATCTCGATATTCCGCAAACCCTGCAGCGGGTGTTCAAGCACGGCGACTGCGGCGTCTATGCCCGGGTCGTGGCTCGAGGCGAGATCGCCCGCGGCGACGCTCTACGCGACTGAAGCGGCTGTCGGTAACGTTGACCGGTCATCGCGATCCCGAACGACGCGAGGACGAAGCAATCCGGAATCGGTTTGTCTAACGCCGGACTGCTTCGGCTCCTGTTGCGGGGCTCTTCGCAATGATCGTGGCGATTCGATCCGATCGAAACCCGCTCGCGCGCAAGCTACGCGTCCGGCTCATGGTCGGTCGGCGAAACCGCGCCGCGCGGGAACGCGAGGCGCGGCCTGCCGTACCGCAACGACGGGTCACCTGCCCGGCATGACGTAGGCGATGATCCGTCCGCGCGGGTAGACCGCTTCGGCCACCGTCCGGTTGTGGTTGCCGGAAATGATGATCGGATTGCCGTTGGCGTCCACGCCGGAAACCACGCCGACATGGCCGCCGTGCCGCCGACCCATCACGGCGATGGCGCCGACCTGGGGACCCGGCACGCGATGGCCATAATGCAGATAGCCGAGCGCGAGGTTGCCTCCGCCGGGATAGCCTGCATCCCGCAGGATCTTGTCCACGAAGGCGCCGCACCAGAGCGTACGGCGGCCGGTTGGATTGGTGCCGAGATAACGGCGCGCATCCGCCACGAGCGTACTGCCCGTCACGCCGCCGAATAGGGGGGTCGCGGTTTGTGCCGCCGCCACGCGCTCGGCGCGTCGCATGCGTCGCGCGACCGGCCGTTTGCCGCTCCGGCGCGTCCATTCGGCGCGCTCAAATGCCCGGCGCTGGTTGGTCTCTGCGCTCGTCGCCGCAACGTCCGCCCCGGTGATGCGCGGTTTTTCGATGTGTCGGTAATGGAGATGGTGATGGCGATGATGATGGACCGGCCGGGCCGAAACCGGCACGCTCAATCCGGCAATCACCGCTGCGCCGGCCAGGATGGCGGCGCGTCTGGCTCTAAGTCGCATGAGCTTTTAGTCCCCTTTTTCAAGCAATGTCGCCGCCCCCAACAGAAACGGCGGCGTGACGGGTTGCTTACACGACGGGCAAGGGTGGCATTTTCATGAATATTGATAGGCATTTCCCAGAATGCATAGCAGCTATTCGCCGTTAAGACATGTGGCAATTCCTCGTCTACGACCGAGAAATTGCGAAAAACGCATTATTATCCGCCTTATACAGCCTCAATACACATCAATACTTGGGCACGAGTGCACACCATCTCGACCGCGACAAAATGCGTTTTTTCGCGGGTCTGCACGTCCCAAGGCCGCAACGGGACCCCGTTCAGCCTTTGCGGCTCAGCAGAAAAACCGCTTGTTCCCCGAAAAGGTTCCAGAACCACCAGGGCGCGTTGAAGCGCAGCGGCGCGCCCCATGCGTTCAGCGCCACCGCCTTCTCCATCCGGGCGCCGATGGCGGTGCAGAGCTGGCGAAAATCCTTGATCGTGCAATGGTGGATGTTCGGCGTGTCGTACCAGCTATAGGGCAGCATGTCGGTGCGCGGCATCTGACCGGCGAAAAGCAGCTGCAGCCGCACGGACCAATGGCCGAAATTCGGAAACGACACGATCGCGCGCCGGCCAATGCGCAGCATGTGTTCGAGCACGACGCGGGGATGGCGCGTTGCCTGCAAAGTCTGCGACAGAATCACATAGTCGAATGCGTCGTCGGGGTAGTCGGCAAGGTCGGTATCGGCATCGCCTTGCACCACCGCGAGACCCTTGGCCACGCATTCATTGACGCCCTCGCGTGACAGCTCGATGCCGCGGCCGTCCACCCCGCGCGTTTCGGCCAGAAGGCGCAGCAGTTCTCCGTCGCCGCACCCGACATCCAGCACGCGCGCGCCAGGCTCGACCATTTCCGCTACCACCACGAGATCGACGCGTGCGCCGCCGCCGTTGCGCACGATAGTGGCGCCGCCGACATCCGAGGCGTTGCGGCGAAGCATTCTCACCTCTTCCGCGACAAGCCGCGCGCCTGTCCCACGCCGTCGAGAAAACCGCGCACGATGGCAAACAGCTCCGGCTCATCGAGGAGGAAGGCGTCGTGACCCTTGTCCGTGGCGATCTCGGCAAAGGATACGCGTGCGCCCGCGGCATTGAGCGCGTGCACGATGGCACGTGATTCGGAGGTCGGGAACAGCCAATCGCTGGTGAAAGAGATCACGCAGAAGCGGGTCGGCGTGTTCTTGAAGGCGTTCGCGACAAAACCGTTATAATCCGCGGCCAGGTCGAAATAATCCATCGCCCGCGTCAGATAGAGATAGGAATTGGCATCGAAACGCTCCACGAAGGAGATGCCCTGGTGGCGCAGATAGGACTCAACCTCGAAGTCGGCGTCGAATGAGAACGTCGGATTTGCGCGGTCCTGGAATCGGCGTCCGAACTTGCGATGCAATGCCGCGTCCGAGAGATAGGTGATATGCGCACCCATGCGGGCGACCGCGAGACCGCGGCGCGGATTCGTCCCTTCCAGCAGATAGCGCCCGCCCCGCCATTCGGGATCGGCCATGATCGCCTGGCGTCCAACCTCGTGGAAGGCAATGTTCTGAGCCGAATGTCGCGTGGCGCAGGCAATCGGTAAGGCGGAGAACACGCGCCGCGGATAGCTCGCCGCCCACTGCAGGACCTGCATGCCGCCCATCGAACCGCCGGCGACCGCGAACAGCGATTCGATGCCGAGGTAGTCGAGCAGCATGGCCTGCGCCCGTACCATGTCGCGAATCGTGATGACCGGAAAGTCGAGTCCCCAAGGCTTGCCGGTCGCCGGATTGGTCGAGGACGGGCCGGTCGTGCCCATGCAGGCGCCGATCACGTTGGGGCAGATCACGAAATAGCGTTCCGTGTCGATCGGCTTGCCGGGTCCCACCATGGTCTCCCACCATCCCGGCTTCTTGGTCACCGGATGGCGGCTGGCGACATGCTGATCTCCCGTGAGCGCATGACAGATCAGTACCGCATTCGAGCGGTCGGCATTGAGCGTGCCGTAGGTCTTGTAGGCTATCTGAAAAGGACTCAGGACCACGCCGGCGTCGAGCTGCAACGGCTTGTCGGCGCCGAAGCGGGCCACCTCGCAATCGCGCGGATGATCCGCCTCGCTAGCCGGCGCCTCGCGCGCAACGCCTGTCGTGACCTCAGCCATATTGCCTCTCGACGGCTCCGCCCGGCCGTTCCCGGCCGCTTGAAACGGCCTCTTTCCGGCATTTTTCCGCATCGTTACGCCGCTTACCTAGACCTACGCGCCGAACTGTCAATGTTTTCTTTGATTTCGCCGCGCCGCCCACCTATCAATCTGCCCATGACCAAGATCGCCGGAACGCCTAGCTTGGCCGATCTCCGCAGGGAGATCGACCGTATTGACGAAGCGCTGCACCGCCTGCTGATGGAGCGCGGCGAGATCATCGACCGCCTGATCACGGTCAAGAAAAGCCAGGAATCCGGTTTCGCCTTCCGCCCCGCACGGGAGGCGGAAATGATGCGCCGACTCGTCGAGCGCCACAGAGGTATCCTGCCGCTCGACACCGTCGAGAGCATCTGGCGCGTGATCATCGCGACCTTCACGTACGTCCAGGCGCCGTTCTCGGTGCACGCGGACCTGTCGGCCGGTGACGCCCTGATGCGCGATTCCGCACGTTTCCACTTCGGCTTTACCGTGCCCTTCGTCCCGCATATGGGCGCCTCGAGCGTGGTCGCCGCGGTCTCCGAATCGAGCGGCGATCTCGGTCTCGTACCGGCCGTCGCGATCGCGGGAGCCGGCGCCTGGTGGAGCGCACTTGAGTTCGACACGGCTCCCAAGATCATCGCTCGCCTTCCGTTCGTCGAGCGACCGGACCACCCGGCGGCGCTGCCGGTCTTTGTGATATCGCGCGTCGCGCCGGAGGCCATGGCGACGGAAGCCGCAGTATGGAGCATACGCGTCTCCGGCTGGGGCGCGGCCGCTGCCCAGGCGCTTTCGGCGCTCGCCGACTTCATCGCCGTCCCGGACCGCGCATTCGACGGTGCGGCGCTGCTCGTCACGCTGCCGCACGGCGCGGCGCTCGAGACGATCGGCAGGGCCCTGATCGAGGCCGGTGCCAGCATCCGCTCCTCGACTCTCGTCGGCAGCCATGCAAGACGCTATACGGTGATGGCCGCGAGGCCCTGAACGGATACGATCGACAATGGCCCGACCCCAACCACGCCCCGGTGTGCTCGACATCGCCCCTTACGTGCCGGGCAAGAGCAAGGCGCCCGGCGTCGCCAGGGTGTTCAAGCTTTCGTCGAACGAGAGCCCGCTCGGACCAAGCCCGAAGGCGATCGCCGCCTACAAGGCAGCCGCCGCGCGACTTGAGGACTACCCCGACGGCGCGGCCACCGAGTTGCGCGCCGCGATCGGTCGTGCCTTCGGCCTCGATCCCGACCGCATCATATGCGGTGCCGGTTCCGACGACCTGCTCAACCTTCTCACGCACGCCTATCTGCGCGACGGCGACGAGGTGATTCATACCGAACACGGCTTCCTGATGTATCCGATCTACGCGCTGGGGCATGGCGGCAAGCCGGTCGCCGTGCGTGAGAAGGATTTCACCGCCGACGTCGACGCGATCCTCGCGGCCGTGAACGCGCGGACACGCATCGTGTTTCTCGCCAACCCCAACAATCCGACCGGCACCTACGTCCCATTCAACGATGTCAAGCGGCTGCACCGCGGTCTTCCGGAACAGACGATCCTGGTGCTTGACGCAGCCTATGCCGAATATGTCCAGCGAAACGATTACGAGTCGGGCATCGAGCTTGTCGCAACATCCGAGAACGTCGTCATGTGCCGTACCTTCTCCAAGATCCATGGGCTGGCCGCGCTGCGGCTCGGTTGGCTTTACGGACCGGGGCACATCGTCGACGCGCTCAACCGCGTGCGTGGGCCGTTCAATGTCAATACGCCGGCAATGAAGGCGGGCATCGCGGCGATCGAGGACACGGCGCACGTGGAGATGTCCATCGCACACAACACACGCTGGCTTTCCTGGCTCACGCAGGAAATCGGCGCCCTCGGCTTGAGGGTGACTCCAAGCGTGGCGAACTTCCTGCTCATCCATTTTCCCGAGAGCGGAGGTCGGACGGCCGCCGACGCCGATGATTTTCTCACACGACGCGGGCTAATTCTGCGCCGAGTTGCCGGCTATGGCCTGCCCAATGCCTTGCGCCTGACCGTCGGCACCGAGGAAGCCAACCGGCTGGTGGTGCAGGCGCTCAGGGACTTCCTGGGGCAGGCGGCGTGAGCCGGACGCCGACCTTGTTCAATCGTCTGGCGCTGATCGGCGTCGGCCTGATCGGCTCGTCGATCGCACGCGCGGCGAAAGCGCAGGGTGCCGTGCGTGCGATCGTCGCGACGGCACGCTCGCCGCAAACCCGTCGCCGTGTCGCCGAACTGGGCCTTGCCGATCAGGTGGTGGAAACCAACGCGGCCGCGGTCGAAGGCGCCGATCTCGTCATCGTCTGCGTTCCGGTGGGCGCCTGCGGTCAGGTCGCACGCGAGATCGGTCCCCGCCTTGCCGCCGGCGCGATCGTCTCCGACGTCGGATCGGTCAAGGGTTCGGTGCTGCGCGACATGGCTCCGCATCTGCCGACGCACACGCATTTCGTGCCCGCCCACCCGGTAGCCGGCACGGAATATTCCGGTCCCGACGCCGGATTTGCGGAACTGTTCGTCAACCGCTGGTGCATTCTGACGCCCCCCGAGGGCGCGGACCCCGTCGCGGTGGACAGGCTTGCCGCCTTCTGGCGGCTGCTCGGGGCCAACGTCGAAATCATGACCGCCGACCATCATGACCTTGTGCTCGCGATCACCAGTCATCTGCCGCATCTCATCGCCTACACCATCGTCGGAACCGCCGACGAGCTGCAGACCGTGACGCGCTCCGAGGTGCTTAAATTCTCGGCCGGCGGCTTCCGCGACTTCACGCGCATCGCCGCGTCCGACCCCACGATGTGGCGCGATATTTTCCTGGCCAACAAGGACGCGGTGCTGGAAATGCTCGGCCGCTTCAACGAGGACGTATCCGTGCTGACGAAGGCGATCCGGAGGGGCGACGGCGAGGCGCTATTCGCGCATTTCAGCCGCACGCGCGCCATCCGCAAAGGAATCGTCGACCTAGGTCAGGATTCGCCGGCACCCGATTTCGGCCGCCCGCATCCCGGCCTGCCCGCGTCCCCGCTGCCGAAGCCCTACGCGGCGGAGGACTGACGCTCGCTCAGGATCATTTCCGAAAACCGTTTCCCATTGTTCCGCGCCACGCGCTAGAACAGCGCCGGCGTCATGCCCAGAGGAATCGGCCCCAAAAACACCGCGCCGTCGTCGAAGCGCAGCGGTATGGCGACCGCGGGCCGACCTTCCAGCGTCGCCGGCCGGCCCAACATGTTGATGCCGAGCGCGAGATTGGCGCCCGCCTGCTCGCGCGCCACGTCGCCCAAACCGGGGGCAAGGCGGTTGAGCGCGCCAGCGAGATTTTCCATATGCGGGGAACGCTGCACCATCCGCGCGGCGCCGATCGCCCCGAGAAAAGGTTCGAGTCCGGCAACCGTCATGTGTAATTCGCCCTGCAGACGGCCGTTCACGTTGAGTGCCAGGGAGCCGCTGCCGGCCGCGAGCGTCTCCCCTTGCCTCACGCGCATCTCGGCGATTTCGATCCGGCCACCGGCCGATCGAATCTCGCGCAGTCGTGCGGCCCACGACTTGGGCGTGAAATCCTTCAAGCCGTACAATACCGCACGCACCTCGCCGTCGATCGGCTGCGCGGCCGCCGGCGAGAGCTCCGGTGCGACGGCCTGCCGCGCGCGTAGCACGATCTCGATCACCGGGCGGTCGGCAACCGAGCCGTCGGCGAGCCGGCCATGCAGTTCGATGCGCTCGGCACGCAGGAGCGGCCGCTGCGACCCGTTGTCGAGGCGGTCGACCAGCGGGGCGTCGATCACCAGCGAGCCGCGCTCCGGTGCCGACGGCGTGCCGCGCAGACTCGACTGGGCGGAGCGCCAGCGGACGACAAGTTGCGACGGGCGGCCCGGATCGCTGATCGTGAGCGGTCCGGTGAATTCGCTGATCAGCAGCGTGGGATCGTAGATCTGCGTCGCGACCAGGATCCGCGCGGTGCGGATCTCGAGCGGCACGGCCTCGTCGCGCAAGAGCGCGGACGCCTCCCGACAGTCGACCTCGATGCGGAAGGGATAGCCCCCGAAATCCTGGGATCCGCAGCGATAGAGCCGTCCCGCGGCGGCCTCGCGCGCACGCCAGCCCTCGATCGCCGCCTGCGCCCGACGGGCGGAATAAGCCCAGAACCACGACCAGCCGCCGATAACGGCGAGCACCAGGAGGACCATCGCGGCATAGCGACGGCGGGTGCGCGGGCGCATCACCGGATGGCCGGGGACGGAGGTCATGGCCGTCAATCACAAGGGAATGCGGCGTTTCTGCGCCAAAGACCCTCCCCTCTCGGCCGCTTGCACAGGCCGCCATCGCCTGTTACCTCGCTCGCCCCCATGAGCGGCTCGGTCGACAACAGCGGCGAAGACTTCTGGGTGTTCGCCTACGGATCCTTGATGTGGCGACCGGGCTTCGACTATCTCGAGCGACGGCAGGCACGACTCATCGGCGCGCATCGCGCGCTATGCGTCTATTCCTTCGTGCACCGCGGGACGCCGGAAAAGCCGGGGCTCGTGCTCGGTCTCGATCGCGGCGGCAACTGCCGCGGCATCGCCTACCGCGTCGCCGGCGCCAAGCGCGCCGCCACCATCGCCTACCTGCGCAGCCGAGAGCAGGTCACCCTCGTCTACCGCGAGGTCTGGCGCACGGTATGGCTTGACGGCGATCCGCGCCAGCGCGTGCAGGCATTGTGTTACGTCGTGGACCGAGGCCACCGGCAATATGCCGGGAATCTCCCGCTCGACCGCCAACTCCATCTCGTGCGCCAGGGCCACGGCCGCTCCGGCAACAACCGGGACTACGTGCTTGCCGCAATCAAGGAAATCGAGGCGCAGGGCTATCGCGACGAACGGCTGCACCTGCTCGCCGAGCGTCTGAAAGGCATCCACGATTCCGACGACTGAATGCCCTCGATGCCGGTGCAGACCGCATCCGGCCGCGACGCGCCTGCGGCAATGCCGGCTTCTGCCGTTGATAAGGGTCGCTCTACGAGCGGGCGGCGTCCTTGGCCTCCTTGATCAGCCGCGCGGTCGCCGTCTCGATCGTGTCTTGCAGGCGCGTAAGAAACGCATCCCGGTCGAGGCCGGGCGCGATCGGATCGAGCACTTCGACCAGGATCCGACCCGGCCGGCGCAACAGCGAGCGGCGCGGCCAGAACAGCCCCGAATTGAGTGCAATCGGGACGCAGGGCACGCCCTGCGCGACATAGAGCTGCGCCACGCCGTATTTGTAGCGCGGTTCCTCTCCCGGCGCGCGGCGTGTGCCTTCGGGAAAAATCACGAGCTGGCGACCTCGGGCCAGCTCCGCGCGGGCACGTTCGATCATTGCGTTGAGCGCCGAGAGGCCGGCACGACGATCGACCGGTACCATCCCGGCCTTGATGGTGAACCAGCCGAAAATCGGAATCCATTGCAGCTCGCGCTTGATGATGAAGGTTGGGTTGTCGAACAAGGGCAGCAGCGCGAAGGTCTCCCATGCCGATTGGTGCTTGGCCGCGACGATGACCGGACCAGTCGGAATCCTATCCGCGCCGCGAATTTCGTAGTCGAGGCCGGCGATCACGCGCAGCATGGTCCGGCTGACGCGCCCCCAGGCTTTCGCCACTTCGATGATGACGCGATAGGGGAGCACGAAGGCCGGCAGCGCGGCGATCAGCCAAACCGCTGTATTGAGATAGAACACCGCATTGAACAGGAGTGAACGCAGCAGAATCACGACACGACAATCCTCTAGACCGCGGTATCGGGGTCGAGGCGGAAGCGCATCAGCGCGAACAGGTATTTCAGGTATTCCGCCGTCAAAAGCCGCACGGTGTCGGCGTTCGTCCACCAGCTATCGTTTTTCATATGCTCGGAGATGACCGGATAGGGGATGAGCGTGACGTCCGGCAGCTGATGGCGGAGCTCCACCATGGCGCGCGGCATATGCCAGTTCGAGGTCACCACGATCAACGAGTTGAAATTGTGCTCGTGCGCCCAGCGTCGGGCTTCGACCGCGTTGCCGAAGGTGTTGAGCGCCGACCGGTCCAGATCGATGCAGCATTTGAAATATTTCGAGTAGAGCGGGGTCACGCGGGCGATCTCGCGCGAGCTGGTACCGGGATGAACGCCCGAAATCAGCAGCCGTTTGCCGCGCTCGGCCGCTAGCAGCTCAATGGCATCGGGAATGCGGGCGGCGGCACCCGTCAGCACCACGATGCCGTCAGCCTTGCGATCGAGCTGCACCTCCTCGGTCGCAATCTGGCCCACGAACCAGAAAAAGCCGGCGAGCAGCAACACGAGCGCGACCGCACCGGCAAACATCGCGGCAATGCCGATCCAGCGGGCGATCGCGACGAACATGTCAGTCGATCTGCTCCAGCGTACGATTGACCGTGTGGCGCGACGTGAGCGCAGTGACCGCCGCAATCAACACGATTTGCCCGAGCACCGCGATATAACCCCAGACCCCGATCGCAAAGGAACCGAACAGCGCCGCCGTTTCCTCCGCGTGAGCGCTGCCCGAGAACCACCGGCTGAGTACGCCCGCGAGGGCGAAAACAAGCATCGCCGCGCCGCCGCCGATCGCACCCCCCTGCAGCCCGAGCAGCAGAAAGTGCCGCTGGAAATGGCCGGCGATGTAGCCGTTTTTGGCACCGACGAAGTGCAGAACCTCGATGACAGGCTTGTTGACCGCCATCGCGCCCTTGGTGGCGAATGCCACGGACAGCACGGTGGCCGCGATCATCAGCACCAGGATCGCGACTCCGATCGCCACCGCGCCGCCGGCCATGGCGCGCATGCGTTCGATCCAGCCGCGATGGTCGTCGAGCACGGCGCCCGGCACCTGTTCGGTGAGCAGGCGACGCAGTTGCGGAATATCGGGCGCGGCGCCCGGTGCGATCTTGACCACGATCAGGCGCGGCACCGGCAGCTCGTCGAGCGTGAGCCCGCTACCGAGCCAGGGTTCCAGCAAACGTGTCGATTCCTCCTTGCTGTAGGGCCTGACCTCGGCGATGCCGGCAAAGGCGCGCGCCACCGACGCCGCTTTTGCGGTAAGCGCATCAACGTCCCGCCCCGGCGCGGGGATGATCTGGATCGTCACCTCGCGTGCGACGTCGGCCTGCCATTCGCGCGCCGAGGAGCTGATGAGAATCACTGCGCCCGTCGTCAGCGAGACCAGGAACGTCATGATCGCCACCACAGCGATCAGCGCCCGGCCGGAGATCGACTGCCGCGGCACCAGCGCGTTCTCGAAACGCGGCGGCGTTCCGCCGAATTGGGCTACGTCGAGCCCCGCCATCGCGAATCCCCGGTCAGGTCAATCATAGACGTGCAGCCGGCCTTCGTGCAGCACCAGCCGCCGTGCATCGTACTGATCCATCAAGGCAATGTCGTGAGTGGCGATCACGACCGTGGTTCCCGACTTGTTGAGCTCGACGAACAGCCGCAGCAGCCGCTGCGCAAGGGACGGATCGACATTGCCCGTCGGCTCGTCGGCAAGCAGCAATTCCGGTCGTCCGATCACCGCGCGCGCAATCGCGGCACGCTGCTTTTCACCGCCCGACAGCACGGGCGGCAGCGCGAAGATGCGTTCGCCGAGCCCGACCCAGCGCAGCAGTTCCATCACTTCCGCGCGGTAGCTTGCTTCCGCTCGCCCCATGACCCTCAGCGGCAGTGCGACGTTTTCGTAGGTGGTCATATGATCGAGCAGCCGGAAATCCTGGAACACGATTCCGATGCGCCGGCGCAGCGTGGCGATGGCATCCTTCGACAGTGTCGCCACGTCGTGTCCGAACTGCGTGATGAGTCCGCGCGTCGGCTTGAGCGAAAGGAAGAGCAGGCGCAGCAGCGAGGTCTTGCCGGCACCGGAGGGACCGGTGAGGAACTGGAAGGACCGCGGCTCGATGCGGAATGAGAGGTCGCGCAACACCTCCGGCCCGAGCCCATAGCGCAAGCCCACATTCTCGAATCGGACCACGCCCGTCTCCCACCTATCCCCTTGGAACCCGTCAAGCGGCTCCGGATGCCGGCGGCGCAGCCGCAATCCGCGGAGGTCCCCGCGGCCGCCGCCCGTCCCATGTCCCGACGCAGACCGAACGGCACGGTTTTACAGCAATATCCCGCCGCCGCCAGCGGCGCGACGGTGGCGGCGGAAAGCCATTGCCGCGCGGGCATGGTTTCCGTTCCGTTAACGGTCGGATGCTAGTTTGAAGCGGCAACGAGCACCGTTTGCCAATGCTGATCGTTTGCCCAGGCTGTGCCACGTCCTACAGGATCGACGCCGAGGCGCTCGGCCCGGTGGGCCGCACCGTGCGCTGTGCACGCTGTCGGTCGACCTGGTTTGCGGCGGCCGCGATCGACACGCTTTCGGCAGAGCCGGAGATCGTCGCCGAGGGCGCACCCTCCGAAAGGGGGCGGGAACAGAGGCAGGCCGATGGCGCGCCGATCGATGCCGGCGCGGCCGGCGAATCGCTGCACGATCCGTCCCCCTTGCCCGCGGCGGAAGACACGGCGATTGCGCGCATTGCCGAGGGTGCGCAGGCCGAACCGCGTCAAGGCGCCGGCGAGGCCGCGAGCACTTCCGAACCGGCATCCGCACCCATTGTCGAGGCGCCGCCGCTGGTGCCGGCCGCGGGCATCGCGCCGCCTGCCGGCGACCCGCCAGCAGAGCCCGAAGACATCGAGAGCTTCGCGGCGCGCCGCGAACGCCTGCAGGCACGCCGCCGGCAGAGGCGACGCACGTCGCGCTGGGCGGCCGCGCTGCTCGTGCTGTTCGCCGTCAACGTGGCGCTCATTGGAGGGCGCGAGGACGTCGTGCGCTACCTGCCGCAAACCGCCCCGTTGTTCGCCGCGCTCGGCCTGCCGGTCAATCTGCGCCATCTCGTCTTCCGGAACATGCGCGTGGTGCGCGAGGTCGAGCAGGGTGTTCCGGTCATCGCCGTCGAAGGCATGATCGTCAGCACCGGAAATGAGCCGGTCGAGGTGCCGCGTCTGCGCTTTGCCGCGCGTGACGCGGCAGGGCAGGAGATCTATACCTGGGCCTTGCAGCCCGACCGCAGCGTGCTGGCGCCCGGCGAGACGCTCGCCTTCGTCAGCCGGCTCGCCTCTCCGCCCAAAGAGGTTCGCGACGTAGCGGTGCGCTTCTTCACCGCCCGCGACGCCGTGGCGAAATGACGGCTGCGCGCGGAGCACCGGTACGTCAGAACCCCTTGAGAAGCCGCTCGATGTAGTCGAGCTCGAGCTGCGGCCGGAAGCTTTCACCCAAACGCCGGCGCAGTTCCTCGAGGATTCGGCGAGCGCGCTGGGCGTCGATCTCGCCCGGGACCTTCACCGAGGAGTCGCCGTCGAGGTCGCGCCCGCGCAAGGGCCGGCCGAGCGGATCGGTATCGTTCTCCGCCCGCGGCTGCGGACCGCCCGGCCGACCGTTGGGGCCGGGGCCATAGCCATTGTCCTGCATGGCCTGCGCCAGGTTCTGCGCGCCCTTGCGCATGGCGTCGAGCGCCTTGCCTTGGCTTTCGACCGCATTGTCGGCATCGCCTTCGCCGAGCGCGCCTTCCGCGTCGCCCATCGCCTCATCCGCCTCGCCGAGCTGGTCCATCTCATTGCCGCCCTGCTCACTTTGTTCACCCGGCTGCTTTTGCCCCGGCGTCAGACCGTGCTGGCGCAACTGATCGAGCAGCTTCTTCAACCGATCGCGCAGGGCCTGCTGATCCTGCTGCAGGTCGCCGAGGCGCTTGCGGCGCTGGTCGGCGGGCGGACGGTCGCGATGCATGTCCTGGCCCTGCTTGAACGTCTTGTCGCGCAACTGCTGCTGCTTGCGGATCATGTCGCCCAGTTCGTCGAGCGCGGAGTTCATGTCGTCGCCGAGGTCGTCGCCCACATTGGGCTGCGCGAGCTGCAGATTTTCCAGCATGGACTGCAACTGTTCGAGCAGCCGCTGCGCCGCTTCCTTGTTGCCGGAACGGGCCAAGCGTTCGATACGGTCGAGCATCGACTGCAAATCGCGCTGACTGAGCACGCGCGCGTTGCGATCGAGCGGACGCGCAAGCTGTTCCGGGCTTTTCTTCAACTGCTCCGCAAGCGCCTGCAGGAAACGGTCCATGGCGGCGCGCAAATCATCCATCAGTTTTTTGAGTTCTTCGTCGCTCGCGCCGCGCTCGAGCGCCTGGCGAAGTGCGTCCTGCGCCGCGCGCAGCGCCTGCTCCGCCTGGGCGATGTTACCGTCCTCGATCTGCGTCGCCATCTCCCAGAGCCGGGCGACGACCTCGCGCAACTGGTCGTCGCTTCGGGCGTGCTTGAGGTCATAATAGATCGATCGCAAGCCGAGATAGACGCTGGCCTCGGGAGAGAATTTTTCCGGTGCCAAGGCAAGCGCGTCGAGCGCGGTCAGCACCAGCGGCTTGGTGTTGGCGTCGAAGGCGAGCAGTCGCCGTTGCTCGATCAGCGCGCGGGCGAGCGGCTTGGCAAAAACGCGCTCCGGCAATCGGAATTCGTGCGGCTCGCTCCGGCCTTCGTTGCCCATCTCGTCATGGGCGACGAGCGTCATCACGACGGCAGCGCCGGCCCAGGGATGCTCGGTGAGATCGTGAATCGTCTGCGCCGTACCGCCGCGCGTGCGCGCCTGTGGCAGGGAGAGCGCAAAATTAGGCGGCCCGAACAGAGGATGCGGGTCCGGCCTGACCGATCCCTCATCCTTCAGCACGAAGGTCGCCTGCGCGTCGGTCACGCCGTAGTCGTCCGACACCCGGTAGTCGAGCCGCAAGGCGCCGCGTGCCTGGCGCTCGGGCTCGCGGATCAGTTCGATGCTGGGCGCGCGATCGGGGATCGCCGCGAAGCGCCAGCCCAGCACGCCGCCCGCGCCATGAACCGTCGCCGCGCCGTCGCGCTTGATCACGAAACGGTGCTCTTCGCTCCCTTGCGGCACCTCCGCCCTCGACCCCGGCGGCGCGTCCTCCACGCCGCCGTCGCGCACGACCTTGACATGCACGCCGCTCGCACGGACCACCAGTTGGCTGCCCGCCGGCACCGCAACCGGTTCGGCCGCAGCTGCCGGCGGCGACCCGCCCGGGTGCAGGCCGGGCAGGAGAATGGGCGGCCGGCCGGTATAGTCCGGGGGCGTTATCCAGGCGTCGATGCGGTAATTGGCCGGTGCCACCACGCCGCTCCAGTCGAAGGCCGCGACGACGCGCTTCCAGCGTTCTCCAGCCGCGGCAAAGAAGGTCGTGACCACCAGCAGCAACACGAGCGCGCGCAGCGCCATGGGATCGCGCAACGGCAGCATCGGCCGCGGCCAGCCCGCCTTGAACCTGCGGGCCGCGGTCAGGGCGCGCTCGACATGGGCCCGCCAAAGCGCTTGCGCGACCGGATCCTCGCGGTTGGTCGCGATGCGGTCCGCGATCGCGGTGGCGGGTCGATGCGCTTGGCCGCTGCTGCGATCGAGACGGCGCAAGCCTTCGTCGACGCTCGGCAGTCGCAGGCGGATCAACGGGATGGCAGCGACGAACGTGACCAGCGCGAACACGCCGAGGCCGATCGCGCGGCCGAGCGGCGGCAGCGCGGTCCACAGGCCGGCCCACGAAAAGGCCAGGAACAGGCCGAGCGCGTTCGCGAGCGCCGCAAGCGCCGGCCAAAGGCGCTCCCACAGCAGACTGCCGCGCGCGCGCGCGACCGCACGCGCCAGCAGGGTGCCGACATTGCTCTCGTGCACAGTGCCGTGGCTCGGATCGTCCAAGAGCGGCTCCGTCGCTTGCCGGCTTGAGCAAATCTCCGGCCCATTCCCACGCTAACACGCGGTCACATTCCGCGCCACGCGCCAGGCTTCGTATATAGGCCTCCGAGGCCCGGCCGGCACGCCATTGCGCGCGAATAATCGGCCGGTTTGATGGCAGGTTCCGCCATCCGCTCGTCCACCCCCCACCGGTATCGGGCGACCGCGCGCACGTGCGGCTGACGGCGAGGAAATCCCCCCGAGGCAAAGCGGGGAACCGGGACGCGGGCGCCGCTGCGCAAGGGCCCTCCCTGCATCGCCGTGACCCGCCCCGCACCACGGAGGGCTCGTCACAGCCAAGGCGGAAGACGGTCGAGCGCGATCAACTGATCCACGTCGAGCCGCGGCCTCACCAATGCCCAATCGGCGCCTCTCACCAGAACCTCCGGAACCAGGGCGCGCGTGTTGTACGTGCCCGCCTGGACGGCGCCGTAGGCGCCTGCTGACATGACCGCGAGCAGGTCGCCCGTTCCGGGCTGCGGCATGTCGCGCTCAAGCGCGAGAAAATCGCCGCTTTCGCACACGGGGCCCACCACGTCGGCCTTGAACCGCGTGGTGTCGCGCGCGGCCTCGCGCACCGGCCAGATCTCGTGATGCGCATCGTAGAGCGTCGGACGAATAAGGTCGTTCATCGCCGCATCGACGACGACGAAATTCCTCGCCTCGCCGCGTTTCACGAACAGGACCCGCGTGACCAGCACGCCGGCATTGCCGACGATCAGGCGACCAGGCTCGAAAATCAGGCGGCAATTCAGGTCGCGCGTTGCTTGCTTGACCACGGCGGCATATTGCCGGGGATTGGGGGGCGGCTCATTGTCGTCGCGGTAGGGGATGCCAAGGCCGCCGCCGAGGTCGATATGCGTAATGCGGTGACCATCGGCGCGCAACGCGCGCACGAAATCGGCGAGCAGGGCGAAAGCATCGCCGAAAGGGTCCAGCGCGGTGATCTGGCTGCCAATGTGCATGTCGACGCCGACGATCTCAATCCCCGCGAGCTTGGCGGCGCGGGCGTAGACTTCGCGCGCTCGACTGATCGGGATGCCGAACTTGTTCTCGGCCTTTCCGGTGGCGATCTTGGCGTGCGTCCGGGCGTCGATGTCGGGATTGACGCGTACCGCGATCGGGGCCTTGCGGCCCTTCGATGCGGCGATCGCGCCAAGCATCTCCAGCTCGGGCTCCGACTCGACATTGATGCAGAGAATTCCCGCGTCAAGCGCTGCGGCGAGTTCGCCCGCGGTCTTGCCGATGCCGGAGAACATGATCTTGTCCGGCGGTATGCCGGCGAGGCGCGCCCGTTTGAGCTCGCCGCCGGAGACGACGTCGGCGCCCGCGCCGAGCCGCGCCAGCGTCGTAACCACCGCCTGGTTCGAATTCGCCTTCATGGCGTAGCACACGAGCGCGTCGACGTCGGCGAAGGCATCGGCGAAGACCCGGTAGTGGCGCTCGAGCGTCGCGGTGGAGTAGCAGTAGAAGGGTGTACCGACGCGTTCGGCGAGCACGTCGAGCGCAACCCCTTCGGCGCTCAGCACGCCGTTGCGATAGGCGAAATGATGCATGGCGTGCGTGTCAGTTCAGAATATCGTCGAGAAAAATATGCTTCTTCTCGCCTTTGGGTACCGGAAGCCGCCCATTGGACGAGGATCCCCCAAGCAGGTTGGACGGCCTGACTTCCGGCAATGCAGCCTGTCGGTCGGCCGGCGCGGCCTGCTGCTCGCCCGCCGCCGCGGCGGCGGGGGGCGGATCGAGCGGACCTTTGCGGCCGCACGCCGCAAGCGACAGGGCAACCAGCGCCCACGCAAGCGCGAGGCGAACAAGCGGACGATGGAAAACGGTCATGCTCGGACCATAGCAAATCGGGGTCGCCAAGTCAGGATTTCTCCACCTCGAGCCGGCGCAGCCATTTTCGTGCCTGCGCCCGCACGTTCTTCGGGGCGGTACCGCCGAAACTGGTCCGGCTCTTCACCGACTTCTCCACCGAAAGCACGCTGAAAACGTCCTCACCGATGCGCGGTTCGATCTCGCGCAGCCTGGCAAGCGGCATCCGATGCAGCGGCAGTCCGGCCTCTTCCGCGGCCGCGACGATACGGCCGGTGATGCGATGCGCCTGGCGGAACGGCAGGCCGAGGGTCCGCACCAGCCAGTCGGCAAGATCGGTCGCCGTGGCATAGCCGGCGCCGGCCGCCTTTTTCATCCGCGCGACGTCGGGCGTGAGGTCGGCGACCATGCCGGTCATGGCGGCGACCGCGAGCGCAAGCGCCGCGAAGGCGTCCATGGCTCCCGCCTTGTCCTCCTGCAGATCCTTGGCATAGGCCAGCGGCAGACCCTTCATGACGATGAGCATCGCCTCGAGCGCGCCGATGATGCGGCCGGATTTGGCGCGCACCAGCTCCGCTGCATCCGGGTTGCGCTTCTGCGGCATGATCGAGGAGCCGGTGGTGAAAGCGTCGGAAAGCCTGACGAAGCCGACGAGCGGCGAAGACCAAATCACGATCTCGTCGGCAAGCCGCGACAGATGCACGGCCGTGATCGCCGCGGCGGCGAGCGTCTCCATGACGAAGTCGCGGTCGGAGACCGCGTCGATCGAATTGGCCATCGGCCGATCGAATCCCAGTGCCTCGGCCGTGGCGTCGCGATCGATGGGAAACGAGGTACCCGCGAGCGCGCAGGCGCCGAGAGGCGACTCATTGAGGCGCTTGCGTGCATCGGCAAAGCGCCCGCGGTCGCGCGCCGCCATCTCCACATAGGCGAGCAGGTGATGGCCGAATGTGATCGGCTGCGCCGGCTGGAGATGCGTGAGGCCCGGCATGATGGTGCCGGCATGCGCAAGGGCCTTCGCGGCGAGCGTGCGCTGAAAAGTCGCAAGCGCCGCGTCGATCGCGTCGATCTCCTCGCGCAGCCAAAGCCGGAAATCCGTCGCGACCTGGTCATTGCGCGAACGCGCGGTATGCAGCCGACCGGCCGCCTCGCCGATGAGCTCGGCAAGCCTGCCTTCGACATTCATATGGATGTCTTCGAGCGCGCGCTTGAACGAGAAGGTGCCGGCCTCGATCTCCGACAGGATCGCATCCAGCCCTTCGGCGATCTTCCTTGCGTCTTCCGCCGTAATGATGCCCTGCTTGGCGAGCATCGCGGCATGGGCCTTGGAAGCGGCAATGTCCTGGCGGTAAAGATGGCGGTCGATGTCGATGGAGGTGTTGATCGCCTCCATAACGACGCCGGGACCTGACGCGAACCGTCCGCCCCACATCGTATTGCTCATGGCCGAACCTTCGGAATCTTGCCGCCCATGACCGAAAATCCTGCCAGAAGCTTTGCCCTCAAGCGGTTCGCCATGGTGCTGGCGGGCGGCGCGGCCGGCGTGATCGTCGGACTGGCGGGGGTATACGGGATTGCGACCCTCACGCGCAATGCGGGCGGCGATCCTGCCTGCCGAGCGGCCCTCGCGCTGGCCGACAAGGCCGCGCCCTTCGTGCGGGGCGACGTCGCCGCGGTCAAGCTTGCGACGGTGCCGCGCAGGCTGCCCGATCTCGCCTTCCGGGACGCGGACGGCAAGAGCGTGAGCCTCGCCGATTGGCGGGGCAGGACCGTCCTGCTCAATCTATGGGCCACCTGGTGCGTGCCTTGCCGCGCGGAAATGCCGACCCTGGACGCCCTCCAGCAACGGCTCGGCGGGCCGGATTTCGAAGTGGTGGCGGTGAACATCGACACCCGCGACGCGGACAAGCCCAAGGCCTTCCTGAACGAAATCGGCGTCAAAAGGCTGCACTACTACAGCGACCCGAGCGCGAAGATTTTCCAGGAACTCAAGGCGATCGGTCTCGCCTTCGGCATGCCTACCACGGTGCTGGTCGATGCACGCGGCTGCGAAATCGGCAGCATCGCCGGGCCGGCCGACTGGGCCGGCGACGACGCCGTGAAGCTCATAACGGCCGCTCTTAAGCCGCGATCAGGATGACGTCGAGGAGGAGTCGCTGACGTAGCCGACGCCGTAGGGAAGTTTGGTTACCGGGTCGAGCCGCAAGCCGGTGGTGATGTCGATCATGGTGCCGTCGCGCAGCGTCAGGATGTTGGAGTTCAAGTCGACGGTCATGCTCATGTCGGTGGTTATGACGCCGTTTGTGCCCTGGCTGGCGCTCATGGCATTCTGCGCTTCGTCGAGCGTTGCCATCGTCTGATCGAGCTTCTGCTGCTGCTCCTCCTGCAGACGCAGCAGCGCCTGACGCGCATAGATGTCATCGAGGCTGGCGAGCTGATCCTGCATGGTGCTGGCGAGCAGATTGGCAAAGGCTGACGCCAAGCTCGTGCCAGCCGTAGACGCCGGCGCGAGGGACTGGGAAATCCAATTGCCGGGAGCACTATTCATGCTGTTATAGGCCGCGCCGAGCCAAGCGGCGGCCGAGGCATCGCCGATCGACGACATCGCCGCTCTCCACGCCCCGGCAGGCTAGAGATCATACGTTAACAAAATCTGTCGTCTGGTCGGCCATCGCCACGCGCGGCGCGCGGCTGCCGTCAGCGCGTCGGCACCGGTTTCTCGCCGCGATAGTCGTAGAAGCCGCGCTGCGTCTTGCGTCCGAGCCATCCCGCTTCGACATATTTCACCAAGAGCGGGCACGGTCGGTACTTGGAATCGGCGAGACCCTCGTAAAGCACCTGCATCACCGACAGGCAGGTGTCGAGGCCGATGAAGTCGGCAAGCTCCAGCGGGCCCATCGGATGATGGGCGCCCAGACGCATGGCGGTGTCGATCGACTCGACATTGCCGACGCCCTCGTAGAGCGTGTAGATCGCCTCGTTGATCATCGGCAACAGGATGCGATTGACGATGAAGGCGGGGAAGTCCTCCGCCACCGCAATGGTCTTGCCGAGCCGGGTGACGAAGGCTTTCGCCGTCTCGAAAGTCGCGTCGTCGGTTGCGATCCCGCGAATAATCTCGACGAGCTCCATCAACGGCACCGGATTCATGAAGTGGATGCCGATGAAACGCTCGGGGCGGTCGGTCGAAGCGGCGAGCCGCGTGATCGAAATCGACGAGGTATTGGTCGCGATGATCGCTTCCGGCTTCAGCGACGCACAGAGCTCCGCAAAAATCTTGCGCTTGATGTCTTCCTTCTCGGTCGCGGTCTCGATGACGATGTCGCAGTCCGCGAGCGTCTCGTATTTCTCCGCCGGCTTGATCAATGCCAGCGCGTTTTTTCGCTGCTCCTCGGTAATGGTTTTTTTGGCAACTTGACGCGCCATGTTGCCGTTGATCGTCGCCATCCCTGCCTTGATACGGTCGCTGGAAATGTCGTTCAGCAGTACCGAAAAACCCGCAAGCGCGCAGACATGGGCGATGCCGTTGCCCATCTGCCCTGCGCCGATCACTCCGACAGTCTCTATCTTGGCCACCATTGTTCTTGTCCGGTCGCTGTGAAGACCAAGGTCCTTGGGATTCGGTTCGGCCCTTGCCTGCAAATTTTCTTCTTACGACGAACCCGCGTGCGACTCCATCGGCACCGGCTCAGCCCACCGGAGCAAATTCCCGCCATCCGGTCGAGGGAGGCAGACCGCGGGAAAATGCCGCGCGTCGGCCGTTCCTCGACCGAGCGATCCCGCACACCTTATCCCTTGTCGCCGCTCAATTCGATGTCCCCGCACCATGCTTCTAGCGCTTAACCTTATCGAGCTCACTCGCCAGCTCCGGCAGCGCGGTGTAGAGGTCGGCCACCAGGCCGTAATCCGCCACCTGGAAGATCGGCGCGTCCTCGTCCTTGTTGATGGCGACGATCACCTTGGAGTCCTTCATCCCGGCAAGATGCTGGATGGCGCCGGAAATGCCGACGGCAATGTACAGCTCGGGCGCCACCACCTTTCCGGTTTGTCCCACCTGCCAATCGTTCGGTGCGTAGCCAGCATCGACCGCCGCGCGCGACGCGCCAACCGCAGCGCCGAGCCTGTCCGCGATCGGCTCGATATATTTCGTGAAGTTTTCGCGGCTTTGCAACGCACGACCGCCGGAGATGACGATTCTGGCCGAGGTCAGCTCCGGCCGATCGGATTTCGAAAGCTCCTCCCCGATAAACACGGAAAGCCCCGGGTCGGCCGGCGGCACGACGTTTTCAATGCTTGCGGATCCGCCCACGCCGGCTGCGGGAAAAGTCGACGTGCGTACCGTGATCACTTTTTTGGCGTCGGTCGATTTCACCGTTTGGATTGCATTGCCGGCATAGATTGGCCGCTCGAATGTGTCGGACGCGACGACCCTGGTGATATCGGAAACCTGCATCACGTCGAGCAGCGCCGCGACGCGCGGCATGACGTTCTTGCCGCTCGTCGTGGCCGGCGCGACGAAAGCCTCATAATCTCCGGCGAGCGAGACGATCAGCGCGGCGACCGGCTCGGCGAGCATGTGTTCATAGGGCGCCGCGTCGGCAACCAGCACCTTGGTGACGCCGTCGAGCTTGGCGGCGGCCTCGGCCGCGGACCTGCAATCCTTACCGGCGACCAGCACGTGCACGTCCCCGCCCAGGGCCTTGGCGGCGGTAAGCGCCTTGTTGGTCGCATCCTTCAGCGACCGGTTGTCGTGCTCGGCGAGAAGAAGCGTGGTCATGGCCGAGCCTGCGCGTCGTTGCCGCGTGTGCCGGGCGGCAAGGTGTCGCCGATGTACGGCTTGAGAGGGCGACATGAAACGGAATTCACTGCCCGCGTCGCGGTGCGTTCTTTAAGCGCGCCTAGCCGCGCGCAGCACCCTGGACGCGCGCCATTCATGTGCCGGGTCGCCATCACAACACCCCCGCCTCGTCTCTGAGTCTCGCGACGAGCTCGGCCACGGAACTCACCTTGACGCCGGATTTGCGTCCCGGCGGCTCGCTCGTCTTGAGGATTTCGAGGCGCGGCCGGATATCCACCCCGAATGTTTCGGGCGTTTTTTCTTCGATGGTCTTTTTCTTCGCTTTCATGATGTTGGGGAGCGACGCGTAGCGCGGTTCATTGAGCCGCAGATCGGTGGTGACCACGGCCGGCAGCTTGAGCTTGACCGATTGCAGGCCGCCGTCGACCTCGCGCGTGACCGTCAGGCCGTCGCCGTCCAGAACCAATTTCGAGGCAAAGGTGCCCTGCGGCCAGTTGAGGAGGGCCGCAAGCATCTGACCGGTCTGATTGCAATCGTCGTCGATCGCCTGCTTGCCCATGATGACGAGGCGGGGCTGTTCGACTTCCACCAGGGCCTTCAAAATCTTCGCGACCGCAAGCGGTTCGACGGCCATGTCGGTCTTCACCAGGATCCCGCGATCGGCACCCATGGCGAGCGCCGTGCGAATCGTCTCGGAGGCCTGTGCCGGACCGATCGAAACCGCCACGATCTCGCTCGCCTTTCCGGATTCCTTGAGGCGGATCGCCTCTTCGACGGCGATCTCGTCGAAGGGGTTCATCGACATCTTCACGTTGGTAAGTTCGACGCCGGAGCCGTCGGGCTTGACGCGAATCTTGACGTTGAAGTCGACAACCCGCTTCACAGGCACGAGAATTTTCATGATTCCCATCCGGGATGAGAGACCTGAACAGCGGGCCGCAAGCTAAAGGCGGGGCAAGCGGCATGTCAACGTTTGCGCCGCGCCGCCATAGGGGCACTCCGTCTGTGCACGGCGGCCCCGATCAGCGCCGGACAAGGGGACAAAGGCGACGTCATCCGTGCCACGCGGGCGCTCAGCGGTTCTGCCCCGGAATCCAGAGCACGTCGCGCTTGCCTTTGTCGTTGGCGTAACGAGCGGCCACGAACAGATAATCCGACAGGCGGTTCACGTATTTCAGCGCTGCGGCCGAGACATCCTCGCCGGGTTGGTCGCGCAATTGCACCATGATGCGCTCGGCGCGCCGGCACACGGTGCGCGCAAGATGCAGATAGGCCGACGCCGCACTGCCGCCAGGCAGGATAAAGGATCGCAGCGGCTCGAGCTCCGCATTGAGCCGGTCGATCTCACCTTCCAGCCATGTCACTTGCGCGTCGGTCACGGTCAGGCGCGCGCCGCCCGGGCCTTTTTCAGCGAGGCAGAGATCGGCTTCGACGTCGAACAAGTCATTCTGGATGCGCGTGAGAGCAGCATCGAGCGCCTTGTCGTCGGACGCATGGAGCCTTGCCAGGCCGACGACCGCGTTGACTTCGTCGATCGTTCCGTAGGCTGCAACGCGCAGATCGTATTTCTTGCGCCGCACGCCCGAGCCGAGCGAGGTCGTGCCGTCGTCGCCGGTCCGCGTATAGATGCGATTCAGCACCACCATGGGTGTCTGCAGCCCTCCCTTGTCGCGACGGCCGCAGCCCGAATGATCTCGGACTGCAGGATCGGGAATGCCGTGTCGTTGATCATGCTCCGTCCTTCTGCGGCCGCAATGCGGAGATTGACCGCCGCCGGGTCGCCAAAGGCCCTCAACGTCCCATGGCCCAGATGGTGATCATGATCAACACGATGGCGACGAATTGCAGCAGCACGCGCAGACGCATGAGCTGCTGTGACCGGTTGGGCGAACCCCCGCGCATCATGTTGACGAGGCCGAGACACAGCACCGCCGCCACCGCAATGACCGCGGCGGGTACGACCGTATGGGCCATGAAGGAGGACATGGGACGCCTTCTATCATCCCCCTTCCTTGCCGACCAGAACCTCCGATTGCCGATGATGGGATGATGCAACTTTTAGTAGCATCCCGGGCGGTTTCCGGTTAGAGTGCAGACGCCTTGGTTGGGGTCGTGCGATGGCGCGGGGGGCTGCGGCGGCCGTGGCTGCTGCAGGGATGTCTGTTGCGGCCAAGCTCAGCCTGTCCGGCAGGTCGGGCGGCGATTGTCCGGAATTGGCCTGTCTTGCCGATGTCGTCGCGCCCGAGCGGCTTGCCGCGGCACGCGACCGCGCCGGTCACGTCGGCACCGGCGCCGACCAGGTGCTGATCGCGCAGGGCAGCGTGGCCGCCGAAACCTACTTGCGCGCATTCGCGAGCCGTTTTGGGGTGGACTTCGAGCCGCTCGACCGCGTGCCGCGCCGCCTCTGCCCGCTCGACGACCGCCGGCTGCTCGCGGCGACGCAACACGGCATCCTCACGCTTTACGACAAGGAGACCCTGACGCTGGTGATCGCGCCGCGTGGATTGGCGGCACGCCGCATCGCGACCGCGCTGCGGGCCAGTCCGGCGCTCGCGCGCACGATCCGTTTCACGACCGGCGAACGCCTCAACCGGTTTGTGCTGCGTCATGCCGCGGCCGCCCTTGTCGATCATGCGGTTCACGCGTTGGGGCGCCGCTGGTCGTCGATGACGGCGGCGCCGCGGCGGCGCCGCTCGATCGCGAAATGGCTCATCCTGGCGGCAGCCGGAGCGCTTGCGCTGGTCGAGCTCGCGCCGGGCGCAGTTGAACAGGCCGCACCGGGATTGGCGCTTGCATTCGCGGCGATGCTGGACGGGCTGTTTGCGGCTTGGCTTGGCCTGCGCATCGTGGCTGCAGCGAGACGGCCGCGGTCGCCTCGCAAGACCGCGCCGGGCGATGCGCGCGACCTGCCGACCTACAGCATCCTCTGCGCGCTCTATCGTGAGGCCGCCTCCGTGCGCAGCCTGCTCGCGGCCATCGCGCGGCTCGATTATCCGCGCGAGAAGCTGCAGGTCATTTTCGCGCTCGAACCCGATGATCCCGAGACCCCGGCCGCAATCGAAACCCACAGGGGAAGCCTGCCGGTGACGCTCATCACGGTGCCGGCCGAGGGGCCGCGCACCAAGCCCAAGGCGCTCAATGCGGCGCTGCCGTTCGTGCACGGGAGTTTCC
>Ga0209810_1001301_pt1 | contig 39276 bp, 47 predicted proteins | sample Coa_R1_7_FD_187159 | JGI IMG/M metagenome (GOLD analysis project Ga0209810, IMG submission 187159) | Surface soil microbial communities from Centralia Pennsylvania, which are recovering from an underground coalmine fire - Coalmine... | ecosystem: Environmental > Terrestrial > Soil > Unclassified... | reverse complement strand
ATTCCAATCAAAAGCAGGTGTGTGAATCGGCCCTACGCCGATGGAGGGGATATGAATTTGGATGGAGTCGATGAAGCCGATAAACTGATCTATCCCCCCAATTATCCAATTTATCGCACCCTTGACTACATTCACGATTCCGTCCCAAATCCCATGAATCAGGCTTCCCAGACCTGAAAAAGCTGAACCTATCCCACTAATCACGTTATGCAGAACCGTGCCGACGCCGCTAAAAAATGACCCGATCCAGGCTCCGATAGCTGCGAAAACGCCCCGGAACCAATTCATGATTGCGCCCCAATGTTGCACAGCCAAAATAATGCCGCCAATCACCAGCCCGACTACCGCGCCGATTGCCAGCAGCGGCCAAGTAGCGGCAATGGTTGCGATAGCCGCCGCGCCTGCTGAAACTGTCCAGGCCACAAAACCGGCGACTAGCTCAGGAATAGCCGCAATAAGCCCAACTATGGCAGAGACGGCCATTTGGGTGAGGACGGCTCCTAAAATCCCCATTGGAATCAGGAGAGCCAGTGCAGCTACCTCATTTTGCTTGAAGAAATTGGCTAGATTCATGAATCCGGTCACGACTCCGCCAATGACCGTTGCAACAACCTTAAAGCCAGTGGCGATGCCGCCCCCCAGGACGGCAGCGAATTGTTGGAATTGCGGATTAGCGGCGAGTGCGCCAAGTTGCGCTAATCCGCCCTCTGCCAATTTCAGGATAGGCCCGCCAAAGGCCGCAAGCGCGAGATTGACATTCGATTTCAGCGTTGAAAGCTGGCCTGCCGCCGTTTGCGCCTGTTTTGCCATGCCACCGCCGAGGTTCGATTTTTCGATGCCTGCTACGAGGTCTGCTATCGCCTGCTTTGCTGGAAGCGTACCCCCGGTAATCATCTTCTGCAATTCGTCTTTTGACTTGCCGGTAGCAAGCTGTAGCATTGCCATGCCATTGATACCCAACTGGCCTAATTCCATCATGGTACGGCCCGTCAAATGGCCGTCTGTTTGGATATGCCCAAACGCCAGTACGATTTGTTGTAAATCGGCCCCGGAGGTCTTGCCCATTGCTGAAAGCGCATCGCCCATGCCGGTTAAATCCGGTATCACATCCTGGCTTTTGATACCGAAGGCTTGCAGCGATGCCGCCGCCTGGTCGATATCGGAGGTCTGGAAGGGCGTTTTTGCCGCGAACTCATTGAGTTTTTGTAGTTCCTGAGTAGCAGCACTCGCGGAGCCATCCAGCGTCGTAAAGGCGGTCGTCATTTGCTCCATCTGCATAGCAGGCCCTAGCAGAGCAGAACCAAGATTTTCTGCGCCTTGTGCGAGATTCTGAATGGCAAAAATGCTCATACCGAGCTTTTGTCCAAATTCTAGCACGCCGCCCGCCGCGTTTTTGAAGCTGGAAAAGATGCCACCGCCTGAATTTTGTGCAGATTCCTCTACGGACTGAATATCAGACTTTGCTTGACTGACCTTGCTCTGCAAATCTGATATATCCGCTCTATATCTGACTAGCAAATCTCCCAGGACGGTACTCATCTATTCCTCTCAGCTTCTTCTTTTGCCTTGCGTTTGGCTTCCTCTAAAGCCTCTTGATAATCCTCTTGCTCAAGTTCGTAGAAGGCTTGCCAATCTACGAACTCAGTAGCCGTCATGCGTTCGTAGAACTCGTCGATGCTAAGTCCTGAACCTGCGGCTCCAAGTTCACGGTAGAGGAAGAGTTGGAAGCGTTTGATTGGGCTGCGGCTAACTTTTTTTTCGCGTCTGCCAACAGATCAATTCCGATGCCGGATGCCTCGGAAGCGAGATCAGACAAGCCTTTCAAGACGACCAGCCCGAAATCAGCAACGGTGTCAATATCGTTGTCGCTGAAAACGCGCTCTTTCGTGTCGGTCATGATCAAGGATTTGCTGATAACGCCCGCCATCATCAGAATTTCATCCGTCCCATTCGGAGTATCAGCCAGCTTCTCCGCTTGTTTTAGCTCACTGGCTTTCAGTTCGAGCATCGACAATTCGCCGTCCAACTCTTCAACTCCGGGGATAGAGAAGATCACCGGCTTTTCCTGTAGTTTGCGCTTGAAGAGTAAAGCTCTCGCCTCTAATGCGCTATGTGCCATTTCGTATGTACCCTTTCTCAAGATGTTAAATTGCTGATAAATTTGTTAGACGTTGAAGAATTGACCGTTCAGCATAAAGATCAAATCCTGGTTGATGACTTTTTTGACATCATCCTTGATGTCGCAGTCAGTTGCGTAGACAAAGCCTTCGTATCTGTTTCCAGTAGGCATGACCAGCGAAACAACGAGCAGATCGCGCGCCTGAAGGCTTAAGGCTCTGGCTTCGTTAATCCAGAAGCCGGTATACTTGAGCGTTCCCTCAAGAACCGTTGGCGTGAACGACTTCGCACCGCTACTGGCCTGCGCGCTGGTAAACGTGGTGGTGTCTTCTGTATTCATCTTGCTGGTAAATTCGCATGAGTTCGCCTCTGCAAGCGCCGCATATGGGAAATAGTTCCCCGCGTGCGCTCTCACGACCACATTTGTACCGAGGATAGGCGTCGAAAGTACAACAATGCCGCCGCAATACTGGATAGAAACCGGTGTGGCCGTTTGTAGCCCTTGCCCGTTCTGCACAACCGCTACGTTGACCGTTGGCGTGGTTCCTCCGGTCAGTCCGCTTGAATTAGCCGTGATGAGTGCCTGATTGGAGTCTTTCAAGCCCGAACCGGTAAATTCTACCGTGATTGCTGTTCCTGGAAGCGGCCCGCCTGAACACGTGACACCGTTTGCGCCAATGGACGATAGCGCGTTCAAAGCCGCTTGTACCGTTGCTGCTGATGCGTTATAGGCAATGGTCGAGGTCGTTTGCCCGCCAAAGGTCAGGGTAAATGTGCCTCCGGTTGGACCCCCACTAATGGAGATGGATTGTATTTCGTCAAATTCCGTCTGAATGACCGGCGTCACTGTTGGATCCCAATAACGATCAGCAGCTACCGACTCAACCCAGGTCACACCGTCGCTTGATGGATTAGTCAGCGTATCATTGGAGAAAGCCACCGATGGCTGTGAAGTCACCAATACACTTGAGTTATAACCCGCGACTGCCATAAGTGGCCTTCCTTTCTGCGATTAAGCGATAGTGACCGTTCCGTCCATGAGCAACCCGAAATCAACGGTTACACGGCTTTTTGGGTCGGTTTTGATGTCATAGTCAGTAATCCAGGCCCCGAACGTGTACGTGTGAGTCCCATCAGGCGAGTAGATGAACGTGGTTTTTGTGCGAGCAAAGAAATTGGTTTCCATGACGAGCTGACCGTTCGTGTCGCCTTTATTCCAGTTGCCCGAAACTTTACACTGCATCCCTAACAGGGTAGGAACAAATGTTTTTGTGCCGACAGCAGCTCCACCACTACCGCTAAAGGCGGTGGTTTCGTCGGTATCCATCTTGAACGGGAGATCATGAGTCTGAAGGTCAAGAATGGCATTTGAGCCAATCTTTAATGTCGCTGGATATGCCGCAATAGCCATAAATGGCCTCCTTTATGTATGTATCGGTTCCTGCGTAAAGACTTCATACTCTACGCTGGTATGTAAAATCTTGTCTTCACCTGGGTCATTCATTGGAATGGCCTGCTGGTAGAGGCAGTAGACGAATGTATGTGTCGCAAGCGTCATCGGCTGCTGATCAAGCAAGGTATTGAGCCTGGCTAAAATCTGCTGGCTCAACTGAAAGCCTGACAATCCCTTACTATCCCAAATGTGCAACTTGTGTGCCGTGAGATAGCCTCTTTGCCCGAAGGCGTTATCAGGCTTTTCATCAAACTCGCCGATGGTGACGTAGGGAAACGCCTGATTGGTTGGTACGGCTCCGAAATCGAAGACGCCGGTAATCATGCCCATGAGCGTTCCGTCGAGTGTTAAAGTGCCATACATCGCTGTCAGCACTTCATAGGTTGAGGTCTGAACGCTCATACGCCTCCATAGCCATCAGCTTCAAGTTGCTTCTGTCCTGCCTGAAAGCCTTGCCTCAAGAACGGACGGCCCTTCATCTTGTAGGTTCCCTCATGCACATAGATCGCATAGTTGACATTTGTTCCAACTGTCGATTCTAACTGCTTTGAGTTGTCAACCATGATCGATTGACGCAAGCGTCCGCCGTGATAGCCTTTCTTGTGCGTTGACTCCGGAGTGCCAACGGGACAATTCTTCTTTGCCACGCCCTGACAGACCAGCCCCGCGTTATGAATGGCCTTACTTTGTCGGTCAATGCGCTTTTGCAGATCGGCTTCTATGGCTGATAGAAGCTCACTAGCACCTGAGACGAACACAAATTCATTGCTCATTGCCGGTTACTCCCTGTAGCCTGCAATTCTTCAAGAAACAGCACGATATCGGTATTAGCCTCGTTGAAATTCGACACACCGCGAATCATGTAAATGTGATCGCCATAGATCACCCGCATCGCATTGGTGATATTGACGGAGCGGCGATATTTCATGACGCCGCGTGAAGTCACGCCGGGATAGATTTGTTGCCCAACGAACTTCTGATACGGCGTCCAGGTGCTAAAGGTCAGTTGCACATTGGAGAGTCCAGGTACATCGGCCCACGTCCCACCATTCACAAGCCCGCCTTGCCCATTTGAGACGCCGGTAAGCTGCTGGATATGGACGAAAATCTTACGTCCAGACGCTGAGCTTTTGACGACTTTCTGTTGACTTGTCGAAGGTACGAGCGAAGGCATGTTACCTACTCCTCACAAATGCCAATCCAACCGCTTACGTTGCCGGTAACGGTCACATCCAGGAAGAGGTGATTGTTCGCGGCTGCTGAAAGAATGCCGTTGCCCATTTCGCCACTACCTGAAGGCGTAGACGCTGCCAGTAGCGGCGTTCTCAGCACTTCGTTACCCGTGCCGTCCTCAAACTGAATCGAGCCAGCAACGGTCGTCGAAATGTGATAGCTCAGGATACGGAATTTCTTGCCAGCAGTCGGCGTGTACACATCAACAGGCGTTGCGTGGGTAATTGCCACGGCCTGAAGCTGAATGAATTTCGTGATAATGCGCTTCAGACTCGCCACGCCGGTTCCTGATTGCTGCATTGTGGCCGAGGGCATGAGTCCGGCTAAAGCCAGATTGTCAGCCGGTGCAAGGCCGAGTTTGTTTCCGCTCGAATCCTGCAAATTTGTATTCCCCTGTACGGGGGCTGGTACATCTGCCATGTATTTCTCCTATAACACCCAGGTCTTGCGGCCCAGGAATGCATTCATAATTGCTGGTGGAATATCCTCACCAAGCCTGTTCTCGTACTTGAACGCAATGAACTGAATCAGCGCCAACTTGAGTTCAGGCGGCAACGTCGAATAGCCTGCCGTGTAGGTGAGTCGATACTGGTATGCCGGTGGTGGGTATTGAAGGTAGACCACACCAGGCGTAGGAAGCGTATCGGCTACATAATTGGGCGTGATGCCATCCTGCTGCAATTGCGGCCACGTCTGCCATGCTGCAAACGCGGTTATCCGATACTCAAACAAGCTCACTGCTGTAAGCGGTGGTTGTGGCATGGGCAGGATAAACGGCGCTGGCGAGAATGGATTCGCTCCTAAGCTCTCGTTGTAGCTGTAGAAATCCTGATCATAGAGTAGTTTTGCCGCGCTCAAGTTGTTGCCGTCGAGTTGTGGCATCGTCCACTGTGCTTGAATGGTTTGTGACGCAAACGCTTTGCCAGTAAGCCGCTCAGCTTCCGCGCGACACTCCGAGATGAACGCCTGCAAAACAGCGTCATCGTCGGTAAAATCGATACGCAGGTATGAGCCTGTTGTGGTCGATCTGAGATCACTCAACGATACAGGTTCAGGCCCCGAAAACGTCTGTACTTGCCATTCAAGCCTCAGTGAATCTGCCATCTCAACTCCTAAGCAGCCGGATAAATGGCTGGCGCAAACAGCATCGCCACGAGCGAGTACGCTAAGCCGGTTGCGCCGCTTTCGGTGCTGACAACCTGCACGTAGCGTTTACGTCCGATATAATCAATCCGCTGAATGGTGGTCGACGCGGCATTGATGGCTACGAACGTTGAAGCCGTGCCATACACGCCCACTTCAGGACCAGGAAGCAAGTCAGCTGCCGCAACCGCTGTCCATGTGCTGTTATCGTCAGACTCATTGATAGCCCAACTGTGATTCCCGTCCGTCCACGTGCCAGGATTCAACATTAAGGTGAGCGCCGCATAGCCGCCGTTACGATAGCGGTCAATACTCGCGCTCGTTTGTGCGGTGTGATACGTGCCTGGTGTGATCGCCGCCAAAGGCCAGAAGTATTTGAGCGGATTCTTGCTCAAGACTCCAGGAAAAGAAGCCACTGTATTTCTCCTTTGCTAGAGCTTAGGAATTGGTTTACGCATATTCCTAAGCTCTTTTGCAATTCGTATGTACGATTTACTGAATGACCAGCTTCGTGATTGCTTCAGGCAATACGACCTTGCCGCCGACGCGCATTCGGGCCAGATAAGCCACCTGGTTCTGAATGGCAAACAGTTCCTTGAGCGTCTGGAACGTCAAGCCCACACGGTCAACAATCTGATAGCCCTGGCTGAAGTCTCCGAACAGTATCGGAATATCGCCAGTCGTGTATGTCACCTGTCCGCTTGCGGGGTTCACCATATCAGGCATTTCCACAATCGGACGCCCGTATAGTGTCTCGACAAACTGATCACCAAACATTGTCCATAAGGGGCGATTCTGCGAGTCCTTGAAGAGCCTAAGCACACCAATGGTGTTGTTCGACATGCACCAGGTAGATGTAGGCCGATAGCCTGATTTCCCTTTATGCATGACCTGAACAATATCGGTTGGGGTGATATTGCTGGCAGTAACAGATGTGAAGCTGTTAATGCTCGTGTTCGTGATGATACCTTCAGGCCGCGCCACGCCGTTACCGGAGATGAAAGCCGCGCCTTCCTTCTGCTTAAATTGGCGGGTTAGACGCCTTAGAATGAAGGCTTCGATATCGAATACGCTATCTTCGAGGTTCTGATTCGAGAGCTTCAGATAGCCGTTGAGTTCGCGCGCATATATTTCCAGCATGCCCAAATTCGGATCAGGACTGGCTTGAAAGCCGGTTTGCTCGTCTGACCAAAAGACGCTGGTATCAGTATTGCCTTCAGACGGGATTAAGAGCTTCTCACCACCGATGGTCTGCACGTCGGCAAGTTGCCGCATCGGGCTGATGAGGAAAAGTTTCTGAATGAACTTGTCCGAGAGATCAGTACCAGCATAGAAGCCGCCAAGGTCCGCCGCCGCTGAGATGAGTACCTTTTGCTCATCTGGTATACCGGCATAATCCATATGGTTGAAATCAATCAGCTTGCGCTCTTCATGCGACAAAGCCGTGATATCACCACGTTTCCTTAGCCACTTCTCAATCGCTTTTGTCGCGGGTGCCTTTTCGTGCTTGCGACCGGCATAGTTGCCAGCGAAGCCAGGCCGTTGTGCTGCTAGCCGTGCCTCTTTCTCCTGAAGCTGCAATTCCTTGTACTCAGCGATCTTTGCGGAGATTTCCTTGTTGATCGTATCGACAGCCGCCAGGCCCTCAGCAGGCACGCCGCCGCCTTGTGATACTTTGACATCGGTTTTCTTCTGCCATTCCTCAATGGCAGTCACCCGATCATCTAGCTTTTTGTTGAGTTGAGCAATCGCTTCGGTCAACTCCTTTAGTTCTGCATAAGCCATGAGTGCTTATTTCCTCTCTTGTTTATTTGCCTCGAAGGGCATCTTTAATGAGAATTGAGGCTGTAAGCCCGCTTAGAAGAGTGGAAACATCCGCGTCTTCCTTCGATTCAGGGAGTGCCGAAGCTGCGTCCCTAGAGCTACCCGCGTTCGGATAACCTTGCTGCTGTGCGTTGGTCATGACCGATTTAATATCTTTGACATGACCCGTGATGCCGTCAGTCGCCTTTTTGAGCGTTGCCATGTTTGCCGCGCTAATGGCTCGACCGGCTTTTGCTTCAGGTGAGTCAGAGTTACTCATCCAATACATACCAGATGAGTTGGCGTCTGATTGCTCCTGAAGATAGTTGGAATAGTCCAAGTCAATTCCTTCCTGGACATAGTTCTTGAGTGCTGTGATAAATCCTGGAGAATTGTCTGAGTCATTCAAAACGATATTGACTAAATCCTCCATCGGGCTATCACCGCTTGCGAATAAGTCTTGAATGGACTGTCTGAGTGCCGTCGTGAGATCGTACCAATCTGAACACAGCCAATCATCGATGACCTGCTCTCTGTAGCGGTCGTTAAAATCTTTTGCCCGTTGAGGCATGTTTTTCGGCATGTAAAAACTCCTTTTACCAAGTGTGCTTTTGACTACCTCAACTGAGGCTAAATCATTCATTGGGAAAACTACCGCGCTGCCTTCCATGACAGCGACCTCGAGAAGATTGCGAATTGTCCGCCCATCATCCTTCACATATTCCACCTGAATCGCCTTGTAACCCATGCTCTGCTTTTTCATTGTTCCCATCTTGAACGATGAGTACAGTTCGCGGCCCATCTGCATGTCCATGTTGAATTGCGTTTTGATGTACAGTCCCTGCGCGGTTTCGTCAGCGTCGAAAATGCCACCAGGCGGGATAAGGTTGTAGTCATGATTCCAGAGATAAGGCCACAAGTAATCAAGCCCCTGTTGAGACTTGCGCGCGAAGCTATCGCGTATCGTGTTGCGAAATGCGCCTTTCATCGTGCGATCATCACCATAGTCGATATTGCCGATGTAGTTCAGATAGCCCTCGATAATGCCCTGGCTATCATTTGTGGCTTTGACTTGCCCTCCGATAATCGGAAAGTATTCCGTTTTGCGTTCAACTTTTGGCTTTCTCATCGATTTGCCCTCAACAATTCTCTGTACTTCTCCCTTGAAACTGCTACCTGTGGAATGCTCTTGATGTAGGCCGTTAGCGCCTTGCCCACGTCGCTGTCATCGTCTAAGCCGCCAACGCGCTGATAGAATTGTGTGCAGCGACAATTGACGATCTCGCCAGCATCAGCCCCTAGCGAGCTATCGCCTGGGTACATGAGTTGTGAGCCACCGACGTTAAACGGCTCATCCATACCCACGGTCTGACCGTCAGCCTCTGCATGCGTCGGTCTGGTGTGGGCGTCTTCAGTAGCTAACCAGACCTTATTCAGCGTGAGATCAGAGGCTATGGCCGCTTGCTGCGAACCGTAGTTGAATGCCGCGCATGTTTCCGTCGCGGCTATGGTCTGCGATCTGTTGGGGATGATTTGCAGGAGGTATAGATCATCAATCCTCTTAGATAGCTGAGAGAGGCTCTCTCCGGCTTGCACCCCTTCTTCCAATTCCGATTGGAGCAAGGCCAGGGTATAGTCATTGATGTATTTGACTTTCTGGCCTGCCATGGAAAGCAGGTAAACTAACACATCCGGTGCATGCAGGTTCAAATCAAGGTTGAATGGGCTATCACCCTGCCCATTGTCCTTTAGCTCAAATGGCTTTAGACTGTATTTCAGGTCCTGCAGAACGCTATCACCTGAGTCTTCACCAACATCCTGGTAAATGCCTACAATCAGGTTTTTGAGCGTTCCTTGCTGCTCTAAAACCATCAGCGCGTGTTCTGCGTTAGCGGCTGCGTCTGATGCATCGCCACGGTTTATCGCTGCCGCAATGGTCTTATGCTCATCTTTGAAGTAGCTTGCCAATCTATCGGTAATGGTGCTTTCCCACTTGGCGCGTTGGCTTTCGACCGATTTGAAATAGGCGGCTTTCTCAGCCTGCGTACTGAGATCGAGTACCTTAACTGCCAAATGCTGAGTATGAGCAGGAACGGCAAGAGATTTGCCAGGAGGCTTATCACTGCTATTGTCAGCAGTTGTATCAACATTTGATGAATCATTGTCATCTCCAGTGTTATCAACTTGTGTGACCGTTGTATGACCTTGCGGTGGGAAAAGTTGTGGCGGAGGCGGAGGCGGATAAATCACCTTGCCAGCCTGCGCCTCAATGTACTCATCCAAATCTTCCACATGTACGGGCGTCTGCCCGATCATCACAAAATCTTTGACCGGTAGTGGCTTTTTGCCCTGGATTTCCCGGGCCTCTGCAAACGTGGTAGTCCCACCGGTGAACTCTGCCGCCGCTCTATCGCTCGCCGCTGCCGCAGCCGCTTGCAATCGCTCCTGAATGGCCTCAACGTCTTTTTGATCGTAGCCCAGATAGCCACCGTAGCGCGGCGTGAGCCACATGTTCAAGCTATCTTCAAACATGTCGAGGATAGGGAAACAGATCTCAGTGTAGAGCGCGAATTTCGCCTCTGCTTGGTTCTGATAGGTTGAGTCAGCCAGGCCGAGCAAGAATAATGGGAAATTGAAGAAGATACCGGCTATGTCGCGGTCTGATTTCGTGTCAGACTCTAACCAGTCTAGCTCCATAGGACTCATTGACATCGACTGCCATTTGACGCCGCCGTGCAAGATTGCTGTTTCGCCAGCGTTGCGCGGCCCGGCGAATTTCTTGCGGATCTCGTCTTTCAGACCCTTGTATTCCGAGTCTCCCAGAAGAGCATCCGTTACCCATGCGCCACCTGGCCTTGCCATATTCGATAGCAGACTCAAATTCCACTTCTGCCCGGCTTTCTGCATATCGACTAAGAGCGCGGCAACTTCAATCGGAGATAAGCCGTAGATATCGTCATTGCCAGCGAACAGCTTGTTGTGCATCACGAACGGGTCTGCGTACAGGCGCGGTGGGGAGAACTGCCCAAACTCATAATAGAGCGGCCCGTTATCATCGGCTTTGATCTTAATCAGGTCAGGCCGCAAGTTGTACAGTTCATCAAACGGTGCTTTCGGATTGCTGTTCGCGTTGATGCCCAGGACATACGAATTGCCGGTCATGGCATAGTAGGCAATCATGGCCTCACGAAATGCCGTTCCTGCGATACGCGGGCTAGGATTATTCCACAAGGTCAAGAGGTCAGAGTTTTGTATCTCCTTTTGTTTTGTCGCATCAGTGTAGTGTTTCCATTTGATGCCTGAGCTAGCACGGGCGATGTGACCAACGACACGAAACACCGTCTTGGATCCACGATACCCTTCTTGAATGTAGGCCCTCATGTTGCGCGGCATTTGCGCCGGCGCGCCAACACCTTGCTGAGCAACGACTATTGATAAATTCGGATTGTCCTTTTCGCTGTACTGCCTGTTAGAGCGGTTGCGCTTTCTGCTCACCATCCACCTCCTTCATGTGCTTCAGCCCATTCGAAGGGATTGATCAGCAGCCCGCCTTTTTTGAATGTCTCTTCATCTTTCTCTTTCTGCTCTTCTTCAGCCAGGCGCTTTTGTTCTTCGTTCAACGCCTCTGCCTGGATAATCTGCTCAATAGAAAGCGTGGTATCGATCTCTTCTTCGTTGCTATCCAGGTCCAGGAGTCCAGGCCGCGAGTAAGTTGAGATGACCAGCGCCATCATTGCATGGCAATCAGGGTATTCATCGTGAGGCGCTTTCGGGAATTGGAATAGCTCTTTCTCAGCTTCTTCAATGCCCTCCATATTTTTGTTGTGGTAGGCTTTTCCATTGGAGTACAGAATGGAGCCAGTCGTTGAGCGCATGATTTTATCAGCTTTAGGCTTGAATGGCTTAATAGGAAGTCCCTGGCTCACAAGATACTGAATCATTGCCAACTGATAGCCCACGTCTTCTACAGCGATAATGCTGTGCATGAAACGCTGAAAGATCAATGGTATTTGCTTTTGCTGTTCAGGAAAGTCTAAATGCTCGTGTAGCGCGTGCAAGAGCAATGCATCTTTGTATGGAGTGATAGCCCACGTTTCCATCAGGAAGAAGTCAGCAGTGCTTTTCATTGAAACCGCTAAGTCAATGACTGCCAGGTTCCAACAATCTTTAATGGGAATGGTGACGCGGCCCCGCGGTGTTTCCAGCAGATAGCTTTGTGACTGCTGATCAATGGTAAACCAGCGTCTATCCTTTTCCTTGTAGATGAAGCCGCCTGATGGAATAGGGGATTGTTGAAACTGTGCTGAGTAGTTGAGCGGCCCTAAACCGCGCTTCAGCGTATCCAACGCTACTCGTGGGAACTTTTCAGGCCAGAGAAGTTGACCTTCTTCAGTCCTGATATCGTATGTACCTAATGATGTTTTACTTTCTCTAGCAGGCTCATACTCTTCAGGCAGACTTAAATGTTCCCAACCGCCTAACTTCAGAATGTGGCCTATCAAGTCCTCTTCGTGTAGCCTCTGACCTACGACGATCATAGGTCCGTTTTCCTGATCGTTCAATCGTGACATCCAGGTTTTACCAAACCACTCCTTCGTTGCCAGTATGTCAGCAAGTCCGGCCATCGCATTGTTAGGATCATCGATGAGTGAAATATCCGCTCTTTTGCCGGTTCCGCTTGCACGTACAGCAGTAGCCATCATGTACCCACGATGATCGTTCTCAAAGAAGCTTTTGACGTTCTGCGAAGAGGATAGTTTGAAGAGGCTACCATACCGCTCTTGAAACCACTCCGAATCAATCAGATCACGTCGATTTTTGTTATCGCGAATAGCCAGGTCGACATCATGAGAAGCGCACAGCCAACGAAGATAGGGATTGTTGAGCCAGCACCAATCAGGGAATAGCACAGAGATGAACGTTGATTTTGCATGGCCAGGTGCAAGCGTGATAGCCAGGCGTTTGATTTTCCGCTCATGCACGGCCTGCAGGTGATCGCAGATGACGTCTAAATGCCAATTCCAGAGAAGCTTTGTACCTGGCTCCACTGCATTCCAGGCTGATTTTGCGAACAACTTGAAGCTCTTGCGCATCTCATACGCTTCTTCCGCCGCATCAAACAGCTTGACAGGATGTTCAGGCTTGACGATTGTTAGCACCATTAGCCCGCGCTCCTCTCTTGCTGCAAACGCTCATCTTCTGCGAGTAAGCGCCTGATTTCCATGCGCGTTGACGGGAGGAGCTTTTCGAGCGGCAGCACTAAGCCGTCTTGCGCTTCGTTTTCAGCAGGCGCGGTAATCAGCACCTTGACGTACTGCGAAAGTGAGTCAGAGATGAGCTTGTGGCAGGTGATTGGTAGCAGATCGTCGCCTTCTAAATGCCGTGCTAACTGAGAAAGCCCGGTACGAGCGATAGCCCGCGCATCAGCAGGAATAGGCAGAGGCTTCGGTTTAAGCGGGGTAGGTACACGGTCGGTAGTGGTCGGTCGGTCGGTCGGTAGTGGTCTAGTCCAGTTTTCCTTGTTGCGCTTTTCGATGATGTAGGTTTTCGAGACATTATGATTCGTAGCTAATTGGCGCAAGGATACCCCTTGTTCGTATTCCTCTCGAATCTTGCTCCAATCCGCCAAAGTCACTACATCCTATCTCAACTTGCGTTTTTCCTAAACTTTGCCGCTCGACGCTGCGCCCGATTTGGGCCGAGATGAATCGAATACACCTTGCCGATGGTTGGAAATGCCGTATTCTTGAGGTGCGCTTTGTAACGTTGCGCTCGTTCCTCTGCTTTTCTGGCTTCTTCACTGTCCATTTCGTGCCTCTTTCAATGTGGTAGAACGCGCTTTACAGGCTTTACGGGTAATTATAGATTAAGGAAATGGCTCTTAACTTAACCTAATTCTGCTTGCTTGCTTCTGACGAACACTCTTCGTGTTCCAACTTAAACCGACCGATAGCTAACCGGCCTGCTTTCGTATCGATGGACGCGCCACAACCCGCACAATGCAGGACAGGAGCAAAGCCTAGCTTTTCCTCGACATGGAAGCGTCCGATATCGCCTACTGGCTCAAGTCGCTTATTTTCGGGTGCGCCTGGGAGCATAGAAACCTCCAAAACAACAAAAAACCGACTTACGAATACCTGAAGTTATCAGGCGTCCGTAAGTCGGTTTTTTACGCTTCTTGACGACGCGCTTTGCCAGTTTGCCTGCATCCAATTAGGGATGCAGGCTAGTGCTTCTGTCGTACTGGCACGACTCTAAAAATGATTGTTTCAAACCCTATCGGGATTAATCGTTCGTCTTCCGCAAAAGACGCATTTCCTCAGTGATACGGGCAATCGGCCTGCTCAATCCGCGAAAGATCGCCGTGATATCGCAGAACATGCCGCGCCTGCCTACTTCCTCATCCAATTGCTTCACCCAGGTCGGGGAAAGATGATTCAGTTTGACTGCTACAGTTCTGTCGGTATCTTGATTGCTCAGCATGCCCACACCCGCGCTTACTAAGGATATTCTAAGGATATTATACCGTATCCTTTTGCAAAAGAAAAGCCCCTTGAGACTACTGCTCAAGGGGCTTTATTGCGTATGTACGATATGCTACTTTCCGCTTGTGGCTGCGGCTTTCGCCTGAGCATCAATAGCCGCGTCAATCTCTTCAAGCTCTTGCTGAGTGAGAGACTTTGCAATCTCAGCATTGACGAATTTCCCTAAAATCGATGCTGCCTGTTGATGGAAGCCTGCTACATCTTTCCAGAGTTTGAGCTTCCATCCCTTCGTGTAGAGTCCCTGGCTATGGAGTGCTGGTTTTGCTGGTTGCTGCTGCGCTTTCGGCTGTATAGGCTCTTTCGGTTGTGCTGCTGCTTGCGCTGTCTCTTTTAGCGCATCGTTGGTTTCCGCGTCGTCTTCTTCGACAACCGGAATAACCGAAACGGGCGGGCGGTCGGAATCTGCCTGAAGCATCTCTTCATGGATGTATGCGCCGCCGCATTCCTCTTCAAACGCCTTACGAAGCGCGTCAGCCTCTGCACACTTAGCAAGCTGATGGATACCGGAATCTTCCCAAAACTTTGTGTAGCGTTTATTGCCCTGGTTATCCTTAGTGGTTTGCGCGACCTCGTGAAAGTAGACCACACCCCAAACAGGAGTGCGGAAATTCTTACGATACACGCCAACACGCGCTGCGTAGGGATGCTTCCCCTTCGACTTAGGCCAGCAGGTATGCCAGTTACCCTCTTCGTCGGCCCATTCCGGTTCAGTAGTGCCTTCGAACTCATTAGTTCGCAAGGCCATAAGGCGCAAGGTTCCGATACTGACTTGAGGCGTATTCACCATGCGCTTCTTTGCAGCATCATAGCGCCCAACGAGGTAGATTTGCCGTCGGATCGGAGAGACGCGATAAGCGCGGCACGTCTCAAGAAAGATTTCCCACTCATCGTTAGTAGTGTTTTGTGGCGCATAATGCCGCCGGTACATGTCCATTTCCTGTTGATCAGGTTCCCATACTGCGATTGCTGTTTGTGTCATGATTTCAATTCCTTTCGTACATACTAAATGTTCTCGCGCCAAAAGAGGGCTGCGCCCTCGTAGGTCGTCATTAATCCGTCAAGTACCGGTTGCTCGACTAACATCCGAAATGCCGAGTCGTCGCCGTGGCAGGGACAGGTCGAATCATCGCAAAAGGGGTGATTGAGCGTGTGAACCAGCTCGTCTAGCATCGGAATGCTTACCGGCTCAACAATGACAATCGGCAAGGTTGCTTGCATCGGTTTGTCCTTTCTGCCAGCGCGCATAGTCGGCGCTGGCTTGAATAAGCTTCTCAATAAAATCGGTTTTTGTGCCTTTCTCAAGGCTATTCAGGAAAGCAATCGTGTCGCTTTCAAACTTGAATGAAACCAGCTTCTCTTTGATCTTTGGTCGACCAGCGTTGCTATGTTTCTCTTCAACCGCTTCGATCAGTTCGTTGATAGCTTCTGCCAGCGCGGGTACTTCGATAGCAGGCTCTATCTCATCCTCTTCTTCGATCAATGCCGGTTGCTCAGGCTCTTGAGGCTCAACTTTCGCATAATCCACAAAGTAAAGCTCAGACTTAGAGCGGGAGAAAGCTACGTACTTGATGTTCAATTCCTGTTCCATTTGCCAGCCGAGCTTTGCTTTTGGAAATGGCATTAGCTCAGGCTTCAAAATGAAAACGCGGCTCTCTTCAAGCCCTTTAGCCTTATGGACTGTAGAGAGCGTGACGACCGGCCCTAGCTCATCGGAGAAGAAGCCTTCGATGTAGATGCAAAAGCCATCAAACGAGGCTGTTTCGCAGTGTTCTTCCATGTAGGCATGTAGCAGCGCCTGCATGGTATCGACCTTATCATCTAAGGCCGCTAGTTTCATTTCGGAGTCTTCACCGACTCCGATGATAACCGCTTGCTGCTGGCGATAGTCGCCAAGTGTCTCGCTCAATTTCGAGATCACCAGCGCCGGATATTGTTTGCGGAGTTTGTTGATGAGATCGACAAAATTCTTGCCGATATCGCGCCCGCGCACCTTCGCCCGTACACCTTCGCGTAGAAGCCGTAAGCACGTCTCAATGAGCGGCGCGGTAGTTCTGCATAGTACGAGGTCTCCTGGCCTTACCGTGTCGCTCAACGCTTCAGGCTTTACATGCTCTATCATGCCTTCAGGAGCATCAGAACGGGCTTCAATGCCAGCAAAGATACGAGCGCACAAATCAATATGGGATTTTGGGCAACGATAGCAGATAGAGAGCGGTAGTACGGTAGCGCCGGTTCGCTTCACAATATTCTCTACCGACTCAGTATCCGCACCCGCGAAACCATACAAGCTCTGCCTCTTATCCCCAACAAACAGTAGGCGTCCATGCCCATTGACCGACCTGATAACCAGTTCCAATTGAGCGGCGTTCAAGTCCTGGCACTCATCGACAAACATCCAATCACACTTAGCCGGTGTGAGGTTCAGCACGGTTGGAAGCCATACCATATCGTTGAAATCGACTGAACCGTACTTCTTCGCCTGCTCTATGCCAGCATCAAGAATTTGGCGTACACCTTGCCAGATCACCGGCCACTCTTTGTCGCGGCGCGTGATCTGATCTATCCCGAAATGATCTACCAATGCCCATAGGCTCTCTTCGTCGGTCTGAGAGAGCGTCAATTGAGCGAAGCTCACGAGCTTCTGTAACACTTGCTGCAGCTGATAATCGTAACTCTGCTTTGCGAGAAGATAATCCTTGCAAAGTAGCCGGTATTTCTTGTCGTCTATGGAGACTTTCACCGGCAATGCACGCAGCGCCTGCAATCCGAGAGAATGAATAGTCATGGCCTGCATGGGGCTTCCCTGAGCCTTGAGGCGGTTATTGAGTTCAGTAGCGATGTGCTTATTGAATGCCAGGAAGATAGCCACGCACGTAGCCGGTAGCAACTTAGCCGCCTCGACTAGCGTCGTAGTTTTACCGCTCCCAGGAACGGCGTCGATCAGGCCATGCCCGCGACCAGTGGCCACAAAGTCAAATATAGCTTGCTGGTATTTGCTAGGGGTAAAGTTGCTCATTTCTATCTCCTTAATTTCGTACATACCTATTGTCATTAAAGTGTATGATTGCCTGGATTTCAATAGGGCAAACATACCGAACACGTTGTAAAGCCAGGCTTTACAAGCCGTCCGCATAGATCGCAACTCCCGATTTCATCTGCGATGTGCTGGCTCAAATCCTCTTCACGTGCTTTCTTTGCCTCAAAACGAGCAATCATCAGGGCGTTGATTGTGCGCTCGTGCTTGCACGGCTTTGTAGCCTCGCAGGTGCAACGCCATGCGGTTGCTTCCCAACGAACGATGTAGTACCAACTCCCGCCATTCTCATTTAGAGACTCAGCGCGAACGAAATAGCAGGACTTTCCAAGCGCCTTACCCTTGATAATTTCCTTCTCAATGCCTTCAATCCAGACGATGCGGTTTTGTGACTTCAGGGTAGCGATTCTATTTTCGAGCTTTGTCAGTTGCTTTGTGGTCACGTCTTTAACTCCTTGAATTGAATTTGTTTTGTTATTAGAATTATATACGATATCATTTCAATTGTCAAGGGTTTTGAGGACGAAAATCAAGAATTTTTGTGTGCTTTTGAGAATTGCAAACCGAACATAATGGCTGTATGTTATCGATGGAGTTAGAGCCGCCTTTAGAGAGTGGCACAACATGATCTACCGTCAATTTGATTTCCGGTTCTGATTTACCACAACAGAGGCATTGGTAATTGTATCGACCTTTTAAGAGTTGCCATTGTTCAGGCGTATAACCAGAGCCAGGCGCATTGCTACGCACTGTCTGAACATTCCTAAACATCTGCCTAACCTTCTCGGGGTTTCTTTTTATCCAAGCACGTTTCTTGGCTCTATCTTTTTCCCTGTTGTTTTCGCGCCAGCGAATATGCTTTGCCTTTTCCCTCTCAGGATGGGCGAGTTTCCACTCTGCAAGTATTTCGTGGCTACATTTAAGGCAGTAAGCATTTAAGCCGTCGCCACGCCCCTTATTCTTGCTGAATACTCCAACGCAAAGCATGAACTGACATCTTGAACACCGCTTGCCCTTACAAGTACATTCCTCATTTATGTGATCGAACATCTCTCTTGACAACTCCCTTTCAATATGATATATGATACATTATATCGTACATCATTTCAATTGTAAAGGAGAAAGGATGGCAGAAGAGAAGAAATTATTCACACCTGCGGAAGCTGCCAGATACCTTACAAAGAGGGCTGGACGTGAGATCAATGTCAATCGTCTTGCTCAGTTGCGGCGAGCTGGCAAGGTAAAAGCAACACAGTTAGGGTACAATCAGACGGTCTATACCCTGGAAGATTTGAACAATGCAGATGTTTCCTTGAGTAAGGCAGGGAGAAAGCCAAGTAAAGAGGCTGCTTAGCCCGCGGGCTAGAGCGAAGCTGGAAACAACCTCTAGCCCGGCGGACCCAATCTTGATTATAGCATCAATAAGCTACAGCAGTTTATTGCAGTTCAACACGTCCTCATGCTCTAACACATGAGCTGACGTTGCACCTTAACAATCTACGTCGTAAAGTTCGCTGACTTAGTAATCGTTCTGCCATGCCAGGAAGCCGTTACCGTGGCTGTAGCCCTACCGTGGCAACTGGTTTCCACATTCCAGGCCCAGAGATAATCCCCGCCTGGGTCTGCTGTAAATGTCCCTTTCAGGCTCTGCGAACTGGCATACGAACCGGAGCAATACAGCACCTTAATGCTGAGTGTTGCGCCTGGCAACGTATGCACGCTCACAATGCCGGATTCCACGTCGGTAAACACGAGATCGAAGACTTGCGGGGTTGGTTTTTCGGTTGGTTTCGGAGTCGGTTTTGCTGTTGGCTTCTCAGTTGGCGCTTTTGTCGGTGCGCTCGTCGGCTTTTGCGTCGCCACGAGTTGCACGACCTGATGTGTTGCTGTTGGAGTCGGCGCGTTGCTGGTACTCTGTGCAGCATTGCCTATTGCTGCACACAAGCCACAGAGAGCCAAGACAACCAGGAGAATACCGCTTCCAAGCAGAAACTTGAACCCCTTCGACTTAGAAGCAAGCCATGCTTGATACCGCGCCTGATTCGCCTGCTTTCGCTGTTGGAAATTCGGTTGATTGTACATAGAGTTTCCTTTCTGAATTTAGTACATACCGATTGAATCTAGCTCATCAGGGAATAGCGCATGGTTAAGATGTGGTTAAGTTTCGGTTGCGATGAAGAAATTGTAATTATTTCGCAAAATGGCCGTACTTCTCGGTCAACGCTTTTGCGCCTTTATCGGAAACACCGGCGCGTGTTCTGAGGTAGATATCAGTCGTTTGCAGGCTAGAATGGTCTAAAAGCTGCTGAATCGATCTGATATCTTCTCCGGCTTCGTAGCGCAAATGGGCGCTGGTATGTCTGAGGGAATGCAGCGAGAGACGCGAAAGATCAAGCCCGGCGGCGCGGCAGTATTGCCGGAAAATCACGTTCACGGTGTTGTGGTTCAGTGGTCGGTTTTTGCCGATACTGCCATGTACACTCCCTCTCAGACCAGAGCCAGGCGTTACCGATACGAACAAATAATCATCCGGTTGCATGGTGGCAAGCCTGCCTGCCTGATCGAGATAGTTGCAAAGCGCATTCCATGCCGCTTCCGGTAGTTCTTTTGTGCGTACCTGTCTGGCATGGCCTTTCCCAAAATAGCGATAAACATGACTAGGCCGTCTCACGCCGTTCTCATCGACTAGCACGGTCGATTCTATGTCTTTCCACTGGAGTTTGTAGAGTTCTGAACGTCTTCTGCCCAACACAAAGTACATGAAAAACATCGCTCGATCCCGCGCGCCTTTCAATGTATTTGGAATGGCATTAAAAAAGCGTTCCAATTCCTCCGCATTCATGGCACGATACGCGATAGGGCGCTTCAGATAGCGAATGCCAGTGGTCGGTAGGGCTTTCTCATAAAGTGGCTTCTGATCGATCTCGTAGGCAGAAGCGAAGCTGTAAAACGATTTAATCGCGCAGAGGCGGATATTCTTCGTGCTGGCGGCAACCTCTTTGCCAGGGCAACGTTTTGAGGTCGCCGGCGACTGTACGAAGTCGATCACGTCGGCGCGGGAGACGGCATCAGGCAATTTGTTGCAAAACCGAAAAAAGCGCGTCAGTGTGGAATGGTAATCCGCGCGACTCGCTTCTGAACCGGACAGGTCGAATATCGATTGTAGAAAGGCAGCATAACAACGCTGCCATGTCTCAGGCCAGGAGTTAAGCAAGGTAGCACCTAAAAAGAGTAGGTAGGAATCTCAGTATTCCTACCTACGAGAAACAAGGTACGATGACGTGCTACAATGCTGACTACAATCTACGGTGAGCCACACGCTCTACCATTACAGACGTAAGAGTCGAGCAGCTATCAAATCGATTTCTGTCAATTTTTTCATGAAGTAGGACTACTAGGTAGAATTACTTAGGCGGTTCTACTGTACAGCCATAGGAGGATATGGTATCCTATTTATGGCGATGTTTGCCAATAGTTGCTAAGGATTGCTCAATGATAAGCCTGGAGATACTCATGAAGCAGCCATTGCTGACCCTTGAAGAGGCAGCAAAACGGCTTAATACGTCGATTTACAGTGTGCGCCGATTCATACATCGTGGCTCGCTCGTGGGTACTAAAATCGGCGGGGAATGGCGGGTCGACCCTGTTGATTTAGAGGATTTTATCCAAAAGAATAAATGGCCCAAACAAGACAAAAGCCAGAACGCTTAACCTTGCAAGCTGACGTTCTGGCCCTGTTAGTCCCTGGCAATCCTTTGCTGTTATTATACAACAGCAAAATGAAATTGTCCTGGGGCATATCCACAGAAAGGGATATGGTCAAATGTATTTGACAGATGTTATTGTAGCATACTCTAGTATTACACCTCGTACGTGTTCCGGCGCTATTATAGCATGTTTTGTGGCAGTTGGGGAGGTGCAACTATGACCTCCCTGGATGAATATACCGAATCGACTTACCTCAACTATATGCACGATATCGGTCAATATCCCGTTTTGTCGCATGAGCAAGAGATTCTGCTTATCGGACAAATACGGGCAGGCGACAAACAGGCATATGAATATTTCTGCCATTGCAACCTGAAATTGGCTGTCAGCATCGCAAAGAAATACATCAATAAAGGCGTTCCACTGATGGATCTCATTCAGGCTGCGAACGAGGGCCTGATGCGAGCGGTGGACAAATTCGATCATACGAAGGGCTTCAAGTTCAGCACGTATGCAACTTGGTGGATTCATCAGGCTGTGAGTCGCTTACTCCGGCAAAAGGGACTGGTTCACGTGCCTGAATATATCGTGGCAAAGCTCCATAAAATCAGGATGATCGAAATGCAGCTAGGGGAAGCTGCTACCGATGAGAATGTAGCATCGGCTATGCAGATCACCGTTGAGCGGCTCCATGAACTCCGTCGTTTCGCAATGAAGCCTATCTCGTTTGAGGCGCTCACCTCAGAGGAAGATGATGAGTGTTCATTGCATCTCGAATCTGTGCTTTCCGATGAGCGCGATTCACAGGAAATGCAACGCACTTCAGAACAACACGAGTTACGCGCTGAAATCGAAAAGGCATTGGCTCTGCTGACCACGCGGGAACGCGCTATCGTCAAGCTCCGGTATGGGTTGGATGATGAAGGCGGGAAAACACTACAGGCGGCTGGCACGGCATACGGCATCTCGAGAGAGCGTGTACGTCAGATCGAAGTCAAGGCGCTGGAAAAGCTCCAGCCGCTTCTGAAAGGCGCTGTAGCGAGAATGGGGGCGGGAGCATGAAAGTTACGCTTCTCCACGCTAGCCTCTCATGTGTTTGGTGGACTATTCCCCGCGGTGGCAATATCAAAGTTCATGCCGTTGACAGTCGCTGGCCTCATGCGACGATGTGTGGACGCGCCATTCCAGATGAGGCCATAGTAGCGCATCGTGAAATAGATTCTGAGCGTCTGTGTGGTCGCTGCCTGGCTTCCTTGCGCACGTATGACGGCAAGTACGTACGATTTGAAAGCGAGGCGGGTGCGGAATGAGCAAACTTGCTTATCCAAAAGGGCGCTTACTCCTGGTGAGAGATTGCACGGTCGATATCTGCCTGAAGAACAACCCAGGGTCTGTACTGCTGAGTGTGCTGCTTTTCTGGTACGACAACCCGCATAAAGGCGATTTCTATAACGAGCAAGAGGGCACGTTCACGGTATGTCGGACACAAGAGGATATAGAACTACAGTCCTGCGATCAGATCGACGCGAAGACAATCCACAATGTAGCCGTGCCACTTCTACAGCTTTTCGGGTATCTTGAGATCAAGGAGAAGATGTACGGCAATCTCTACACGGTCAATATCAGGCAAGTGGAAGCGGCGTACGCTGCATACTCAAAAGGCCCTGGTGCCCTGGTGCAATTCCTGAAGTCATCAGTTCAATTAGAGAAATTTCTAATTGAACTGACTGAGGATGAATTAGAAAAAATTCTAATTAATAAGAAATTTCTCTTATTGCAATTAGAAAAAATTCTTATTCAAAATAGAAAAATTTCTAATTGCAAAAGAGGGCGTAAGCCCAGGCTGCAAGCGACTTCAGAGGCAAAAACGCAAAACATAGAGATTCTTAGAGATTCTATTGAGATAGATACTAAGAGAGAGAGTAGCGCATTCGCGCCGTCCGCGTTCCTGCCAACAGAAGAAGAATGCACTTTCTCTGACTCCGAAGACGATCAACCCACTGAGTACCGATTACCGGCAATCCCGAAAGAGACTTCCAATGGACACATACCACCTGATCGTAGCAGCAATCATTCTCGGCCCGATAGTGGCAATCGGCCTGTCATGGCTGCTGAGCCAGATCAACCCCCGCCCTTTTCTGTCGATGCACCGGCCTCTGCTTCCCCCCGCAGAGAGTCGGGCGCGTCGAGCGAGAAGCCGAAACGCCGTAAAAAGCCCGTAGAAGTGCAACTCTCGCTCCGTGAGGCAGAGATTAAGCAGTGGTATGAGGAGCTACGCGGCGTGGAGGTCTCATTCTCGAAACGCAACGTAGCCGCGCTTCAGGCGCTCGGTAAGCGCACGATGAGCAAGGATGATTTTCTCAACGTCGTAGCCTGTTTGGACGCTGATCCATGGTTTGAGAAAAACAGCATTGGCGTTGATCTGTTTTGGATTGAACGCCAATGGGAGAACAAGATCATCTTTCTGAGGCGCAAGAGGCCGAAAACCGTTGATGCGCCAGTGAACGCAACCAGTACGCCCAAATCGGTCTATACGACTGTAAGTGCGCTCATGGCCTATAAGCAGCAAGCGCGGGAGGGAGGAACGCATGACTAAGCTAATAAGATTGCTTGACCTCTTCTGTGGAGCTGGTGGCTGCGCACGTGGCTACATGGACGCTGGTTTCTACGTCGTTGGGGTTGATATCAATCCACAACCGCACTATTGCGGGGATGAATTCTATCAGGCCGACGCGCTTCAAGTGCTAGACATCCTGATATCTGGTGGCATCTGGCAAGGCTACCGTTTCAGTGACTTCGCGGTAATCCACGCAAGCCCGCCATGCCAGGATTACAGTTCAGCATCACATTATGGCGGCAAGAAGCCTAGCACATTCCCGCGGCTACTTGGAGCAATGCGTAAGCGTCTGCTAGCGACAGGAAAACCGTGGATTCTCGAGAATGTTGCGGGCGCGAAACCGGATATGCTGAATCCGGTGATGATCTGTGGAACCGCATTAGGCTTACGAGTTCAGCGGCATAGGTTTTTTGAGTCGAATTATATTCTGTTCGCGCCAGGCCCTTGCAATCATCGGGCTTACGATGTATCGGTACGATGCAAACGCTCTGAATATCTCGGAGCCTATCGGGATGCGGTAACAGCTAATGGACATGCCGTCAGGCGGCCGCCTTCGTGCCAGGTATCCATAGCAAGAATAGCTATGGATATTGACTGGATGACAGGTCATGAATTAGGTGAGGCTATCCCGCCCGCATATACTCGTTGGATTGGCAGTCAGATTATGGATTGCCTGAAGATGGAAAGTGAGGCGACGGCATGACTGAGCTTACCAGACTTTCTCAGATACCACTCTCTATTCCAGAGTGGATGTTTACCGACCTTCCACGTGTCGCCTCGAAAGACCCGGCGAAGGTTCGTTGGGTGTGTGAGAAGTGCGGGGTTATTGAACCGAAAGAGTGCGCGAACGGGTGGACACGCCGTCAATGTGCTTGCGAGAAAGCCGCTCAGGAAGCACAGCAGTACGGCATGCTGATGCAAGTAGCGAAACAGCAGACGCGCCAGCAAAAAGCCGATAAAACCTACAAGTGGTTAGGGCCTGATGCTACTGAAATCGGGCTTGAAGAGAAATCATTCGACGGCTATGACCCGTCGATACAACCCGAAAAAGCCAAGTATCGGGGCTATCTGGCAACGGCCAAAATGTACGCCTCTCAAGTCATCGCAGCCAACGAGCAGCAAAAAGTGAGCGTGGACAATTTGCTCATGAAGGGCGACTACGGCACCGGAAAGACACACCTGGCCGCATCCATCCTGAATGAACTGAGGGCGCGTGGCATCGGCTGTTTGTTTTGTACCGCGCAGAACCTGTTTAACGCCCTGTACGCGGCTGATTTCGATGGGAAACAGGATTTGATCTCGCAATTGAGCAGCACGCCGCTAGCGGTCATAGACGAGTTAGACGGGCTTCATCTGGGCCAGAATACGCAAGGCGAGTTTCAGCGAAAGACGCTTTTCGATATCCTCAACAGGAGGTACCAGAGACGGCTACCAACGATCTTGATCACCAACACGGAGGATTTGTCACCGTGGCTCGAAGGAAAGGCGTTGAGCAGGCTTTTTGAGCATATGACGGTGCTCGAAATGACCGGCATAGACTACAGGCTGAACAAGCCGAAAGCAAAGGAATTGAGATGACCATAAAAACACCACACACGCCACACATTTACAACTGCCGTGGCTGTAGCAGAGACACAGAGGCGGCTTGCTGATGTACGAATCATCGTAGGGCAGATTGAGCGGTTAGAGGTGCTAGCCGCCACGAAATAAGGAGCCTCGACCAGCTCCGTTACAAGATTGGTCTACTACCCCTCATCCATAAGACGGATGAGAAATGAAAGGAAAGGTTCCAATTATGAAACTGTTTCACAACAAACTGATTCAGAAATTACTCGTCGTGTTCCTGGGACTACTCTCAGCAGGCTATTTCGCCTGGAATTTCTACTACTTCGGCTATTGGGTCGGAGAGCGGTTCTTGACAACGATCTTTGAAGGCCCGGTCATGCTCGGTCTGATTTGCGCAGCGATCATGTTTGGCGCGGTACTGACCACGTTTTTCTATGCTGAATACATGCGTGAGGATGTAGAAGCCTATGCCGACGCGAAAGGTGATAGAAGTTTCCTGAAAGCATTTAACGAGATCAAATGGTGGGTCACTGGCCTGGAAGTCTTCAGCGTACTCTTTCGTTGGTTTATCCTCAATTGGTCATTGGTTGGGCTTATCTTGCTCGGCATTGGCTTAGTCCTGATGCGTTTTACGTTTGTGCTGGGCAAAGCGTTCCATGCACAAGTGAACCGCCCACATGAAGTAGAAGCCGCTCGTATCATGGATGAAGCCGGGCGTCGTGTGTGGGAAAAAGGCCGGAAGAACTTAGATCACATGTCGATAGACCAGTTACGCCGCGTGGCTACTGGCGACCCGTCAGCTATCGATGAAATCAAGGACATCAAAGAGCAAGAGCGCGAACAGGGACGCCAGCAGGAATTAGAAGGTATCAAACTCCGCGAACAGCAGAAAGCTAAAACAAAAGGCTTCTCTGAGAAGTTCTTCAACCCTTTCGGGACCGCTCAACGGACAAGCCAGGCCGATCCGTTGAGCCAGAACGGACACCGGAACTAGAACACAAGCGGGAGTCACCACGGCCTGTCAGTGACTCCCCTGCTCGCTTTGTTCCAATTGTCGCGCCGCGCAAAAACGAACCTGAACCGGATGATAATCCGAAACCGACGCCAGTGTCACCCGCGCCAAACAATTCGGATGACCGCGCCAAACAATTCGGAATCAATTCGGAAAGAGTTCCAAACAATTCGGAATCAATTCCAGATTCCGCGCAAAATGCGCCAGACGCGCTAAATATTCCAGCGTATCAAAAAGAGAACGGAGTAGGACGTAAGCGCAAGAATGAAGACACTGGCATCTATGGAGATATTCCAATCAAGGATATCGTGCTTTTCCGGCATATCAAGCAGCGCCATTTTCCGGGATTATCAGCCGATATGAGGGAGTGGTACGAGCATTTTTACTTCAAGTTGCCAGCAGTAGGAGAACAGACGTTCAGAGGAAAAGATTATGAACAACACAAACGCGCCTATGACCGAGGCAGACAGTGGATTGCCGCCTACGAAGCCGCCAAGTCCAGCACTGCCAATGCTGCGACCGTGGGAGATAGCAGAGCTGCCATTATTCCATTTCCGAAATCAGCAAACGGTTGACGTGGAACATGCCACGGATCGGCAGTTTGAAGCATGGCGCAAACAGAACGGTATTCCAGTGGATGAGAACGGAGTAGGGGAATGGCCGTTTGAACTGCGATGCAAACTGATTAATCATTGCCGCTTTTATGGCGCCTGGTCCGCGCTCAGGTTTCCGGTCGATTTTAGCGCGGAGGTCGATACCGAGGAACTATCCGCGCTAAAATGCGCGGATGCACAAAATCAGGGCGCATAGCATGGAACACCTGTGTACTATGCGCCGGAGTATCGTTTGAAATAGGGGCTTGATATGTGGACACTCCGATTTCTGCTGCTGGCCATCCTCAACTGGATATTTCCCGTTGAGAAGCCGTCAGAAGGCGAATTGATTGCTTATGGACGTGAGCAAGAGCGGCAAAAAAACAATCCGCTCGAATCTCCTGAGTACATAGAGCAGATCAGGACACAACGTATAGCGGCGATCAACGCTGAACAGGCGCAAGAGCTGCAAGGTTGGATTGATCGAAACAAAGACAAGCCACGCCAGGATACCGAACCGATACGCCTGCATGCGATTCATTTAAAGAGGATTAGTACATACGAAATGCCATGTGCATTTCCAACACCGGAAACGGATAAGTGGCTCATCGTCTAAAAACAGATTTTGTTGCAGAGGATATGGTACGATTGTGGTAGTCCGTTAGCGATTGAAAGGAGATGACGATGTATACTGCTTATCACATGATAGGGCTTGATAAGAGGGATAAGGGCCGATTAGCAAGCCCGAATGCAAGAGAGGCGATAGAAGAAATCACACAAAAGGCATTCGCAAGGTATCAGGCTATTCGACAATCCGGGGTACTACGTCCATCTTCTATCCAGGAGCAACTTCCGCGACCGGAGGGCAATTTTTTCTTAGAAGATCATCTAGCTCGGGACAATCAGTACGTTTTCCTGAGCATTGGCAAACGCTATTGGTCAGAGCCTGACCAATTGAATTTCGGGTTTCTCTTCGATGCTGAGAAACTGCTAAAGCAAGGCGCTATCTTGCGCCGCTATGACTTGCTGAGTGATTATGAGGACGTGCTGAGCGACCTTGTAGCCGCTCGTACAGGCTTCAGGGAGCCGCCTGAATGGTCGGAAGAAGAAACGAGAATGCTCATGGAAGCCTTAGATAATCCTAAAGCACATCCGGGGTACAAAGCCCCGAACAATGCCTATTACGATTTGATGGATGCGGTTCAAGAGCTTCGATACGATATACCAGGTGTTCAGGAAATCTTAGCTCAGTTTAGGGTAGAAGTTGCGGAGCTCCATGAGCAGGTTCAGCTTAGTGGACAAGAGGCGATTGATTTCATTCGACAAAATGGGGAAACCGGACAGTGTGAATTGTTGGTGAAAGGGCAATTGTCCCTTGAGCAGGCGATAGGACGTGTGGAATATGGCACAATCCACTCTTGAGCAGGAAGTGTGTGCTTTGTGTGGGAAAGTCATCCCGGCGCATGTTATTGAAAGTCGCCATTATAGCCTGAATAAGCTACCAAAGCATATTTTTTGCGATGGAAAATGCAGAGATGCTTTTCTGAGACAGGCGCAACACTACAAGCGCATCAGCGCTATCGGCAAACAGGCCCGGAGTGTTGCTGTCGCGGAGAGCAACGCGAAAAATCCGCGACGAAAAGGGAAAATTTGATGGAGAGAAACTATACGGTGGTCGAAGACACGATCTGCCCAAAGCATGGTGGCAGGAATTTTATCTACCGAAATCACAGCGAGAATTTCAATAGGGAAGAGTGCCTCTGTGAAGGTTGTGTGGCAGAGGCCGCGTCTCATCCTAAGCGGGCATCAATCCGTGTCTCACGTGGCAAGCGCCCGCCTAGGAAGTGACCTCCTAAGGCACGAAAAGCCCCCTGGTAATCAGTACCAGGGGGCTTTTCGTATGTACGCTTCTATTCAGGCCGCGCATGCTCTGTTGGGATAGGGTCATCCTGTCCAACATGCACAACCGCGCCGCAATCAACGCATTGATAGCGGGTGAATGTCGTGCCTGGAATGCCAGGAAGCGGCTTCAGTTCGCCAGTGCAATTTGCCGGTGTTATATCCTCTGCCGATTCAAGTGTTGGTGATGTATTCTCGTCTGCCATAATATATATGCCCTCCTTTCGTTTAGTCTTCTTCCAGTTCCCTCACTGGATGCCAGCAAAGATTATCCTCGTTTCCTGCCATGCTTCCAACCCACGCCGCGCCGCAGGTCTGACAGCCCCGGAGCGCGTTGTGGTTCTGGTTCAGCAGGAAGGTGAAGGGGCCGTGCTGGTGTATTTCAGCCTGTTCTTTAGCCGCTCTAAAAGCCTGGATGAGAGGATGATTCATCAGGTTATTCCAGGCTTGCTTTGCCTGGTCGTTTTGCTCCTCTGTCTGAATAGGGTCATCTACCAATAATGGCTGTGTATCGTTGTTCATGTGACCTCTTGCTCCTTGCGCATGACCGCGCGTTCCATAGCTAGCCTATAAAAGAATCGTTTCCATCCGATATGGACATCATCCCACGGCGTCCAGGGAGGATGACGTATTCCTGGACGCTGAAGCATTTCGCGCTGGTACTCTTCACAGAGCTTCTTTGCTATCCTGATGTGTCTTCTCTTCATGGCCACATTATACCGTAAATGGCACCTGCGGCACTACCTGAGTAGCCTGATCAGCTATTGGCGGTGTATACGCTGGTAGTACAGCCGAGTTGCCTTTGAGTGGGTCAACGTAGGGCGCTGGTATGGGCGTAGCAGGCTGAGCAGGTGCTACAGGCGTTGTACTCGCTACTGCCTGAGTCGCTCGATTAGCGGCCAGATTGATCAGGTTCATTGCGATCTGAGCAGAGATAGCGCCAATGTCTTCAGGTTTCAGATTAGCAGGAACGGGTACAACGGTATGCGATGGTTGAGCCGTAAGCACCGCCGATTGTAGCGGCTTACTCTGATTGTTGGCAATAGCCGCGCTAGCCACGTTCTGAGCGCGTTGTAGTGCGTCGGTCAGTTGCGCCTTCTCAACGGTGATTGTCTGGATAAGCTGTTGTGCATGCGCCGGTACCCAATCATGCATCGCTTTTCCAAACAACAGCGCAAATGTAACCAATGCTACGTTTAATTGCGCTTGCAAGTCCAGATGACCGGATTGTGTGATCGATTGATACTCAGCAGTCACCACACCGGAGATAACTGAGCCTAACACGGCAATGAGTGATTGAATGAGCAGCTTGGTTGAAGCTGGCAAACTGTTATAATATTTGACCATGAGAACCTCCTGATACGAGTGTTAATTTTTCTGCCATAATATAAGTAGCAAAATTACAACTTCGCTAGAACGGCCTGTAGCGCGTCTTTAGCTTGTTGTGTTTTTGTTTGTAACGATGCAACCGACGCTGTAGCCGCGCTCAGTTGCTCCTGTAAAGCCTGTTCAGCAGATGTATCAACCGCTTCACGATGCACCACATACACCGCACTTGCTCCTGGCGGTGAGTCCATGATGTGATTCGGGTCATACCTCAATGTGAGTCGCTCAAAATCTTGCTCTGTGATCTCCCCATGCGACTTGAGCAAGGATTGATAGACCTCATCGCTCATACCAGCCGGTTGCTTCGGCTGATGCTCATTATTCTCAGGTAAACCGGCTGTCGTCAGCCCTGCTAAGCTTCCAGACATGGTTCTGTAGAAGTTCAGCATGCCGTCATGCAGGTTCACGCCGTTCTTTAGACATATCCAAGAGTTTCCGCTTCCGGCCTTGAACCAGTTCGATACTCCTGGTGTCGTCAGTGAAATTGACACGATTTCGTTTTCTCCTATCTTCTGTGCTATCCAAACTTCTTTTACAGCGAAGTGGGCCGCTAACTCAGCATCGGTCAGCGTGACCGATTGTGCGATGTACGGATCCATGATCGTAACGCCGCCCGGATGTTCTTCAAAGATCACCACGACATGTGTATAGCCTGAACCGGCTGGCATATACGGGTCTGGCTCAGTCATCAAAACAGGATGACCAGCCTTGATATGACCATGCGCAAGAATAACCAAGGCTTGTGGATTGCCGTCTATCGGAGACATTTTCACGCCGTAGTGCGCCATAAGCTGAACATAGGCGTGTTCATCCGTGCCACCTCGGTAGTCGCGCCCGTACACCGCTTCTTTCAGCACGCCGCCTTCGAAGTGCTTTCCAGTAAAGTATTCCAGAATACCCGCATCGCACTCAGGAACGCAATCCCAAAGCGCGTTTACATCGGGCTTACCGTCTGATGTAATGGTTGTTTTTTGATTGATAACCGGAAAATTCAATACAGTCATACACACCCCCTTTCAAGGGAGAACGCTAAAAGGAATCGGGTCGTAAGGCGTCGGCCCTTTTGGACTCGGAAATGTCACCCATACCCGCGCCTCGAACTCGCCTGCTACCGCGAAATCCGCGCTTGTCGGCTGCCATGAGATTTGCGCCGGACTCGCTTGAATTTGCGTGATCGCGCCGGTACTCGTAGTCGTGACGCCTGTTACCGTGTTCTTGAGCTTGACGCTCACCTTCGTCATGTCGCCGCCGATGCTGGTAAGATCATCGGCCCCGGAGTCGGTATTTAAGCTGATAGGCCACGGCTGCCCGTAGCCCCCTACGTATTGTGGACTGACGGCCATTTATGGCCTCCTTACTGCTGTGACAAGATTATCGCGTCGTTTTGCGCTGGTTTTGCCGTCTCTTCGTGCTGAGTGACACTGACAATCTCTTCGTACGGCTTTTGCAGTATTCGTCCTGCGCATGGCTGTAATGCCATTATCGCGCCTCTGTGTGTTGATCTGGTCTAATTCGCCCGGCCATTGCGGATACAGGTTCACGTATCCCGCATGCGCGTAGTAGAGCGAATGGAATGTCTCCTGGCTTGTTCCACTAACGGGTGAGAAGCCGTTTGAGCCTTGAATGGTGAAGAGATTGACCATTTCCACTTTGCCACCTGACCGACGTGCCAGCTCCAATGCGCGAATGTAGAAATCCGATTGGATTTGGTAGGTAATGCCGCCCTGGTTTGCCGCTATACCTGTCTCCGTGCAGCGTATCGGCTTACTCGCATAGCCGTATGCCGCCTGTACCCGCGCCATCGTCTGATAGAAACCCTTGAAATTGACATTGCCATTCACGTTGGGCGTGGCATCCGGCATCTGCTGCGTATAGAAATGGAAGTTGTCATAATCCGAGAGTCCGCCGTTGCTGTAGAACGCCGTGAGCCATGAGAAGATGTAGCTTTGCTGCAATCCTAAAATTGCAGGACTGCCAACATGGAGCGATGAATTGACCGCCTTAATCGCTGGATAGACCGCTTTCGACAAGTTAGCCGCATACGGCCCGATTTTGCACTGCGACGCCCCATCGCTATAGCCCTCGTTTGCGATCTCAATGCCAATGAAACACGAATAGCTGAGATATCGCGTCGCCACCATTGCCAGGAACGCCGCCGCATCCGCCGGTATCATGAAACTCTTGCCAGGACACAAGGTCGAGTCTGTATGCCAGCTAGGAGCCGAATCGAGCGCATAGGTGACTTTGATGTTATTTTGTTGAGCCAGGCTCACCATGCCATCGAAGATCGTCCAATCGAAGTAGATACTACCATCAGGATTTTTCTTTTCAATCGTATCCCAATTGCAGAATAACCGGAGATTCCCGATTTTCATTGCAACCATGTCAGCAAAGCGCGTCGGTTCGTTGTTGAGCGACCCTTGCGCGCTGTGCGTGACACCGTATGGGTTGGTGAGCGGATAGAGGCTCATGCTACTCCTTAGAACTCAATCCATTTGATCGTGACACCCCAGTTCGATGCGCCCGAAATCACTGGATAGAGAACCAAGGCATTCGTTGAACCGGACGGGAAGTAGATGCACGAACCATTTTGCAAGATTTGGGTTTCAGTATTGGACGGACTATTGATGTTATCAATAGTCGTGCCTGATGCTGTTTGCGTAGTGTTGCTATACTCAAAACTTGCCGCCGCTGCCGCGCCGCCTGGCTTATTGTTAGCTGGTGTGACTGTGCTGCTGAGCGCGGGGTCTGAAGTCTGAAGGCGAACCGTAAAGTTCGATAAGCCACCCGCCTGAAACTCTTTGACGCTGTAAATCAACACATTCTTACCGCTCGTACTCAGATTAACCAATGCCGCTGCTACCGTGATGCCTGAAGCGGTTGTTTGAAACACGCTTGCTTGATATGCCTGGCCTGCGATGACGGCCGCGCGGATTTGATCTTCCGTAATCACCGGATTAGAGAGTGAAAGCGCGGAGCCTAGCACCTTCCGCAAGTCGGCCTGAAGTGAGCCATCAGAATTGAGCAAAAGCGCGGTATCACCGGCTGTACCCGCGCCTTTTCCGCGCATCGATACCGCTTGAATAGTGGTGTTATCGAGCGTCGGCGCTTGCCCGCCAAACTGCTTGACATTGACCGCAAGCAAATTATTAACGCTATCCCAGACGGCATTTAGTATCTTCGACTGCCCGCGTAACTTCGCCGAAACTGAGCCGTTCACATCTCCCACGACCGCTGCATCTGTTGATGTACCGATATTGCCGTCATCGGTAGCAACGGTGATAGACATACTCGCGGCTTTTGCTTGTGGCCCGATATTTGGTAACTTTTGCATCAGGCGTTTGATAAATGCCATCAGGCTAAATGTTCCCGTGTCGGTTGTAGCGGCTGTATCAGTTGTCGAGCCTTGCGTAACGCTAGCGCCGTCTACCAATGCCCCAGCTACATACGAGCCAGCCGCCGCCGTAATTGCGCCACCTCCGCCACCACCGCCAGGCCCTACTACTTTATTTGTTGCCGGGTCAACCTGATAGACGAAGCCTACGCGGTCACCATTTGCCGCGAGTGTATCAGGGTCTGGAAACGTATGTGTATTGCCCATAAGTCCTCCTATTTCAATGGATGATTAACGATAATTGAGATAACAGCGATAATCGCGCCCGATGAGCCGATGAGAAGCGACAAGCAGCCCAGACCAGAAGAGACTAAGATACTTGCACGGCTCCATACCGATTGCGGAGCCTCTTCTAAATCCTTGACACGCTGCTCTAAAGCCGTCTTATCAGCAATGTATGTGCCAATCATGACGCGCTTTTCTAGTTCTGAGTCGATCTCATGCCGCGGCATGATCGATGCCTGAAGACTCGAAAGCTGAATGGCAAGCTGGTTTTGTCCTCTGACCAATTCATCTATTTTGTTTGCTAGTCCTGCTGAGTATTCCACGCGCACCCGCCTTTTCGCTGTAACAGATGTTGTCGTTGTCGCCGCATTACTGTCCATAATTTCCTTTCTAAAGTGCTGTCTGCGTATTCCGCTGATAGAGTTTTTGCCAATCCCCTACATCTGGCCCTGATATGGCTTCAATCGTGTACCAACCTTGCTGTGTGCCAAATTCGGTCGTAAGCGCGGTTTTCACACTCCGAATCAGCATCTCGGTATCCCACAGGTTGTGACTTGGTAAGAAAAATGTTCCAAGCTGCCCAGGTGCTAAGCCAAATCGCCGTGTCGTCGCTTTCAGCAGTCGCCCGCGCACGCTGTACTGAGCTATCCTGGCCTGCGCTAGTGCATCGCCTTGCGCCTTCGTGAGGCCCGTTCCATCCTCAACAATCGTGACAATTCCGCTCGTTCCATCTAGCGCGGCTAATGCGGCTTGTTCAGTGAGATTATCGGCCTGGCTGTAGGTCAAATATTGTCCTGGCCCTGAGAATTGCAGCGTGTAGGAAGCATCGTAGACCGGCCCTGAACTGTCTTCTGTGATTGTTGGATCTCCGACCGCATAGTAAAAATCCTTGCCGGTATCCTGGTTTTTGATGCCCACTAAAGCCGGTTTCCCATTGACTAAGATCGTTGGTAGTCCAGCCCATTGATCGCCAAATGTCCATGAGGTACTAGCGCCGTCTCCGATGCGTTTCTCATCGATGGTCACAGGCGCAAGCACATTATCGATAATGGAGCGGTTACGGTAGAGGTCTGATGCATCCTCAACCGTGATATTCGCGTCTAAGAAATCGCCTTGCGCGAAACTACCATTAGCAGGAATGCCACCGTCTGAAGCCACCCACGGCGCGGGTACAGCCTGCATTGCCAGGAAGTTCATCACCCTGCTTTTGTCGATATACCACCAATAGTTAGAGTTCTTCGCAAGATCATCTGTATTTTTGTCGATGTACTTGTGGTAGTAGCTCGTTTGCGGAATGAGCGAACCTAAGCCGAGTGTTGTGCCAAACGCCAGATAGACATGATCTAAGACTTGTGGCGTTGCAAGTGGCGTCGTACTCGCAAGGCGTAAACGAGTCTGAATGGTGTGCGAACTGACATTCTGTCCAAAAGGCAAGATACGAATGCTGTAGAACTGGCCTTTTACATTGTCGAATAAGCCCGCTTTTCCAGGCCCGGCAACACTGCTATCTATCGTGCTAATCACCTGTATTCCATCGAAATTGACCGTGATAGCCGTTCCACTGATCTCGAAATGGATCCGGTGTATCGTGCCTCTCAAGAATGAGATAGAAGCCGTCGAGCCGATTTGAGACTTTGTACCAGCCACGTTTTTCCAGAGCTGTAGTTTTTGTTGTAGCGAGACGGCCTGATCGTCATAGATTTTCAGATAATAGAGGTTGCTCGTATCCTGCATCCTCAGAACCGGCCCCGCGGTGTCAGCCCAATCCATGTCGCACTCGACATACCCATCGGAGAAGCTGAGCGCGTTATATTCCTCTACCTGGTTTGTGCCTCCGCTCAAGATCAAGCGCGAATACGCCGTGTCGAAGGTGACTGTCCCTGTTGAGCCACCATTCATGCTTGTATTGGTATAATTCGCGCTCGTGTTGCTATCAAAGCTGTCAAGCGCCGGGTTTGATTGTGCGGTCAGTCCTGGCACCGGCCCGCCTGGATTGCTCGTTACGTCAACCCACGAACCGCTATCCACTCTCGCATCTACGCCTAATGTGCAACCTGTAGGCAGGTTGGCGTTCCATGCCACCACTGAACCGCCAAGCCTGCTTACAGTTGACAAGGAGAGAACCGGAGAGAGTCGTGTTGCTGAACTGCTGAAGCTGCTGGCAATCCACACCATGAAGCCGTCTAAGACGGGCGTGTAGGCCATCGAACCGCTAATGAGCGAGAAGTACACCCTCAGATTGACACCTGCTACGTTTGTGCCTGGGGTCAAACCAGGGATTTCCGCCCCATTCGTGCAAGGCTGGAAACTTGATCCGCCGTCTAGCGTCACCTGCACGAGCAGTTCGCAACCCGCCGGTAAGATTTCCTCTTGCCAGGCAATGAAACTATCTCCCACCGTGCCGATGCTGTTCAGGCTGATGTTATTGGTTTCATAGGAGCCAGATGGCCCGGCACCGATGCCGAAGTTGTCAAAGAAATACGAGACATTGTTGGCAGAGGCATTGAAGGCGTGTGTTGCCACATATCCGGCCTGGTTGAAGGTGCTATCGAAAATGTCGATGTAGAGTACCCCGTCGAGATAAATCTGGTGATGAGTCGATTGCACAATCACCGTGAGTGTATGTACGGAATTGGCAGCAGGGGCAAAGCCCGCTGGATTGAAGGTCGTAATGTTGTGATAGGTGCCACTTGAGCCAGCATCAGACCCATAGCCCAACTGGATGGATGCGGTGTTCACATCCACAACCCACCCGTAGGTATTGTTGCCGTTATTCCAGTTTGAGGTTCGGTAGATCACCCCAACCGACTGTGAAGCGTCACTTGGAATCTGGATATCGATATCGAGCCGGAAGTCTTGCCAGGTGTTCCCGGCAAAGTCGAAGCGGTCGTGTACCTTACCGCCGCTGCCATTGGTCGAGGTAAAAAGCCGTCGATAATTTATCCCTTGTGCCGGGCTTGACGAGCCGTAGAGCGTTTGGCTGGAAAGATTGGCATCATCCCAATTGCGTCTCACCCCATTGATCGTAATCGAATTGCCGATATTCGCGCCGCCCTGATTGCTGCCTTGCGCGTTCCACTGCGCGCTCGTATCGGCATGCTGAAAGACATCGTGTTTTGTGGCCTGATACGACGGCGTGAACGTCGCAGCCAGTTCGTTCAGGACCGGCGTCACAATGGGGTCATTACTGGTAATGCTCAGGATTTGCCGCGTTTGAAAGCCAACGCCACTGAGCGACGCCCCTGCTATCAATGCTGACATGGCCTTGCCAGATGTGGCGACTTGCCATGTCGCACCACCATCAAACGAGGTATCAAACTCTACGGCTGTACCGGTTGGCAGTGTGTCGGCATAGGTAATGAGGCTCGTTTGCGCAATCCCCACCGGCGTCAGGTCAGTTGAGTTTGAAATTCTCGTTCCTGGCGTATCGTAGACAAGCGGCGTTGAAACAGAAACGTTGCTAAAGCCCAGGGTACGGCCCTGGCTGCTCGCGTTGAGATTCCCATCGTTGTTGTAGATCGTGAGCGAAGTCGAGCCGCCGTTGGTGATTTTATTGTCAAAATAATACGCGGCGTAATGCCCACCTGATGGGCTATCGATGGCGATATAAAACGTCGCAATGGTTTTTCCCGCAAGCGGCGTGAGATCGATGTACCGATAATACCACTGATTATCGGCATAGCCTTTGAGGTCGGTTGCAGGTGGGCTGCTGACGGCGTTTTGATCTCCTAAGAAATGTGGAGGTGAGCCGGTTTTGTAGGTGCTTAAATCGGTTCCATCGGTACAGACAAAGCTCATGCCGGAGGTAATCGCCGGTGAGGATTTATTGACCCACACTTTATAGGTCAGCAGATCGCCGCTCTGAATGACGTATGAGCCTTGCCAGATACACCAATAGACATATGCATTGCTGCCCTGATTGCCGTTATTGTCGCCTGAGATCGCTATGGAATTGCGACTTTTCAGCACGAGCGTATTGTTGGAGGCGACGACGGAAGTCAGCGTACCCGCATTCCATTGTGCATCTGTGTCGGTAATCGTGGTGAGAGGCACTCCCGCAAGTGGAAGCTCCAAATCTCCATCATCCACATTATCGACACCAATAGCCCCGGCGTTCTCTATCACAAAATGATCGAACTCGACGCCTGAACCACTATTCGAGTTTGCCAGGAGCGCAAAACCGCCTGAAGCAATCGAGCTATCAGATGCCTGAAGCATCCAATTTGTAGGCTCTGAACCTGAGTCTGCCCATACCTTGCCATACAGCACTGTTCCTACCACGAGCAGTTTGAATTGATAGAACGTGCCAGGTGTCATGGTGAAGCCGCCGTATTGCGTCAAAACGGCGTTGACACCGGAATTGGATTTATTCAAGTGGATATCACCGGAATACCAAAGCAATTTGTAACAGGTGCTACCACTTGCCGCGCTGAATCGCGCTTCAATGCCAGCTACATCACCTGAATTATTTACCGCTATTCGACACTGCAACTGCTGATCGGTCAGTGTGGATGAGCCTAATTGCGCGTGTGTGTCACTCCCTGATGTTGCGCTAATAACGCCTTCATGACCGCTAATCGCCTCTGTAGCCGCATGGCCTGAGAAGGTGTACGACTCTCCATCGGAAGCGGTACCCCAACCGCTTTGATTGCCCCGATTGAAGGTATCTGAAGATTGCACTTGCTGTTGACCGAAATCAAGCCAGGTGGTGTCACGATGCAAGGCATACTCAGCGGCAATGCCGTCTTCGGCAAGCACGTCGAGCATGGCACATAAAGGCACGATAGCATATTGATTAGTAAATTCAGGCCCGTCATAGGTTCTTCTTTCTGCTATGGAATGATTGTCCCTTGCTCCCACTGTGGTTTTAATGAGCGTTTGCGGTGAGACTCTATCCTCAACCGCCGCGCTTACAAAGCCGGTGTAGAGCAGGCCGTTTTCATCGCTGCTGATCGATACCGGCATGCCTTTGGTAAAGTGATTCGTTCCTGCATCGTCGCGCACGATGAACGAGACGGTAGACACACTGGAAATCGAATCATCCTCTTGAAACGAGCGTTCCAACACCTGCACTGGTATGCTGTTGATCGTCACATGGTAGCTCATGCAGCCCTCCCATGTGGCCCAAGTTTGAGCCTCACAAGACGATCTGTGGCGTTTTGCGTGATCTGAGCTAGCATATTACCGTCTAGCTCAACGACCGTCGTATGGCTTCCCCCGCCCGCATACGACACACTTGGGCTGATTGGATAACCTGCCATCATTGCCCGTGTTTGCGCGTTATTGTAAACTTGCGCGCCCGTACCAGAATAGATGAGTTCAGGCCCGCGCTCGCCCGCAAGAAACCAGCCTTGCGCGAAGCCACCACTCGCCAGCATCGGTATCTTCGGAATCCCAAGTCCGTTCCAATCAAATGCGGGCGTGTGAATCGGCCCTACGCCGATGGAGGGGATATGAATTTGGATGGAGTCGATGAAGCCGATAAACTGATCTATCCCCCCAATTATCCAATTTATCGCACCCTTGACTACATTCACGATTCCGTCC
>Ga0209810_1001300_pt1 | contig 39288 bp, 39 predicted proteins | sample Coa_R1_7_FD_187159 | JGI IMG/M metagenome (GOLD analysis project Ga0209810, IMG submission 187159) | Surface soil microbial communities from Centralia Pennsylvania, which are recovering from an underground coalmine fire - Coalmine... | ecosystem: Environmental > Terrestrial > Soil > Unclassified... | reverse complement strand
GGGCACGCGAGCAGCGCGGAGACGTCGGGCAGCGCGATCATGGGCGCCACCCCGGAGTCGATGAAGAAGAGCACGCGGTAGCGATGGCCGACCTCCGGTCCGCGTCCGACGGCGGTCTCACCGTCACGCGCCCGTCCAGCCGGTACGGGAGTTTCCCCGCCAGCGACCCGCGATAAGCGAGCCGATGGGTTCGCGCCAGCGAACGGCCCGCCCGGTGAGCGCCCGGAGTGGAAATAGTGGGTTGGTCTCTGGAGCCGCGGAGTGTCTGACCGATCAGAAACGCGACCTCACGCGACCTCACCCGAGGGCCGCCCATGGCCGGACCGTCGGTCGATCGCGCGCGGGGTTTTGCCGGCCCAGGCAGCGGCCTTCACTCGTTGAGCCGGGGGACCAGCAGGCCGCCGTCGATCGCCAGCGCCGTTCCCGAGATGTACGACGCCTCGTCGGAGAGCAGGAAGGCGATCGCCTTCCCGAACTCCTCGAGGCGACCCACCCGACCAACGTGCGAGAGACGATTGAGGTACTCTTGCCGGGCCGCCGTTCGTGAGGGGTGAGGCGGGTTGCCCAGCACGACCAGGTTGACGTTGACCCCGAACCGCGCCACCTCCTTGGCGATCGACGGCACCAGACCGTGGAGAGCGGCCTTCCCGGCGGCGTAAGCGCTGCCCGCCTCCTGGCCGAGCACGGCCGAGATCGAGCTCACGCACACCACCCTGCCGTACCCCCTCTCCACCATTCCCCCGAGCACCGCCCGAAGCATCATCACCTGACTCGTGAAGTTGAGGTCGACGATCCTGCGGAAGTCGTCGAGCGGGGTGTCAAGGAATGGACGGAAGGGGAGGCCGGGGCTGCCACCGACGTTGTTGAGGAGGAGATCGACCCGCCCGTGCTCACGTTCGGCGGTGGCGGCCAGATCGGCCACGAACGCGGGGTCGCCGACATCCCCGGGGACGGCTGTCACGGAAGCGCCCAGGCCGCGCAGCTCCTGGCACGTCGTCTCCAGACGATCGCGGTCCAGGTCGTTGACGACGAGCGCGGCTCCGCCCTTCGCCAGCTCCACGGCCACCGCCTTGCCGATCCCCCGACCGCCGCCGGTCACCAACGCGGTTCGCCCGCCAAACCTCACCGGCCCTCCCCGGCCGCCGGGACCGCGAACATCGGGTTGACGGCGTTGTTGCTCCAGACCAGGTGCTGGGCGAACTGCCAACGGCCGGTCTTGCGCGTGAAGGTGAAGACGTAGGTCCCCTCGTGCTCCCCGCGTCTCCACTCTCCATCCTTCTTGCCAACCACGGCCATCTGGTAGTAGGCCAGGGCCCAGGCCGTCCGGTTGTCGTCAGAGACGCGGATGATCCGAGTGGAGATGAGATGACGGATCTCGAGGTTCTGGAAGGTGGCGAGATCGACCTTGACGGTGTCGATCCCCTCGGCTCGCGGCAGCACGGGGTTGCGGTGTCGCTCGATCAGCTGGTCGCGGCCCTTCACCGTCTCGGCCAGGGTGCCCATGATCTCGCGTTCGATGTCCTCGGCGTAGAGCACCTCGAGCCGATCCCACCAGCGCGCGTCGCAGCAGAGGCCGTACTCGTCGATCATCTGCCGGATCGTCCACTTGTCCTCCAGCAGCTGGATCCGCTCCTCGAGCGTGGTCCGCGGTCGCTCCTCCCAGGGCGCGAGCTTCCAGAACTCCTCGTATGGTGTCCCTCGCACGTGGACTTCCTCCTCCGCGACTAGACAGCGGTTCGCATGCCGCCGGAGACGGTGATCACCTCGCCGTTGACGTAGGCACCGTCCTCGCTGCAGAGGAAGGCCGCCGTGGCCGCGATGTCACGGGGATCGCCGGGCCGGCCGACCAGCGATCGTCGTGCCATGGACTCGATCTCCTCCGGCGTGCGGTTGCGTCTCATCAACGGTGTGAGGATGGCGCCGGGCGCAATGCAGTTGACGCGGATGCCCTGGTCGCCGTGGTCGAGCGCGAGCGCCCGGGTGAGCGCGATCACGCCGCCCTTGGCCGCCACGTAAGCGGGGTTGCGGTTCATCCCGGTGATGCCCGCTCCCGACGAGATGTTCACGATCGCCCCCCCGCCCGACTCGACCATCCGGGGGATGGCCGCTCTCGACATGAGGAAGGTGGAGGTGAGGTTGACGGCGAGGTAGCGATTCCATTCCACGAGCGACAGGTCCACGACCGTGTAGCCGGGACGGCTCCAGCCGACGACGTTGACCAGCAGGTGGAGGGCGCCGAAGGCCTCCATCGCCGCCTCTGTGACGCGTTGCGTGGCGGCCTCGTCGGTCACGTCGGCGACCACGGTCCGAATCCGCTCGGGACAGGCCGCGCGGGCGAGCGTTTCGGCCAGACCAGCCTCGTCGATGTCGACCGCCACCACCGAGGCCCCACGCTCGGCGAAGAGCCAGACCGTGCCCTGACCGATCCCGGCCCCGCCAGCGGTCACGATCGCAACCCTCCCATCGAGCTGCCCCATCACCCCCTCCCCGGCTCCAGCGGACGCCAGGCCGAGAATCGACGCTCGACCAGGTCGCCCAACCAGTACAGGAAGAGGCTGAGCAAGACGGTGGCGATGAGCGGAGCCTCGTACTGAGCGGTCAGCAGCTGGTTGCTGTAGTACGCCATCATCCCCCCCAGGCCGGTGCTGGACGTGATCATCTCGACGGCGACCGTGGTGACGATGGCACGGCCGATGGCGATCTTGAAGCCGCCGGCCAGGAAGGGAACGGTACCGGGCACGATGATCTTCATGAAGATCTCGCGCTCGTGGCCGCCGAACACTCGCGCCACGTCGATCAACGCCGCCTCCACGCTCTTCACGCCAGACTGGGCGTTGATCGCGATCGGGAAGACGGCGGAGAGAAAGACCACGACGGCGCGCATCGTGTCGTTGATCCCGAAAATGAGGATGAACAGGGGGAAGAGCGCGATCGCCGGCACCGAGTAGAGGATCCTGACCACGATCTCGAGCAACGACTCCACCACCCGGTGGCGGCCCATCAGGATGCCGAGGGGCGCGCCCACCACCAGGGCGGCACCCAGGCCGACGAGGAAGGTGAGCGCCGTCTGCCGGAAGTTGCTGGGCAGCTCGCCATCCCGGAGCTGGTGAGCCAGCGCGACAAAGGTCTTGCTCGGGGTCGAGAGGAAAATCGGGTTCAGGTGGGAGCCGAGCAGCTGCCAGGCGGCCAGGATGAGGAGAATGCTGAGCCAGGGATAGACCTTCCACCGCAGGCTCGACCACCGCACCCACCTGGTCCGCGCCGAGCTGGCCCGCGCGGGGGCCTCGGCCGACGACCTTGCGATCATCGCCCTACCCCTGCCTTGTCCGGCTCCGACGAGCGAACGTTCTGCGCTCGCAGCAGCTCCCAGGCACGATTGTGGATCTGGCCATACTCCCTCTCCGCCCGGCAGTCGTGGTCGGTCCGCGGCTCCGGCAGGTTCACGTGAATGCGGTCGATGATCGATCCGGGATGGGCCGACATGACCAGCAGCGTGTCCGACAGGTAGACCGCCTCGTCGAGGTCGTGGGAGACGAAGAGCACGGACACGCCGGTGCGCTCCCGCCAGCGGAGCAGCTCGTCCTGCAAGATCCTTCGGGTCTGAGCGTCGAGGGCACCGAACGGCTCGTCCATGAGCAGGAGCCTGGGTTCGGTGACGAGGGCGCGGGCGATGCCCACTCGCTGCTGCATCCCTCCCGAGATCTGATAGGGATAATAGTGCTCGAAGCCGCGCAGGCCGACCAGCCCCAGCACGTCCCTCACCCGCTGATGGTCCGACCGCCGGAGACGGCGATGGAAGCGCAACTCCAGTGCCAGCTCGACGTTCCGCTGCACGGTTCGCCAGGGGAGCAACGCGATCTGCTGGAAGACGTAGGCCGCGATCTCGCTCGGTCCCTCGACCGGCCGACCGCCGACCTGGACGCTCCCGCTCGACTGCTTGACCAGCCCGGCCACGACGCGGAGCAGGCTGGTCTTGCCGCAGCCGGTCGGTCCGATGAGGGTGACGAACTCGCGCTCGTGCACCTGGAAGCTGATGCGCTGGAGGACCTGGAGGACGCCGCCCTCCCGGGGCGGGCGTGGATACGAGAGGGAGACGTCCTCGGCCGAGACGAGGCACACGTCGAGCCTCCTAGGAACCGGCCGGGAAGGTCAGCTGCGGCGGGTCCCAGTACGCCGTCCGGTCGAGGCCGATGCGGCTGAGCGCGGTCTTCACGATCGACGGGTCGACCACCTGCCGGAGCCGCACCTTGCCGTTGGCGGAGGGGTTGATGGACTTCAGGTAGACGTTGTCGAACCAGGCGGTCATCTCCGTCAGGTTCATGCAACCGTTGGCCTGGTACTGGACCCTCTCGTAGCTCCAGGTGTTTTCGATCGACTGCGACGTCTCCTGGGACATGTCCAGGTAAAGTCCCATCGCCTTCTTGAAGGTCGCCTGGCTCTTGACCAGATCCCGAATCATCTGCATCGTCGCCACGACGAAACGGGTGATCGCCTCCCTCCTCTCAGGGTCCTTGAGCGCGGCAGCCGTCGTGAACCAGCACTCACAACCGCCCCAGCCCATGTTGGCACCGACCGGGTCGAACGCCACCAGGTGCAGACCGTTGGCCGGCGTGAGGATGTAGGACATCTCCATGGGAATGGTCGTGAAGTCGATGCGACCGGCCACCAGGGCCTGGGCGCGGGCGTCCTGGGTCCCCGCCACCACCCAGGTGACGTCCTTGTCGGTCAGACCGGCCGAAGCAAGCAGCGCGTGGATCTGCACGTAGCCGGGATCGGTCGGATTGGGTCCGGTCACCAGCCCGATCCTCTTGCCTTTGAGGTCGGCGACGGTGTTGATCGAGGTCTTGGCGCCGAAGTACCACTTCTGATGGGTCAGGGAGGGGTTGCTGTTGAGCTCCCCGCCGATGTAGCGGATGTCGGTGGTACCGGCCGCGTAGGCCCCGATCCCAGCTGCGACGGCGGCTCCGGCGACGTCGGCCCGTCCGGCGACGAGGGTTTGGATGGTCCCCGCCGAGGCCGTGGAGACATTGACGAAGGTGACATCGAGGTTCTGGCGCTTGTAGTAGCCAAGGTCCTTCGCGGCTGGTTCCATCATGCAGCAGACGGGCGGCTTGTTCGGCCAGGGCAGGGCGACGGTGAGCGAGTAAGCCCTGCTCGAAGCACCGTTCGACGCACTCGTGGCCCCCCCACAGGCCGCGACCGCGAGCGCCGCAAGCAGGGCTCCAACGGTTCGCTTCATGAGATCAACCCTCCTCCTCTCCCGAACGGACCCCGGTTACCGCTTCGGGTGATGACGTGGGCCAGCGCCAATCACCGGCACGCCCTGGCGAAGCATCTTCGTCGCGTGCACGGACGGCGCTGCGCGGACGGTCACTGGACGAATTCGATGTCTGGAAAATTCCCTCCGGCGCGAGGGGAAGCTTCCGGAGACGGACGCCTGTGGCGCGAGCGATGGCGTTCGCAATCGCCGGAGGCCCGGGCAGGATCGGCGGCTCCCCGGCTCCACGAGCCCCCAGGGGGCCGTCCGAGCACGGCACCTCGACCAGCTCGACCGCCATCGGCGGCGCGACCTCGATCGTGGGCAGCTCGTAGGTGAAGAAGCCGAGCGTGGCCCCACCGGTAGCGTCCCACGCCAGCTCCTCGCCGAAGGCTCGGCCGATTCCCTGCATCGCACCGCCGTGGACCTGCGCCACGACCTCGTCCGGGTTGAGGGCGCGGCCAACGTCCTGGATCGCCGCATAGGAGGTGAGGCGCCAGGCTCCGGTCTCCCGGTCGACGTCGACCTCCGCGACGTGCACCGTGGCCATCGGAGAACTGCTCTCGAGACGCGCTCGGCCCCGACCATGGATCGGTGGCCACCGTGAGTGAGCGCCGTAGATCCTGGCCGTCAGCTCAGGCACGGAGCACGCGCGCCCCGGCACACCCTTGACCCGGATCTCGTCGGCCTCCAGCTCCAGATCGTCGACCGCAACCTCCAGTTCCTCTGAGGCGATCTCGAGCAGCTGTCGCCGGACGTCGGTCACGGCCTCGACGACCGCGCTGCCGAGCACGCGGGTCACGGCGCTCCCACCCGCGCCGAGGGAGTGAGGGGCGGTGGCGGAGTCGCCGAACTCGACCGCGACCCGCTCCAGCGGCATGCCGAGGACGTCGGCGGCGAGCATGGCCAGGGTGGTGCTGGTCCCACTGATGTCGGCGGTCCCCACCTGGACGGTGAGCGAGCCGTCGGGGTCGAGCCGACAGTGGGCCGCGGCTGCCCCCTCGTAGCCGTCCCACACCCCGTAGGCCAGCCCCGCCCGGCGGCCCATCCGCGCCAGCCACGGCCGCGCCGCCTCCAGACACTCGGCACCGCCCACGCGCGGCCAGGTTCCTCCCGCCGGATCAGGATCGCCCGCCCTTCGGAGGTTCCGGAGCCGGAACTCGATCGGATCCTCGCCACGGGCCTGCGCCAGCTCGTCGACCGCCGACTCGAGGGCGAAGCAGGCCAGCGCGGCTGGCTGACCGCGATAGGCGGTGGCCGGTGGGGTGTTGGTCATCGCCCCCGAGCAGTCGAGCCGGTAGGCGAGCAGGCGATAGGGTCGGGCCAGGAAGGCGCCGACGCGGCTGGCCGGGAAGCCAGGACCGGCCCCGTTGTCGATGACCACCCGGGCGACCAGGGCCCGCAGCCGGCCATCGGCATCCGCCCCCAGCTTGAGCTCGATCGAGCCGCCGGTCGAGCGGCCGCCGAGCAGGAACTCCTCCGACCGCGTGAGTGCCAGCCGGAGCGGTCGACCCACCCGACGCGCGAGCCACGCCGCGAGCGGCTCCAACAGCACCCCGAGCTTGCCGCCGAAGCCACCGCCCACGGGGGTCGGGACGACTCGCACCGACGGACCGGGGACGCCGAGCGCGGCCGCGCAGAGGTCACGGGCGGCGAACAGCGATTGGGTCGGCGTCCACACGGTGAAGCCGCTCCCGGGCCGGTAGCGGGCCACCACGACATGGGGCTCGATCGGCGTCTGGTGGACCGGCGGCAGCTGGTAGCGGCCCTCGACCACGGTGGCGCAGGTGGCCATCGCCGCTTCCACGTCGCCGGCCTCCATCAGCACGTGGTCGGTGAGGTTGGGCCGACCGGGGATGACCGAGGGGGCCGCGGGATCGAGTGCCGACTCGGCGTCGACCACGGCCGGCAACGGCTCGTACCGGACCTGGACCAGCGCCGCGGCGTCGGCGGCGAGGGCTTCGCTCTCGGCCACCACCACGGCGACCGGCTGGCCGGCGAAGGCCGCCCTGCCGGCCGCGAGCAGGAAGGGAGCCGGGGTCGCCATCCCCTCGAGGTCGGCGCCGGAGACCACGGCCAGGACGCCGGGCGACGAGGCGGCCGCCGAGCCATCGATCTCGACGATCCGTGCCGCGGCGTGGGGGCACAAGACCAGCCGGGCGTGCGTCAAACCCGGCAGCTGGAGGTCACCGGCGTAGGAGACCTCTCCACGAACCTTGACTCCTCCCTCGAGCCTCCGGCGTCCGCTTCCGATCAGGTTCCCCATGCCGTTACGACCGGGAGACGACCTTGAGCAGGAAGGGCAAGGAGGTCGCCGCCTGGGTCATGTCCACGCCGCCCCGGCTGAACCAGTGGTTGGTCTGCGCCACCAGCGGCAGGTAGTCGTAGTGCTTGAGGAGTTCCTCCTGGAAGTTCGCCCAGTGCTGGCAGCTCTGGGCACCCGTGGACGCCTCAGCCGCCGCGTACTCCCGGTCCAGGACGGGGTCGGTGATGCGGGCGAAGTTCGGAACCCTCGGCGGTCCGCTCAGCCGTGAGGCGAGCTTGGCCGGGAGCGGGGCGGTCCCGTTGACCTGGAGGATGGTGGCGTCGAAGTTGCCGGGGATCAGGTAGCTGGAGATCCAGGTCGAGGTGTCGGTCACGTTGGAGACGACCGTCACGCCGAGGTCGGTCCACTGCTTGACCAGGTAGTCCGGCACCGGGTCGAAGTCGTGACCCTGGGCGTAGGCGACCGTGAGCGGCTTGCCGTCCTTGGTCATCTTGCCGTTGACGAGCGTGTAGCCGTCGGCGGTCAGGATCGACTTGGCCTTGGCAAGGTCAGGCCGGGGCAGCAGCCGCGCCGTGCGCGGATCGAAGCACTGGGCCGCCGGCGTCACGAAGCTGGTGGTGTTGATCCCGTACCGGGAGCCGCCGAGGGCGGCCAGCACCGCTTTGGGGTCGATGGCGGTGATCAGCGCTTGCCGTACCGCCGGGTCGGTGGTCGGGTGGTTCGGCAGCTGGTTGAACACCAGCGGGTTGGCCAGATACAGCTGGATGCGCTGGGTCTCGATGCTGGGGTTGGCGAGCAGCCTCTGAACGTCCGGGCCGGTGACGGGACCCGCGTCGATCCCGCCGCTGAGGATCAGGTTGGCGGCCGTGGTCTCGTTGGCGACCTCCTTGAACACGATGGTCGCCGGCACGCCCGGCGTTTTGGCCGTCACCCCCTCCGGGCCCCAGGTGAAGTCGGAACGCAGCCGGACCGTGATGTGGTCGCCGTGGACGGCGTCGACCAGCGTGTAGGGGCCGGCGCCGGACGGGGTGGTGGCCAGTGACCTGGGGTTCTCGAGCCCGGCCGGGCAGACGATGCCGGTCTGCAGGCCGGGGTCGAGCTGGGTGAAGCCATAGACGAGATCGCTGAACGGCGTGCCGACCGAGAAGGTCACGGTGTCGTTGGCGTCGTCTGCGCTCACGGAGTAAGGGCCGGGGCCGAAGAGGGCGGCGTTGTTCGGAGCTTTGACGTCGATCATGCGCTGCAGCGAGTTCTTCACCACCTCCGGCGTCACCCGTGTCCCGTCCGAGCAGGTGGCGTCGGTGCGCAACTTGAAGGTGATCGAGGTCGCCGTCGCCGTGTACGACCGGGCCAGGTAGGGCACCACCTTGCCGCGGCCGTCGATGGCGAGGAGGGTCGCGTAGAAGACCGAGGCGTACTCACGGCAGGTGGTGCAGGTGGCGGGGTCCCAGGTGTCGAAGTCGCGGGTGCCACGGATGGTGAGCGTGCCGCCGCTCACCGGCCTGGCAACGCCGGCGCCGGCGTTGCCGCCGGCGTTGCCGCCGCTACAGGCGCTGACGAGAACGGCGATGACGGCGCAGGCGACGACCCCGCGGGCAAGGAAGCGACGGCTCCATCTCGACCCCATGATTCCCTGTCCTCCTTCCTTCCGTGGTGGGAGCGGCCTCCGGTGCCGGGATAGTACATTGGATTGCAAAAACCGTCAACATGTTTGGCGATTACAGAATCTAATTCACGATTATCGCATTATTTTGGTAGATCATTCGAAAATATCGAGATCAGCGATGTCGATCCTGAACAGATTCCGACTTGACGGCCGTGTGGCTATCGTCACCGGGGCCTCCTCCGGACTCGGCGTCGCCTTCGCCGTGGCCCTCGCCCAGGCCGGCGCCGACGTCGCCCTGGTGGCCCGCCGGACCGACCGTCTGGCCGACACCCGGCGGCTGGTCGAGGGCGCCGGCCGCCGGGCGCTCGCGATCCCGGCCGACGTGGCGCGCCCGGAGGAGTGCCAGCGTGCGGTCGAGCGGACGATGGAGACCTTCGGGCGCGTGGACGTGCTGGTCAACAACGCCGGCGTTGGGACCGCGGTGCCTGCCAGCCGGGAGAGGCCCGAGGAGTTTCGAAGCGTGATCGAGGTCAACCTGAACGGCTGCTACTGGATGGCGCAGGCGTGCAGCCGGGCGATGAAGCCGGGCAGCAGCATCGTCAACGTGAGCAGCGTCCTCGGTCTGGTGACCGCAGGCCTTCCCCAGGCCGCCTACAGTGCCAGCAAGGCCGGACTGCTGGGGCTGACCCGCGACCTGGCCGGGCAGTGGACCGGTCGAAAGGGCATCCGGGTCAACGCGCTGGCACCGGGGTTCTTCCCCAGTGAGATGACCGCCCGTCTGCGCGAGGGGTACCTGGAGCAACAGGTTGCACGGTCGCCGATGGGCCGGGTGGGACACCCCGAGGAGCTGGCGGCGGCGCTCGTCTTCCTGGCCAGCGACGCCGCCAGCTACGTCACCGGGCAGGTGCTGGTGGTCGACGGCGGCCTGACCGTCAGCTGAGCACCTCGAGCCCCGCGTCGAGCAGGCCGTAGATGGTGGCGGTCAGCGCCGGGTAGATCGGATCGGGACGTTTGCCGGTGAGGTGCAGGCGCAGGTTGTAGCCGAGGATCGCCGAGTACTTGAAGCAGGTGAGGGCCAGGTAGTAGGCGAACTCCTCGCCGGGGGCACCGCTCAGCTCGCACACCCGCTCGGGCGAGACGGCGACGGCACCGCCCGGGTTGGGATCGCCCTGGAAGCGGCGACGCAGGGCGGTGACGGCGAGACAGGCGTAGTCGAGCAGCGGCTGACCGAGTTCCGCGATCTCCCAGTCGACGATCGCCGCCACCGCCCGCTCCCCGAAGACGAGGTTGCCGTAGTGGAAGTCGCCGTGGACCAGGCAGGGCGCCCGCTCGGCCGGTCGCCCGCCGGCCAGTCGGGCGTGGAGGGGCCGCGACCCGACCAGGAGGTCCTCGGGCGCCCGCTCCATCAGCCACTGCCATCGCGCGAGCTCGGATTCCAGGCTCACCGCCGGTCCGTCGAGGGGCAGCCTCGCCGGCGGCACTGCCTGCACGGAACGCAGAGCCGCGACCGCCGCCTCCAGGACCTGCTCGGAGCCCAGGCGCACGACCGCCCGCTCGACGTCCTCCCCCGGCACCTCGTCCATGGCGATGAAGGGTCGGCCGGCGCGGGTCGCCTCGGCCTCGACCACCAGCGGGACCGCGGGCACGGGCACGTCGGCTTCGTGGAGCGCCGCCATGATGCGACCCTGTCGAACCACGTCGGCCGGCCCGCGCGGCCTCGTCCCCGGCGGCGGGATGCGGACCACCAGCCGGCGGTCGAGCCCGGTCCCGGTGACGCGCACGCGGTAGGTGAAGCCCGAATGACCGCCCGGGATCGGTTCCACCGAGGCCAAGGCGGCATCGAGCACACCGAAGCGGAGCCGGCAGTGCTCCTCGATGTCCGGCCGCAGCGCCTCCAGGGCGGTGGCCGGGCTAGAGGGCATTGCCGACCCGGGCGCCGTCGAGGACGGCGTGGACCAGCCGGCGTGGCGCCAGGGCGTCGCCGACCAGCACCGAGGGCAGGCCGGCTCGCTCCAGCGCAGCCCGGAGCTCGTCACGGGCGCGGCGGCCCGAGGCCCAGATCACGCCGCCGGGCACCGGCTCGCGACGACCGGTGAACACGTTCTCCAACGTCGTCTGCCCCCCTTCCTCGAGCACCCTGGTCAAGGGTCGGAGCTCGACCTCCGCCTCCAGCAGGCGGCCGGTGACCACGTGGACCAGGCCCGGTTCGAGGCCGGCGCCGATGAGGTGGCCCTCGGCGGCCAGCCGTACGCGGCATCCCCGCCCGGCGAGGAGGAGCGCGATCATCGGCCCGTCGAGCCCGTCGTCGCCGCCCATGGCCACGGTGACGTCGCCGCTCGGCCGTGCGGTGCCGGCGAGCACGTCGGAGCTGCTCACCCCCGGCCCGACCTCGACCCCGCCGGTGGCGACCACGACCACGTCGTAACCGTCCAGGTCGCCGACCCCCGCCTCCGTCCCCAGGCGTACCTCCACCCCGGCCGTGACCAGGTCGCGGTTGAGACGATCGAGCAGCGGTCGCCAGGCGGCACGACCTGGGTCGCGCGTGAACAGATCCAGCGCTCCGCCCAGGGAGGGGCGGGCCTCGAAGAGCGTGACCCGATGTCCCCGACGGGCGGCGCGGCTGGCCGCCTCCATCCCCGCCGGCCCGCCCCCCACCACCGCCACCCGCCGGGGCGTGGCCACCGGTCCCACCGTGAACTCCTCCTCGCGGCCCGCCGCCGGGTTGACGGGGCAGGTGACCACCCGACGCTGGTGACACTCCATGCAGCCGATACAGAGGTCGACCTGGTGGTCGCGGCCGCCGGCCAGCTTGTTCACGAAGTCGGGGTCGGCGATCAGGGCCCGCGTGAACCCGACCATGTCCGCGATCCCATCGTCGACGACGCGGCGGGCCAGTCGCGGCGTCTTGATGCCACCGGCGACCAGGACCGGCGTCGCCACCGCCGCCTTGACCCGGCGGGCGACCGGCAGGGCGGGCGCCCCCTCGACCAGGAACGGCGCCACGTAGGGCAGTCCGGGCCGGCCGGCGTGCATCCCGGTGAAGGAGCCCAGCGACAGGTTGAGGAACGCCACCCGTCCCTCCAGCAACCGGGCCACCGCCACCGCCTGGTCGTCGGCGGCGATCCGGACGCCGATCGGGAGATCGGGGCGGGTGCGGCGGCGGACCTCGTCGATCACCTCCTCGAGGAAGCGCGCCCGGCCCTCCAGCGACCCGCCGTAGCCGTCCCGCCGCCGGTTGTGGAGGGGCGAGAGGAACTGGGCGACCAGGTAGCCGTGGGCGGCGTGGATCTCGATCCCCTCCAGGCCGGCCGCGACCGCCCGCCGCGCATCCTCCCCGAAGGCCCGGACCAGCTCGGCGATCTCACCCCTGTCCAGCGCGTGAGGCACGTTGGGAGGGTGTTCTCCCCGCACCTCCGAGGGGGCGACGGCCGGCTGCAGGTTCTCCCAGTGCCGGTTCGCGCCGGGATGGTTGAGCTGACCGAAGACCGCGGCCCCGCCGCGCCGGACCGCCTCGGCCTGCCCGCGCAGCCGGGGAACGACGGCGTCGAAGAAGACGATGCCCTCGGGGGTGTCCTGCCGCGGAGCCACCGCATCCTCCTCGCCGCCGGGTACCGCCGCGACCGGCACCGGATAGGTCGTGCCCAGGTAGAGGGCGGAGACGACGGGCAGGATCACGAGGCCGACGCCGCCTCGCGACCGCACCTCCAGATAACGCTCGTAGCGGGCCTGTCCCAGCCGCGGGCCGTGCGCCGTCATCACCGTCCGGTTGCGCACCCGCACCCCGCCGAGTGTGATCGGCTCGAAGAGCCGGCTCACAACGCGAAACCGACCAGCACCCGGCCCTCGACCTCGTAGAACTCGGCGCGCACCTCCGCACCGGCGGCCAGCGCTTCGCCCCGGCCCCCCACCAGCCGCCCGAACATCCGGGCGCCCTCTTCGAGGTCGACGGCCAGGATCGTGTAGGGGACATCGGCGGTGAAGGCCGGAGCCAGGGCCCGGTTGACGACCACCCAGGAGTAGACGCGGCCACGTCCGGAGGACTCGACCAGCTCGACCGACGTCCCGCCGCAGTGCGGGCAGCCGGGAGTGGGTGGGAACCAGGTCCGCTCGCAGTCACGGCAGCGGGGCAGGAGCAGACGATGTTCGGCGAGGGCCTCCCACCAGGCGCGGCTGTCCTCGTCGAGTTCCGGAGCGATGAAGCCGTGCTGCATCATCCGCGGGTGAGCACCAGCGCAGAGCCGTCCATCATCCCGCCCGAGGTGACCGCGCAGGCGTCATGACGCGGCACCTGACGCACGCCTCCCCGGCCCTGGAGCTGGAGGACGGCCTCCGCCACCGTGTTCATGCCGTGCAGATACCCCTCGCAGAGCAGGCCACCGTTGGTGTTGGTCGGCAGACGGCCGTCGATCCAGGTCTCGCCCGACCGCACGAACGCACCCGCCTCACCACGTCCGACGAAGCCGAGTCCCTCGAGGCCGAACAGGACCGTGCCGGTGAAGCAGTCGTAGATCTCGGCGAAGTCGACCTGATCGGGACCGATCCCGGCCGATCTCCAGAGATCGCCGGCGAGCAGGCTGGTGTAGTTGCGCGAGTAGTCCTCCCAGAGCAGAGCATCGCCGATGTCCAGCCCCGACCGGCGGCCGATACGGTAGGCGGCGCCCTGGATCACCGCCGGCGAGTGCCGCAGGCGGCGAGCCAGCTCGAGCGAGGTCACGAGCACGGCGCACGCGCCGTCGACCTCACGTGTGCAGTCGGGCACCCGATAGGGATCGGCGACGAACGGCGAGGCCAGGTAGTCGTCGAGCGTGAGGGGCTCGCGAAGGATGGCACGCTGGTTGCGTTCCGCGTACCGGCGCTGGACGATGGCGACCGCGGCCAGGTCCTCGTAGCCGGCGCCGGTCTCGATCATGTAACGGCGAGCCCACATGGCCATGTACTGGGGATAAGCGGTGAACCCGATGGGGTAGCGGTATTGCGAGCCCGGCCCGGGGAACTGCGAGGAGCCGACCCGGACCCCGCTGCGGCCGTTGAGGGCGCGATAGACGAGGACGGCGTCGGTCAGCCCGCTCGCCACGGCCATGGCGGCGTGCATCACGAGGAAGCTCGGGGCCTGGCCACCCAGGTTGAGGTCGAGGACGTAGGCCAGCGGACCGAGGGCGAGGGCGGTCGCCACCGCCTGGCCGGGGACGGAGTCGTTGAGCACGCTGAAGCTGGCGATGCCGCCGACCCGCTCGGGCTCCAGCCCGGCGTCCTCGAGGGCGTTCCGGCAGGCCTCGGTCGCCAGGGCGAGCACGCTCCGACCCGAGGACCGCGAGAGCGGGGTATAACCCACGCCGGCGATCGCGGTGCGGCCGAGGAAGTTCGGACGATTGGCCCCCATGGCTAACGCCCGCGGAAACGCGGTCGGCGTTTTTCCTCGAAGGCCCGAAGGCCCTCGCGCGCGTCCTCGCTGGTCAGGCAATAGTAAGCGTTGCGTTCGCGTTCCAGGCGCAACCCCTCCTCGACCCCGGTGCCGCTGGCCCAGGCCGTGTTCATGACGTACTTGGCGTTGGCCATCGCCAGCGGGCTTCGCTCGGCGACGGCCGCCGCGAACTCGAGACCGGCCGCCAGCAGCTCCCCGTCGGGGACGACCCGGTTGACGATGCCCCACTCCAGCGCTTCCTGGGCGCTCAACCAGCGTCCCGAGAACACCAGCTCGCGGGCACGGGCAGGACCGACGGCTCGGGGCAGCAGGGTGAGCACGCCGCCACCGCCCATCTGACCGTAGGTGAGGTGGGCATCGCCGATCCGTGCCGACTCGGCGGCGAAGGCGAAGTCGCAGGAGAGGATGAGCTCGAGCCCACCCGCTGCGGTGACGCCGTTGACCAGAGCCACGACCGGCTTGCTCATCCTGGAGATGAACCGGAAGGTGCGATGGAGGTCCTCCAGGAAGGCCGGGAAGGCCGCCGGGTCGCTCTGGAGGGCCACGTAGCTCTTGAGATCGCCCCCGGCGCTGAAGGCACGACCCCGGCCCGTGACCAGAACGGTGCGGATGGAGGCGTCGGCCTCCACCTCGATCAGGAGCTGCTCGAGGCGGCTCACCATCGACCAGTCGATGGGGTTCAGCTGCTCGGGACGGTTGAGGGTGATGATCGCAGCCACCTCGCCCGACCCGAGCTCGATCCGGTCCAGCTCGACCGGCGAGGGCTGGAGCGGTTCGGCCTCAGTCGCCACCGGTGGCCTCGCCATCCCGCGCCTGGATCTCCTCCACCAGACGATACTTCTGGATCTTGCCCGTCGATGTCATCGGGATCGCGTCCACCAGCTCCAGCCGTTCGGGCTGCTTGAACCTCGCCAGGCCAGCGGCATCGAGATGGGCACGCATCGTCTCCAGGGTGATCTCGGCACCGTCCGCGGGGACCACGCAAGCGCAGCCGATCTCGCCGAGCCGGGGATGCGGGAGGCCGATCACCGCCGCCGCCCGAACGCCGGGCATCCGGAGCAGGAGCTCTTCGATCTCCCGAGGCGCGATGTTGAGGCCGCCGCGGATGATGATCTCTTTCAGACGCCCGACGACGGTGAGGTACCCCTCGTCGTCCATCACCGCCACGTCCCCCGACTTGACCCATCCGTCGGGATGGAAGGTGGCGGCCGTGCGATCGGGGTCGTCGAAGAATCCGACGCAGGTGTTGGGTCCCCGGGTTTGGATCTCGCCCGGCTCTCCGACCACCGGCCGTCCGGCTTCGTCCCAGGTCTGGACCTCCACCCCGTCGACGGCCCGGCCATCGGTCTCCACCCGCTTGTCCTGGGGCGACGAAGGGCGGTTCCAGGTGGCCACCAGCACCTCGGTCGAACCGTAGAGACGGAGCACGGTCACCCCCTGCCGGGCTGCGGCGCGGACCAGCTCGGGAGGCACCAGAGCACCTCCGCACCCGAACACGGACATCGACGAGACGTCACCCGCCCCCCGCTGCGCCGCCTCGACGAGGTCGCGCAGGAAGGTCGTCGCCGCCAGCGTGTAGGTACAGCGCTCGGCCTCGACCAGACGGGCGGCTTCGGCCCCGTCCCAGCGGTCCTGGAGGACCAGCTTCAGACCGTGGTAGAGGGCCATCCTGACACCGTAGTTGAAGCCGGTGGAGTGCCCGATCGGGGAAGGCATCCAGACCACGTCGTCTTCGCTCATCCCGAGCGACGTCCAGGCCGTCCGGACGCTGAAATTGGTGGTCTGCTCGGTGTGCATGATCGCCTTGGGGCTGGCCTCGGTGCCCGAGGTGAAGATGAGCTCGGAGACGTCCTCGGCCCTGGGCTCCCGATCGACCGGGAGCCGGCCCGCAGCCCGTTCGAGCACCCGGCCGAAGGGCACCCAGCCCTCAGGGACGGCGAGCGCCCCCTCCAGCGGAACGACCACACGGGTGGTCAGCTGCGGCAGCTCGGCGGCCAGTGCCGCGACCATGGCCACGTGGTCGTGACCGCGGTAGGAGTCGGGCAGGAACATCACCCGGGTCCGCCCGACCGTGAGCATGTGACGCAGCTCCTTCGTCCGGTAGACGGGCAGCATCGGGTTGATGACGCCACCGATCATGAGGATGCCGAGCGCGATGGCGACCGTCTCATAGCGGTTGGGCAGCTGGACCGCGACCACCTCACCGGGCGCCACCCCCGCCTCGAGCAGAAAGCTCGCGACACGGAGCGCGTCCCGTTCCAGCTCGGCGTAGGTGCGCCGGCGCGCTCCGAGCAGATCGACGACCGCCACCGCGTCCGGCCTGGCGCTGGCGTGAGCACGGACACGTCCGACCAGCGTCGAGGCGTCCCAGGCCCCTGAAGCGAGGTATGCCTGCCGACGTGTTTCGCTGGTGACGAGGTCGCGCAGCAGTCCACTACTTGCCCTTGGCACTGACGTAGACACGACCCTCCTCGACCTTGACTTCGTGCAGGGAGGCGGGGCCGACATGCACGTCGTAGCGGACCACACGCTCCTTGCCCGGGGTGAACAGCGGCTGACCGGTCTCGAGATCGAACTCCCAGCCGTGGTACGGACACTTGATCAGACCATACTCGTAACCGAAGACGTATTCTCCAGGCTCGGAGGGCAAAAACGTGCCACGCACCTCGCCCATACAGATGGGACCGCCCTGATGCGGGCAGGTGTTCCTGAGTGCATACCACCGATCATCCGGCGTGTGCAGCACCCAGATGTCTTTATCCGGGATGCCGGTGGGGATGAACTTCGCCTCGCTGAAGTCAGCGACTGAGCCAACGTCGTACCATGCGACTCTACCCGTGGCCTCGTCGACCACCGGCTTTGCTTGCGACCGCGGAGAAGTATTCCTGGTGGTCATGGTCACTTCGGAAGTCGCAGGAACTTGAGGGCGTTGTCGTGGTAGACCTTCTGCTGGGTCTCCGGCTTGAGACCCTTGAGGATCATATCTGGTCGATCGTTGTCCCAGTGAGGGTAGTCACTGGCGAAGCAGAGGTTGTCCGCGAAGTAATCCTCGACCATCCGCACCAGGTCGCCCTCGCGGCGGGGCTCATCGATGGGCTGGGTCGAGAAGAAGAACCGGTCGTGCAGATAGTCGCTCGGCCAGGTCTTGACCCAGGGACAGTCGGCACGCAGCTCCCGCCAGGACTTGTCCATCCGCCAGCTCATGGGAACGGCCCATGCGAAGCCCCACTCGACCCACATGAACTTGAGGTCAGGGTAACGGTCCAGTGCCCCGTTGAAGATCAGGCTGGAGATGCAGGACCAGGGGATCTGTCCCCATTCGACGTAGCGCTCGATGTAGCGCTCGGCGATCCCGCAGGCGAACACCGCACCGGTTCCCTGGAACATCGACTCACCGGCGCCCGGATGGCAGACGATGTTGAGACCGTGCTCGACCGCAGCCTCGAAGATCGGATAGTAGTGCCGATTGCCGAGGCGGATGTTCTGAATGGGCAGGAAGATGCAGGAGACGAAAGGATTCTTGCCGTGCCGATGGATCTCTCGAACGGCCAGCGAAGGATCGAGCGGAGAGACGGTGAGAGCATAGGTGTAGCGATCGTCCTGACCCTGCCAGTGATCGAGGATGTAGTCGTTGCAAGCGGAGACCAGGACGGCGCTGTGGTCGGGATCGACGGCGGCGATCGCGAGCGTTGAAGCGACGATCTCGATCAGCAGCCCGTGCTGCACGTTGTAACGATCGAGGTGCTGCCGGGCCACGAACTGGGGATCGGTGGCCGGCATGCCCCCGCCGGGCGGGATGGCGTCGCGCATGACCGGGACCTCGATCGGGTGCAGATAGCGTCCCCCGCCGGGACGGAGGGGTCCTCGGGCGTGGGGTTTGATCTTCTCCTGCCAGGCCTTCGGCATGTAGGGGAGCAGCACCTCCAGCCCGCCGCCGATGCTGGGATGGACGTCCACGTCGTTGATCGGTCGGAGCGCCTTCCTGGTCTCGACCGGTGTCTCGAGCTCCTGAACCGCCACCGTCACACCTCCTGACTCCTGCTGCGCCGCGCCCGCGATTCGCAGTTGTTCGTCCATTTTAGCGGCGAACCGACAAAAGTCAAAGCTCAGCGGCCAAATTTCCGACATTATTTTCCGAGATTCGTCTTTTTGCCGAAAATTATTTTGATTTTCTTGAACCTCGTTCGCAGAATCGGTCAAGTGGAATCATGCGGCCCCATGACTCCATGGCCGGGGAAGACGCTCTGGGACGTGGCGACCGCGTTCACCAGGCCACGGTCCAGGCGTCGGGGCCACGGCCAACCCCGAACGCGGGCCCAGCCCGACCGTCATCCCAGCCTCCGGCCCGCGGCGGAGGGCTCGTCCGGGGACCTCTTCAAGGTGCGCAAGCCCCGAGCGCCAGCTCCCGCACCAGCGGCTGGCGCTCCATCGACTCACCCACGAAGTACGCGACCTCGGCCTGGCCGCGCTCCCGCCGAACGCTCCGCGGCGCGTCGGCTTCCCGCCCCCGCGGCGGCCGCCACGGCTCCGGCATCACCCGCACCTGGAGGCCAGCTCTCCTCGTCCGGCCGGTACCACCGCCCTGGGCGCGCCCCGCTCCTGGGGCGGAACCATCCGGGGTCGCGCCTTGACCGCCGGCTCGCTGCCCCCCATAGTTAAGGGCAACGATCTTTTCTTTTGGGGGTCCGACATGTCGCGACGTCTGGCGGCTGCCCTGATGGCGGTCCTCGTCCCGCTCCTGGCCGCCTGCGGCGGCCAGGCCGGCTCCTCCTCGGCATCGGGTAGGCACTACCGCGTGACCATCGCCGAGATCGGCCAGATCCTGCCCGTCGTGCAGGTGGTGCAGGGGTTCCAGCAGGCGCTGGCCAAGGCGGGCCTGGTGACCGGCAAGAACGTCACCTACACGGTCAAGACCGCAAACCTCGACCAGACCTTGATCCCGGCGATGGCGCAGCAGATCGTCCAGTCCAGACCGGATCTGATCCTGGCCGCCGGCACGCCCGTGGTCCTGGCGCTGCACAAGGACACGACCACCATACCGATCCTCTTCGGCGGGATGACCGACCCGGTGGGGGCGGGCGTGGTCAAGTCGGCCCAGCACCCGGGCACCAACCTCACGGGGACGTCCGACTACCTGTCCCCTGACGCCGTCCTCAACCTGGTCACAACCACCCTTCCCGGAGCGAAAAGGATCGGTGTGATCGGCAACCCGGCCGAGCAGAACACGGCCAGCGAGCTCAGTGGGCTGAGCAGCGTGGCGAAGGCCCGTCACCTCCAGCTGGTCACCGCCCCGGTGTTCACGACCGCCGACGTTCTCCCCGCCGTTCGCTCCCTGATCGGCCGCGTCGATGTGCTCGTGGTCCCCGAGGACAACACCGTGGGCGCCGCTTTTCCCACCGTCGCCCAGACCCTCATCGACGCCAGGGTTCCGATCATCGCCAGTGACGCGCTACGAGCGCAGCAGGGTCAGGCCCTGGCCGGCATCGGCATCGACTACCACGAACTCGGGGTGCTCACGGGCGAGCAGGCGGTCAAGATCCTCCTCCACGGCGCCCAGCCCGCCGATCTCCCCGTCATCTACGGGAACAGTCCCAGTGGTGGTGGCCTGAAGGTCGTCGTCAACACGTCGGTGGCCAAGCGCCTGGGAATCTCGGTGCCGGAAGCCATGCTCAAGCAGGCAACCGTGGTGTCCTGACGCCCCCTCGATGCAGGACCTGCTCCTCGCCCTTCCCGACGCCGTCCAGACCTCACTGCCCTACATGGCCGCGTTCCTCGGCGTCTGGCTGATGTTCCGTGTCTACCACGACTTCGACCTCACGGTCGGGGGCAGCTTCACCCTGGGGGGCGCGATCACGGCCATCGGCATCTCTCGGTTTCACATGGACCCCTGGCCGATGCTGCCGCTGGCCTCGGCGGGCGGAGGGGTGGCCGGCCTGTGCACCTACGCCCTCCACCGTCTCCTGCAGCTACGGGTCATCCTGGCCAGCATCGTCGTCAACACCGCCCTGGCCTCGATCACCCTCGTGACCATGGGGCTGCCGGACGTCAGCATCGTTGGCCAGGCCACGATCGCGTCCCCGCTGCACCGGATCGGGATCGGGGAGCCCTTCGCCTCCACCATCGTGTTCGGCGGGCTGACCCTGATCGTCTTCGCGCTGGTGGCCGTGTTCCTCAACAGCCAGCTTGGACTCGGCTTCCGCGCTGCCGGGGCCAACCCGAAGCTGGCTCGAGCGGCCGGCGTCTCGCCGGAGCTCATGCTGGCCGTGGCGCTCACGATCGCGAACGTCCTCTGCGGGCTGAGTGGCTCGCTGCTGGTCAACGGCCAGGGCTTCGCCGACGTGAACATGGGCGCATCGGTGCTGATCTTCGGGATCACGGCCGTGCTCATCGGCGGGCTCCTGATCCGATCCACCGGCATCGGCGCCGGCCTCGCCACGGTGGTGATCGGCTCCTTCGTCTACGAGTACATCGTGTCCGTCTCGTTCCGACTGGGGGTACCGCCCCAGTGGTTCAGCGCGCTGACGGCCGCGATCGTGGCCGCAGCCCTGGCCGTGAGCGTGGGGGTGGGCGCCGGAGGTCGGGCGAGGCGGGGACTGGCCGCCACGACCTCGGCCGTCGTCCGCAGGCTGGTGATCAGGCAGTGACCAGCGCCCTCGGGCTCTCCCTACGAGCCGTCTCGGTCACCTTCGACCGTTCCGGCTCCCCGGTGCAGGCGCTCCGTCAAGTCGATCTGGAGGTCGCGGCAGGCGAGTACGTGGTCGTCATCGGACCGAACGGGGCGGGCAAGTCAACGCTGGTCAACGTGGTCGCCGGCTCGACCCGGGTCACGTCGGGCAGCGTCGCCATCGGGGGGAGGGTCGTCAACGACCTCCCCGACTTCGGGCGAGCCCGTTGGGTGGCGAGGGTGTTCCAGGATCCTGCCGACGGCACATGTCCTGGCATGACGGTCCTCGACCACGCGTTGCTGCTCCTCCGCCGCGGTCGGTCACGCTCACCATGGCGCCCCGCCAGGACGCGCAGCGCGGTCGAGCGCTTCCGCACCCTTCTCGCCGGATATGGGAGGGGCCTCGAGCACCGCCTCTCCGACGACGTGGCGAAGCTGTCCGGCGGCGAGCGCCAGCTGCTCTCGGTGCTGCTGGCGGTGCTGAGCGAACCCGCGGTCTTGCTCTTGGACGAGCACGTCAGCGCCCTCGATCCCGACATCGGAGCGCTGGTGATGGAACAGACCGACGACCTCGTTCGCTCCCGCGGGTTGACGACCATCATGGTCACCCACAACATGCGACACGCCGCCCGGTACGGTGATCGCCTCCTGCTGATGAGCCGTGGCCGGATCGCGGACGACATCCGTGGTAAGGACAAGGAGGCGCTCAGCGAATCCGGCCTCATCGACCGCTTCCGGCAGCTGTCCGGGGTCGGACTCACCGACCGGCTGCTGGGATGAACGGCATGGCCGAGCGCCGTCAGGTCACGGTCGACGACCTTCTGTTCGAGCTTCGCCAGAACCGCACACATGCGTTTCCGGTCACCCGGTCCTGGCGTTACTTCGACCACGCCTCCTTCGGCCCCCTGCCCGCCGTCGCCGTGGAGGCCGCCTCACGTGCGCTGTCCGCCATGTCCGGCCCGGGCACCGGCGGCACCGGCGCGCGCGAGCTCATGGAGGCCGTGCGGGCCGAAGCGGCGACGCTGCTCAAGTCGAGGCCGGAGAACATCGCCCTCCTCACCAGCACGAGCGACGCCATCTCGCTGGTCGCGGCCGGCCTCGATTGGCGGTTCGGAGACGAGGTCGTCGTCGGCTCGCACGAGTTCCCCAGCGCACTGGCTCCCTGGCTGCCCCTTCGCTCCCACGGCGTGGATGTGGTGGCCCCCAGCGTGGGCGCCGGCGGCATCCACGTCGAGGATGTCGAGCAGGCCATGACCGGGCGCACCAGGGTGGTCTGCCTCAGCATGGTGGACTTCGCGACCGGACGGGTCGCCCCGGTTGCGGAGCTGGCCGACCTCTGCCGGCGCCGCGGAGCCTGGCTGGTGGTGGATGCGGTGCAAGCGGTCGGCGCGATGCCGGTCGACGTCTCCCGCCTGGGGGCCGACATCGTGGCCGCGCACGGCTACAAATTCCTCATGGGCGGGTTCGGCGTGGCGCTCGTGCACTGCTCCGATCGCGCGGTGGCCGAGCTCCGGCCCCACCGCCTGGGGTGGAAGAACGCCTACGCCGCCCATTCCGTCCGCTGGGTCGCAGAGGAGGTGCCCCCGCCTGAGTCCTCGGCCCGGCGGTTCGAGCCATCCCTGCTCGCGCCGCCGACGCTGGCCGCCCTCCATGCCAGCCTGTGCCTGCTGAACCGCTGGTCCGACGCCGCCTTCCAAACCGTGAGCGAGACCGTCCACCGGCTCGCCACCGAGCTGCGACATGCCGGGTATCGACTCGAGTGCGAGAAGCCCGCGGGTCCCATCGTGTCCACCACCCACGACCGCCTGTCGAGCGAGGAGGTCTGCGCCAGCCTCGCCAGCGCCGGCATCGTCACCTCGGTGCGCCGTGGCCGACTGCGACTGTCGCCACACTTCTACAACCTGGCCGAGGACGTGGACGAGCTGATACGACATCTGCCTCGTTGATCAACCCACGGCCTCACCGCCCCGGCCGGCCTTCGGCGATGAGACGGTGCCGGCGAGGAGGCTCACCTTCAACCTGATCTCCTCCGGTATGGAGGGAATCGCCTCACGGTGCCAGGCATCCCTCAGCTCGGGCACGTAGATCTCCTCGAGCAGCCCGAAGTGCTCGTCGAGCACCTCCACCACCGAGGCCAGGTCACGCCTCCGCATGGCTCGAAGCTGTCGGTCGTGGACCTGGATGGCCACCTCGTTGCTCACACCGCGAACGGAGCTCCGGACGTGGGCAAAGTTGTTCATCATCGAGATCACCGCTTTGCTCAACGTCGCGCTGTGCGTGGCCCGAGCCACGGCACGGTGGAACATGGCGTCGGCACGGACGAAGCGCGCTCGATCGTCGACGTACCTCCGCATCAGAAGGTTGGCGCGCTCCAGGTGCTGGAAGTCGACCTCGTCGGCGTAGATCGTCGCGAGGATGGTGGCCGTGGTCTCCAGGGCTCGTCTCGCCCTGAGGAAGTCGATCGTCTGATCGACCTCGAGGGTCAGCCGCCTGGTGATGAGGTCGTAGGGGATCAGGTCCGACTCGAGGAAGATGCCACCTCCCGTGCCTCGACGGATCGAGAGCAAACCAACGTCACGCAGGACGTGCAGCGCCTTGCGCAGGGTGGGCCTGGAGACCCCGAGCTGACCGGCGAGTTCTTTCTCGCCGGGGAGCTCACGTCCGGCCCCAGGCTCCATGCGCTCGATGGCCTCGACCAGCGCGGTGACCACCACCTCAGTCGTGGTGGGAGCCTGGATGCGCTCGGCGAACCGGTTCCTGCTCAGCACGTTCCCCTCGATATCGATAGGCTATCCGCAACGAAGGCGCGACCGGCCTCGCCATCGGTCAGTCCCTCCGGTGGGACCCCGTCGAGGGATGACCGTTTCGCCGGGCCACTGGTCTCATGTCGCCGGCGGGGGCGGCGTGCTTCTACCACCCGGGCACGGCCGGCAGTGATCGTCGTCGCGGGCATGCGCCGACGGGCCTCCACCGACCACCAGAACCGCCATCCCAGCCAGGAGCCGGGAGGGGGCACCGGTGGTTCGAGATCGAGGATGGAGGCGACGAGCGGCGGATGCCTTCCCGCCGGCCGCACCCGAGAGCAGCTTCACCCCTCGTCCCTGGACGGTCGCGGCCGTGGCCAGGGTCCCAGGGAGCAACGGGGCGGCCGTCCCCGGCCGCGGGCGAGGATCTCGAGGCGAAGGTCCGCGCCGGGCGGTTCCAGGGTGCGTTCGCGGACGTCCAGGCCGCCTCGAAGAGGCGCCGCCGAGCCGGGGAATGCGACCTTCGAGCCTGACCACGGGACGGTGTGCCCCCCGGTGGATGTGCCCGATCCCGCTGAGGCCGGAGGCCCGAGGTGGAGGGCGCCGGGTCCCGATCCACGGGGAGTCCCCCGCGCTCGCAGTGGCCGAGGCACAATGCTCGGGCAGGCCGGTCACGCCCTCGCCGGCCGCCGGTCATCCGGCCCGGTCGGAGAGACGACCACCGCCCCACCCGGAGCGCCCGGGGCCTCCCGAAGCACCCCGATCAGCAAGCTCGCCAGCGCCGGGCGCCGACCGCGCAGCAGGGGCAGGGCGCCGAGCGAGCCGGCCAGGCCGAGCACCTCGGCCAGCCGCTCGGCCCCGCTGAGCTGGGCCTTGCCCGGACGCTCCAGGACGTGGGCGACGGTCAGGCCGAGCGCCAGGCTGGCGCAGACGATGGCGACGAAGCGCAGGGTCTTGAGCGCCACGGGTCCTCCTTCGACGGCGGTCCCGCCGGGGCACCAGACCCGGCCGCCCGGCCGGCGGCCGGCGCGATCCGGTCCGGTACCGCTCATGGACACGCGGAGCCTTTCACGAGCATGAGCGTTCTGCGAACTCGAGTAGGCTCCGGCCGGCCGGCGAACGGGCTTCAGAGGCGCAGGCAGATATCGGCGGCGAGCCAGAACAGGGCCTCGCGGCCGTCGTGGCGCTGCCAGTCACGGCTCTCCCAGCTCTCCCCGGCCAGGGAGTCACCGGCGTAGAGGAGGTAGGCCAGGGGCACCCCCCGGAACCTCGCCACGGCCAGCAGCGCCGCCGCCTCCATCTCCACCACCAGACAGCCCTCCTCCCGGCGCCGGGCGGCCCGAGCCCGGGTCTCCCGATAGATGCCATCCGTGCTCCAGGTCTTCCCGGTCACGTAGGGCAGGCCGCGCTCGGCCAGCAGCCCGGCGGCGATCGTCACCGCCGCCGGCTCCACCTCCACCTCCCGGGCCGGGGGCAGGTAGTGGTAGGAGGTGCCCTCGTCCCGGATCGCGGCCGAGGGCACCACGACGCGGCCGAGCGCCAGCTCGGGCACCAGCGCCCCCGCGCCGCCGCAGGCGGCGAAGCGGCGGCAGCCCCGGGCGATCGCCTGCTCGAGGAACGCCGCCGCCAGGGGTGCCCCCACGCCGGGCTGGAAGAAGGCCAGCCGCCGGTCGTGGTGGACGATCTCGTAGGCGACGTGGGTTCCCGCCTCCGAGCGCAGCTTGAAGCAGGGCCGGGCCCCCGCCGCCAGCTTCTCGACCACCTCACCGAAGAAACAGAGCACGGCGTGCTCGGGAACGTCCCGGGGCGGGACCATGCCGGGGTCGATGATCCCCCGGGGGTCCGGGTCGTACTCCAGGATGGGGGCGCTCGTGCCGGCGTCGCCCCCATCGCCGGCTGACACGGATGGGCCCGGTGCCGCCGGATCGGGGCGTGCCCTCGAGCGGCGCGGGTCCGAACTCATCCTCCGGAGGCTTCCGGATGGTGTCGGGGACGGCCCTCGGAACCGCGGAGGAGGGCCCGGCACTCCTGCTCCATCACCCCCATCAGCACCGCCGGAGGCGGTCCCCAACCGGCGACGCCGTCCAGCTCCAGCAGCGGCCAGGGCGAGCTGACGCCCCCCGGTGCCTCGGTCGGACAGCCGATCACCACCTCGTCGACGGCCGTCTCCCGGATCGCGTAGGAGCACATCAGGCAGGGCTCGACGTTGGTGTAGAGCGTGCACCCGCGCAGCTGGAGCGTGCCCGTCCGGCGCACCGCGGCGCGGATGGCCACGATCTCGGCGTGGGCGGTGGGATCGGCCGAGGTCACCACCGACTCCACCCCCTCGCCCAGGACCTGGCCCTGGCGGATCACGAGCGATCCCACCGGCGCGTCTCCGCACTCGGCCGCCCGCCGGGCCAGCTCCAGGCAACGCCGCATCCAGCGCTCGTGCGCCGACCGCGGCTCCGGCACCATCCCCTCGGGCCACGGGCCGCCCTCGGGCGCCGGGGGACGCTCTCCACCGCTCCGGCCCGGCGGCACCGGCCGTTCACATGGCCCGGTCACGGCTCGGGCCGGTCCCGCGCCGGCTCCCCATCCGCCATTCACCTCCTCCGAGCGACGCCACCGCCCCCGCCGGCACCCGCGGCCAGGAACACGTGGAGCGGGTTTCGAAACGACCTTACCCGACCCCGGAGGGGCGGCGGAGGTCGAGCCATCGAGACCCGCGATCCGGCCCGGGCCCGAACGGCGGCCCTGGAGCACCGCCGACGCCGGCTCTCCCCGAGCGGGCTCCGTGTCCGGTCGAGACGGCAACCGACCACCTGCCCGGCCCAACCGGCTCCCCTCCCGCCAACCCCCAACACCATGCGTCGCCCGAGCGCGGACGGCCGGGGTACGGGCCCGTCAGCCCTCCTCGCTCAGGGCGTGCAGGGCCAGGGTGGCGTGGGCGTAGGCACCGCCGGCCCGCATCTCCGCCGCCACCCAGATCGCCTCCATGATCTCTTCCGGGGTGGCACCCTTGCGCCGGGCCAGCCGCGTGTGGCCGTCGATGCAGTAGGGGCACTGGGTGGTGTGGGCGACCGCGACCGCGATCAACTGCTTGGTCTTCTCGGGCAGGGCGCCCTCGGCGAACACCGCCCGGCTGAAGTTGCGGAAGGCGTCGTGGATGCCGGGCGCCAGCTCCTTGCGCCGGGCCGCCAGCTCCGGCGTGGTCGGGTGGTACATGGATTCGGCCATCTGCGCTCCTCCTCTCTGACTCGACCCTCGAGGCTCCGGGCGGGACCGGCCGCCCGGGGCGCCGCGCTCTCCCCCGGCCACGACGCCGTCCCGAGGCCAGGATGACACGATTCGACGCGCCACCGGGTGGGCTCTTCGGCCGCGCCCCGGATGCCCGAGCGCAGTCGCTCCGGCCGGACGATCCGGCCGTGGTCGACGAAGAGGTCGACCCCGGGTCCGCACCGCTGCACGTACCGGGCGAAGACGACGGGATCGGGACCTCGAACACGAGCCGCCCCTCCTCGGCCAGGTGACCAGCTCCCCACGGCCTCCGCCCGTCAGCGGCGGATGTCTCGGCGATCTCCTCCCACCCCGCCGCGAGCGTGCGGGCGCCGGTGTCCAGGCGCCGTCGGATGACCCCCATCGGCCGGGCCGGATCGTCCATCCCTCCCCCTCTGCCCCCTCGATCGCACCGACCTCGCCGGCCCCCATCCCCTCCGGCTGCGGTCCGGGGAGGAACGCGGCCCCGATCCGGGGTCGCCGACCCCGCACCCCAACACCGTCGAGCGGCTCACCCGGCGGCCCGAACCTCGATGCGTCCGTCCCGCACCCGGGTCTCGTAACGAGGCTGGGGGCTGCTGGCCGGGCCCCGCACGACGCTCCCGTCGGCCAGTCGGAAGGTGCTACCGTGCCAAGGACAGATCACGCACCCATCGTCGAACGTCCCCTCGTCCAGGGGACCGCCCATGTGGCTGCAGGTGTTCGCCAGCGCGTGCACCGCCCCCCGGTACCGGTGGAGGAGCAGGACCGCCCCGTCCGCCTTCACCTTGCGGTGCTGACCCTCGGCCAGCTGCTCGTCGTCCAGCACCGGCGTCCACTCCTCGGGGCCCTGCTCCCAGGCGGTGCGGTTGACGTTGACCCCCCTGACCAGGGTGAGGTGGCCGCCCAAGTAGCTGGCGACGAGCATCGTCCCCAGCCCCAGGCGCCCCAGCCGGATGCCCCACCGCCGGCTCCCCCGGAGGCGCGCCGCCAGCGAGCCCAGGTAGAGACCCAGGGTGGCAAGGTTGACGGCGGCGTGCAGCAGCCCCAGTCGGGTCTCGGGACCGGTGGTGTCGGACCAGTCGTTGAGGCCCGAGGCCGCGGTCGGCACCGCCGCCAGGGCACCAACCGCGACCAGCCTGTCGGCGGCGGGTTCGGCGTCGGGTCCGCCCACCGCATCCAGCAGCGTGGCCATCGTCCAGGCGCCGATGGGCAGGTCGGTGAGCATGGGGTGCAGGGGATGCCCGAGGTAGGTCCCGCTCAGCAGATTGCGGACCGGACGCGGGCGCACCACCCGGCCGACGACCCCGGCCAGGGGTCCGGCCAGACGGTCGAGGGCCTCGACCCGCTCCAGCCGGTTGATCAGCGCGTGCAGGGTGCCGATGGCTCTCACGGTGACCTCCTCCATCGCGCGACGAACCGCCCGGAGGCGTCCCCGCCGCCGGGAGCCCCGCGCCATGCTCGACGCCCGGTTCAGGGTCGCAACGAGACCACTCCGCGCTCCCGAACGCAGCGCCCGGATCCAGCCTCTCGCCCTCAGCCTACATCGGCACGGTCACCGCGACCAACGCCGATCGGCGAGGGGGCAGGATAGAGAGGTGACCGATCGCCGGACATCTCCGGCGGCATGAGGAGCTCCGGCGGCACGGCCGGAAGGACGACCTCCGGACGACATCCATCGCCCCGAGATCGGCGAGGTGAAGGCCGGAGCGACCCTTCCGCGGCGGACCGACGGGGTGAGCCCACGAGCCCGGCGGACGTCCGGTCGAGGGGGCACGCGAGGTGAGCGCCCAAGGCCCGGGCCGGCGCCGGCACGGGTGACCGACGGGCCGCCCGCGCCGCCGGGACCGGCCGGGTGGCGACCGGGTGTGCTCCGGGAAGGCGAGCCGACGGACGTGGCCGGCCCTTGGCCCGAGGAGGAGGGCGTCCGGAGCTTCGCCAAGTCCTACGAGGAGCTCCTGAAGGCGGTGACCGAGGAGGTCGGAAACCTCACCGGGTGAGTTCGGGAGCGACGGTGGGCCGCGGGGGGAGACGACCACCCTCGACGCCCGGCAAGGGGGGTGCGGCTCGCGACCGGCGCCGTCCCCGGGCCGACACCGACCCCGGTTCCCGGCCGCCACGTGACACGCCCTAAGATCCCAGGTGTGACGCCGGCGAACAACGGATCCGCGCCCGTCGTCTCCCCCGCGGACGGCTATCGCCGGCTGCGGGAGGCGATCATCGGGGGGCGCTTCCAGCCCAACGAGCGACTGGTCGAGGCCGACCTCAGCGAGGCCTTCGGCATCCCCCGGGCAGTGGTGCGGACGGCGCTGGTCCGCCTGGAGCAGGAGGGCCTGATCGAGCACGAGCGCTACCGCGGCGCCCGGGTCCGTTTGGTCACGGAGCAGGAGGCGATCGAGATCCTGGAGGCCAGGGCCGCGCTCGAGGCGCTGGCGGCCAGACGGGCGGCGGCGAGGGCGGGCGAAGCCGAGCAGCGGAAGCTTGCCGCGATCCTGGACCGGATGCGCTCGGCCCTGGCCGAGACCGACCTCTTCTTGATGTCGGAGCTGAACTCCCAGCTCCACGCCGAGATCATCGAGATGGCGGGCAGCGCCACCGTGTCGCGGCTGGTCTCGATGCTCAATTCGCAGATCGTGCGCTTCCAGTACCGCACCATCCTGGTGCCTGGCCGGCCCGAGTCATCGCTGCGGGAGCACGAGGCGATCGTGGCCGGGATCGCGGCCCACGACCAGGCCGGGGCCGCGGCGGCCATGACCGTTCACCTCTCCCGGGTGATGGAGGCGGTGTCGACCCTCTCCCGGCTGTTCGGCGGTCGATAGTCCATCCCCGCCCCGGCCCAGGTCGACCATGCTCATCCTTCGCGACCGAGGCGGTCGCGATCCGCTCAGTTTGTGCAACAGATTGTTAACAATTTTGCTCATGACCGGTATACTCTCGCCGTAGCCGGCCTGGGCCGCGCCGTCGTCGGAGGGACGGGCGGCCGGCGTGTGCGCCGGGGGAGAGGAGGAAACAGGCATGAGAGGCTGGCGTGGCGCTGCGCTCGGGATCGCCGCGGCCCTACTGATCGTGGCCTGCGGTGGCGGCTCGTCCGCCGGGGGACCGCCCCACGGCAACGTGCTCCAGGTGGCCGCCCCCGGTGACCCGGACTCGCTCGACCCGATGGCCGGGATCAGCGGCTTCGACGTCACCTACCTCTATCAGATCTACGACACCCTGATCCACCTCGACCCTAGGACCGACCAGCTCGAGCCCGGGCTCGCCACCAGCTGGTCCTGGAGCCCGGACAAGCGGACCCTCCAGCTGAAGCTGCGTCACGGGGTCAAGTTCCAGGACGGCACCTCGCTCGACGCGGAGGCGGTGAAGGAGAGTCTCGACCACGCCCGCAGCTTCCAGAACTGGCCCGACCTGCAGCCGGTCACGAGCGTGACCGTGGTCGACGCCGACACCGTCGCCCTCCACGTCGACCGACCCTACGCGCCCCTGCCCGCGCTCCTGACCTGGCGGGGGGGCATGGTCGTGTCGCCGACCGCGCTCAAGAAGTACGGGAAGGACTTTGGGAAGCATCCGGTGGGAGCGGGCCCCTTCAGCTTCCAGTCCTGGGCGCCCGGCGACTCGATCAAACTGACCAGGTTCGCCGGCTTCTGGCAGGCGGACCAGACCAGGCTGAAGGGGATCGACTTCCACATCATCACCAGCCCGATCGCCGAGCTGTCGGCGCTCCGGGCCGGTCAGCTCGATGTGGGCGGCCTGGCCGACCTCAGCAACCTGGCCTCGGCGCAGAATGCTCCCAACCTCAACCTCAGCATCCGCAACAGCACCGCGCTCTCGATCGTGACCCTGAACAACAAGGGGGCGCCCTTCAACAACCCGCTGGTCCGGCGTGCCGCCAACATGTCCATCGATCGCCACCAGCTGGCGGTCGCGGCCAACACCAAACAGCTGGTCGACAAGGGGATTGGAGGGCCCGCCTGGCAGTACGTGCCGCCCGGCTACTGGCCCTACAGCAAAGACCTCAAGGACTACCCCTACGACCCCGCCCAGGCCAGGAGGCTGCTGGCCGAGGCCGGCTACCCCAACGGGGTGACGGTGCAGCTCTGCAACATCGCCGGCAACCCGCACACCATCCCCGAGATCGAGCAACAGGAGATGGCGAAGGCCGGCTTCAACGTCGTCATCCAGGACGAGCCGGTGAACAGCTGCGTCTCCAAGATGCAGCAGGGCACCATCCCCATGGTCCAGATCGGGTGGGCCGGCCTGGCCGATCCCTATCAGACCTACGCGACCATGTTCGGGCCCCTGGGCAACCTGGGCCCCAACCCCCAGGTCGACGCGCTCCTGGACAAGGCCGCCGCCAGCTACACCCGGGCCGAGCAGAAAGCGGTCTACGACCAGCTCAACAAGGTGCTCTTCGACCTCGCGCCCTCCATGCCGCTCTACTACAACGTGGTGGTCGGGATCACCTCCAAACGGGTGACCGGAGTGGTGGCCACCGACATCGTGTTCGTGACCTACTTCAAGACCGCCCACTTCGTGTGAGCGACCATGGCGGCCGTCCCCCGCCGGGACGGCCGCCGGTCGCACCTGGCCTCAACCCGGCGGCTTCATCCGAAGCGGACGCCATGCTCGGTGACCAGCCGCGGGAGGCTGGCGAAGTCGAGCTCCAGCCCGTAGTCCACGGCCACCCCGGCGATCGCCTCCGGCTCCGGGGGTCCGCCGCCGAACACCTCCAGCAGCTTCTCGAAGAAACGCTCGAACCCGGCCGGCGCGATCATCTCGAGCAGGCTGGCCTCGGTGTCGCCGGCGTTCCAGAAGGTGTGCCACTGGTCCCTCGGCTTGAAGATCAGGTCGCCCGGCCCGCCGTAGAGAACCTTCTCTCCCAGCTGGGCCCCGACCCGTCCGCGCAAGACGAAGCTGTACTCGTCCTCGCGGCTGTGGCGATGCAGGGGCGCGGCCAGCGCCCGCGGCTTCAGCGGATGCTCGACCAGCGCGAAGCCTTCTCCCGTGGCCGCCCCCGGGATCATGAACCGCACCCCGAGGCCTCCGAGCCAGCCCATCCGGCCCTGGCCGGACGGCAGGACCACCGTCTCCCGCGCTTCCATCGCCGTCCCTCCTCAATAAATGAACGCCACGTTCATCAATTCCCCGCCATCATACTCTGATGGATGAACGAGGTGTCAACTCAAAAGCGCAGGTACCAGCTCAAGGCCCGGGCCGAGCGCCAGCGGCGAACGCGGGAACGGATCGTGGCCGCCACCGCGGCCCTCCACGAGGAGGTGGGGCCCGCTCGGACCACGATCGCCGACATCGCCCGCCGGGCGGGCGTCCAGCGCCTCACCGTCTATAAGAGCTTTCCCGACCCCGCCCAGCTCTTCACCGCCTGCCAGAGCCACTTCCTGGCCCAGAGCCCTCCCCCCGACCTGGACCCCGACGCCGGGGACCCGGGGGCTCGGCTCGAGCAGGCCCTGACCCGGCTCTACGGCTGGTTCCGGGCAAACCAGGCCATGCATCGCCACGTGCACCGCGATCGCCACCAGGTGCCGGACCTCGACCGGCTCCTGAAGGAGACGCTCGACGCTTGGCTCGACGCCGTGTCCCGCACCCACGCGGACCGTCTCGCCGGCGGCCAGCCGGCCATCGCGGTCCGGGCCCTGGTGCGTCTCGCCCTGGAGTTCCGGACCTGGGAGCTGTTGTCCGATCTGGGCCTGGAGGACCGAGCCATCGCCCGGCTCCTGGCGAGGGCGGCGAGCGCCGTCACGGACGAGCACGGCGAGGCGGAGGGCCGCCGGGACGACCTCGATCCCGGGCAGGACGGCCCGGCCGCGGAGCGCCCGGCCTGACCGCGCCTCGAGGGCCGGCGCCGGGCCTACCAGGCCCCCTCGACGTCGCCCTCGGTGACCCCGGCGAGGAAGTCCCGGAGCTGCGTCGGACCGACCAGTCCCTTCAGGATCCGCCCGTCGTCGCGGACCAGGGCGGGGACGCCGCCGGTCGGGCTTCGCGCCAGCTCAATCCGCCCCGGCTCGTCCACCAGGGCCGGGGATAGCCCCGCCGCCCCGGCCAGGTCGCGCAGCACGGCCGGGTCGGAGATGTCCCGCCCCTCCACCCAGAGCGCCCGGAAGACCCGACTTCGGAGGTCGGCGGCGCCGTCCGGATCCAGGTCCGCCGCCCGGGCGGCCACGGCGAGCGCGAGATGGCTGCTGGGGAGCCGAGCTGGCATGTGGAGGGGCACCTCACCGGCCAGAGCCCGGACCTCCGCCACCTCCCGCTCGAACCGGGCCCGATCGGGCGGCGGGGCCGCGGGCACGGGCAGCTCGGGGGCGTGCTCCACCCCCTGCCACTCGACCGCCGCCCCCATCGCGCGCAGCCGCTCGTGGAGGGCGTAGCTGTAGGGACAGTTGAAGTCGGCGAACAGCACCACGATCCCAGCCTAGGAGATGACCCCCCGCCGCCGGTGCATGAAGGTGGAAGAGACCCCGCCCTGCGGATCGGTCCACGAGGTGGTGGTCCCTCCGAACCGGCGGCGGCCGGCCTGCGTCTCGCCGCCGTTCCCTGGCCCTGGCCACCCCCACGTCGACCCTCGAGCGGGGCACGGACACCAACCCGGGGTCCCCATGGGGACCGAGCGCAAGGGCTGCACCACGCCGTGCCCCACCCACACCGCGAGGAGGGGCGTGGCCTTCCTTCGAACGACGACGCCTTCGACCTCAGGTGAGCGGCCGGTCGGGGTCGGGTGGCGGCAGGCCCGGCTCCCTGATCACCGGCTCGGGCAGACCAAGGAGTCGGATCGCGTTCCCACCCAGGATCGCCCGTTTTTCCTCTTCGCTCAGGTAGGGCAGCTCCCAGACCCGGGTGGGGAGGTCGAAGTCGGGGCTCGGATACCCCGAGCTGTAGAGCCAGTTGCGGGCACCGCCCACGTACTCGAAGAGCACCCTCGCCTCCCGCTCCGGCAGCTCGGTCTCCAGGGGATGGGTGGCGAAGTGCATCCGGCGGATGTACTCGCTGGGCAGCCGGGTGAGCAGCGGCGCTTCCGACGGCCGCTGCCGGTACTCGTTGTCGAGCCGGGAGGCGGCGAAGGTGATCCAGCTCTGCCCGGCCTCGATCCAGATCCAGCGGATGCCAGGGAAGCGCTCGGGGATGCCGGCGGTGACCAGGTTGAAGAGGTGGACCATGCCGTAGAAGGGGGTGCCCAGGGCGTGGGGGCCGACGAACCGCTCCATGAACGCGAACGGACGCTCCTCCCAGTTGGGGACGGTGTGGACGGCCAGGGGCAGGGCTCGCTCGTCGAGGGCCGCGAACACCTTCAGGTAGAGGTTGCGGTGCAGGGGCAGGTAGTTGAGCGCGGTGATCAGGAAGCCGGCCACCCCCGGCCGGTCGGCGAAGGCCCCGATCAGCTCCAGGCTCGCCTCCGGGTCGGTGATGGGCAGGTAGAGGAAGGTTCGCAGCCGATCGTTCCCGGGGAGCACGTCCTCCACCAGCCAGCGGGCGAAGGCCCAGGCCAGCTCCGTCTCCACCTCCACCTCCGGGTGCTGGGCCAGGAAGAGGAGCGGGGCGTGGAAGACCACGGCCAGGTCCACCCCCAGCTCGTCCATGGTCCGAAGCAGCCTGGCCGCGGTCGGGTGCCGGTCGCCCCCGGAGGCCCCGGGCTCGGCCGGAGGCGGGAGTTGGACGCGGCCCGCCACCCGCGGGTCGCCGCGCGCCGGCGGGATCAGGGACTCCCAGGTGGTGAAGAGGCGCCGGAGGTTGGCGTGACGGATGTAGCGCCGCACCTCCCCGGGGTCGCCCAGGCCGTGCAGATGCAGATCGACGTCGACCACGGGGACGCCGCGCAGCCCCGAGCGGTCGATCTCCCGGGCGGCGTTGGCCAGGGACGGCCGCCGGCGATCGGCGACCAGCTCCAGGCGACGCTCGCTCACCGGCCGGCCGCCATCCGGCGTTCCCGGGTGGGGGTCGCCGCCGGCAGGCCGAAGAGCCGCAGCGCGTTCTCGCCTAGCACCGCGCGCTTCTCCGCCTGGCTCAGGTAGGGCAGGCTCCAGATCATCCCCGGCAGGTCGAAGTCGTGATGGGGGTAGTCGGAGGCGTAGAGCCAGCTCCGGGGGCCGTTGGTGAGGTCGAAGATCGCCCGCCCGACCTCGGGCTCCAGGGTGTGGTCCTCGAAGGGCTGGGTGGTGAAGTACATCTCGCGGATGTACTCGCTGGGCAGCCGCCGCAGCAGCGGCGCCTCCGAGGAGCGCATGCGGTACTGCTGGTCCAGCCGGGCCATCATGAACGGCACCCAGCTCTGGCCGGACTCGATGAAGATCCACCTGATCCCGGGGAAGCGCTCGACGATGCCGGAGAGCACCAGGTTGGTCATCTGGACCATGGAGTAGAAGGAGAAGCCGAGCCCGTGGGCGGGGAAGAAGCGCCCCATGACCTCGAAAGGTCGCTCCTTCCAGTTGGGGGCGGTGTGGAAGGCGACCGGTTTCCCCACCTCCTCGATCGCCGACCAGAGCCGCAGGTAGCGACGCAGGTGCAACGGCTCGCTTCGCGCCGCCGCGATCATCCAGCCGACCACGTTGCGCCGGTCGGCCAGGTCCAGCACCGCCTCCACCGAAGCGTCCGGGTCGCTGACGGGCAGCGTGGGCATGACCAGGATGCGCTCGTCCCAGGGAACGACCTCCTCCAGCAGCCAGCGGTTCAGGGCTCCGGCGACCTCGGTCTCCATCTCCGGCTGGGGGTTGACCCCCAGGGTCAGGGTGATGGTGGGGAAGGAGACCAGGTAGTCGATGCCGGTCCGGTCCATGAACTGCGCGCTGCGGGCCGCGCTCCGTGGCATCCCCTCGGGGATGTGCTCGGGTAGGTCATCCCATACGCCGTAAGCCTTGCTGCGCCCGGCGATGGGACGGTCCCCCAGGTTCCAGTTCATGTGCACGCGCCGCAGATCGACGCCTCGGTACTTCTCGAACATGCGGGCGATGTTCGGGTTGCGCAGGTAACGCGCCAGCCGGCGCATGTCCATGCCATCGGTCACGTGGGAGTCCACGTCGACGATGGGGAAGTCGTAGAACCCCCGGGCCTCCGCCTCCCGCTCGGCGTTGATCAGATAGGGCCGGCGGCGGCCGGGGACGATCTCCAGCTCGTGCTGGGAGGTGACGGCCATCCTCCTCCCCTCCCCGCCTACACGTCGAACATCACGGCCAGCTCGAAGGAATACACCTGCACCATCTTGAGCATGGCCGCGGCGCTGATCGCCACCGCCGTCTGGCTGACGTCGTGGTCCTCGGGGAAGGGGGGCAGGTCACCTCCCTCCAGGACCCGTTCCGCGTAGGCCTTGACCGCCGCCGCCAGGCGACGCTGGATCTCCAGGTCGGACTCAGACCTCGACGTAGACGATCCCATCCCTGACCGAGACCTCGAAGCGGCGGAGACGGAAGCGACGGTCGCAGGCCATCTCCCCGGTGGCGAGATCGTACTCCCAGCCGTGCCAGGGACAGACCAGGTGCAGCTCGCCCTCGTCGAAGACCTCGGCCACCACCCGCCTGTTCCCGTCCAGCACCTGCACCGTCTTGCCCAGGATCTCACCCGTGCACACCGGCCCGCCCTGGTGAGCGCAGCGGTTTTCGTAGGCGTAGAGCCGGTCGCCGACCCGGAACACGCCCACCTCCAGGTCGCCGGCCACCCCCAGCACCCCTCCCCGGTCGGGGATCTGCTCGACCGCGCAGACTCGGTACACCTGCCGAACGCTCACAGCGCTCCTCCTCGTGCCGGTCCGCTCCGTGGCCGCGACCACCGTCCCGGCCGTGGAGCGGAAGGCGGCCGGACGCAGACCGATCCCGCCGCGCCGTCGGGACGGCCCTCACCTGCCCTGTGTACACGAGGGCGGACGGGCCGTCAACCGATGCAGCCCGGGCCGGTCGGGGCGGCGACGGGCCCCGCCGCGTTCTCCTCCGGGTTCGAGGCAGAGCCTCGTCCGGGCTTCCATTCTCGGGCGATCCGTGTAGAGTCCGTTTCGTGCCCGGCTGAGCGTAGAACGCCCCTCTCGAATGCCGTCGGTCCACGCCGAGCGCGCTCGGCGGTGGAGCACGTGCACCTCCGTGAACCCATCCCTTTCGCGTCGTACGAACGAGATGGTTCGCAGAGGAGGTCACTTTCGTGCCAGAGAGATACTGCGTCGGGCCCAGCATGGCGGTCGATTGGGGCGAGGCGCAGCCGGCCATCAGCCGACGCCTGTTGCCGCGCGCCCTGCGGTACTTCGTGCCCTACTGGCGACGGGCCCTCGGGGTCCTGGCCTGCATCGGGGCGGGCGCCGGCCTGGGCCTGGTGCCAGCCCTGGCGACCAGGGCCCTCATCGACGACCTGGCCCATCCCCGGGACGGGTTGGCCCGACTGGTCGAGATCGTCGGCGCCGGCGTCGCCGCGACCCTGGCCGCCGGCCTCGTCGGCGTTCTCCAGTCCCTCCAGACCGCCACCATCAGCCAGGGCATCATGTTCGACCTCCGCCGCCAGCTCTTCGGCCGGCTGATGACGCAGTCGGTCGGCTTCTTCACCAGCAGCCGCACCGGAGACCTGCTCTCCCGCATGAACAACGACGTCGGCGGCATCCAGGACGTGGTCTCCGACACCGTCTTCGGCCTGGTCAGCGGCTTGGTGATCGCCGTCAGCACGGTGGCCGTGATGGCGAGCCTGAGCTGGCAGCTGACCCTGGCGGCGCTGGCCTTGATGCCGATCGTCCTGGTGCCGAGTCGGTTGCTGGGGCGGGCCAACTATCGCGCCCGTCGGCGCGTGCAGGAGAAACTGTCGGAGGTCTCGGCCTACATGCAGGAGGTGCTGGGCATCTCGGGCATCCTGCTGGTGAAGGCCTTCGGCCGGGAGCGCTGGGAGGAGCGGCGCTTCGACCGGCTGAACGAGGACCTCCGGCGGCTGGAGATCCGGCAGGCGATGGTTCAGCGCTGGTTCGGGATGCTGTCCAGGGCCTTTCAGGCCTTCGGTCCCGCCCTCCTGCTCTTCCTCGGCGGCTACCTGGTCCTGACCGGCAGGACCACGGTCGGCACCGTGGTCAGCGTGGTGACCATCTTGGGGGGACGGCTTGCCGGCTCCATCGGGACGCTGGCCGGTCTCTACGTCGACGTGATGGGCTCGCTGGCACTCTTCCAGCGCCTCTTCCTGTACCTGGACCTGCCGGCGGACGTGGGCGACCGTGAGGGCGCCCGGTCGTTGCCGGCGGTCAGGGGGAGGGTCGAGTTCGACCGGGTGACCTTCACCTACCCGGGGGGGTCGCGGCCGGCCCTGCGCGACCTCTCCTTCCGGGTCGAGCCCGGCCAGCTGGTGGCGCTGGTCGGCCCCAGCGGGGCGAGGAAGACCACGATCACCTACCTGGTGGCGCGCTTCTACGACCGTTGCCGCTGAGTAAGCGATCGTCTCATGCGGCACCCCTCACGGGGTTGCCCTCGCGGGCTTCGCGCTTCCTCGCCGCGTGCTCGGGAAGGGTCCCCATCGGAGCCGGCTCCGATGGGATCCCAAGCCCGGGTCTTACCGGGGTCCCCACGAGGCCTGCCTGGGGACCCCATCGGGACTCGTCTCGGGGCACCCCATCGGAGCTTGCTCCGATGGGGACCCCTCGATGGGGAGCCCCCTCGTGGGGTCCCCTTACCGCGGCTCTGCGCTTCACGGAGGCTCCAACTGAGCCTACGGGCGGGGCCCCCACAAAGCCAGCTTTGTGGGGTGCCCCGGGCGAGCGATACCTCGCCAGATTGATGGCGGCGTTGTCATCGCGCTGATGGCGCGCCCCACAGCCGTCACACCTCCAGTGCTCGGCCCAACCGATGTCCTGGACCAAGCCGCAGCGATGGCAGGTCTTCGAGCTGGGGAAGTACCGGTCGGCTTCCACCAACTCCGAGCCGTACCAGGTGGTCTTGTAGCGCAGCTGCCGGCGGACCTCGGCCAGAGCCGCGTCGGCCAGTCCCCGGCGCCGCACCCGCGCCCCGGGCAGTCCCTTCTGGCGCAGCATGCCGGCGGCGTCCAGCCCTTCCACCACGATCCGGCCGTGGGTCTTGGCCAGCCGGGTGGTGAGCCGATGGATCTCGTGCCGTCGGATGGCGGCGATATGGGCCTGGAGC
>Ga0209810_1001299_pt1 | contig 39310 bp, 38 predicted proteins | sample Coa_R1_7_FD_187159 | JGI IMG/M metagenome (GOLD analysis project Ga0209810, IMG submission 187159) | Surface soil microbial communities from Centralia Pennsylvania, which are recovering from an underground coalmine fire - Coalmine... | ecosystem: Environmental > Terrestrial > Soil > Unclassified... | reverse complement strand
CACACTCCCCCGGGACTCCACCTCCCCCACCGGTGTCGGCGGTGTCGGGAACCATCCCGACCCCTGACCGCACCCTCACTGTGCCGTGGGCCCGAGCGGCTGTCGAGTACGTGTGGACCACGGCCGATGGGACGGACCGATCGGGACGTCGATCCGAGGGCGCACCACCGGCCGACGGTGCGCCCTCAGCCGGCGGCGGGGAGGTAGCCGAGCGGATCCACCGGCTCCCCGTTCAGGCGTACCTCGAAGTGGAGGTGGGGGCCGGTCGAGGCCCCGGTGGAGCCCGAGAGCCCGATCACCTGGCCCTGATCCACCCGCTCGCCCACCGCCACCAGGGCCTGGCTCAGGTGTCCGTAGAGCGTGACCAGGCCCCCGCCGTGGGCGATCACCACGTAGGTGCCGTAGCCGGTGGTCCCGTCCCCCACCAGCACCACCTCGCCGGCGGCGGCCGCCGCCACCGGGGTCCCCACCGGCACCGCCAGGTCGATCCCGGTGTGGAAGTGCGGGTAGCCGAACATGGACGGCTCCAGCGCCAGCGAGGTGGGGCCGAACCCCTGGGTGAGGGTGAAGCCCCGCACCGGCCACACGAACGCCGTCACCGCCCCGGCCGGTCCCGGGGACGCTGCCGGCCCCGGGACCGGCAGCGAGGAGACCTCGCCCGGGTTCAGCTGCGCCCAGAGCTGCTCCTCCTCCCACACCTCTTGCTCGGCGAGCGCGCTCAGCTGGCCCAGGAGCTGGTCCTCGGCCGCCGCCACCTGTTCGGCCAGGGACGACCCGGACCCGGCCAGCGCGGCCTGACCGCGCTCGACGGCGCCCTGCAGCTGGTCCAGGGTGGCCTGCATGCGCGCCTGTAGCTGCTGGAGCTGGCCGCTCCAGGCCCCGAGCTGGGCCTGGAGCTGGCGGGCCCGGGCCTCCTCCGCGGCACGCTGGGCCTCCTCGTCCTGGAGCCGGCGGAGGTCGTCCTGGAGCTGCGCCTCCAGGGCGTGGGCGCGCAGCCCGACCTCGGTCAGGTCACCGATCTCGCCCACGAGGTCGGAGGGGCTTCCGGCCTCGAGCAGCTGGAGGAGGAGTGAGTCCGGCTGCTCATAGAGCAGCCGGGCCAGCAGGACCAGCTGGGCGCGCTCGGCCGCCACCCGCTGACGGGTGGTGGCGATCCGAGCCTCCAGCTCCCCTCTCGCCTGCTCCGCGGCCTGGAGCTGACGCTGGGCCTCGACCAGCTGCCCCTGGAGCTGCCGCTGCGCGGCCACGTCCTGGTCCAGGGCCCCGGCCAGGCGCTGCTGGGCGGAAAGGGCGGAGGCCACGGCGTCGCCGAGCTGGGCGCGGGCGCGGTCGACGACCTGGGGCGGGACGGTGGAGAGGGAGGAGGTAGGCTGGGCCGGGAGCGCCCCCGGCGCCGGCGCAGTGCCGGTGGGGCTCGGGCTCGGCGTCGGCGAGGGGCCGAGGGACGGGGATGGAGACGGGGAGGGAAGGGGAGAGAGGGAGGGCGAGGGTGAAGGTGCGGGCGAGGCCGGGAGCGCGGACGATGGGCTGGGCGAGGGGGCGGGCGAGGAGGTGGCGAGGGCCGGAGCCGGCGCCAGCAGGGTCAGGAGCAGGGCCAGGGCCGGGGCCGACCGCCTCACGGACGCAGCCTCCGCGAGGCGAAGAGCGCGGCCACGGCGCCGGTGGCCGCGCCGGCCGCGACCAGGCCGGCCGCGACCTCGCCCACCGAGCGGACGCCCACCCCGGGCAGGATCTGGGCGAAGACCTGGCGCTCCCCGGCGAACGCGGCCGCGCACAGCCCGCCGACGCCGAGGGCGGCCAGCAGCCCGGCCGCGATCCCGGTCAGGGCTCCCTCGCAGCCCAGCCGGGCCCGGATCAGCCAGGGGGAGGCTCCGACCAGCTGCATGGTCAGCAGCTCGTCCCGCCGGGCCAGGATCGCGGTCCGGATGGCGTTGGCGCTGACGGCGTAGGTGATGAAGGCCAGCAGCAGGACGAAGGCGCCGGCGACCGCCCCCGCCACCAGGGCCAGCCGGCGCAGCCGCTGGTAGACCCCCTGGTCGTAGGAGGTCGGGTGCTGGCGGTCGACGCCGGGCTGCGCGGCCGCCGTCCGGGCCACGGCGGCCAGGTTGGCGGGCGAGTCCACCTGCACGTCCAGGCTGGCCGGGAAGGGGTTGACGCCGGCGGCCGTGGCCAGCTCGGCCAGCCCCGGCCGCTGCCGGGCCCGGGCCAGGGCCTGCTGGGGATCGACGTAGCGCACGGAGCGGACGTGGGGCTGGCGACCCAGCACCCGCTCCAGCGCGCGCACCTGCCCGGCGTTCGCCTCCTGTCCCAGGTAGACGTGCAGGACCGCCACCTGGGACGCCTCCTCGACCAGCAGCCGGCCGACGGCGATCCCGGACACGGAGAGGAGCCCACAGAGCCAGAGCAGGAGCGCGATCGAGCCCACCGCCGGGGCGAGCAGGCGGAGGTGCCGCAGCCAGGAGGTCGCCGCCCCCAGCAGCACCAGGCGGGCCAGGTTCAGGGCCAGCCACCAGGGCCGGCGGCGCCACCGGCGGGCCACCGGGACCTCGACCGGAGCGAGGGCCGGGGCTCGGGCCGGCGGCGGCCGCAGGGCGCGGATCGGTCCCGGCAGCTTCACCGCCTCAGCCGGCCTCCTCCACCGCGGGCAGGTCCGCCACCACCCGCCCCTCTCGCAGCTGGACCGTGCGCGCCCCTCGACTCCGGGCCAGCTCCTGGTCATGGGTGGCGACCACGACCGTGGTCCCCGCCCGCCAGCGCCGCTCCAGCAACTCCAGCACGCGCTCGGCGTTGCCGCGATCGAGATTGGCGGTGGGCTCGTCGGCCAGGAGCAGCACCGGCTCCAGGGCCAGGGCCCGCGCGATGGCCAGGCGCCGCTGCTGGCCGCCGGAGAGCTGGCCCGGGTAGGCGTTCGCCCGCCCGGCCAGGCCGACCTCGCGCAGCCGGGCCCGGGCGCGGGCGGCCACCTCGCCCGGCGGGAGCCAGAGATTGGTCGCCTGGAGGGCGAAGGCGACGTTGCCCTGGGCGGTCATGTCCGGGAGAAGGCGGTGGTCCTGGAAGATCACACCCACCCGGCGCCGCAACCGGGGTAGGAACCAGCGCCAGCGCCGGGCCAGCTGGAACCCGTCGACCCGGATCGAGCCCCGGCTGGGCACGAGGTCGCCGTGGATGAGCCGGAGCAGGGTGGTCTTGCCCGCCTCGCTGGGGCCGACCACGAACACCAGCTCGCCGCGCCGGATGGTCAGGCTCACCTCCTGGAGCGCCACCACCCGTCCGAAGCGCCGGCTGACCCCCTCGATCTCCACCAGGGCGCCCGCCACCCGGCTGCCGTCGCGGGCCGGGGGGGCGGGCGAGATCTCGACTGCGCCCGTGACACCGGTCATCCGCTCCACCCACTCCCGGGACACCGCGCGCCCCTGCAACGCCGGCCACCGCCCATCCCTCCCTCACCTTAGGCGAGCAAGCACCGGAAATCGCCAAAAAACTGCGAGGTGTGGGCGGGTCCGGGTGGCGGGCTCGGGTCAGCCGCCGGCGTCCGGGCCCTCCGCCCGGTCGGTCGAGGGGCGCGCCGGCACCGGCTGGCGCTCCCCGCCGGGCCCCCGGTCTCCGGGCCGTGGTGGCCCCGAGCCCCCCTCCCCGCCCGGCCCGGGAGGCTCGCCCGGCGGCCGGCGACGCTGCCAGCGCAGCTTGGGGGGAAAGGTCCGGCGGTACTCGCGCGCCCGCTCGGCGGCGATCTCGAAGTTCTCGCAGAACTTCTCGTTGCCCTCCAGGGCGCGGACGTTGAGCACGTCCTCGCGCAGCTCGTCCCAGTACATGTCGAAGGCGAAGGCGTCGAAGAGCAGCTCCTCGGCGAGGTGACGATGGAGGGCGAGCACGCTCACCTCCTCGAAGAGGTGGGCGAGGTGGAGGTGGTCGTCGCCCTGCAGCTCCTTCTTGAGCAGGCGGGCGAAGGCGGAGGCGAGCGGTTCCGCGTGCAGGACCTTCATGATGGCGACGAAGGTCGGCACCTGCTCCGGCGTGGACCGGCCGAAGTCGACGTGCGGCCGCCGCTCCTCAGGTCGTCGAAACGTGTTCACGAGCCATCTCCGGTCTGGCCTGGATGCCGATCTGGCCTCATTCTGACAGGAGCCGGGGCTCAGAGCAGTCGGCGCAGGTCGAGGGCCAGCTGCAGCCGCTGGCGGCGCTGGGGATCGGAGAGGTCCCCGCCCAGCAGCTCGCGCAGCTTGTCCATGCGGTAGAGCACGGTGTGGCGGTGCAGTCGCAGCGCCGCCGCCGCGTCCTTGACCGTCCCCCGGGTGAGCACCGCCTCCAGCGTCTCCAGCAGCGCGCCGCGGCCGTCGGCGCGCATCAACGGCCCCAGCACGTGGTCCACGTAGCGTTCCACCACCATCGGGTTCTGGGCCAGGAGCAGGTAGGGCGCGATCTCGTCGTGGTGGTGGAGCAGGGCCTCGGGCCGGAGCTTGCGGCCCACCTCGACCGCCTGCTGCGCCTCCAGGTAGGAGCGCGAGATCCCGCGTAGGCCGGGGTGCTCCCCGCCCAGGCCCCCGCGCACCCGGGCCCGTTGCCGCCGCCTGAGGTCGGTGAGCAGCCCCAGCACCTCCTCCTCGGGCGCGGGGCGGTCCGCCGGCCAGAGCACGACCACGGTGTGGGGGTCGGTGGCGTCGGCCAGCGCCCGGGGCGGCAGCTCCAGGCCGGCGAGGATACCCTCGACCGGGTCGTCGCTCTTGATGACCAAGGCCAGGTAGGTCGGAGCCAGCTGGACGTTGACGGCCAGGGCCTGCTTCTGGATCGCCAGCTCGGTGTCGAAGGTGTCGCTGATCAGCGAGTGGAGGAGACGGGTGCGCGCCCGCACGCCGCGCAGCAGGTGCTGCTCGCGGGCGTGGACGTAGGTGCGGGTGACCTGGGCCGCCACCTGGTCCAGGGCGCCGAAGACGTAGTTGGCGGTGACCACCAGGGCCTCCGGATTGGCGTCGGGATGGTCCCGCCAGGCGCGCAGGATGGCGTTCCAGGCCACCCGGGCCGCGATCCGGTAGGCGGCCAGCACCGGCTCGACCGAGTGGGAGCTGCGCGCCTGGAGGATGCCCAGCTGCGCCACCTCGCGCAGCTCGCGGTGGGTGGCGGGACGGCCCTCGCGGGCGGTGGCGAGGAAGAGGTCGATCCCGGCCTCGCAGGCCCGCTCGATCGCCTCCCGGCGCGGGGGGGCGCCGGTGGAGTCGTCCCAGCGCACCAGCGTGACCACCGCCCGGGCCATGTGCCGGGCCAGGCCGGGTCGCCGCCGGGCCAGCTCCTCGAGCAGAGGCGCGGGCAGCCTGGGGGTCGAGCGGGTCGCCATCGCCCCCATGGTCGCACGCCCCGGAACCGCCGGGGGGCGGGCGGCCGCCGACGATGCGTCCGTCCGGGCCGTGCCGCCGGCGAGGGGCGCGGGGCCGGCCGGCACCGGCCGGCCCCCAGTGCCCTCAGCCGAGCTGGTACCGGAGGGTGAAGGGAGTGTCCTCGACGCCACGGCGGGCGGTGAACGATCCCCGGCCGGTGAGGCCGGCCAGCTCTCCCGTCCCGGAGCCGTCCACCACCTCCAGGGTGGCGTCCACCGTGTGCCCCTCGAAGGTCCCGGCGTGCCGCAGCACGAACGTCCCCTCCCGGCTCCCCAGGCGCCCGGTGACCTGTTCGAGCCCGAAGAACGTTCCCCGCCCGCGGTCGAGGTAGACCATCAGGTACTCGAGGACACCGGTGCCCTCCACGCCGCCGTGGAAGGCGTTGACCACCCTGGCGCGGGTGAGCCGGGGCCCTCCCTCCACCGAGCTGAAGGCGGCCTCTTCCCAGCCGCTGGTCCTGAACGTCCCGGTCGTCTCCTGCATGGCTCCTCCTTCGATCCGTGCTTCGGTCCGTGGTGGGTGGCTCGCGAGACGCCGCCGCCCGATCGCTGCGCCTGCTGTCGCTGCTCCAGGCCCGTGCCTGGCCCGGCCCGGAGCTGGCGTTCCGGCTCGAGGTCACCACCCGCACCCTGCGGCGGGACGTCGACCGCCTGCGTCGCCTGGGCTACCCGGTCGAGGCCATCTCGGGCCCGGCCGGCGGCTACCGGCTGGGCAGGGGCGGCAAGCTCCCGCCCCTGCTCCTGGACGACGGCGAGGCCCTGGCCGCAACCCTGGGTCTCCTCATCGTGGCCGGCGAGGGCGTGGCCGGGCTGGAGGACGCCGCTCTCGCCGCCCTCGCCAGGCTCGACCAGGTCCTGCCCGCCCACCTGGCCGCCAGGGCGGAGGAGCTACGCCGCAGCACGGAGGTGCTCCAGCGGCGCCCGCCCGACCGCGTCGACCCAGCGGCCCTGGTCACGCTGGCGCGGGGCTGTCGGCGCTCGGAACGACTCCGCTTCGACTACCGCGACCGTTCCGGGCGCGCCTCGGAGCGCCTAGTCGAGCCGTACCGGCTGGTGCGGGCGGGGGACCGCTGGTACCTGGTGGCCCGCGACCTCGGGCGGGCGGCCTGGCGCAGCTTTCGGGTGGACCGGCTCTCCCGGCCGGTCCTCGTCGGCCGCCGGTTCCAGCCGGTGGATCCACCGGACGCCGTGCGCCTGGTGGCCGCCGGTATGGCTGTGGCCCCCTATGCGGTGAGGGCCCGCCTCCGCCTCCCGGTGGGGCTGGAGGAGGCGATCCGGATCGTGCCCCGCACCGTCGGCCTCGCCACCCCCGAGGGCGCCGGGTCGACCGTGGTGGAGCTGGGGGCCGGCAGCGTGGCCGGTCTGGTCTCCTACCTGGCCTCGCTCCCAGTCCCCGGCGAGGTCCTCGACCCACCGGAGGTGCGGGAGGCGCTCGGTCGGCACGCGGCCCGCCTCGCGGCCGCGAACGGCCCGATCCCGCCCACGTCCGGCACCGCCCCGGGCCCGGCCGAACCGTCACGTCCGCGGGCGGCGGCCCACGACCGGCCACGACCGCCAGCGCGCGTCGGCCCGGAGGGCGTCGGACCCCCGCCGGTACCGCCCACCGGGGCGACATCCAGCCCACCGCACCGGGGCGGCCGCTCCGCGGCCCGCGCCGCCAGGTCCGCGGGACCGGCGTGATCACCCCGCCTGACGGCGGGGACGCCGGTGGGAAGGAGCACCGCCCGCGGCCGCCATCCGGGTCAGCGGTCCCCGCTCAGCTCGCCGCCGACCGCGGGTACTCGTCGTGGTACCGCACCCAGGCCGTCGGCTCCGGCAGCCCGTCCTCGTTGCGGCCCCTGGGCACCAGGTCGAGGTACTGGTAGGCGTTGTTGAGGGCGTCCAGCCCCCGCGCGTAGGTGGAGTAGGTGTGGTAGACGCGACCGTCGTCGCCCCTGGCGAACACGCTCACGCCGGGCGCGTCGGGCAGCGGGAACCCCTGCCGGGCGTAGTTGTACTCGGCCGTGCCCGCCTCCAGCTGCTCCCCGGTGAAGAACACGCCGTAGTCGGCGTTGAAGTCGTTGCCGGCCGAGGACACCATGGGGAACGGCCACCCCATGCGCGCCCTGTGCGCCTGGAGCAGGTCGAGCGGGGCCCGGGAGACGACCACCAGGGTGACGTCGCGGTCGTTGAGATGGGGGACGATGCCGGAGAACGAGTCCGCCCAGAAGGAGCAGACCGGGCAGGGCGAGCCCCCGCGCCCCTTCGCCATCATGTGGTAGACGACCAGCTGGCTTCGCCCCTCGAACAGGTCGGCAAGGGTCCTGGGGCCGTCCACGGTGTCGAAGACGTACTCCTTCTCCACCGGCTCCCACGGCAGCTCGCGCCGGAGCCGGCTGAGCCGGTCGCGCTCGCGGGTCAGCGCCTTCTCCTGGACCAGCAGCTCCTTGCGCCTGGCCACCCACTCCTCTCGTGAGACCGCTGCGTGTGGGGTCATCTGGAACCTCCTCGTCTGGCTTCGGGCGCGCTCCTGGGAGCGCGCCCGAGAAGGAGACGAACGGGCCGGACCCGGATGGACAGCCGTCGCTACCCGATCTCGGCCAGCCGCCGGGTCAGGAAGCGGCGCTCGGCGTCGGTGGGCGCCAGCCGCAGCGCCTCCCGGTAAGCTGCCGCGGCTTCGTCGAGACGACCCAGGCGGCGAAGCAGATCGGCACGGGTGGCGGGCAGCAGGTGGTAGTCGCGAAGCTGGGCGTCGGCCTCCAGCGCCTCGACCAGACGCAGGCCCGCCGCGGGGTCGTCGGCCATGCCCACCGCCACCGCCCGGTTGAGCAGGACCACCGGGGTGGGGACCATCTCCGCCAGCCGCCCGTAGAGGGCGGCGATCCGGGGCCAGTCGGTGGCCGCGGCGGTGGGTGCGGCGGCGTGGCAGGCGGCGATCGCGGCCTGCACCTGATAGGGGCCAGGATGGTCGAGACGCAGCGCGGCCTCGAGCAGCGCGCGGCCCTCGGCGATGGCGACGGCGTCCCATCGGCTGCGGTCCTGGTCCTCCAGCGTGACCAGCTCGCCAGCCCGGTCCACGCGGGCGGGGCGACGGGCGTCGTGCAGCAGCATCAGGCTGAGCAGGCCCAGCACCTCGGGCTCCCGGGGCATCAGCTCGACCAGCAACCGACCCAGGCGGATGGCCTCCGCACACAGGCCCTGCCGAATCAGGTCGGCGCCGGCGCTGGCGCTGTAGCCCTCGCTGAACAGGGCGTAGACCACGGCCAGCACCGCCGCCCGGCGCTCGGGCAGCCGGTGGGGCGGGGGCACCCGGTAGGGGATGCCGGCGTCGCGGATCTTGGCCTTGGCCCGGACCAGGCGTTTGGCCATGGTCTCGACCGGGACCAGGAAGGCACGGGCGATCTCGGCCGTGGTCAGCCCGGCCACCGTGCGCAGCGTGAGCGCCACCTGGGCCTCGACCGGCAGCGCCGGGTGGCAGCAGGTGAAGATCAGCCGCAGCCGGTCGTCGTCGATCTCCTCGCCGCTCCCACCGGTCGCGTCGTCGGGCGCGGTCATCGCCAGCTCCGAGAGTTTGGCCGCCCCCAGCGCGGCCCGGCGCAGCTGGTCGAGGGCCCGGTTGCGGGCGGTGGTCCGCAGCCAGGCCCCGGGGTTCCTCGGGATGCCATCGCGCCCCCAGCGCTCCAGCGCCCGGGCAAAGGCGTCCTGGGCGCACTCCTCGGCCAGGTCCCAGTCCCCGGTGATGCGGATCAGGTACGCCACCACGCGCGCCCAGTCGGAGCGGAACGCCCGCTCGACCGCCGCGCGGGCCTCTCCTACAGCGGCCAGACCGGTCTCACCTCGATCGCGCCCAGGCGGGCGACCGGGATCTGGGCCGCCAGCTCGACGGCCTCGTCGAGGTCCTCGCACTCGACCACGAGCACGCCGGCCACCTGCTCCTTGGTCTCGGCAAAGGGGCCGTCCGCGATCACCAGCCCACCGTCCCGGACCTTGACCGTGGTGGCGGTGCCGGAGGGACGGAGCCGGGTGTTGACCTTGAGCCGCGGGCCCAGCCGCTCGAGCAGGGCCGCGAACGCCTCCTGCTCGGGCGCCGCCAGCGGGGCCTGGGACTCGTCGCGGCAGATCAGCAGCGCGTACTCCATGCACGCCTCCTTCACCAAGCGTTCCCTCCCGAAGACGAACGGGGAGCCCGGAAAAGGACAGGCCCGCGCGGGCCGGAGCCCCGGTCAGTCGAGGAGGTCCCGCTCCAACCTCCGGTACTCCCCGGCCCGCCGCTCGATCTCGTCCCGATCGAGCAGGCCGCGCTCCACCAGCAGCCGCTCGAAGGCGACCAGCCAGCGCTGGTAGTAGTCCTCCGTGTCCTGCTGCGCGATCTCCTCGATCAGGTGGCCCTGGAACTCCGGCCACTCGAAGAGGCCGGCCTCGTGCATGGCCACCGTGGCCCCGAAGATGCGGCTCTGCCAGGGGGCCTCGAAGATCAGCTCGCCGTTCCGGCGGGGCAGGGCGGCCGCCCCCTCCATCCGCGCCGCCGGGGTCTGGCTGCGGCCGCTCACGTCCGCGCCGGCACCTCCACCCTGGCCACCCCGACCATGGCGTCGCGGGTGACCAACGCCGCCAGTTCCTCCTCGCTCAGGTGCTCCGTCCCCGGCGGGCGTTCGGGCAGCACCATGTAGCGGGTCTCGGCACTCGAGTCCCAGACCTCGACCCGCGTGCCCTCGTCCAGGTGGAGGCCGAACTCGGCCAGGACTTCGCGCGGGTTGATCACCATCCGCGAGCGGTAGGCGGCCGACTTGTACCAGGCGGGGGGCAGGCCCAGCACCGCCCAGGGATAGCAGGAGCAAAGGGTGCAGACGATCACGTTGTGGACCCCGGGCCGGTTCTCGACCACGACCAGGTGCTCGCCCCTGAGACCGGAGATGCCCAGCTCGCGGATGGCCGCGGTGCCGTCCGCCAGCAGCCGGCGCTTGAACTCGGGGTCGACCCAGGCCCGGGCCACCACCCGTGCCCCGTTGAGGGGGCCGATGTCGGACTCGTAGGCCTCGACGATGCGGTCGATGGCGTCGGCGGTGACCAGGTTCTTTTCGATCAGGAGCGACTCCAGCGCCCGGGCGCGGGCCTCGACCGCGCTCGGCGGTTCCGGGTGGTGGTCGTGTCCGTGGTGCTCAGCCACGCGGTTCCTCCTCGGGCTCGAGGTAGCTCTCCCAGAGATCGACGCGAACCCCGTCGCCGGCGCGTCCCTGGTCGCCCCACAGGTCGACCGCCTCGAACCGCACGGTGTAGAGCGGCTGGGGCAGGTCGCGCCCCCGGGCGCTGGCGTCGGGCAAGTCGAAGCAGCCGTGGCAGCGGTCGACGACCCCGACCTTGCCCCGGACGTAGCGCGGCATCCGGATGTGGCCCGGCGGGTGGAGGTTGCGGGCCCGCACCCGGTCGCCGGGGTGGAACCGGGGCGCCGGCCCCTCCCGGCCCGCCGGCACGCCCTCCCGGATGATCCCCAGCATGCGCTCGGCGAGACAACCTCCGTCCCCACTCGCCCACGGCGTCCCGGCCCCGCGCGCCCCGGCTTCCCGCGCCCGGGCCTCCAGCTCCTCCCGGGTGACCACACCCTTCTCCACCACCAGCGCCTCCATCGAGGTCAGCCAGAGGTCGAAGTACGACCTGCGCAGGAACTCGGGGGGCGGGATCCGCTCCCGGCGGTCCCGGAACTCGTTCAGGTTGTAGACCCCCTGGGCGGGCAGGATGAGACTGATGGCGAAGACGCGCCCCTCCCAGTCGGCGTGGAAGGGGTGTCCGTCGTCGTGGGGATCGACCGGGCCGAAGGTCTGCATGCCGCCCACGTCGTGGATGCCGTTCATCCGCTCCCCAGTATCCCACCCTCCCGGCCGGCGGCGCCGGCGGGCGCGGACCGGCGCCCGGCACGGCCGGCTCAGAGCCAGCCCTTCTCGCGGGCGATGCGCACCGCCTCCATCCGGTTGCGGGCCTCGAGCTTCTGGATGGCGGCCGAGAGGTGGTTGCGGACCGTCCCCTCGGACAGGTACAGCTGTCTCGCCACCTCGGCCAGGGTCGCCCCGTCGGCCGAGGCGGCCAGCACCTCGGTCTCGCGCGGCGACAGCGGGCTGTCCCCCTCGCTGAGCGCCTGGACGGCCAGCTGTGGGTCCACCACCCGCTCCCCGGCCATCGTGCGGCGGATCGCCACCGCCAGCTCCGGGGCCGGGGCGTCCTTGAGCATGAAGCCGCTGGCCCCCGCGGCCAGGGCTCGACGCAGGTAGCCGGGGCGGCCGAAGGTGGTCAGGATCAGCACCCGGCAGCCCGGCAGCTCCCGGCGCAGGGCGTCGGTGGCCTCGATCCCCCCGCCCCCGGGCATCTCGATGTCCACCAGGGCGACGTCGGGGCGGCTCTCCAGGGCGGCCGGCACCACCTCGTCGCCCCGATCGACCTGGGCCACCACCTCGATGTCCGGCTCCAGGGCGAGCAGGGCCGCCAGCGCCCCGCGGACCATGTCCTGGTCCTCGGCCAGCAGGACGCGGATCACGGCCGGGCGGGGACCCCGACCTCCGGCCGGGGCGCGGTCAGGGGCAGGCTCACGGCCAGGCGAAAGCCACCGCCGGGGCGGTGGCCGAACTCGATCCGCCCACGCCGGCCCATCACCCGCTCGCGCAGCCCGCGCAGGCCGTTGCCCATCTGGAAGGCCTCGCAGCCGACCCCGTCGTCGAGGACCTCCAGGTGGACGTGCTCCGGACCCCGCTCCAGGCGGATCTCCGCCCGGCGGGCGCGGCTGTGGCGGACGACGTTGGTCACCGCTTCCCGAACCGCCCAGGCCAGGGTGCCGTCCAGCGGCGCCGGCACCGGCTCCCGGGCGAGGCGATGGAGCCGGACCTCGATCCCTGCCGCGGCCAGCGTGGCCCGGGCCCGCTCCAGCTCCTGGCCCAGGCTGGGCTGCCGGTAGCCGGCCACCGCCTCGCGGACCTCGCGCAGGGCCTCGCGGGCCACCCGCTCGACGTCCCGGATCTCGGCCAGGGCTCGCTCCGGGTCGGTGGGGCCCAGACGGCCGGCCAGCTCCGACTTGAGCACGATCACCGACAGGCTGTGGCCGAGCAGGTCGTGCAGGTCGCGGGCGAAGCGCAGGCGCTCCTCGGCCACGGCCAGGCGCGCCCGCTCCTCCTGGGCGCACTGGAGTTGCTTGGTGGTCACCACCATGAAGCGGATGCCGACCATGCCCAGGCCGGTCAGGACCATGATCGCCGCGCTCCAGGACAGCCAGCTCAGGCCGCCGTCCAGGACGGCCACGAGCACGCCCACCGCCGTCGCGAGCCCGACCGCGGCCAGCGAGCGGCGGGGCGGGAAGGCGGCGCCGGCCACGGCGGCGCAGTAGATGAAGGTGCCCCCCCAGGTGTTGTCGACCACGGTCAGGAGCACGGAGAGGGCGAGCAGCGCCGCCAGCGCGGCCAGCCCCCAGAGCCCGTCGTCGGGGTAGAGCCGGGCCCAGAAGACCAGGTAGATGGTCACGAAGAGGGCGCCGCCGAGCAGGGTCCCCACCACCTCGGCCGGGTGATGGCGGCCGCTCAGCTCCGCGGCGACCGGGTAGGCCAGGTAGACCAGGTAGCCGACGGCGAAGGCCAGCGCCCAGGTCCGCCCGAAGCCCATCCACCGGCGCAGGGCGCCGATCACGTCTGACACCGATAAGGAGCGTATCCGGGCCAGGATCTGGACGGAAGTGGCGGTCCTCACGACCGGGGCATGATGGATGTCACCCCCAACTCCGGAGGCGGGTGACTGGCGACCGGAGGAGGTGGCCTCTAGCGTTCTCCCTGTCATGGAACCCGTTGTCGAGCTGGTTCGGGCTCACAAACGCTACGGCCCGGTGGAGGCGCTGCGAGGGGTCGACCTCGCCATCCACCGGGGCGAGGTGGTGGCCATGCTGGGACCCAACGGCGCCGGCAAGACCACCTCCATCAACCTGATGCTGGGACTGCGCCGCCCGACCTCGGGCCAGGCCCGGCTGTTCGGACGTGACCCCGGCGATCGCCGCGCCCGCAGCCGCTGCGGGGTCATGCTCCAGGAGTCGGGCGTACCCATGGGGCTCCGGGTGCGGGAGCTGGTGGAGCTGTTCCGGGCTTACTACCCCGACCCGATGCCGGCGGCGCGCGCCGTCGCCCTCGCCGGCCTGGAGGAGCAGGCCCGGGTCCCGGCCAACAAGCTCTCCGGCGGGCAGCTGCGGCGGCTCTACTACGCGCTGGCCATCTGCGGCGACCCCGAGCTGCTCTTCCTGGACGAGCCCACGGTGGGCCTGGACGTGGAGTCCCGCCGCGCCTTCCTCGACACCGTCAAGGAGTTCGCGGCCGAGGGCAGGACCATCGTGCTCACCACCCACTACCTGGAGGAGGCAGATGAGCTGGCCGAGCGGATCATCGTCATCGATCGGGGGAAGGTGATCGCCGACGCCCCGCCCGGGGAGATCAAGTCCCGGGTGGCGGGCAAGCGGGTCAGCTTCGACTGCGCGGGGCCGGTGGACGAGGCCGCCCTCCGCGAGCTGCCCCACCGTCACCTGGAGCTGCGCGGCGGGCACGTGCGCATGCTGACCAACCAGCCCGAGGAGGCCCTGCGCGAGGTGTTCCGGCGCGGGCTGGTGATCCGGAACCTGGAGGTGACCGGGGCCGACCTGGAGGAGGCCTTCCTTGCCCTGACCGGCCGGCGCGCGCCGGCGGCCGAGGAGGCCGGCCGGGAGGGCGAGGTCGAGGAGGTGGCGGGATGAACGCGGCGGTGGCGGGCCGGCGCCCGAAGCCGGAGGTGGCGCCCCTGGGACGGATGGTCGCGGCCCAGGTGCGGGCGACCCTCCTCTTCTACTGGCGGAACCCGGCCTTCTTCGTCTTCTCCCTGGTGCTGCCGGTGTTCTTCTATGCCTTCTTCGGCCTCGCCTTCGGCCAGCAGCGGGTGGCGAGGAACATCACCGTGAGCTACCTGATCATGGCCCAGATGGGCGCCTACGCGGTGAGCAGCATCCTGGTCTTCAACATCGGCATCGGCCAGGCCAACCGCCGTGCCACCGGCCAGGACCGGCTCCTGCGCGCCACCCCGCTGCCGTCCTGGGTGGCGCTCTTCGCCGACGTGGCGGGCGGCCTGGCGCTCTCCCTCCTCTCCCTGCTCGTCCTGTTCGTGGTCGCGGTGGCGGCCGGGGGGGTGAGGCTCGACCTCCTGGAGTGGGGCAGCCTGCTCCTGCGCCTGGTGCTGGGGTCGTTGCCACTGCTGGGTCTGGGCCTCGCCATCGGCTACGGGGCGAGCCAGAACGCGGCTCCCGCCCTGGCCAACCTGATCTACCTGCCCATGTCCTTCGCCTCGGGGATGTTCATCCCCATCCAGACCCTGCCCCAGTTCGTCCGGAGCATCGCCCACTACCTGCCCACCTACCACTACACCCAGCTCGTGCTGGGGCAGTTCAACGTCTCCGACGAGGCGCTCTGGCAGTCCGCCCTGTGGCTCGTCGGCTGGGGGATCGTGCTCTTCGCGATCGCGATCCGGATGTACCGGCTGGACCAGGTCAGGAAGTTCGCCTGAGCGCCGGGCGGGGGAGACGGCGCCTCCCCCGCCCCGGCGGCCGCCCGGCTACCAGGGATCCTCCCCGAACGCCTCCCGGTAGCGGGCGGCGAACTCCTCCCGGGAGTAGCGGTGCTCGACCGTGCCCGCCTCCTCGATCACGTAGGCGGCGGCCAGGGCGGCGATCCTCCCCGCCCGCTCCGGACCGAGGTTGCGGAGGAGGCCGAAGACCAGCCCGCCCCGGTAGGCGTCGCCGGCCCCGACCGGGTCGACCTCCCGCCGCGCCGGCGCGGCCGGGATCCGGAACTCGCCGTCCCGGGTGGCGATCCGGGAACCCTCCCGGCCATGGGTGGTGACCACGATCTCGGCCAGCTCCAGGAGCCGCTCCGGGCCGCGGCCGGTGCGCTGGCGGACCAGCTCCATCTCGTAGTCGTTGCCGATCACGATCCAGGCCCCCCGGCAACCCTCCTCCAGGTCGGCGGCGGTCATGTGCGGGAGCTGGTGCGAGGGGTCGAAGACCCAGCGCACCCCCGCCTCCCGGCACTCGCGCACCAGGCGGAACATGGCCTGGGGGGCGTTGGGGCCGACGATCACCGCCTCCGGGTCGGGCACGGTGTCGGCCAGCCCCAGCTCCGCCGCCCGAGTCATGGCCCCGCCGTAGTACATCCAGATGGCGTTGTCGTCGAGGTCGTGGACGGTGTAGCCGCTGGCCGTGTGCTCCCCGGGCAGGACCTGGAGGCCGCGGCAGTCCACGCCCAGGCCCTCCAGCCATCCGCGGAAGTCGGCACCGTCCTCGCCCACCGTGGCCAGCACGGCCGCCGGGTGGCCGAGCAGGGCAAGGGTGTAGGCGTAGTTGGTGGCCACCCCCCCGCGTCGCTTGCGCATGGTGTCGACCAGGAAGCTCAGGTTGAGGACGTGGGCCTTGTCGGGAACGATGTGTTCGCGGAACCGTCCCCGGTAGGTGAAGATGTAGTCGAACGCGATCGAGCCGGAAGCAACTACCGTCATCCCGCTGTGAGGCTACCCGATCCGGTGGGTGCTTACGGCCCTCCGTCCGGCCCGGTCCGGCGTGGTGCGGCTCCCCGCTCCCCCTCCCCGGCGGGCGCCTCTCCTTTGCCGTTCTGCCGCGCCGCACCCCGCGCCGGAGGGGCGGTGGCCTGCTCCAGCCGGCTCAGGGAGCGAACCGCCAGGCCGAGTCCGCCGTGCACCAGCGTCAGCGTCCGGAAGGCCGCTTCCCCCAGGAGGTCCCGCTCCTGGGTCCGCGCCCAGGCCGTTCGCACCCCCCGGTCCAGCGTCTGCCAGGCCCTGCCCGAGGCGTCCCGGCCCACCCGCCCGGCGCGCTCTCCCAGCCTGCGCGACGCCGCGACCGCCCGCTCCACGGCGCGGTGTCTCCGCCACGCGCTCCATCGATCCCAGCCCGTCCCCTGGTTCGCCATCGTGACCTCCATCCCGGCGCCGGGCCGTGGCCGGCCCGGCCCCCTTGACGCTCCGCGTCATTCTACGCCAGGGGCCGCCCCCGGCTCGGCGCCTCCTCCGGCCCCCGGCCCGGGGTGGAGCCCCGGAGGCGCGCGATCAGGGTCTCGGCCAGAGGGCCGAAGACGTCGTAGTGCGCCACCCGCCGCCGTCCCTCGGGCTGGATCCACTCCGGCCTCAGCCCGTGGCGGCGCCCCCAGGCCTCGAGCCGCGGCCGCAGCCCGATCACGTGCAGGAAGGGCTTGCGCATGACCACGCCCCGGGGGGAGAGCCGGCCGTCGTAGGCGTCGAGGTTGCGGTGGACGGCGATCCCGCCCCGCTCGGCGAAGGCGATCGCGTCGCGGATCTGGCGGCGTTCGAAGTACCGCTCCTCCAGGGGCGGCTCCGCCTCGCCGGGAGGCTCCGGACCGGCCGGGGTCAGCGCCGCTCCGTGCACAGCGGACGGTAGGCGCAAAGGCCGCAGGGGCGGTCGTCGTGCTCGGGCCCGAGCCGGAAGTCGCCGGCCGCCACCCGGCGGGCCACCTCCCGCACCCGCGCCTCGGCGCCGGCCGGGTCCGGCCTCACCTCGATCGCCTCGCCCCGGCGCAGGTCGAACAGGACCAGCCGGAGGTCGGCGCCGGCCGGAGCCCCCCGCACCAGGCCGCGGCCGGCGGCCAGGCCGTAGATCCTGAGCTGGCCGGCGTAGACCGCCCGGAGGCGGTCGTCGAGGCGGGCGTTGGTCTTGTAGTCGACCAGGGTCGTCGCCCCATCCACCCGGCAGACCCGGTCGACGGCGCCGGAGAGACGGATGCCGTCCTCCAGGCGCAGGCTGAACTCGACCTCCGTCCCCGAGGTGGGGGCGTGGGCCAGGGGATGGGCGAGGTAGGCGGCCAGCATCTCCCGGCCCTCGTCCGGCCCCCGGTAGAGGTCGAGGAGGTCCCCACCGATCGCGTGCCAGGCGGCCAGGGCCCGGTGCACCGCCACCCCGAGCTCGGCCGCGCCGTGTCCCGGTCCACCCTCGCGCTGGTCGAGCAGCTCGTCGGGTGGGGCGGGCACCTGCCAGACGTAGCGGAAGCGGTAGCGGACGGGGCAGACCTCGTACTCGTGGAGCTGGGTGAAGCTGAGCCGGAGGGACGGAGGAGGACCGGCGACGGCCTCGGGGCCTCGATCCGACCGCGCCAGCAGCTCCAGGCGCGCGATCAGCTCCGCGACCGGGGCGGGAGCGCCGGCCCCCGGCCCCCGCCGGGCGACCGGCAGCGGCAGCTGCTCGGCCTGGACCACCCGGGCCGCCCGGGGATGGTCGAGAGCCCAGCGGAGGATCTCGGCGAAGTGATCGTCCTCCTCCAGATCGACCTCCTCCGGTCGCGGCTCGGGGCGGCTGGCGCTGACGTAGAGCAGGTCGCGGGCCCGGGTCAGGGCCACGTACACGGCCCGCCGCCGTTCCTGGCGGGCCAGGGTCACGGTGCGCGCCCCGGGCGCGTGCTCCTTGAAGCGGGGATGGCGTCCCTGCCGCCAGTACTTCATCACGAAGCCCAGCTCCTCGGGGTCGAAGAAGTACCGCTCCTGGTCCCGCGGGTTGGGCGGTCGCAGGTTGACCAGGAAGACGACCGGGAACTCGAGGCCCTTGGCGCCGTGGATGGTCGACAGGTGGACGGCCTGGGCCGCCTGCGCCTCCGCCTCGGCGACCGGGACCATGGCCCCGGCGACCCGGTCCAGGTAGCCGGCGAACTGGGCGATGCCGGCCAGGGGCGAGTCGCGTTCGAAGCGCTCCGCCATCTGGAAGACCTGGCGCAGGTTGTGCAGGGGACGCGGCCCCTCCCGTCGGGAGCGGACCTGGCAGTGCCGGAGGTAGCCGCTTTCCTCGAGCAGGCGGTTGAGCAGGTCGGCCACGGTCAGGCCGTCGCGGACCGCGGCCACGCCGTCCACCACCTCCAGCATCCGCTCCGTCCGCCGGGCCGTGGCCGGGGACAGCTCGGGCCAGCCCTCGCCGCGGGCGGCGTCCAGGCAATCCCGCAGCCGCATGCCCCACCGGCCGATCCGGCGGCAGGCCAGCCGGTACATCTCCCGGTCCCCCATCCGGACCACCGGCCCCTGGAGGACCCGGACCAGGGCGGCGTCGTCCATGGGATCGGCCACCAGCCGGACCAGGGCCAGGACGTCCTTGACCTCCTCGCGGTCGAAGAAGCCCGCCCCTCCCACCGTGAGGTAGGGGATGTCGTGGGCCCGCAGCTCCTCCTCGAACTCGCGCGGCAGCAGCTTCACCGAGTGGGCGAGGACGGCGATCTCCGAGAAGCGGCGCCCCTCCTCGACCAGACGCCGGATCTCGCCCGCCACCAGCCGCGCCTCGCGCCGGGCGTCGGCCGCCATCATCACCGAGATGGGAGGACCCGGCCGAGCGCCCACGTCGGCACGCGCCGCCACCAGGTCCGGCTCCGAGGCGAAGTCGGGGTCGCGGCGGATGAAGTCGGTGGCCAGGTCGAGGATCTCCTGCACCGAGCGCCGGTTCACGGTCAGGGGCAGCCGGCGGCCGGGGAAGCGCGTCCTGATGTTCTCGATGTCGGCGTCCCGCCAGCCGTAGATGGACTGCTTGGCGTCGCCGACCACGGTGACGTTGCCGAACTCGGGTGCGGCGAGCAGCTGCACCAGCTCCAGCTGGATGCGGTTGGTGTCCTGGAACTCGTCGACCAGGATGTGACGAAAGCGTCGGCGGCAGCGGGACCGGAAGTCCGGGTTCGTTCGCAGGGCCTCGATGACGGCCAGGATCAGGTCGTCGAAGTCCATCCGCCCCGCCTCCCGCAGCCAGGACTGGTAGGCGGAGTAGACGGTGTGCAGGACCTCGATCGCCTCCAGCTCGGCCCGGGCAGCGGCGTCCGCGGCACCGCGGCGGCGGTGGATCTCGAGCGCCCGGCTCCGGAACTCGTCGGGCAGCACACCCCGGCCCTTGAGCTTGAGGGCGAAGGTGAGACCGTGCTGGACGAGATCGGCGACCTCGTCCGGGCTCAGGGCCTCGAACTCCCGATCCAGGCCCGGCTGGTCGCCGCTGCGCAGGCGCGCCTGGAGCCGTTCGACGATCAGCCGCTGCCCCAGCTCGTCCAGCACCCGGACCTCCCGGGGGATCCCGACCAGGTAGGCGTCCTCCCGGAGGAGGCGTGCGCAGATGCCGTGGAAGGTGCCGATCCAGGCCTCCTCCAGGGGCCGCCTCAGCTCCTGGGAGAGCCGCTCGCGCAGCTCGCCGGCCGCGGCCTCGGTGAAGGTGACGGCGAGCACCGCCTCCGGGTCGGCGCCCTGCTCGACCAGCCAGAGAAAGCGGCGCACCATGGTGAAGGTCTTCCCCGTCCCCGGGCCGGCGGCGATCAGGAAGGCGCCGTCGGGGCCGGCCTCGATCGCCGCCCGCTGCTCCGGGGTGGGCTCGGCCGACGGCCTCGCCCCGATCACGACACGGTCTCCGATCACCGCCTCAGCCTACTCGCGGGGCCGGCGATGAGGTCCCGGCGGCCCGGCGCGACGGCCGGCGGGCACCGACCACGGCCGGGCGAGGAACGGCCCTGCCCGGGTCGCCCACCGGGCAGGGGCCGAACTTCCGTCGCGGTCACGCGTCCCCGGCACCGGGACCGGGAGATCAGGGCAGGTTCTCCAGGTCGATCGAGGTCACGTCTCGGAGCTGGTAGGTCCGCCCCTCCTTGATCAGGGTTCCGACCAGGTGCACCTGACGACGATCGGGGTGAGCCTGGGTGGCACGGCGGTAGGGCTCGTCGGCGAGCTGGACCCGTACCAACCGCCACTGACCGTCCACCCTCGCCCTGACCGTGGCCACGCCGAACTCGGCTTCCTCAGGCCTCTCGAGCTGGACCACCACCCCGGACAGCTCGAAATCCGGGCGCGGGCTGGTCTCCATGAGCACCCGGGCGGCCTCGGCGATGACCTCGCCCTCGTCGGCGGAGAGGTCGAGGCTTCGCGCCTCCAGCCCGACCTCCGGACGTCCCGGTGCCCATCCGAAACGGATCAGGAGCCTGCCCCCATCGGCCGGAACCATGTCCGAGATCGCCTGGCAGAGGTTGGCGCTGACGCCATCGATGACGCCTTTCCGGAACACCGACACGTCTCCACCGGCCAGCGTGCTGGCGGCCGCCGCCTTGACCGCCTCGACGCTGGCGAGGAGGCGTCGTGTCACCTGCCGCTCGAACGGAGGCTCCAGGTGCTCTGGGAAGAGGTCACCGGCTTCCCCGGGCGTGAGCAAGGGCGGTACCCGGGACAGCACGGTCACGGTGAAGCTCCCCCGCTGGGTCTGACCCAGCCGCACTCGCTCCTCGACGTACCGAAGCGCACGATCGGGCTTCCTGGGACCGTAGGCGGGGCGGGGGTCGAGGGTGGAGCAGGCCGCTGCCAGCATCATGTTCCGGGCTCCGTCCACCACCCGGACCGCCTGCCCGAGGGGGATGTCGCCGGCGGCCGTCGCCTCGCTCCTGACCGTGATCCGGATCACGTCGCTGGTCGACTCGGTCAGGTCGGCCAGTATCTCCAGCGGGGAACGTTCTTCCACCTCGGCCACCGTGGCCAGGGTTTGCCCGACGCGGACCCGGTAATCGGCGAGGCTCTGGTCGTTGGGGAGAAGGGCCGTCCACTCACGGTCCTCGCGCCGGTAGACCCACATCGTCCCCCGCGGCCAGTCTTCGACCTTCTCCCAACGCCGCGAACGCAGGTAGGCGGCGACGTCCATGGGACGCAGGGCGGCGACCACCTCGGGATCGATGCTCACGTGACCGCTCCCGTCTGCGACACGATGATCATGAGCCGTTTCAGCTCCTCCGGTGTCAACCGCTGGCTTCCGGGGACGTGGATGGTCCTGGACTCGACGCCATCGGGCAGGGGCGGCCACCCGCGGAGCGAGCACCAGTAGCAGCGGTAGCGACCGATCCAGCGATCGTCCCCGTGCTCCATCCAACTGGCCAGGTCCTCGGGGACGACCAGGAGCGCGAGCACGATCGGAGACATGCGATGTCCGTCACGAAGGTCCTCGTAGTTCTTCCACCCGAGACGATAGGGAAAAGGATCGGGCAGGGGCCCTTCGGCGGCGGTGCATTTGAGCTGCACGTCGAGCCGCGGCGAGGAGTACCGCCCCACCTTTCCCCTCGCCTGGACCGTGCAGTCCACACTGTCGTGGTCGACCTCGGGCTTGGTGACGGTGAAACCTGCGACCGAGGCGATGGCGCGGAGATAGGCGTAGCTGAACTCCGCCTTCTGCTGGTTGAGGTCCATCGAGAAGGCCACGACGGCTCTGCTCCCCCCCACGCCGGACGGTCCCGGTCTGCGCACATCGGCCCATCCCTCTCAGGAGGCGCGCCCGGTGGGCCACCGGTCCCAGCATAGCTCGGGGGTTGCCGATCGGGGACGCGAGCCGTGAAGGCGGCCCGGCGAGTCGGCCGGTGAGCCCGCCCCTACTCCCCGGGCTGACCCCCGAAGGGGCAAATCATGGCGTGGGGGCACCCGTACCAGCTGAGGCAGGTGCCGATCACGGGACGGGGGGCGGGCGAGAAGTCGCCGGCCCGGATGCGGCGAATCGCCTCCATCACCACCGCGCGGCCGCGCTCGACGTCGGCCTCGTCGATGGGGCGCTGCATCCACTCGCTCACGCCGGGGGCGGGGGCGTCCACCGGGAACAGGACCTGACGCATCTCGCCCCTGACGGTGTCCCTGGGGTACCAGAGGGAGAGGAACCGGGGCCGGAGGGCGATGGGGCGGCCCTCCTCGTCCACGCCCTCCCGGCAGGCGAGGTAGTAGACGACCAGCTGCACGTCCATGGGCTGCTCCCCGAAGGACTCCTCGTACGCCTGCTGCGCCGTCTTGCCCCGACCGGTCTTGTAGTCCACCACCTCGCAGGTTCCCTCCCCGGTGTCGTTGACGCGGTCGATCTTGCCGTGGATCTCGGCCCCGTCCAGCCGGAGCGTGAACCTGCGCTCCACCATGAGCGTGCCCAGTCGCCGGATGGGCTGCAGGCTGGTGGCGAAGCGCACGTAGTTGTCCAGGATGCGGCGGACGTGCTGCTCCTCGGTCCGCCGATCCAGCACCGACTCCACCCGGCTCAGGTACGCCTCGAGATGCGGCCGTAGCACCCGCTCCAGCCACTCGCGCTGGAGCGGAGCCTCCAGGTGGCGCCACTCCGGCTCCCGGCGGTGGAACTCCTCGAGCACCCGGTGCAGGAAGCTGCCCCGCTCCAGCTCCACCCCCCGCGGTGGCGCAGCTAGGCCCGGGTGGTGGTTGTACCAGTACAGGCGCGGGCACTTCAGGTAGTCGTTGATGGCGGTGGCGCTGAAGTGGGAAGGATCGACCTGCTCGGGCGGCTGACGGTGGGGCTCGAAGACCCTCCCCGCCTCGGGATCGGTCACGAAGTCCAGGTCCACGCCCAGCGCGGCCAGGCGACGACGCTGCTCGTCCTCCAGCCGCGCCCCGACCAGCAACGTCTCCGCCTCCCCCAGGGTGAGCACGGAGTCGACCTCCAGCCGGGCGGGGGCCCGGGTCAGCTCGCTGCGCGGCGCTCCCGTCAGGGCCAGGTCGCAGAAGGGCGAGGGACCGGCCGGCCCGTCGTACCGATCGGCGTAGGTGACGTAGAGGCGGCGCCTGGCCCTGGTCATGGCCACGTAGGCCAGCCTCGCCTCCTCGGCGACGTGCTCGCCGGGGCTCGACGCCCACGAGGGACGAAAGCCGTCCAGGGTCTCCAGCAGCCACCGCTGGTCGGCTTCGTCCAGGAGCGGATGGGGCCGGCCGGCCAGAGGGAACAGGCCCCGGGCGAACCCGCTCACGAAGACGACCTCGAACTGCAGGCCCTTGGCCTGGTGCACGGTCATGATCTGGACCGCGTCGCCTCCCCCCGGGGCGGGCTCGACCTCGTCCACGGCCCGCACGATCCACGTCTCCAGCCGGGAGCCCACGTCGTCGAGCGTCGGGGGGGACCCGTGCAGCCGCTCCCAGACCCGGGTCAGCTGCCGGAACGCATCCAGGGCCACCCGGAGCTCGCCCAGCCGCTCCCGCCGCTCGTTCTCCGCCAGGGGCACGGCCAGGGCGCGCTCGAGGATCCCGGCCTCCATGGCCACGGCGTAGGCCAGGGCGTCGAGGGGGAGCTGGCTCGCCCGCCGGCGGAGGGCGGAGAAGGTGACCATCGCCCGGTGGAAGGCGTCCAGCTCCTCCGGGGTCAGGTAGCGGACGAAGTCCATCGGGGCCGCGGCGCGCTCGGCCGGCGGGGGGCCTCCGCCGTCGACCTCGAGCGGCAGCTCGGCCTCCACCTCCTCCTCGGGCAGCGGGTACCGGGCGGGATCCACCTCGTGGAGCCAGCGGACGAGCCGACGGACCACCCTGACCAGGGACCGGCCCTGCTCGACGGCGTGGCGCCGTAGGCGGCTCGCCGTCCTCCGGTCCACCCCGCTCAGCTCCGAGGCGAGCAGACGCTCCAGGGACTCGGGATCCTCGGGCCGCCGGAGCGCCCGGAGGTAGGCGAGCAGGAAGCGGACGATCTCGTTGCGGCCGATGGTGGCCAGGCCCCGGACCTCGTAGGGGAGGCCCATCGCCCGGGCCGCCTCCTCGAAGGGAGCCGCCAGGGTGGCCGTGGACCGGAGCAGGACGGCGAAGTCGCGGGGACGCAACCCCGGCCGCTCCAGCATCAGGCGGCGGATCTCCCGCGCCACGAAGAAGGCCTCGTCCGCGGCCGTCGCCTCGCGCACCACGCGCACCACCTCCCCGCCCCCGTCCGGGGTCCCGGTCAGCGTCCGGGGGGCCCGACCCGGCTGGGTGGCCTCGAGCAGACGGCGACCGGCCTCCAGCACCGCCTCCGGGCAACGGTGGCTGACCCCCAGCTCGAGCGTGCGGGCGGCGTAGATCCGGACCACGTCCTCGGCCAGCAGCCGGGGCACGGCGCCCCGGAAGCCGTAGATCGACTGATCCGGGTCCCCCGCCACCAGCAGCGTCGGGCCCGGTTCCCTCCCTCCCGGCGGCGGGGCCAGCATGCGCAGCAGGTGGAACTGGGCGGGATCGACGTCCTGGAACTCGTCCACCAGCACGTAGCGGAACCCCGCCCGCAGCCGCTCCAGCACCGCCGGCCTGGACTCCAGCAGCTCGATGGCGCCCCGCACCAGGTCCCGGAAGTCGCGCAGGCCCGCCGCCTCCAGGCGCGCCTGGTAGGCGGAGAAGACCCGGGCCAGGGCGCGCAGCCGCGGCGTCCCCGCCGCCTCGGCCAGCAGGCCGAAGTGGCCCGGGTGGACCAGGTTCTGCTTGAGCAGGGCCACGAAGGCCAGCGCGTCCTGGGCGAAGCCGTCACTCCGGGCGATCGCGGCCAGGTCCCCCAGCTCGCCCCGGTCCATGGCCTCGAGCGTGGCCCGCATCGCCACCCACTCCTGGAAGCCGCTCATCAGCAGGAGGCCGGGGTCGCCCCACTCGCGCATCAGGCGCGCGCAGAAGCTGTGGAAGGTGCTGATGTAGCACTGCCCGTACGAATCCCGAAGTCGCTCGTCCAGCCGCTCCGCCAGCTCTCGCGCCGCCGCCGTGGAGAAGGTGAGGACCAGGATCTGCTCCCGGCCGGCCCGACCGCCCTCGACCAGATCGGCGTAGAGGTCGACCAGGGCCTGGGTCTTGCCCGCGCCGGGGCCGGCGAGCAGGCGGGCGGGACGTTCGAGCACGTCCGGGGGCAGGCTGGCCACGATCCCCGCATTGTTCTCGATCGTCCGAGGCACAGGCAACCGCCGCCGGCCCCGGAGGTCCAGCCCGACGGATGCGGAAGCCGATCCCGCCTGGAAGGAGAGGGACCGCCTCCGGCCCTCTGGCCACAGGCATCTTGCCAACTCCGTCAGGTGCCAGCCAACGAGCCGGATGTGGTGCGAGTGAAAATCCCATGGGGAGACGTGGGAGGGTGTCTCGGGCGAGCGAGGGCCGGCGTCGACCCGCACCGATGCGACCCTTGATTGCCGTCCGGGAGTCCCCGAGGCGGGGGCGAGACCACATACCGCCGACGACGAGGGAGGCAGCCGGTCCGGTACATCGACGGCCTGCGCTCAGGTGACTCCGAGCTCGTCAGCGGCATCGTCCGGACAATCGACAGCTCAGAACTCGGCAAGGGGACATGCCCGAACTCCACGGACTCGGCCAGGCCAACTTGCGGGGTCCACCTCCCTCTGTTCCCCGGTGGCCATGTCCTTCACCTCGTGAAGCTGCCCGTCCGCAAACGGGGGGAACCACACGAACGGTATGCCCTTGCGAGAGGCGTAACGGACCTGCTTGGCGAGCCTGTCCGCCCGGTGGTAGAGCTCCACCTTGAACCCCCGCCGGCCCAGGAGAGCGGCGGTCCGTGCCGCCTCGGCTCGACGCTGATCATTCGGGATGACCACCAGGACCTGGCTGGGACACCTTGGCCCGATGGCCAGCATGCCCTCGTTGAGGAGCTTGGCGAAGATCCGGGTCAGCCCGATGGACATGCCGGTGCCGGGCAGCCTCCGGCGGACGAACGCGCCGGCGAGGTCGTCGTAGCGGCCTCCGGAGCATATGCTCCCGTAGTCGGGGAACCGGGTCAGCCGTCCTTCGATACCTCACCCTTCGCCATCAGCACGTCGAGGGGCTCGACCGACCGGGTCTCGATCGGGCAGAAGCCGTACCGCTCGAAGACCTCGCGGATACGATCGATCCAACGCAGCTCGATCATCCTGACCTCGGGCAGCCATTCCGGGAAGCCGCCGACGGCGTGGGGCGGATGAGCTCCTGGTTCGGCATGGGCCCTGTCTCCTCGGATCGGACGCACGGTGCGCTGCGGCCGCAATCCCATCCCGGCCCTCCCCGTCGCTGATCGCCGGTGGCGTGGCTCCTCGGCGGGCCGCCGGTCCCCGGGCGATGGCCGCTCCCGGCCCCGCCCCTCTCGGAACCATCTCCCGCCTCCGTGGCCGCGAATCCCGCCGGCCGGAGCCTTCCCCCGCCGGGGAGGAGCCCTGCCGGCCGGGGCACGCTCTACCGGCTCCGGACACGGTACACTGCCGACTCGGCGCCCGAGCCCTCGGCGAGTTCTCGCTTCATCGTGTTCTCCCCTGCCCTGCGGCGGTTCCTGCCCTACCTGCGGCCCCACCTGGGCCTGATGATCCTGACCGTCCCGGCCTCGCTGGGGGCGCTGGCCGCCGCCACCACCATCCCGCTCGTGATCCGGGCCATGATCGACGGCCCGATCGCGCAGCGCCGGCCCGACCTGCTCCTCCCCTACGGTCTGGCCCTGCTCGGGCTGGCCGGGCTGGAGCTGGCGGCCAACGTGGTCCGCCGCAACGCCTCCACCCTGGCCTCGCTGCGCATGGAGTTCGACCTGCGCAACCACTTCTACGCCCACCTCCAGGGCCTGCAGGTCGCCTTCCACGACGGGTGGCAGTCGGGCCAGCTCCTCTCCCGGGCCGTCACCGACGTCCAGACCGTCCGTCGCTTCATCGGCACCGGCCTGGTCTTCGCCGCCTACTTCAGCCTGCAGTGGGTGGCGGTCCTGGCCATGTTGCTGCGGCTGGACTGGGGGCTGGCGCTGGTCAGCGCCGCCGTGGTGGTGCCGGTGGCTTTCGTCAGCCGCCGCTTCTTCCGCCGCTACGCCCGCCTCGCCCGCCGCATCCAGGACCAGCAGGGCGACCTCGCCACCGTGGTCGAGGAGATGGCCACCGGGGTCCGGGTCGTCAAGGCCTTCGGGCGCGACCTCCTCATGCGCGAGCGCTTCGCCGCCGAGGCGGCGCGGCTGCGCCGGACCAACCTGGAGGCGGTGGGCCTGCGCTCGCGGACCTGGTCGACCTTCACCCTGATCCTCAACCTGGACCTCTGCCTGGTGCTGCTGCTGGGCGGGCTGGCGGTGGCCCGCGGCCAGCTCACCATCGGCAGCCTGGTGGCCTTCATGACCTATCTCTTCATGCTGGTCTGGCCCCTGGACGCGCTGGGCTGGGTGCTGGCCATGTACGAGGAGGCGAGCACCGCCGCCGGCCGTCTGGCCGAGGTCCTGGACCGCCGTCCCGAGATCGTGGACCGCCCCTCCGCCCGTCCCCTCGGCCGGCTCCAGGGCCGGGTCCGCCTGGAGTCAGTCGGCTTCCGCTACCCCACCGGGGGATGGATCCTGCGCGGGCTCGACCTGGAGCTGGAGCCGGGCGAGACCCTGGCCCTGGTCGGTCCCAGCGGGAGCGGCAAGTCCACCCTGCTGGCCCTGGTCCCGCGCCTCTACGACGTCAGCGAGGGACGGATCACCCTGGACGGGGTGGACGTGCGCGACCTCCAGCTGCGCTGGCTCCGCTCCCGGATCGGGGTGGCCTTCGAGGACCCGGTCCTCTTCTCGGCCTCGGTCCGCGAGAACCTGGTCATGGGCCGGCCCGGCATCTCCGACCGGGACCTCCGCCGGGCCCTGGAGACGGCCCGGGCCGAGTTCGTCTGGGAGCTGCCCTGGGGCCTCGAGACCCGGATCGGGGAGCAGGGCCACTCGCTCTCGGGCGGCCAGCGCCAGCGTCTGGCCCTGGCCCGGGCGGTGCTGGGCGACCCCCGCGTCCTGGTGCTCGACGACCCCCTCTCGGCGGTGGACGTGCACACCGAGCGCGAGATCGAGGCGGCCCTGGCCGGCGTGCTCGGCGGGGTGAGCGCCCTGATCGTGGCCCACCGGCCCTCCACGGTGGCCCTGGCCGACCGCGTGGCCCTGCTCGACCGGGGTCGGATCCTGGCCCTGGGCGGACACGCCGAGCTGCTCCGGACCTCGGCCCCCTACCGCGCCCTGCTCGCCGAGGCGGAGGAGGGACCGCCGGGCGGGGTGGAGCCGGGGCGGCCCTGGTCGCGCCGGGAGGCGGGCTGAGAGCATGCCCGGGGGCGACGGGCGCCCCTCCCGCCCGGACGCCTGGCGAGGGGTGGGCGGAGAGGAGGTGGACGAGCCGACCGGGGACGCCGGAGCCTTCCTGCGTCGCCGTTCCCGCCGGCTCCTGGCCTCGCTCCTCGCCCCCCACCGCCTCGAGCTGGGGGCGGCGCTGGGCCTGATCCTGCTCCGCACCGCCGCCCTCCTGGCCGTGCCCGACCTGATCGGGCGTGCCGTCGACCTCGGGGTGCGGGCCCACGACCCGGCCCGGCTGGGCGGGTACGCGGTCCTGATCGCGGCCGCGGCCGGGCTCGCCGCCACCGGCAACTGGGGCTTCCTCACCGTCTCCGGCCGGGTGGGGCAGGACGTGCTCTACGACCTGCGCACCCGCGTCTACACCCACGTGCAGGGGCTGTCCCTGGCCTTCTACGAGCGCTACACCTCGGGACGGATCATCTCCCGGCTCACCAACGACATCGACACCCTGACCGACCTGCTCGCCACCGGCCTGTCGTCCTTGCTGACCGCGTCGCTCTCGGTCCTGGCCACGGCCGTGATCCTGCTCGCCCTCGACCTCCGGCTGGGGGCGGTGACGCTGCTCGCCCTGCCCCCGATCCTGATCCTCACCCGCTGGTTCCAGCGCGGCTCGACCAGCGCCTACCGGGCCGTGCGCCAGGCCATCGCGCTGGTGATCGTGCACTACACCGAGTCGCTGGGCGGCATCCGCGCCGTCCAGGCCTACGGCCGCGAGTCGCGCAACCAGGCCATCTTCGAGGACCTGAACGGACGCTACCGTGACGCCAACGCCCGCTCGGCCCGCCTCACCTCGGCCTACGGCCCCGGGATCTCGTTCATCGGCCGGCTGGCCGCGATCGCCGTCCTGGTCGAGGGCGGCGCTCTGATCACCCACCGCGCCCTCACCCTGGGCGTGCTCACCGCCTTCGTCCTCTACGTCCGCCAGCTCTTCGAGCCCATGCAGGACCTGGCCCAGTTCTACAACCTCTTCCAGGCGGCCGCGGCCGCCATGGAGAAGCTGGCGACCGTGCTGGAGGAGCGCTCCACGGTCCCGGAGCCCGCCCATCCGCACCCGCTGCCCCGGGCGAGGGGCGCGATCGAGTTCGACCACGTCACCTTCGCCTACCGGGAGACGCCGGTCCTGCACGACCTCACCTTCTCCATCCCGGCCGGCCAGACGGTGGCCCTGGTGGGCAGGACCGGGGCCGGCAAGACCACCATCGCCCGGCTGGTGGCCCGCTTCTACGATCCCACCGCGGGCAGCGTCCGCCTGGACGGTGTCGACCTGCGCCGGCTGGCCTCCGCCGACCTGCGCCGGGCGGTGGTGACCGTGACCCAGGAGCGCTTCCTGTTCAGCGGCTCCATCGCCGACAACATCGGCTTCGGACGGCCCGAGGCCACCCGGGAGGAGGTCGAGGCGGCGGCCCGGGCGATCGGGGCGCACGAGTTCATCGCCGCCCTGCCCGAGGGCTACGACACGCCGGTGCGGCGGCGCGGCGTCCGTCTCTCCGGCGGGCAGCGCCAGCTGGTGGCCTTCGCCCGGGCCTTCCTGGCCGACCCGCGGGTGCTGATCCTGGACGAGGCCACCTCCTCCCTCGACCGGCCCAGCGAGCGCCTGGTCCAGGGGGCGCTGCGGACCCTGCTCGCCGATCGGACCGCGATCGTGATCGCGCACCGGCTCTCCACCGTCGCCATCGCCGACCGGGTGCTGGTGGTGGAGGAGGGCCGGATCGTGGAGGACGGCCCGCCCGGGGAGCTGGCCCGCGCCCAGGGCCACTACGGCTCGCTCCACCGGGCCTGGCTGGCCAGCCTGGCCTGACCCCGGCGGAGGAGGCGGCCGCCCGGCCGCCTACCGGTGCTCCTCGACCACCGCCGCCAGGGCCTCGATGAACTCCGGGCGGTCGTTGAAGGAGGGGGTGCGGCGCAGCTCGATGCCGCGCCGGCGGGCGAACTCCTGGGCCTCGACGTCGAGGTCGTAGAGGATCTCCAGGTGGTCGGCCACGAACCCGATCGGGCAGACCAGGACCCGGGTCGCCCCCGACCGCTCGATGGCCTCGAGCAGGTCCGGTCCCAGCCAGGGCTCACCGGTGGCCGAGGCGGACTGCCAGGCGATCTCCCAGGGTGGGAGGCACATCCCCTCCGCCACCAGGCGGCAGGACTCCAGCAGCCGCTGGTCGTAAGGGTCGCCCTCGGCCACGATCCGGGCTGGCAGGCTGTGGGCGGTGAAGAAGAGGCGATCGGGTCGGTAGCCGGCGAGCGCCTCGCGCAGGATGACGCGGACCGCCTCGACGAAGGCGGGGTGGTCGTGGAAGCCGCGCACGAACTCCACCTCGCCCGCCCCGGCCGGCCAGGCCTCGCGCAGGGCGCGCTCGTACCCGCCCAGGCTCATGCGGGCGTCGTGCGGCGCCAGCGGGAGCCCGATCAGCCGGCGGACGCCGGCGGCCCGGGCCTCGGCGGCTGCCTCGGCGATCCAGGGCGGGGCGTGCTTCATGCCCACGAAGGTGGGCAGTCCCAGCCGCTCGGCCAGGGCCCGGGCCTGGCGCCGGGTGATCGCCTCCAGGGGGGAGCCACCGATGGCCCGGTAGCGCTGCCTCAGCTCCTCCAGGGCCTCGGGCGAAGGCCGGCGGCCGCCCCGGATGTGGGTGTAGTAGGCCTCGACCTCCTGCTCCGACCGGGGGCTTCCGTAGGCCATGCACAGGACCCCGAGCCGGGACTCAGACATGGACCTCGACCCCCCGGTGGACGACCTCGACCAGGGCCTGCAGGTTCTCCAGGGGCGTCTCGGGGAGGACCCCGTGCCCGAGGTTGAAGACGTGACCCGGCCGCCCTCCGGCCCGGCGCAGCACCTCCTCGACGCGCCGCCGGACCAGGGGGGACGGCCCGAGCAGGACGGCGGGGTCGAGGTTGCCCTGCACCCCGCGGTCGAGGCCGACGCGTCGCCAGCCCACGTCCAGGGGCACCCGCCAGTCGAGCCCGACCACGTCCGGCCCGGTGGCCGCGATCGCCTCCAGGAGCCCCGCCGTCCCGGTCCCGAAGTGGATGCGGGGCACGCCCAGGGGGGCCAGGGCCGCCAGCATCGCCCGCGTGTGGGGGGCGATCCGCTCCTCGTAGTCCTCGACCGAGAGCGCCCCCACCCAGCTGTCGAAGAGCTGCACGGCCTCGACCCCGGCCGCGACCTGGGCGGCCAGGTAGCCGGCCATCACCGCCGCCAGCTTGCCCAGCAGGCGATCGAAGGCCTCCGGCTCCCGGTACATGAAGGCCTTGACCAGGGCGTGGTCCCGGCTGGGACGGCCCTCCACCAGGTAGCTGGCCAGGGTGAACGGCGCCCCGCAGAAGCCGATCACCGGCACCGGCGACGCCTCCACCACGTGCCGGACGGCCTCGATCACCTGCGGTGCCGCCTCTTCCCCCTCCGGCTCGCCCAGCGCCTCCACCGCCTCCCGGCTCCGGATCGGGCGGGCGATCACCGGGCCCACCTCCTCCACCAGCTCCACCTCCACCCCCATGCCGCGCACGGGCAGCATGATGTCGGCGAACATGACCGCCGCGTCCACGCCCAGGCGGTGGACCGGCTGGAGGGTGACCTCGGCGCACAGCTCGGGTTGGGCCACGATCTCGGTCAGCGAGTACCGCTCCCGGAGCCGGCGGTACTCGGGCAGGGAGCGTCCCGCCTGCCGCATCAACCAGACCGGGGTGGCGTCGACGGGAAGGCGCCGCAGCGCCCGGAGGAAGCGGCCCTCGGGCCGCCCGGCGGCCGCGGCCGCCCCGCCGCCCGGGTCCCGACGAGGGGCGTTCACCCGGCCGCCGCCTCCAGGGTCCGTTGCACGTCCTCCTCGGTGTGGGCCAGGGAGACGAACCAGCACTCCCACTGCGAGGGCGGGATGAGGACGCCGCGCTCCCGCAGCCGGCGGTGGAAGGCGGCGAAGGCGGCCTCGTCCTCGAGGAAGACGGTGAGCATCGAGCCCACCCGTTCCACCCGGCCCACCGCGCGCAGACCCTCCTCCAGAGCCGAGCCCAGCTGCTCGAGCCGCCGGTAGGCGGCCTCGTCGAGGAGCCGCAGCGTGGCCTCGCCGGCGGCCATCACCGCCGGATGGCCGGCCAGCGTGCCCGCCTGGTAGACGGGGCCGGCGGGGGCGACCAGGTCCATCAGCTCCGCCCTGCCCCCGTAGGCGCCCACGGGGAGGCCGCCGCCCACGATCTTGCCCAGCACGGTGAGGTCGGGACGGACGCCGTACCGCTCCTGGGCCCCCCCCGGCGCCACGCGAAAGCCGGTGATCACCTCGTCGAACACGAGCAGGCAGCCGTGCCGGTCGCAGAGCCGGCGCAGGCCGGGGAGGAAGTCGGGGGCCGGAGGCACCACCCCCACGTTGCCGGCCACCGGCTCCACGATCACCGCCGCCGCCTCGTCCAGGGGCAGGGCGGCCACCGCCTCCAGGTCGTTGTAGGGCACGGCCATGAGGTCCGGGCCCGTCATCAGGGCGTCGGCGTGTCCGTGGTAGGCGCCCTCGAACTTCACCAGCAACCGGCGCCCGGTGGCCGCACGGGCCAGCCGGACCGCGCTCATCGCCGCCTCGGTGCCGGAGGTGCAGAAGCGGAGGCGCTCGATCGAGGGCATGCGCTCGCGCACCAGCCGGGCGAGCCGCACCTCGGCCTCGGTGGTGACCCCGAAGGGCCCCCCGGCGGCCAGGGCTCGCTCCACCGCCGCCACCACCTCGGGGTGGGCGTGGCCGGCCACCAGCGGCCCGAAGGCACCGACCCAGTCGACGTACTCCCGTCCCTCGGCGTCCCAGACGTGGCCGCCCCGGCCGCGCGCCAGCGCCGGGGGGTCCTGGCCCACCGCGCGGTAGGCCCGCACCGGGCTGTTGACGCCGCCGGGGAAGAGGTCGCGGGCGGCCTCGATCACGGGAGCGGCGCCCCCAGCAGCCGCAGCGCCTCCTCCAGGGGGCGGTGCACGCCGACCAGGATGGGACGGTCGCTGACCGTCCAGCGACGGCTCTCGGTGGCCCGGAGGTCACGCACCAGGTTGCTGAACGCCTCCAGGTCGTCGGTCTCGTAGGCGACCAGGAAATCCTGGTCGTCCACCCCGAAGGAGTTGGCCAGGAGCTGGCGCACCTGCGGGTAGTCGTGCCCGATCCGCATGTGCTCGTTCATGATCCCCTGCCGCGCCTCCCGGCCCAGCAGATACCACTCGGCGCTCTTGGTGAAGGGATAGACGACGAGGTAGCGGGACCGCTCCCCGGCGAACATCGACTGCTCCTGGGGGGTGGGCTTCTTCACGTACTGCGAGCCCTGGACGATGCCGAGCAGGCTCTCCCGGACCCGCATCCAGCGTCCCACGCCCGCCCCCAGGGCGGCGGCGGCCGCCTCCTCCAGCCGGTCGAGGGAGCCGGCCAGGCGCCAGAGCAGCAGGTCGGTGCCGGCCTGGAGCCCGACCATCGAGTAGGTGAAGGTGGTCACGTCCGGAGCCTCCCGCACCGCCCGGGCGAAGGCGATGGCCTCCTCGGCCCGGCAGTAGTCCGGCGCCCGGCGCCACTCGGGATCCAGGCCCAGGGCCAGCGCCTGGACGTACCGCCGGCCGGAGGGCGCGGACCCGCTCATGCCCCCTCCTCGGCCAGCCAGGCGGCGGCCTCCTCGGCGAAGTAGGTGATCACGATGTCGGCGCCCGCCCGGGCGATCGCGGTCAGGGTCTCCAGGGCGGCCCCGCGACGGTCGATCCATCCGCGCTGGGCCGCGGCCTCGACCATGGCGAACTCCCCGCTGACCTGGTAGGCGGCCAGGGGCAGGTCGAAGCGCCGCCGCGCCTCGGCCAGCAGGTCGAGCGAGGTCAGCGCCGGTTTCACCATCAGGATGTCCGCACCCTCCTCGGCGTCCAGGGCCATCTCGCGCAGAGCCTCACGGCCGTTGGCCGGATCCATCTGGTAGGAGCGGCGGTCGCCGAAGGCAGGTGCGGAGCCGGCCGCCTCCCGGAAGGGGCCGTAGAGGAAGGATGCGTGCTTGGAGGCGTAGGCCAGGACGGCGACCCCGGCGTGCCCGGAGGCGTCCAGCGCCCGGCGCAGCGCCTCCACCTGCCCGTCCATCATCGCGCTCGGGGCCACCACCTGAGCCCCCGCCTCGGCGTAGGCGACCGCCGCCTCCGCCAGCAGGGGCAGGGTCCGGTCGTTGTCCACCTCCCGCCCGGCGAGGACGCCGCAGTGCCCGTGGCTGGTGTACTCGCACAGGCACACGTCGGCCATGCGCACCAGGGGCAGGTCGGCGTCCCGCAGCCGGCGCAGGGTCTCCGGCACCGGCCCCCCGGGGTCGGCGGCCCCCGACCCGGTCTCGTCCTTGGCGTCGGGAACCCCGAACAGCAACACCCCCCCGACCCCCAGCCGGGCCAGCCGCCGGGCCAGCTCGAGGGCGAGGTCGGGGCTCATTCGCTCGTGGCCGGGCATGGAGGGAATCGGCTCGCGCCGGTCCCGACCCGGGACCACGAACAGCGGCGCCACCAGCCGGCGGGGTCGCAGCACGGTCTCGCGGACCAGCCCGCGCAGCGCCGCCGTGGCCCGCAGGCGCCGCGGCCGGCGCCTCGGTTCGACCCTCTCGATCGTCTCAAGCAACGTGGCTCACCACCTTCTCCATCAGCTCTCCGCCGGCCACGGCCGCGAGCTCGCGCGCCTCCGCCTCCCGCGGCTCGGCCTCCAGTCGGACCACGTGTCGCTCGCCGCCGTCCGGCGCCGCCGCGCCCGCCACCAGCCACAGCCGGCCGTGGCTCACGCCCGCCAGCGCCCCCACCGGGGCGTGGCAGGTCCCGCCCGTCGCCTCGAGCACGAGGCGTTCGGTGACGACGGCCAGTCGCAGGGCGGGGTCGTCGAGCCGGGCGACCGCCTCCAGCACCCGCCGATCCGAGGCCCGGCACTGGACGGCCAGCGCGCCCTGGGCCGGAGCCGGCGGCACCACCTCCGGGTCGAGGCGCTCGTCGATGCGCCCCCCCAGGCCCAGGCGGTCGAGGCCGGCCGCCGCCACCACCAGCACGTCCACCTCGCCCGCCCCCAGCCGGCGCAGGCGACCGTCCACGTTGCCCCGCAGCGGACGGTGCCGCAGATCCGGTCTCCAGCTGCGGACGAAACCCATCCGGCGCGGGCTGTCGGTACCGAACGTCGCGCCCGGGGCCAGGCTCTGGAGGCACGCCCCGCCGCCGGCGGTCACCAGCGCATCGCGCGGATCGGCACGCTCCGGGATGGCCGCCAGGACCAGGTCCTCGCGCGGGCGCAAGGGCACGTCCTTGGCGCTGTGCACGGCCAGGTCGACGCGGCCGTCGATCAGGGCCCGCTCCAGCGCGCTCACGAACATACCCTCCGGGAGGGACCCACCGGGAACGGTCGCTGAAGGGTTCGGACGGCGGTCGCCCTCGGTCAGGACCGTGACCACCTCGACCCGGTGCCCCAGGGCCCGCAGCCGCAGCGCCACCCGCTCGCTCTGGAGCCGGGCCAGCCTGGAGCCCCGGGTCCCGAGCCTCAACCGCACCCCGCCGCCCTCACAGGCCGAACAGCCGCCGGGCCGCCTCCCGCCGGCTGCCGTCGGGATCGGAGCGCAGCGCGCACATGGGCTCGTGCAGCAGGTCGGTGACCAGCTGGCGGGTCATCACCTCGACCAGCTCTCGCTCCCGCTCGCCGAGGTGGGGCAGCCTCCGGAACAGGCGCTCGACCCGGCTTCGGCGCCGTTCCTCCCCCCGCTCCCGGAGCGCGACCAGCGTGTCCACCGAGCGCCGTCCGCGCAACCAGCCCACGTATTCGCCCACCCCCTCCTCGACCGCCGCCTCGGCGCCGGCGATCCAGTCCGCCAGGTCCGGGTCGGCGGCGCCGCCGCGGGCGACCGGCTCCCACAGCCGATCGATGCCGAGGAAGCGCTCGCCGAGGGCCTCGCGCACCGGCCGGGGAACCGCCGGCGGCGCCGAGAGATCGGCCACGGGGGGCAGGCGGCGCAGGTCCTCCAGCGCCGCCAGCTCGCTCCACTCCCCGCGCAGGCCGACCGCGACCCCGTCCACCTCCGGAGCGAGCCGGGCCGCCTCGGCCAGGTCCAGGGGAGCACGGCCGCGACGGTGGCCGGCCACCGTCACCCGGCACCCGCTCGCGAGGGCGGCACCGGCCAGCGCCGAGCCGACGGCGCCGGTGCCGACCACCAGCACGTGGCCTCCTTCCAGGCCCATCCGCTCGGCCAGCCAGGCGACGGCGCGGTGCGCCAGGCCGGCCCGGGGACGGAGGCCGCGAGCGCGCGCCGCACGACCGGTCGCCACCGCCGACTCGAAGAGCCGGGCCAGGCGCTCGTCGACCCCCCTCGCCCGGCCGTCACCCATCGCGCGACGGACCTGACCGAGCACCTCGCTCTCGCCCGGGACCGCGCTCTCCAGCCCGGCCGCGACCCGGAAGAGGTGCCGCACGGCGTCCTCCCCCTCGAGGAGTCGCATCTCGGGACGATCCGGCCGGGGCCCGAACCCGTAGAGCTCGACCCGGTGGCAGGTGGAGAGAACGATCCACCAGCGGTGGAAGGCGGCCATCTCCTCGACCAGAGTGGCCAGCCGCGCCCGTTCCTCGACGTCGATCTCCCCTGCCCGGGCGACGAGCGCCCACGGCATCTCACCGCCGCTCGACAAACCTCATCAAACCTAGCAAAGATGCACCAAATCTGTCGCGTCAGCTCAGGATCGGCGGTTCCAGGGCCGCGCGCACGGCCTCCACCAGCCCGTCCACGTCGGCCCGCGGGGCCTCGGCCACGACCGTGAACCCCTCGGCCCGCGCCACCGCCGTGGTCGAGGGACCGATGCTCACCGCCGCCGGGCGCCTGGCCCCGGGGGCGAGCCGGACCAGGCCGCGCACGGCCGAGCCCGAGGCGAAGACGACCACGGCCAGGTCGGGATCGGCCAGCGCCGCCCGCAGCGCCGATCGCGAGGTGGGAGGTCCCTCCAGCGTGTGGTAAACGGCGAGCTCCTCGACCACCGCTCCCGCCTGGCGGAGGGCGGCGGGGAGGTCCGGCGCTGCCGCGTCGGCCCGCGCCAGGAGGACGCGCACACCCGCCAGCTGGCCCTGAACGCGCGCGATCTCCTCCGCGATCGCCACCCCTCGACGCCCCTCGGGCACCGCCAGCGGGACCACGCCGTGCCGGGAGAGCTCGGCGGCGGTCCGGGGGCCCACCGCCGCCCACCGCGGACCTCTGGGCGGCCGTACCCGCTCCAGGAGGACACGGGCTCCCATGCCGCTGGTGACCACCACCCAGTCGAAGGTGGCCAGGTCGGGCGCAGAGAAGTCCAGGGGCTCCAGAGCCAGCGTCGGCACCGCGTGCACGCGGTAGCCGAGCTCGCGCAGGCGGGCCACCAGCGGATCCCGCTCGCCCTCCGGCCGCGTGCTCAGCACGGCCACGCCGCTCACGGCCGAGCCGGACCGAGGCCGGTCCCCACCTCAACCGGCTTCCTGCTGCCAGCCATCGATGAAGGCGAGCAGGAGTTTGTCGAAGGCGCCCTCCGCGTCCACGAGCAGCCCGGTGGCCTCCCGGGTGTCGAGCCCGCGCCGCCGGGCGGCGCTGGCCAGCTCGGTGACGAAGGGGACGCGGAACCTCAGGAAGGTCTCCACCGCCTCGCTGAGCGAGGCTCCGAGACGCGCACACCCGGCGCCGTACTCGGCCGCCTGGCCCGCGGCCTCGTGCAGGTTGGCCATGGCCGGTCCGGGGGCGTCGGCATCGAGATGGGCCAGCAGGCACTCGACCATCCGCCGCCCCCGCTCCCGGAAGAGCTGGCGTTCGTTCTCGGGCAGCCCGACCAGGAACGAGCCCGGCCCCCGTTCCGGCGTCCTCAGCTGCCGACGCAGCGCCACCGCCATCCGCTCGCTGGAGGCGCCGAGCTCGGTCAGCTGGGGTCGGCGGCTCCGGCCCGAGGGCAGCAGGGCGAGGATGGCCGCGCGGGGGAAGCGGCGGTGGCCGCCAGGAGTGGTGAAGCTCGCCACCTGGCCCCGATCCGCCCACCGCCGCAACGTTCCCTGGCTGATGCCGAGCAGGCGGCTGGCTTCCCCCAGGCTGAGCCAGACGTCGGGCTCCGCACCCTCGCCGCCCACCGGTGCCGGGCCGGCATCGAGCTCACCGAGATCGCCCAGAATGCATCAACTCTAGCGCGACCGTGCCGGCGGCCGGCTGCCCGAGGGCGCCGGCCCGGGGGTGGTCGGGGCGGGAGTCGGCGTCGTCCTGGTGGTCGAGACCAGCCGTGCGTCGACCTCCACCCGATCCTCGTAGCCGGTCCCGTTCCAGCGACTGCTCGAGGTCACCAGCGAGAGGCGCGGGGAGCCACCGCGCTCGAACAGGCCGGGCAGGGACTGGTTGAACGGGAAACGCGCCAGCCGGTCGACGCGGAAGATGAGCCGGCGTTCATCGGAGAGGTCGACGTCCACCTCGTCGCCCGCCCGGAGGCGGGAGAGGTCGGCGAAGGCCGCCGGGCCGGAGCTCCACTCCATGAACCCGTCCATCACCGCGTCACCGGGCTCCCCCGGACGAACGCCCGGCGCATACCAGCCGACGTCCCGGGGATCGGTGGGCACACCCATGGTCCCCTGAGCGGTGACTCCGACGCTCTCCACCCTGGCATCGAGGCCGATGGCCGGTATCCGCAGCCGGTCGGGCACGCCCACCGGGGCCGCGGCCACCGCCGGCGAGGGGCCGGTGGCCGGCCGGCCACGGGTGAGAACCGTTCCAGGCAGGAGGACCAGGCACGCCCCGGCGACGAACACCAGGGCCAGGGGCAGGGCGATCCACAGGCCGCGAGCACGAATTCGTCCGCCTGATCTGGAGCGACGATCGGGCATGGCTTCCTCACTCCGTCGAATCGAGATGGGGGGCCGCCGGTCACGCCCCGCGGCCCCCGTGTGGTCGCCGACTAGCCGAGGAGCCGCCGGCGGAGGCGGCCGGCCAGCAGGGTCACCGCGGCCAGGGCCATCAGGACGCCAGCCAGCGCAGCCGTCGCCGCATGGACCCGAGCGGCGTCCGAGGACACGCCGGTCGCGGGCAGCCCGGGCATTGCCGCACCCGAGCCACCGCCCGAGCCACTGCCCGAGCCACTGCCCGAGCCACTGCCCGAGCCACTGCCCGAGCTACCCGAGCCACCCGAGCCACCCGAGCCACCCGAGCCACCCGAGCCA
>Ga0209810_1001296_pt1 | contig 39376 bp, 36 predicted proteins | sample Coa_R1_7_FD_187159 | JGI IMG/M metagenome (GOLD analysis project Ga0209810, IMG submission 187159) | Surface soil microbial communities from Centralia Pennsylvania, which are recovering from an underground coalmine fire - Coalmine... | ecosystem: Environmental > Terrestrial > Soil > Unclassified... | reverse complement strand
AGCCGTTCGAACTGCGTCTGGTGGTTGGCCCCGATCGAGAGGTACCCGTCGCAGGTCGCGTAGGTGTCCGAGGTCACGACCATGCGGAAGCCGCGGTTCCCCGTCCTCCGCGGCGGCACCCTGCTGACGAAGTAGGACGCGATCGTGGGCGCCATGAGCACCATGGCGGCGTCCAGCATGGCCACGTCGATGCGCTGGCCACGGCGTGCCGGATCGCGCTCTCGCTGGAGCAGCGCCGCCAGCACGGCGCCGGCGGCCAGCACGCCGCTGAAGATGTCGACCCCCGGCCCCCCCATCTTGAGCGGCTCGCCGTCCGGTTCCCCGTTGAGGGACATGATCCCGGACATCGCCTGGACGATATGGTCGTAGGCGGTCCAGTCGCGCAGCGGCCCGGTCTGCCCGAATCCGCTCACCGAGCAGTAGACGATGCTCGGGTTGAGCGCGAAGACCGCCTCCTCGCTCAAACCCAGGCGCGACGCCACGCCCGGTCGGAAGTTCTCGACCAGGACGTCGCCGCGTCGGATCAGCCGCTCCAGCACCTCCCGGCCGTCCGCAACCTCGAGGTTGACGGTCACCGACCGCTTGCCGGCGTTGACGGCGATGAAGGGGGCGCTCATCTTCTCCAGGCCGGCGTGCTCGACGTAGTCGCGCATGTCGTCGCCGAGCCCGGGCCGCTCGACCTTGATCACGTCCGCGCCCAGGAGCCCCAGATGGTAGGCGCAGCACGGGCCGGCCAGCGCGTGGCCCAGATCCACCACCGTCATCCCCTCCAGCGGCCTCACCCTCGTCCTCCTGTGACCACCACCCGACACCCTTCCCGCCGGAAGCGGGTCTCGAGCCCGGCCCGGCGGGAGATCTCCTCCACGTAGGCGACCACGCTCACGCCGAGCTCGTCCTCGCCGCAGACCAGCGGCCGGCCGTCGGGCGCCACCCAGCAGGGCAGGAACCCGGCCTCGCGGACGCCGTCCTTGCCCGCCACCACCCGCGCGATCATCGTGTGCCGGGCCTCGGGATGGAAGGGATAGGTCGGGTAGGCGGGGTCGGGGGTGAAGCCGAACAGCTCACGGCGTCGCCTCGCCCACTCCAGCATCCCGGGATTGGGGTTGTCCTCCAGGCCGAGGACCCGGGTGACGGTCACGAAGTTGCCCAGCCCATGGAAGATGGGTCGCCCTCGGTACACCTCGATCCCGCGCAGGAGGTGCGCGTGGTGCCCGACCACCACGTCGGCACCGGCCTCGACCGCCGCCCGGGCCAGCGGGCGCTCGTACATGGCCAGCAGCGCCGGGACGTGGACCACGCCCTTGTGGAGCGCCACCACCAGCAGGTCGACCTCGGGGCGGGTGCGCTCGATGTCGCGCTGCATGGCCTCCAGCGAGTCCGGGACGGCGACCGAGACGACGCGGCCGGGCGGCCCCCCGGGGTTGGCGTGGTCGAGCTCGTAGTGGGTGAGGACCTCGACGTAGGCGGCGCCGGCCTTGCCCGGCCCCGCCCACGACTCCCGCGGCCCCACGCAGTTGAAGCTCAGCACCCCCACCCGCATGCCCCGGCGCTCCACCACCGCCGGCCGTCTGGCCGACTCCAGGTCGGGGCCGGCCCCGGTCCAGGCGATCCCCGCCCGCTCCAGGCCGCGCAGCGTCTCCTGGACGCCCACCCGGCCCGCGTCGAAGACGTGGTTGCCGGCCAGGGTCGCCACCCCGATGCCGGCCCGCGCCAGCGCCTTCAGCTTGGCCGGCTCCCGCCCCGGGTTGGGGTTGGGCCCGTGGTCGGTGCGGGTGCTGAAGGGCACCTCCACGTGGCCGACCACGAGGTCCGCGGCTCGGAGCACGGGCCGCGCGGCGTCGAAGAAGCGATCCGGCCGGGGCTCGTCGAGGATGAGGTCGCCGACCAAGAGGACCTCGATCTCGCCTTCCGCGAGGACCCCGGCGCCACGCCTCCTCCTCGACGGCGGACGCCCCCCGCCGCTCACACCACCCCCTCCGCGCGTAGGGCCGCGATCTCGGCCTCGCCGAAGCCGAGCTGGCGCAGCACGGCATCCGTGTGCTCACCCAGCTCGGGCGCCCGCAGCTGAGCGGGCTCCGGCACCAGCCCTCGAGCCCGGACGTGAGGGTGCCGGAGCACCTCCTCGACCGTTCGCACCAGGCCGGCCGGCAGCCCCAGCTCGGTCAGGCGCTGCTCCAGCTCCCGCCCCGAACGCCCCCGCAGCCGCACCGCCAGCTCGGCGTAGAGCTGGTCGGGGTGCTGCGCCCGGGAGGCCGCGGTGGCGAAGCGTGGATCGCGGGCCAGCTCCTCGGCTCCGAGCTCGCAACAGAGGGCCTCGAACCACCGGTCGTGGAGCGCACCCACGAAGAGCACCCCGTCCGTGGTCTCGAAGCGAGCCATGGTGGCCCGGCGGCCGAGCCGCGGCCCTCCCCCACCCCTCAGCGTTGTCTCCACCAGCTGCGGCCTCAGGAGCGTGAAGGCGGCGTCCAGCATGGAGACGTCGAGGTGACCTCCCCGCCCGCTGCGCTCGCGCTCCAGCAGCCCCGCGAGCACGACGGCGAAGGCCATGTAGCCGGTGAAGGGATCGAGGACGGAGAGCCCGAGGTGCAGAGGGTCGGTGTCGGGAGGTACGTAGGCGGCGGTCAGGCCCGACACCGCCTGCACCGACCACTCGATCGCCGGCAGGTCGCGGAGCGGGCCTTCTTGGCCGAACCCGCTGATGGAGCAGTACAGGAGCCGGGGGTTGACCTCGCGCATCGCCTCCCAGCCGATGCCGAGGCGCTCGGTGACGCCGGGGCGGAAGTTCTCCACCAGCACGTCGGCGCGCTCGACCAGCCGCCGGAGCACCTCGCGGCCGTTCTCACGGCCGAGGTCTAGCGTCAGCGAGCGCTTGCCGGCGTTGATGGCGAGGAACGTGGCCGGCCGGCTACGGAAATCGTCGCCGACACCCGGCCGCTCGACCTTGATCACCTCGGCGCCCAGGCGGGCGAGGTGCCAGGTGCAGAAGGGCCCGGCCAGGGCGTGGGTCAGGTCGACCACCGCCACGCCTCGCAGCGGGGTCACGCCGGCACCCTCCCCACCGCCACCGCCCCGACCCCGGCGACGGACGGAGCCGGCGCCGGTCGGCGGGAGCGGGCGCGGGATGGGGAGACGGGAACCCTCATCGTCGCCCCAGCCCGTCGCGGAGGGCGCCCGCCACCGCCCCGGGCGCGAGGTCGCGCACGAGCAGGGCCGGAAGACCGGCGGCCTCGGTCAGGGCTCTGAGTCGCGGGTAGTCCCATCCGAACCAGTGGTCCGAGCGCGGGATGAAGAAGAGGACGGCGTCGATCCCTCCCCTCGCGATCTCGGAACGGAGCCATTCGTCACGTGCGGCGGCGGGGGCCACACGCGGGCTGGGCGCGTGCAAGAAGTAGGCGTCGAACACCGCCTCCAGCGGATCGGTGGCCTCCTCGAGGACGTCGGCGCCGACGCTCCGAGATCCCCAGCCGTCGTCCTCGGCCACCACCACCGCCCCCGCTCCCTCCAGCAGCGTGTACAGGCGCAGGTCGCTCAGCGGCGCCCCGGGGACGACCAGCAGCCGCGGACGGGCGTCGAGCCGGGGCCGCTCCTCGGCCAGGTAGGCCAGGACCAGCTGGCGGTGGACCTCCGGCTCCAGGAAGCGCCCGGCGCCGATGACGACGAGCGCGTGGGTGCCGGTGATCCCGGCCTCGGGATCGCGTCGCGCCTCCAGCAGGCGCCGCACCGCCGCCCGCTGCCCGTTCACCGCCCGGACCGCCGCCCTCAGTCGCTCGTCGGTGGCGGTGACGCCGGTGGTGGCGGCCAGCCGCGAGCGCAGCTCGCGGACCCGATCCCGACCGTAGTCCCGGTTGGCCGGCGTCCGCCCGTGGAGGAGGTCGTAGAGGTGGAGGGGCGGGATGCGCTCGCTCTCGCCGAGGCGCACGATCTCCTTCAACGTGTAGTAGAGCTCCAGGTGGCCGTCGGAGGCCCTCGACAGCACCAGCAGGTCGATCCAGGCGTAGGCCCCGGCCAGCAACGCCTCCAGCGTCGCCCGGACCTCGTCGTCGAGGTGACGCTCGAGGTAGCGATCGGCCCGCGGCGTGGACCCGCTCGGCGCCGCCGTCACCGTCAGCGGGTAGGCCTCGCTGGCCAGGACCAGCTCGGCCGGTATCGCCGGACCCGCCAGGCCCACCACCTTGCGGCCCCGGGCGCCGGCCGCGCGGGCGGCCGCGGCGCGATCGTGGTAGTGCCGCTCCAGCTCCGCCCAGGCGCTCACGCGCCCAGCCTCCGCTCCAGGAAGGCGGCCACCAGACCGCGCATCCCGGCCTCGTCCCAACCCCGGGTGTCGACGGCGTCGGCGTCGAGCACCAGGGTGGGGATGCCGGCCGCCTCCAGCGCCCGCTGGGTGAACTTCACCGCCGAGCCCAGGTTCACGATCACGGCCCCGTGGCAGCGGTGTCGCCGGCAGTCGTCCACCGTCCACTCCGGCAGCCAGGGGGCCACGTGCAGGGTCTCGTTGAAGCTGGCGTAGCGCCCGGCCAGCGCGCGCAGCGGGTCGCGCAGGCCGTACCTCAGGTATCCGTCGGAGGCGATGGAGAGGTACATCGAGCGCACGAAGACCGCCCCGTGGCTCTCCTCGAAGGCACGGTAGAAGTCGGTGTTCTGCCAGAGACCGACGCCCACCCAGCCGAGGCGGATGCGCTCGTTGGGGACCGCGGCCACACCCGCCTCGGCGCGCTCCCGCACCTCGTCCCGGAAGCGACGGGCGTGCTCCAGGGCCCAGTCGCTGCCCCGGTGCCACTGGGCGGTCATGACGTTGGTGAGCTGCTCGGACAGACGCACCGGAAGCCTCGGTGCCTCGCAGATGATCCGTCGCACCTCGTCGAAGCACTCCTCCTGCTCCTGCACCCGCTCCAGCAGCGCCCGCAGGCACCCCTCGTCGAAGCTTCGCCCGGTGATCCGCTCGCACTCGGCCACCAGCTCCCGGAAGCACCCCGCCACGCGATCGATGCGGTGGGTCTCGAAGACGTCCTCCCAGTTGCGGCGGGCCACCTCCCACCAGCGCGGGTAGAGGACGGTGGAGCCGGGCACCTCGATGGGCACGAAGGGCGCCCCGCAGGCCTCCGCCATCAGCGACCACAGCCGCTCCGTCCCCTGGTCGACCAGCCGTGCGCACAGCAGCGCCGGCCGGGGCAGCCCGCCCCAAGGTGCCTCGGGGTTGCCCTGGTCGAGCAGCGCCGCCAGCGCCATGGCGCCGTAGTGGGGCAAACCGTCGTGGAAGCCCCGCGCCTCGAGCCGGTCCAGGTAGTACCCCGAGGCCCGCTTCGCCGCCACCAGCGACGACCACCACTCGTTGGTCACGTACGGCATCTCGAACGCGTCCAGGATCTCGTGGGGGGTGGTGGCGCTGGTCAGCGCGTAGGGCACGCCCTCCTCGAACACCCGCCGCCGGAGGTCCTGGAACCACGCCCGCTGGTAGCGCTGGGCGAGTCGCGTCGACTCCAGCTGGACGCGATCGACGTCGGCGGGTCGGTCGGCCACGATCTCGAACCTCCTCAGCCCTTGATGGCCCCGTTCAGCACACCCCTGGTGAAGGAGCGCTGGAGGAACGGATAGACGAGCACGATGGACAGCAACGCGATCACGACCACCGCCATCTGGATCGACTCCGGAGGCGGCGGGGCCTGGCCGGTCGGTCCAGGCCGGCCCAGCGGGACGTCGGGACGAAGGTCGCCCCGCCGACGGGTGCGGACGCCATCCATCGCCGGTGTGCCGGCCCCCGCCCGGTGAGCTCGCCCCTTCGGCCGATGTCCCCCCTCACCCGGGCGTCCCTTCCCTGACCGCCGCCACCGTCTCCTCGACGTGACGGCGCGCCAGCGGCTCCAGCTCGGCGTCGAGCGCGGCGAAGAGGCGATGGGCGTCGGCCCGCGGCCAGGGCCGGGGGAGGAAGCGCGCGGGCAGGTCGGGGTCGTCGGCGGCGAAACGCCGCCACCAGTAGTGGGCGGCGGTGCGGACGAGGAGGGCCTCGGCCGGGGAGAGGGAACCCCCGCGCGCGGCCCGGAGGTGCGGCTCGAAGTGGGCGAGGAAGTCGCGGTAGCGGGTCGCCAGCGCGGGCAGGTCCCAGGCCCGGCCGGGATCGGCACCGGCGGTGATCCGGGCCCGGAACACGGTGGCCTTGTCCACGCCGACTTCGTGCAGGACCCGTGCCACCTCTCCGTCGTCGGCGTGCGGCGAGATCCACAGCCCATCGAAGAGGGGGCCGAAGCCGAGGGCACGAAGGTGCGATCGCAGCGCCGGCCGCTTGTCCCGCTCCGCCTCAGAGACGTGGAAGGCGACCAGCCTCCACTCCCCGTCCCAGGCCCGTGGCTCGGGACCGAAGGCCATCAGCTGGGCGTGCACGAGCCGGATCCGTTCCGCCCCGTAGGCCGTCTGGCGGTAGTAGGTGTGGCGGCCGATCGTGGTCCGCTCCACCCGCCCGGCCCGGGCCAGCCGGCTCAGCGCGGTGCGGCTGCCGCTGACCGTGATCCCGAAGTCCCCCAGGAGGGCGACCAGCGCCGCCGAGGGGATGGGTTCCTGCCGCTCCGACCAGTAGTTCGCGAACAGGTCGCCGACCAGGAACTGGGGCTGGGGACGGAAGTGGCCGAGCACCGGCGGGGGCATGCTCAGGCCCCCTCCAGACGGGTCGGGAGCGAGGCCGGGCCGTACTCCGGCCAGCGACTCCAGGCCACCGGTCCGGCCAGCTCGAAGACCGAGGTGCGGCGCAGCAGCTCCTCGAGCGCGATCCGGATCTCCAGGCGGGCCAACGGCGCCCCCGGGCACTTGTGGATGCCGTGGCCGAAGGCCAGGTGCTCTCGCGGGCGGTCGAGGACGAACCGGTCGGGGTCGGGGAAGGCCGCCTCGTCCCGATTGCCCGAGGCGTACACCAGCGCGACCACGTCGCCGGCCTGGATCCGCCGACCCCGGATCTCGACCTCGCGGGTGGCGGTGCGGGCGAAGCCCAGGTTGGGCGAGTACAGCCGCAGCAGCTCCTCGACCGCGGCCGGGATCAGATCCGGGCGCGCCCGGAGCAACTCCTGGTGGTCGCGCCACTCGGCCAGGTGCCGGATGGCGCTCGCCAGGGCCAGGGTGACGCCGATGGTGCCGGCCGCGATCACCTGGCGGATGCTCTCGATCGTCACCAGGTCGCCGTCCTCGTCGCGCTGGGCCCGGAGCAGGCCCGTGGTCAGGTCACGTTCGGGATCGGCGGGCCGGCCCCGACGCTCGGCCACCAGGCGACGGACGAACCCGGTCATCTCGGCGGTGGTGCGCCCGACCTCCTCGACGCTGCCCTCCTCCAGGGCTCGGGTGTACCGCTCCGTGGCCGCCCGCATGCGGAGCCCCTCCTCCCCGGGGACCCCGAGGTAGTCGGCGAGGGCGTAGGCGGGCAGGGGGAAGGCCAGCTCCCGCACCAGGTCGGCCTCCCCGCGCTCCACCAGCGGGAGGAGCAGCTCGACCACCGAGCGCCGGATGGCCGGCTCCAGGCGAGCCACCCGGCGGGGTTTCAGGGTGGGGTTGATGGCCCGGCGGCGGCGGGTGTGCTCGGGCGGATCGACGTTGAGCGGCGCCAGCCGCGGCCCGGGCCGGGCCACGTGCGGCACCACGTTCTGGACGGCGTTGCTGAAGGTACGGTGATCACCGGCGACCGCCATCAGATCGTCGTAGCGGGTGAGCGCCCAGAACCCGCCCCAGCGGTCCGTCCAGGCGACCGGGCAGCGGCGGCGGAGCCGGGCGAAGGTCGAGTGCGGATCGGCCGCCAGCGCCGGGTCGCGGGGATCGAAGGCGCAGCCATCCGGCGACGGTCTCACCGCTTCCCTCGACGCCTACGAGAACACCAGCTCATGTTCCAGATCCTCCCTGGCCCCGGGGGTCGAGGGCGAACGCTCCAGGAGGAAGCGCCCCCGCTTCATCAGCAGCACGCGGTCGGCGAGGTCGAGGACCGCCCTCAGGTTGGGCTCCACGATCAACACGCTCAGCCCCCGGCGCTCCCGCTGCTCGCGCAGGACCTCGACCACCCTGGCCACCATGGGTGGGTGGAGGCCGTCGCAGACCTCGTCCAGGACCAGCAGCCGCGGCCTCGACATCAGGGCCCGGGCGAGCAGGAGCATGCGCTGCTCGCCCCCGCTCAGCGTCCCCGCCCGCTGCCGGAGGCGGCCTGCCAGCTGCGGGAAGAGATCGAGCGCCTCGCGCCAGGCGGAGGGCCCGCCCGGCCCGGCCAGGAGACCCCCGCGCAGGTTCTCCTCCACGGTGAGGCCGCCGAAGATCCCCGCCTCCTGGGGCGCGTAGGCGATGCCCCGGCGGACGAGGCGGTGGGTGGGCTCGGCGGTCACGTCGCGCCCGTCGACGGCGACCCGCCCCGCCCGCCGGGGGAGCAGCCCGAGCAGGGCTCGCAGGAAGGTGGTCTTGCCCATGCCGTTGCGGCCGATCACCGCCACCACCTCGCCCGGCCCCACTCTCAGGTCCAGCTCGGCCACGACCAGCGAGGCGCCGTAGCCGGCCGACAGCCCCGAGACCTCCAGCCTCATGACGGCGTCGACACCCCGAGGTAGCTCCAGCGCACCCGCTCCGAGCGCTTGATCTCGTCGGTGGAGCCGTCGGCCAGGACCCCCCCGTCCTGGAGCACGACCACCCGGTCGGCCAGCTCGTCGACGAAATCCAGGTCGTGCTCGATGAGCAGGATCGTCCGCCCCTGCTCCCGGGACAGACGGCGCAGCACCTCCCCCACCACCCGCCGTTCCTGCACGGTGAGGCCGGCGGTGGGCTCGTCCAGGAGCAGGAGGTCCGGCCAGGCCGCGACCGTCGCCGCCAGCTCCAGCGCCTGCTGCAGCCCGTGCGGCAGCGCCGCGGCGGGCACGTCGAGGTGTCGGTCCAGGCCGGACAGGTGGCACAGCTCCACCACCGCCCCCGGCACCTCGATCCGGCGCGTCCGTCGCCAGAGGGAGGGCAATCGACCGCGGTGCCGGGCCAGGAGCAGGGTCTCGGCCACGGTCAGGCTCTCGAACAGGCTCGGGGTCTGGAACTTGCGGATCACCCCGCTCCGGGCCAGGCGGTCCACGGTGCGGCCACGATGGGTGTCCACCCCGTGCAGCCCGAACCGGATCGAGCCCCCGTGCCGCATGGTGCCGTCGCCGATCAGCGCCATCAGCGTCGACTTGCCGGCGCCATTGGGCCCGATCAGGCAGAGGAGCTCGGAGCGCCTGACCTCCAGCGACACCCCGCGCAGCACCTGCAGCGAGCCGTAGGCAAAGGTCACGTCCGCCAGCGCCGCCATCACCTCGCCTTCCCCGTCCGCCCGCCCACGCACCGGCAGCGGCAGCAGGCTTCGCGCCGGCCCGCGCCCCTCGCCCCCCAGGGTCAGCCGCTCCAGCAGGCGACCGAGCGGGGGCAGCAGGCCGTCGGGGACGAACACCACCACGGCGATGAAGGCCAGGCCCACCAGCAGCTGCCACTGGTCGGGGAAGGAGCGGTCGAGGCTGGACGAAGCGAACTCCAGGGCGATCGCGCCCAGCACCGGGCCGAGCAGGGTGCCCCGCCCCCCGATCGCCACCCAGACCACGATCTGGGTCGAGAAGAGGAAGCCGAAGAGGGGGGAGGAGACCAGGCCGACGGCGGCGCCGTAGACGCCGCCCGCCAGCGCCGCCAGGGCCGCCCCGCCGGCCAGGATGGCCACCTTGAGGTGATCGACTCGGAAGCCGAGATGACGGGCCCGGACCTCGTTGTCGCGGATCGCCCGCATCAGCAGCCCGAAGTCGCTGCGCGTCAGCAGGATCCCGATCCCCAGGGCCAGACCGAGGAGGGCAAGACCGACGTAGTACCAGGCGACCCGGTCGAGCTGCCGTAGCTGGAACCCGAAGAGGCCGTTGTCCCCCCCGGTCCAGCGCTGCTCGAGGTAGAGCGCCTCGCCGACGACGCTCACGGCCAGGGTCACGATGGCGACGTAGAAGCGCGTCGAGCCGCGCCAGGAGAAGCAGTAGGCGCCCACCACCGCCGCCGCCACCGCCGCCGCCGCCATCCCCAGCAGGATCGCGACCAGGTAGGTGCCGGCGCCGCCGTGCACGGCCACCACCATGCCGTCCCGGCCCACGGTCGTGGTCATCACCCCCACGGCCAGGGCGCCGGCGCCGAACCAGACCGCGTGGCCGAGGTCGAGGATGCCGGCGTAGCCCCAGACCAGGTCGAGGGAGACGGCCAGCGCGGCGTAGATGAAGGCCTGGGTGAGCAGGTACACGGTGTAGCGGTCGCCCAGCAGGGGCGCCAGCACCGCCGCCACCCCGGCCGCGGCCAGCAGCGTGCTTCGCGCCAGGAGGTGGCGGTCGGCCCGGCGCCCGGTCATCCCCGCCACCGGGTCAACCCCTGGGGGAACACTCGGAGCAGGACCACCGCCACCCCCACCGTCACCGCGGTGGCGTAGACGGGGTTGAAGTACCGGGAGAAGACGGTGGTGGCCACGGCCAGCACGGCCGAGGCCAGGACCAGGCCCGACAGCGAGCGGCCGGCCAGCAGCACGGCCAGGAAGGCCGGCGCCACCAGGGAGGTGGCGTAGTAGGGATCGATGCCCTGGATGGGCCCCAGGACGGCGCCGGCGAAGCCGGCCAGCGCGGAGCCGAGCACGAAGGTCACCTGGCGGACACGCACGGTGTCGATGCCCAGGGCCCGCGAGAGCGGGGCGTTGGCCATCACCATCCTGGCCACCAGACCCCAGGGCGTGAAGCGCACGATCACCGCCAGCACGGCCACGGCCAGGGCGGCCGCGGCCACCAGCAGCAGCCGGTAGGCAGGATAGAGGACGCCCAGCATCGGCACCCCGCTCACGAAGGGCTCGTCGAAGGACTGGGGGCCGTGACCGAAGACGATGATGATCCCCTCCACCACCACCAGCGAGATGCCCCAGGTGGCGAGGAGCGTGTCCAGGGGTCGGGCGTAGAGGCGCCGGATCACGACCAGCTCGGCCAGGGCGCCGAGCAGGGCCGAGGCGGCGGTGCCGATCAGGACCGCCAGCCAGAACTCGAGGCCCCGGTGCGCGGCCGCCAGGGCGGCGTAGACGCCGACGGCCATGAACCCGCTCTGGGCCAGGTTGATGACGTCCATGAGGCCGAGGACGATGCCCAGCCCCAGGACCACCAGCAGGAGCACGCTGGACTCGACCAGGAGATCGATCAGGAAGCCGATGGCGCTACCCTCCTCGCTCCCGGCCGACCACGGCCCTCGGCCAGGGAGTCACCGCCCCCCTACGATCCACGCCCACGTCTCGGTCAGGCCGACGGGCAGGTGACGACCGGGTCCACCGGGGGCGTGACCGCGATCTGATCGATGTCGTAGTTGCTCGCCACCCGACCGATGTGGGTGGCCAGGGTGGCGTAGCCGTGGCTGCTCGGCTTGACCACGACCGTGCCCCGCGGCCCCTTGACGGAGACGTGCGTGACCGCATCGATGATCGCCTTGCCGTCGGTGCTGTTGGCCTTCCTCATGGCGGCGGCCAGGAACTCGGTCGCGTCGTGGGTCTCGGCGGCGAAGAAGCTGGGCTGGGCCCGGCTGCCGTACTTCCTGGTCAGCGCCGCCTTCCAGGCCCGGTTGGCGGCGCTGGGGTCACCGGTGAGGTAGTCGTCGGCCACGTAGATCCCCACCGCCTCGGGGCCGATGGCCCGGGCCACGGCCTCGTTCATCTGGAGGCTGGCCTGGGGGATGGCGGCCGTGCGCGGATCGTCCCGGACCTGCTTGTGGTACGGGATCTGGTCGTTCCCGACCAGGGCGTCCATGATCACGTCGGGCTTCGCGGCCGCGATCCGGGCCACGTCGGAGCTGAACTGGGTGGTGTTGAGCGGCTCGTAGTTGATGCTGAGGATGCGACCGCCCTGGGCCGGGATCTCCTTCTGGGCCACCGCCACCGAGCCCTTGGGCGGGGCGTAGTCGCTGCCCAGGATGAAGAAGCTCTTCAGCCCCTGCTTCTGGATCAGGTAGTCCACCAGGGGGTTCACCTGCTGGTTGGGCACCAGGCCGAAGAAGAACATGTTCGGGTAGCAGACGTTGCCGCCGGTCCCGTTGCCGGCGAAGTAGGGGACGTCCTGCGACTCGGCCGCCTGGTTGCAGGCGGCACGCGAGGGCGTGTTCTCCGAGCCGACGATGGCCACCACCTGGTCCTGGGTGACGAGGCGGGTGCAGACCTGCTGGGCGGTCTGGGGATCGGTGGCGTCGTCCACCTGGACGAACTCCAGCCGGCGGTTGCCGGCGAGGTGGTGGGCGTTGATGTCGTCCAGGGCCAGGTTCGCGCCCTGGATGACGGGCTCGGCGTTGGCGCTGCCCTCCCCGGTCAGCGGCACCACCAGCCCGATCTTGACCACCGGCTCCGACCCGGCCGGTCCGGCCGCCGACCCCCCGCAGGCGGCCAGGGTCAGCGCGCCGGCCAGGAGCGCCACCAGCCGGGCTCCGGCCGACCTCGTCCCGAGCTCCGTCATCGTCCCTCCTCCTTTCCGGTCCTGCCCCTTCCCGCTCCGCTCAGCCGGGACTCGTCGTGAAGCGAAGCGGAAGGTGGCGTGGCCCGAACTCGGGCCAACGGTTGTAGACGACCTCACCCCCCAGCTCGAAGCGCGGCGCCGCGGCCAGCACCTCCTCCAGCACCACCCGCAGCTCGAGCCGGGCGAGCGGGGCCGCCGCGCACTTGTGGATGCCGTGGCCGAAGGCCAGGTGCCGGGCCCGCCGGTCGAGGACGAACCGGTCCGGGTCGTCGAAGACGGCGGGGTCGCGGTTGGCGGCGCTGAACAGCATGGCCACCGCGTCCCCGGCACGGATCCGCCGGCCCCCGATCTCGATCTCCCGGGTCGCGGTCCGGACCAGCACCTGGCTCGGCGAGGTCAGTCGGAGGGCCTCCTCCACCGCGGCCGGGATCAGCTCCGGTCGCGCCCGGAGCAGGTCCTGCACCTCCGGCCTCCGGGCGAGGTGCTCGAGGCAGCCGGCGATCCCGTTGGCGGTGCTGCGGTCACCGGCCACGATCACCATCCGCACGCAGCCCGCGATCCACTCGGCCGGGATCGGCCGGCCCTGGATGCGGGCCGCCAGCAGCCCGCTGACCACGTCCGCCCCCGCCGGTCGCCGCTCCCGTCGCCTGGCCTCCACCAGCCGACACGCGTACCCGTCCAGCTCGGCGCTCAGCGCCCCCGCCCGCTCCCGGTCGTCGGCCGCCAGCGCCTCCACGTAACGGCGGCTGCGGGCCTGGATCCACTCGGCGTCGGCCTCCGGGAGGTCCAGCCAGAGGCAGATGGCCCGCAGGGGCAGGTGCGCCGCGAACCGGCCTGCGGCGTCACCCCCGCCCCGCTCGATCAAGGGGGCGAGGAAGCGCCTGACCACCGCCCGGAAGGCCGGCTCCAACCCGGCCACCCGGTCGGGGTCGAAGTGCCGGTTCAGGACCCGCCGGAAGACCGCGTGCTCGGGGGGATCCGAGGCCAGCGGCCTCCGTGGCAGGCCCGTGCGGGGAGAGGGCGGCACCAGGTTCTGCACGGAGCTGATGAAGGTGCGGGTGTCGCCGGCGACCCGGACCACGTCGCGGTGGCGGGTGAGCGTCCAGAACCCGCCCCAGCGGTCGCTCCACGCCACCGGACAGCGCGCTCGGAGCCGGTGGTAGACGACGTGCGGGTCGCCGCCCTCCGCCGCCTCCAGCGGATCCCAGTCGGCATCCGGCCGCTCTCCCTCGCCTCCCATCGAGGCAATAGTTTGCATTAATTCTTACGATTGGTCAAATCATTGCTAACCATCGAGCCTGCTCGAACCGGCCGCGGCCGGGTCCGAGCGGTGCTGGTCAGGCCGGCCCGCCGTGGGACCGGCAGGAGGCCACCACCTCCTCACCACCGAGCCCCGGGCTCCGCCCGGGTTGGAGCCGCGGCGTCCGCCGCCGTCAGCAGGTGGTGGTCAGCGGTCCGCCCCGAAGCGCGCTCACCACCAGGCCGGCGGTGGGACGGTCGAAGAGCAGGCCCACGTGCATGACCGGGTCGAGGGGGCAGAACTGCTGCACGCTGGCGTTGGTGCCGCCGTCGTGCAGGAAGGAGGCCTGAGGGGCGGGGACGACCAGCTCGTCGTGGGTCGTGCCCAGGGCCGTGTAGCCGATCGGGCCGGGCGGGACGTCGGTGGGACGGTTGAGGGCGTCGAGGAAGGCCGAGCCCACCGCCATCTCGGCGCAGGCGGTGCAGGCCGCGCCCACGAGCGTGCCCAGGATCGGGAACGTGGCCACCAGGTTGGCCACCTCGGTGCCATGCTGGGGCGTGCCCAGGCTGACGTAGCGCCGGACCTGAGCGCCTCCGCCCAGGTTCTCGATGTAGTACCGCAAGGCCAGGCCGCCCTCCGAGTGGCCGACCACGTCCAGACGCGAAGCCCCGGTCCGGGCCAGCACCGCGCGCGCCTCGGTCGCCACGGCCTGCGCCGACTGGGCGATGTCCTGGATGCCGGGGATGGGTCCGGGTAGGGCCATGGTGAAGACGGTGAAGCCGGCGTCCTGCAGGCGGTCCCGCAGCAGGCTCAGGTCGGCCGCCGGCTCGGTGAGGCCCCCGACGATCAGCACCGGCACGTTCTCCTGCGCTTGCACCGGCCGTGCACCGACCAGGGAGGCCAGCAACGTGCCCACCCCGACCAGGAAGACGAGCCACCGTTTCCGCATCCCGACCCTCCCGCCGATGGCGGCGGATATTACTCGCGAGCCATATTACTCGCAGGTAACTTCGTGTCAAGGAGCGCTGGACGCGCCGCCGGCCCCGCCCGGCGACCCCAGCCCGGCGAGGAACAGGTCCGTGAGCTGATCGGCCAGGTCGTCCGCCGAGACCTCGGGGTGGTCCAGCCACCAGTCCGCCAGCGAGCGGGCGGCGCCCAGGAAGGCCTCGGCCACGGCCTCGGTGCCGAGGTGCGGTCGGCGGGCGGGCTCCCCGCGGACGAGGATGGCGTCGACCGCCGCTGCCACCCGCCGACCGAGGCGCCCCCGCTGTCGGGCCAGCTCGCCACCGGGGTCGCCCATCTCACGGAAGAGGACCCGGAAGGCGTCCTGGTGCTCGCCCACGTAGCGGTAGTAGGCACGGGCGCCCCGGCGGAGCTGTTCCTCCGGGGAGCCCCCGGCGCGGGCGACCTCCCCCACCGCCTCGTCGATGGCCGCGACGATCTCCCGATAGGAGAGGTCGAGGTAGGCGAAGTAGAGACCCTCCTTGGAGCCGAAGTAGTGGTAGAGCATCGGCTTGGAGACGCCCGCGGCCGCGGCGATCTCGTCCATGGAGGCCTCGTGGAACCCGCGACCGGCGAAGATGCGACCCGCCGCCTGCAGCATCTGCGGCTCCCGAACCGCCCGCGGCACCTTGCGGGTGCCGAGCGAGCGGGACCGGGTGGCACCGTTCCCACGTCCCCGCGTCGTCCCCGGCTCAGCCACCGTCGGTCAGGATAGCCGGGGCATGGGCACGGCGGCCCCGGCCCCGGTCCGACCCGGAGGCGGAACCGCGGGGCGGGGACCCAGCCTCAGCCCACCCCTCCGCCCGGCGGCTCCTCCAGGTTGCCCGCCCGCTCCAGCGCCGCCTGCAGGGCCTCCACCTCGGCCGGCTCCAGCCCCTCCACCAGGCGCGCCTCGATCGCCTCGACGATCTCGTCGCGGCGTTCCAGGACCGGCCGACCCCGGGCGGTGAGCGCCACCTCGCGGCGGCAGCCGCCCGGACGGGCCAAGCGGGTCACCAGCCCGGCGGTCTCCAGGCCGCGCACGATCGCGTTCATGGTCCGGGCGGTGACGAAGCTCCCCTCGCCGGCTCGGCCGAGGAGAGGCCGGCCTGCTCCTCGGCCAGCTTCAGCACCGCGTACCGGGGCGTGGTGATCTCCGGCTCGCGCCGGCCCCGGTCCATGGCCGTCCGCGCGCCTGCTGGGCGCGCTCGGGCGAGTAGCCCATCCGTCGGCCGCGACCTCGAGGCCATGCTGGGCCACCTCCAGGCCCGGGGGCACATGGGCCAGGCAGCCGCGCTCACCGACCACCAACCCGCGCTACGAGGTGGTCGACACCTTCACGGCCTGGGGCTGCCGGCTGCGAGCGCGGTCACCACGCCGCGCTGGACGACCGTCCGCACCCTGGCCAGGTCCTCGATCCGCTCCCAGGGCCAGCCCTCGACCAGGACCAGGTCGGCGGGCGCCCCCACCGTGACCGTGCCCAGGCCGGCTCCGGCCTGGAGCCATGCCCCGGGCACGGCCGTCGCCGCCCGCAACGCCTCCGCCGGGGTGAGGCCGGCCGCGACCAGCAGCGCCAGCTCCCGGTGGAGGCTTCGCCCGAAGGCCATGCCCGGCCCCTGGGTGTCGGTACCGGCCGCGATGGTGACCCCGGCCCGGCGCGCGGCCGCCGCGTTGGCCGTGGCCGCCGCCAGCGAGTCCTGGTCGTCCCCGCGGCGCCGGCGCGCCTCTGCCGCCCAGGCCTCGGCCTCCCGGGAGGTGGCCATCCCGCCCCCTCTCAGACGGCCAGGGTGGGCACCAGCAGCACACCGCGCTCCCGCATCCGGGCCAGGGTGTCCGCGTCCTGCTCCTCGAGCACCGGGACCGGCGGACCGGCCGCCTCCACCGAACCCCTCTGGAGGTGGTCCGCTACCACCCGGCCCGTCGGGAGGCGACCGTGATCTCCGCCTGGGGCGGGGCCGCCGACTGGGATCGGAACCTCCGGGCCACGCCGCCGGTAGCGGTGCGCATCTCCGGCGACCGCTACCTGCCGGAGACGCGCCTCCTCGACGGCGCGGAGCGCCTGGAGCTGCTGCGCTGGGTTCGCCGCCACCACCCCATCGAGGCAGGCCTGGCCCGGCCCATCCTGGACTGGGGCCTCGACGGCTCCGAGGCGGAGCTGGCCGAGCTGGCGACGAGGCTGCGGGCGGTCGCCTTTCGCCCGCGGGCTGAGCGACCAACCCGGTCGGCCTCCAGCGCCACGCCGTCTCACACCAGCGAGCACACCTCCGCGCACTCGCGAGCGGCGAAGTTGCCGCTTCCCACGTACTCGGCCGCCAGGCGCTGGCGCCGGACCACGGCCGCCTCGCGCTCGTAGGTCTCGACCACTCGGGCCCGCCAATCCGGGTCGGACCATGCGAAGGGCAACCGGACGACCTCCCCCGGTCGCCGGACCGATTCCAGCAACCGGAGGGCAGCGGTCAGGATCCGGCGCTGGAGCGTCGGCTCCCCCGGCGGCCCCACCTGGTTGCCGAGGGGGAAGTCGAGGAAGGCCACCCGCGGCGGTCGAACCCGCTCGGTGATGTCGAGGGCCGAGGAGAGGGTCACGGTCGCGATGCCCTCGCGCTCCAAGACCCGGGCCACCAGTCCCACGGACTGGTGACACGCCGGTCAAAGCGGGACCAGCAGGGCCGCGTCGGCCCCGGCCTCCCGGGCCGCCGCGGCCATGGCCGGCGCGGTCCGGGTCACCAGCGCGGTGAGCTTCTTGATCGTGCCCAGGAAGCTCAGGTGGTACGGGGGTGGCTCGCCCACCAGGCCTGCGGCGGCCAGCTCCCACAGCCGGCGGTAGGGGAAGACGACGTTCACGTCCTGCTCCGCCGGGGCGCGCACCGGCGTGGGGTGGGAAGGCGACAGCAGCTCCGGCTCGATCCCGGCGTCGATGCGCCGGAAGCTGAGGTCGTTGGTGCGCTCGAAGGGGGGCTCGCCCGACACGCGCACGCCGGCGCTGGTGACAATGACCACCCGCGCCCGCGCCAGAGGCCGGGCCAGGGGCGTCAGCACCGGGGGACCGGGGCTGGCCACCGGCATGGGGGGCAGGTCGGCGGTCACCCGGTTGATCAGGTCCAGATAGCGCAACGGCTCCGGCTCAGTCATCGTCAAGCTCCCTGAGGTCGAGCAGGATGTCTTCTCGGACGGGGGCGCCGACCTCGTCGACGTCGAGCCCCAGCAGCCTACCGCTCCCCGGGCAGTAGTAGGCCACCGCCGTCAGCCCCTCGTGCAACCTCCATCGCCCGGGGAGCGCCTCCAGATCGAAGGGACGACGGACGGCGCCTGCCCGCCAGGCGGTCGAGCCGCGGGCCAGGACGTTGCCCCCCGGCGAGACCACGCACCACTCGCCGTCCAGCCGGAGCAGGCGAAGCGCGGGCCCGATCGGACGGCCGCCGGTCATGGGCGCGGTCCCCGGGCGGAACTCGCCCCCGACCCGTTCCCGGCGTATCCGCTCCCGCAGCTTCGTCGTGGCCTCGTGGTCGGCGCGGCCGTCGGCGAGCACCACCCCGTAGAGGCGACGGGCGGCGATCTCCGACACCACACCCTCGCCGACATCCCGCGCCACCACGTCGGGATCTCGCTCAAGTGGATCACCTACCCCACCCCCTCCCTGCCAGGAGACCGTGTATACGTCGTCGGCCGTCATGGGCAGGCGACCGGGCTTCGGTCCCAGCTCCTCCCAGTCGCCCTCGCCGGCCATCGCCCCCCGCCCGATTCGGTGGCTCACGCTCGCCCCGGGCAGCCCCCCGAACAGGCCGATCGAGTTCGGGACCTGGTTGCCGTGCATCATGACCAGGGCCTCGGCGGACTCGACGCCGAGGGTCAGGGCGATCTCGGCCCCGCGCCCGCCCCGGCGCGCGCCCGGACCTCCGCTGTCGCGGACCAGCCGGCGATGGAGGTAGCGGATGGGGGCCACCTGCTCGTTGGCCTCGACGTCGGCGATGCCCGGGACCGGGACCCAGGGCGGCCCACCGGCGTCGATGCCGTCGCGGTCGGCGTACGCCCCCGAGCCGCCGGCGAGGGGGTCGAGGAGGTGCAGGCCGAAGCGCTCGCCGAACTGGTTGACGCCGCCCAGGTTGAAGGTCGCCATGGTCCCCGAGGACACCGCCTGGAGGCGGTCGCACAGCCCCGGGGTGCAGCCGATCAGCTTGTTGAGAGCGACGGTGGTGACGTTGCCCACCACCCAGATCGTCTCCACCGTCGCCGACCCGACCGGGGCTGGATGCCTGGCGGTGCAGATCAACCCTTCCGGGGCCACGATCTCCACCGGCCGGAGCACGCCCTCGTTCCAGGCAGTGCCAAAGCCGAGCGTGGGCAGCAGGGCACCGGCGACGCCGCCCCGGAGCCCGGCCCGGGTGGCGTTGATGAACCCAGGCGCCTGGGGGCTCGAGCCGCCGAAGTCGAGGAGCAGGGAGTCGCCGCGCTTGGTCGCGACCAGGTCGACACGGTAGAGACGGTTCTCGTGTCCGTCGTGCTCGAGGAAGTCCCAGGCGTGAACCCGACCGTCGGGCATCGTCATCAGCCGAGCGCGGACGGTCCGCTCCGTCTCCGCGATCATGTCCTCCATGACCGCCCCGACGGTGCCGGCGCCGTAGCGGCGGAAGAGCGCCGCCATGCGCTCGCGGGCGACGTTGATGGTGGCCACGAAGGCGCGGATGTCCAGGCCCAGCGCGGCCGGAAGGCGGGTCGCGGCCAGGACCAGTTCGAGGACGTCCTCCCGGACCTCCCCTCTATCGGCGAGCTTGAGGCACGGAATCCGGATCCCCTCCTGGTACACCTCGCGCGCCTTCGGCGACCAGCTGGCGAAGTCCATCCCGCCCATGTCGGTCTCGTGCGCCATCACCCCGGCCCAGGCGACCAGCTCTCCCTCCCAGTGGATCGGCCCCACCATCTGGAGATCGTTCTGGTGCAGGGCGCTGAGGTAGGGATCGTTGCCGATGAACAGGTCGCCCGGCTGTACCGCGATGCTCCGCCGGGCGTTGAGGTGGCGGATCAGCCCGCCCACCACCGGGGATTCCTGGGTGACCTGGAAGCCCATGGTCGCGAAGGAGCCGTCGGGGAGGTAGAGACCGGTGAAGAAGTCGGTCGCCTCGGTCACCGTCGGCGACCCCGACACGCTCTGGAGGGCGACGCGCATCTCCTCGGTGACCGCGATCAGGCGGTTGCGCACCACCTCGCGGGTGACGGCCCGCAGCCCGTCGCTGATGGCCCTACCCTCCTCCATGGGGGTCAACCCCGGGGAACCTCACCCGCGCACCTCCACGTGCAGGTTGCCCTGCTCGTCGGTCCGGGCCGAGCCCCGGGGCGGGACGGCCACGGTGTGGCCGGGGAACTCGACCAGGCACGGCCCCTTGAGCCGCTGGCCGGGAGCCGGGCTCTCGACCCGGTATACGGCGGTGGGGTAGGGCCGTGCGGGCGAGTCGAAGTACACCTCCCGGGTGCCCGTGCGGTGGAAGCGGTCAGTGCCGGCCCAGGCGCCGGCCAGCTCCCCCCGTCCCACCCCGAGGCCCCGAACCGAGAGCACCTCGAAGCCGGCCTCGCGAAAGGCCGCCCCCCGGCCGAAGAGCCTCTCGTAGTCGCGTTCGAACTCCTCGAGCAGCCGATCGAAGGTGGCCGCGTCCATCCCCGGCCCGGGCAGGTCGACGTCGAGGTGGTGGGCCTGACCCCGGTAACGGATGGCGCAGCTCAGCTCGACCGCGGCCCGGACACCGGGGAGGTCGCGCCGCAGGCGTTCGCGCACCACCCGCTCGGCCACCGCCAGCGACCCGGCGAGCGCGGCCACCTGATCGCGGGAGGGCCGGGCGCCGGGCGGGACGCGGAGGTAGGTGGGGACCTCGACGGTGCGCCGGTAGTCGCTGGTGCCGGTCCCGAAGGCGGACTGCGCGCTGGCCGTGGGCGGGACCACGAAGGAGGCGATGCCGAGCTCGCGGCAGAGCGACCAGGCATGCGAGGGTCCCGACCCCCCGCAGGCGACGAGCAGGAAGTCACGGGGATCATGCCCGCGCTCGACGGTGACGCGACGGAGCAGGTCGGCCATCCGGCTGTCGAGGACCTCGCGGATGCCCCACGCCGCCTGGTGGAGGCCGATCCCCAGCGGCCCGGCGACGTGCTCGTGCACGGCTGCCTCGGCCGCCCTTCGATCCAGCCGCATGCGGCCACCGAGGAAGGTATCCGCGCCCAGGAGGCCGAGGAGCAGGTCCGCGTCGGTCGCGGTCGGCCGGGTCCCGCCCCGGCCGTAGCACGCCGGTCCCGGCGTCGAGCCGGCGCTCTCGGGACCCACCCGCAGCACGCCCCCCTGGACGGAGGCGATCGAGCCTCCACCGGCCCCGATGGAGCTGACGTCGACCGACGGGACGTGCACCTCGAGGCCGTCGAGGACCAGCTCGGAGCGCATCAGGGGACGGCCCCCGACGATCACGCCGACGTCGAAGCTGGTCCCACCCACGTCCATGGTCAGCACGTTCTCGCGGCCCGCGGCGCGACCGAGGGCGAGACAGCCCATGACCGCGCCGGCGGGCCCGGAGACGAGGGCGACGACGGGCAGCTCGGCCAGCGCGGAGGCGGGCGCGACGCCCCCGGCGCTGGTCATGATCAGGACCTCCACCGGGAGGGACCGGCACCGGAGCTCGGCACGCAGCCTCCCCAGGTAGCCGCCCATCACCGGGCCGAGCGCCGCGTTGACGGCGGTGGTGGTCATCCGCGCGTACTCCCCCACGGTCGGGGAGACCTCGTGGCTGACGCTCACGAAGATCTCGGGGGCGACGGCCCGGATCAGCTCGCGCAACCGCCGCTCGTGGGCCGGCTCCCGGATCGACCACAGGGTGCAGACGGCCACCGCCTCGACACCGGCGGCGAGCATGTCACCGATCGCCTCCCGGGCCCGTGCCTCGTCGATGGGGATCACCACGCGGCCGCTGCTGTCCACCCGCTCCCGCACCTCCCGAACCCGCGACCTGGGCACGATCGGCGGCCAGCGGCCGCGCCGGTGGTAGTCGCTCACCTCGTGCTCACTCAGCCCCAGCACCTGCCGCCGCATCCGGCCGATCTCCATGGTGTCGGCGAAGCCTTCGGTGGTGAGGACGGCGGTCCGGGCCGCTCCGCCGGTGAGCAGCGCGTTGAGGCCGATGGTGGTGCCGTGGCCGAAGCGGTCGATGTGGCGACAGAAGTCGTCCACCCCGAGGCCGAAGGCCTCGGCCGCGCGGTCCAGGGCGGCGAGCAAGCCACCGATCACGTCCGGGGTGGTCGGCACCTTCACGATCCGAACCCGGCCATCCGAGGCCCGAACCCAGAGATCGGTGAAGGTACCGCCCACGTCGGTCCCTACCGTGAAGCGAAGGGAGTATCTATTCACTACTGTAGAGATGATTATGGGCGGTCGGCTCGGACTTCCGACCCCCGAGCGCGTTCGTCGGCGCGAGCCCGGCAGGGGCGAGCGCCACAGGAGGTCTGCCATGAGCCCGGTCGAGTCATCCCGGCCGCAGGATCCGACGGCGGCGCGGTTCGGCATCGGCCAGGCCGTGCGCCGCGTCGAGGACCGCCGTTTCCTCATGGGCCGCGGGCGCTACGCCGCCGACATCGACCTTCCCGGGCAGGCCCACGCCGTGGTGGTGCGTTCGCCACACGCGCACGCCCACATCGCCGCCCTCCACGTCGAGGCGGCGTTGCGTCGGCCGGGCGTCCTCTGCGTCCTCACCGGCGCCGATGCCGAGGCCGACGGGCTCCAGGGCTTCACCGCCAGCGCCATGCCCGAGGACCTCGGCGCGCCCCCGGGCCATCGCACTTTCCGCCCCGTCCTCGCCCGGGACCGGGTCCGCTTCGTCGGCGAGGGCGTGGCGGTGGTCGTCGCCGACACCCTGGGCCGGGCGTGGGACGCAGCCGAGGTGGTGGAGGTGGAGTACGAGCCCCTTCCGGCGGTCGTCGAACTCGAACGGGCGGTGGCGGAGGGCTCCCCCCGGGTGCACGAGGACTGCCCCAGCGGCAACATCGCCTGGACCCTGGCCTTCGGCGATGAGGCCGCCACCGAGGCCACCTTCGCCACGGCCCCGCATACCGTCCGCCTTCGGCTCGAGAACAACCGCCTCTCCGCCAACCCCATCGAGCCCCGGGCTGCGATCGGCGAGTACGACCCCGCCGGCGGCAGCTACACCCTCTACACCAGCACCCAGAACCCGCACGGCGTCCGTCAGCAGCTGGCAGCGGTGCTGAACGTCCCCGAGACCGCCCTGCGGGTGATCGGGCCCGATGTCGGCGGCGGGTTCGGGATGAAGGCCGACGCGTATCCCGAGGACGCGCTCGTTCTCTGGGCGTCCCGGCGCTGCGGCCGCCCGGTCAAATGGACCGCGACCCGAACCGAGAGCCTGCTCACGGACAACCACGGCCGTGACCAGGTGGCGGTCGGGGAGCTCGCCTTCGACGGCCAGGGCCACATCCTCGCCATCCGTGCCCGTGCTCTGCACGCGGTCGGGGCCTACGTCTCGCAGGCCGGCCTCGTCCCCTCCGTCTTCTCGCTCCGCTTCGTCCCCGGTCCCTACGACGTGCGCACGGTACACCTGGTGACTCGGGGTGTCTTCACCCACACCGCTCCGCTCGGTCCCTACCGGGGGGCCGGCCGGCCCGAAGCCACCTACCTGACCGAGCGCCTGCTCGACGCGGCCGCCGATCTGCTCGGCCTCGATGGGGCGGAGCTCCGGCTCCGGAACCTGATCCGGCCTGAGTCCCTCCCCTACACCACGTCGACCGGGTATGTCTACGATAGCGGTGACTTTCCCCGCATCGTGCGGCGCTGTCTCGACCTCGGCGACTGGGACGGCTTCGCCGCCCGGCGCGCGGGCTCCGAGCTCCGCGGCCTCCGCCGCGGCCGCGCCGTCACCTGCTTCGTCGAGCAGGGTGGGGTCTTCAACGACCGGATGGAGCTGCGCTTCGACCCCGGTGGCAACGTCACCATCGTCGCTGGCACCTTCAACCACGGCCAGGGCCACGCCACCACCTACGCCCAGATGGTCCACGAATGGCTCGGCGTCCCCTTCGACCGCATCCGCTTCGTCCAGGGCGACACCGACCAGGTGCCCTTCGGCCGCGGCACCTACGCCGCCCGCAGCTCCATGATCGGCGGCTGCGCCTTGCGCCGGGCGGCGGACGCCATCATCGAGAAGGCGAAGCCCATGGCGGCCGAGTTGCTGGAGGCCGCGGCTCAGGACCTGACCTTCGCTGGGGGCGAGTTCCGGGTCGTCGGCACCGACCGCGCCATCTCGCTGATGGAGGTGGCTCGGGCGTTCTACCATCCGATGGGCATCACCGATCGGTTCGGGGTGGGGCTGGAGACGAGCGGCACCTGGTCGACGACCCCCGAGAACTTCCCCAACGGCTGCCACGTCTGCGAGGTGGAGGTCGACCCGGAGACAGGGGAGGTCGTGATCGACCGCTACGCCACCGTCGACGACGTCGGGATGGCCATCAACCCGCTGATCTGCGAAGGGCAGGTCCAGGGCGGCCTCGCCCAGGGCATCGGCCAGGCGCTGCTCGAGCAGGTGGTCTACGACCGGGAGAGCGGCCAGCTGCTCACGGGGACGCTGGGGGACTACGGCCTGCCCCGGATCGGGTCCCTGCCGGCACCGGCCTCAGCGCTGGAGGAGATCCCCTGCACCACCAACCCTCTGGGCGTGAAGGGGGTGGCGGAGGCCGCCACGGTCGGGGCTCCGCCAACCGTGATCAACGCCATCCTGGATGCCCTGCGGCCGCTGGGCGTGCGGCACCTGGACATGCCGGCCACACCGGTCCGGGTCTGGGAGGCGATCCAGAGGGCACGGCGGTGAGCCCTCAGATCTCGGCGCCGATGGCGCCGACGGCCGAGGCGCGCCGGAGTGCTCGCCGCTCGGCCAGGCGCAGGAGACCGTTGCTCAGGTAGCCGATCACGCCCAGCACCACCAGGGCGGCATAGATGTCGGGGCTCTGGAAGCGACTGCGGGCGAAGACGATGAACGTTCCCAGGCCACCCGACGAGCCGAGGATCTCCGCCACTACGGCCGCGATCAGGCTGATGGCCAGGCTGATCCTGAGCCCGACCACGATGGAGGGGACCGCCGAGGGCAGCACGATCTTGACGATCGTGGCCAGCCGCGACAGCCGCAGGCTGGCCGCCGCCTCGAGCAGGACGGCGTCCGTGCTCCGGACGCCGTGGACCGTGTTCAGCAGCACCGGCCAGACCGCGGCGAACACGATCACGGCCAGCTCCATGCGCTGCCCGGTGCCGAGGAAAAGGATCAACACCGGGACGATGATCGAGGGCGGCGTCGCGCGCAGGAACTCCAGCGTCGGTCCGGTGGCGCGGGCGATCAGGGGCGAGCGGCCCACCAGGATCCCGGCGACCACGCCCACCGCCCCGGCCAGGACCCACCCTGCCAGCATGCTCTCCACGGTGATCCTCAACCCGTCCCGCATCGGGCCGGGGCCGGCCAGCTGGCCGAGCGCCGCCCACACGTCCAGGGGCGCAGGGAAGAAGACCGGGTCGATGAGCTGGGCGCCGGCGGCGAGCTGCCAGAGGACTACGATCGCCGCCGGCAGGGCCAGGGACTGCACCAGCCTCAGCCCGAGCCGGGCGGCGGGCCTCACGCCTCGGCCCTCGCCGGCCGCCGCCAGGGCATCAGCCGCCGCTCCGTCCACAGCGCGAGCACGGCCAGGAGCAGGCCCAGGTTGCCGATCCAGACCACGTAGGCGTAGACGCGGTCGTAGCGGATGGCCTGGCTCGACGACACCAGCTGGAAGCCGAGGCCGTCAGGCACGCCCACCATCTCCGTGGTGACCACCACGATCAGGGAGATGGCGAGGCTGAGCCGGAGGCCGACCGCGATCGCGGGCAGGGCCGAGGGCAGCACCAGCTTGCGGACCACCCCCGGGAAGCCGAGGCGAAGCAACCGCCCCACCTCGAGCAGACGCCGGTCCACCTGGGCCACGCCCGAGCCAGTGTTGAGGATCACCGGCCAGACCGCCGCGTAGGCGGCGACGACCAGCTCGGTCGTGTTCGAGAAGCCGTAGATGATGATCACCACCGGGATCAGCGCCACCGGCGGGATGAAGCGGAGGAACTCGACGCTGGTCTGGCTCATCCGCCAGACGGGACGGACGAGGCCAATGGCCAGCCCGGTGGCGACGCCGACCAGGCCGGAGAGGACCCAGGCCGCCAGCACCACGGCCAGGGTGTGGACGGTGTTGGTCCAGAGCGTACCGGTGCGGAGCAGGGCCCAGAAAGCGGGCAGCACCCGGTCCGGCGGCGGGAAGCTGTCGTAGCCGAGCCCCCGCGCGATCGTCTCCCAGGCGGCGGTGAGCACGAAGGGGATGGCGATCGGGAGAGCATGGCGGCTAGTCGCCGGCATCCCCCGTCTCCTGCGCCGGCTCCACCTCGAGGATGCGCTCGAAGAGCTGCTGACGCAGCTGGGTGAAGCGTGGATCGGCCTTGGTCGCGAGCTGGTCGCGAGGCCGCGGCAGGTCGATGGCGACGTCGGCCACGATGCGGGTGGGCGGGGCCGAGAGGATGATCACCCGATCGCCAAGGTAGATGGCCTCGTCCAGATCGTGGGTGACCAGCACGATCGTCTGCCGGAGCTTGTCCCAGACGTCCAGCAGGGTGTCCTCGAGCTTGAATCGGGTGAGGGCGTCGAGCGAGGCGAAGGGCTCGTCCATGAGCAGGACGGCCGGCTCGTGGGCGATGGCGCGCGCGATCTGCACCCGTTGCTGCATCCCTCCCGAGAGGTGGGAGGGATAGTCGCGCTCGTGGCCGGCGAGCCCGACCATGGCCAGCGCCCGCTCGGTCCGGGCGGCACGCTCGCCCCGCCCAAGCCGGCCCTCCAGGCCGAGCTGCACGTTGCGGGCCACCGTCCGCCAGGGGGCCAGGGCACGCGAGTAGTCCTGGAAGACGAGGGCCATGTCGGGCGGGGGTTCGGTCACCTTCCGGTCGCGGCACCAGATCTCGCCGCCGCTCGGTCGCAGCAGCCCGCTGAGACAACGCAGCAGGGTGGTCTTCCCGCATCCCGAGGGCCCGGCCACGCACACGAACTGGCCCTCTCCCACCTCGAAGCTGAGTTCGCGCAGCACCTCGCGCCGCCCGTTGGCGGTGGCGTAGGTCATCGACAGCTGCCAGACCCGCAGCAGCGGGCGCTGCCGCCGCTCCGGGCTCCCGGTCTCGGCTACGACGATCCCTTCCCTCTCAGAGCTGAACCCGTCCTTCCTCGGAATCAGACCGGCACGATGAACTGCCGCGCCGAGAAGCTCTTGTGGAGCTCGCCCAGGCCCCGCATGGTGTCGATCCAGAACTGCACCTGGGCAGTCGTGGGCGAGAACTCCCAGACCGGGAAGGGGATGTTCTTCACGATCGCGGGGGCGATGCCCGTGTACTTGGACTCGATGGCCTGGGCGGTTGCCGGATCGGCCTCGATCCTGGCCACGGCCTCGGTCAGGGACTGCCGGAACCTCCTCAACGCGTCCCGGTGCCCCTCCGCCCACTTCCGGGTCGTGCCCAGCAGGGCTTGGAGCTCGTTCGGCCCCAGGTCGTTGAGGTCGAAGATCTTGCGGTTGCCGGCCGCCTCGGCGGCGGCCAGGAAGGGTGGGACCAGCAGGGCCGCATCGATCGACCTCGCCGCCAGGGCCGCAGTCATCTGGGGGAAGGGCATCTCGACCCACCTGACGCTCTTGTAGTCGACGCCCGCCCGCTTCATCAGCTCGTCGGCCCCGATCTCCAGGAAGCTCCCCCTGGTGGTGAGCGCGATCCGCTTCCCGACCAGGTCGGACGGCCTCGTGATCCCAGAGTCCTTGCCCGCCACCAGCGCCGCCCGGTCGGGCTTGGATTGGGTGGTGAGGCCGGAGCCGATGACCACGTCGAGCCCGCCCTGGGCAGCGAAGAGGAGATCGGGCATGGTCAGGAGTCCCATCTGCGCGCTCCCGCTGGAGAGCGCCGGGGGGGTGTCGCCGGCCCCCTGGACCGCCTTCAGGGTCACGTCCAGGTGGTGCGCGGCGAAGATGCCGTCGTCGGCCGCCACCCAGACCGGAAGCGGATCGGTGGCGGCAGTGTAGAGCACGGTCATCGAGACCCGCTGGTTGGGCGCCTGGCTGACGTTGCTGCCACCGCAGGCGGCCACGAGGAGCACGGCCAGGGACGCGACCAGCGACCGGGCTCCAATCCGTCCCTTCATCGACCTAACCTCCTTGGGTGAGACGGCCGGACGTCATCCCGTCGCTCCACCGGGCGAGCACGACCCGCGCCGGCTCAGTCCCCCGCCCGCGGCGCCAGCCCGAGCATCTCGCGCGCCTCAGCCGGCGTGGCCGGCTCACAGCCCAGCTCGCGGATGATGCGAACCGCGCGCCTGACCAGGTCCTGGTTGGTGGCCCGTTGGCCGTACCGGTAGTAGCTGTTGTCCTCAAGCCCCACCCGGAGGTGGCCGCCGAGCAGGATGGACATGGTGGTGGCCGGCAGCTGGGCGGCGCCCATGGCGCTGACACAGAACATCGAGTTCGGCGGCAGGAGATCGACCATGAACTGGAGGAACTTCGGCGCGTAGGGCAGGGCCCCCTGGAAGACCCGGTCCAGGCCGAACACCAGGTTGATGTAATGGGGCGGCCGGTCGTAGCCGGACTGGATCAGCCGGGTGACGTCCTGGACGAGGTGGTCGGGCGACATCACCTCCCACTCGGGCTTGATGCCTCTCTCGCGCATGGTCTTCGCCAGCAGTTCGCACTTCTGAGGCGAGGTGTCGAAGAGGACGTCGGTCTCGCTCTTGCCGAAGACGAACTGCGTCTGGGCGTCGAGCGTGCACATCTCCGCGCCGGCCTCCGTGCCCTTGATGCGCTCGTCGAAGCTTGTCTCCCACCGACCGGGGGCGTACTCTCGCATCAAGTCGCCACCGAATCCACCGCCGGTAGAGTTGTTGATGATGATGTCACAGCGACGACGCACGGCATCGTTGATCTGGCGGTAGATCTCTGGGTTACAGGTGGGCTGATCATCTGGCCGCCGCGCGTGGATGGCCGCGATCGATGCGCCCAGTTCGCAACACTCCGCGACGACATCAGCGATCTCCTCAGGCTGAGTCGGGAGGTTCGGGTTCTCCGCTTTGGTGAGGATCCCGCCCGTGGGCGCGACCGTGACGATCACCTTGCGTGGTTCCATGCCCTCCTCCTCCAGCACCCCGCGAGCGCGCCCGCCAGACCGGGGCCGGCCGGGGCCGCCGCTCCCTGCCCTTCCTCCGGGGCTCGGCGGCCATGCCACCCGACCCGCCGGCGGTCGCGGTCCGCCGCCCGACGTCCCCGCGGGACGGCCCCGGAGGCCGGCTCCGTCACGCCCGGGGGCACGGACCCCACCCGGGCCTTCGGCTCGCTATTCACCACCGAAGTAGGTATGGTAGGCGGGACGGCGGGCCACGTCAACGCCGCAGGGCCGAGACGGGCGGCCGCCTACCCCACCACGCGGTTGCGCAGCCGCCCCAGCCCGGCGACCTCGACCTCGACCAGGTCACCTGGCCGGAGGTAACGATCCCGGCCGCTGTCCAGCGCCGTCCCGGCACCGGTGCCGGAGGTGATGACGTCTCCGGGCCGGAGCTCGATGAACCGGGAGAGGAAGGCGGCCAGCTCGCCGAACGCATAGAGCATGGCGGTGGTGGAAAAGGCCTGCCGCAGCTCCCCGTTGACGTGGCAGCGGACCTCGAGGCGATCGAGCCCGAGCCGGTCGGAGACGGTGAGCCAGGGGCCGCAGCTCTTGCCGGACTCGAAGTTCTTGCTCAGCGCCCAGGTGTAGTGGCCCCGGTCGATCGCCTCGCCCCCCTCCTGGCCGTCGCGGAGGCTCAGGTCGTTGAAGGGGGCGGCGGCCCAGAAGCGCACCTGCTCCGGGCGCAGGTCGCGTCCGCCCCCGGCCAGGACCGCCGCCACCTCGGCCTCGTAGTCGAGGTATCGGGTGCCCCGGGGGGGCGCGACCGTGGCCAGGTCGCCGCGCACCAGGCCGGGCAGCACCAGGAACCCCCAGGGCGGGGCACCGGCGCGCTTCTCCTCCTGCACCCGGCGCGCCACCTCCTCGGCGGTCACCGACGCCCCCTGCCGGGTCTGGATGCGGGCCACGTGGTCGGCGAAGTTGCCCCCGGCGGCGAAGATGCGGAGCTCGCGCGAGGGCAGGGGCGCCTCCAGCTCCACCCGGCCGAGGTCGTAGGCGACCCATCCCTCGTCGGGACCGCTCCCGAGCACCCCGGCGGCCACGTCCAGGAACGTCTCGAGCGCGGCCCGTGCCTCCGCCCCGGCACCGATCACCGGCTCCCAGCCGCCCGTCGGGCTCGGGAGCAGCGAACGGAGCAGGTCGGCCTCCGCCGGCCGCTCACGGGCGAAGGCGGGGAGGCTGGCCACCAGATCCACCACCCGCTCGCCGCCGGCCTCCACCACCAGACCCGTCCGCCAGCCCTGGAAACGAACCATCCGTACCGTCATCCGCCGCCTCCCTCGATCTTGCGAGCGGGGGATCACCGCCCCCGGTGACGTCACCTCGCCGCGCCCGGTCCGTGGTCGACCGGCTCACCAGTCGCCGGCGGAGCCGCCGGGTGGCCTCTTCGTCCACTCCGACTTCGCCCGTCTCCGCCGGTGACAGGACCACACCGTACTCCCGACGTGCCGCCTCGGCCGAGACGTATCCCAGCCGGACGTCCTCGGCCACCGCCTCCGGCGGACGCTCCAGAGGGTTGCCGAAGCCGCCCCCACCCCCGATCTCGACCACGTACCGGTCGCCGCGGCTCAGGGGGAAGGAGTCCAGCTTCCCGTTGGGGAAGGTGACCTCCTCGCCGTCGGCGCGGAGCACGGTGATCCGGTTGGGGGCCCCCGCCCGACCCCCGTCCAGCCCCCAGGGCGCACACCGGGTGCGCTCGATCTGGCTGTTGAGGAAGGCCGCGGTCAGCATCCGTACCCGACGGCGGGTTCCCAGGCCACCGCGATGCCGCCCCGGCCCCCCCGAGTCCTGGCGCAGGCGGTACTCCTCCACCACCACCGGGAACCTGGACTCCGCCGCCTCCACCGGGGTGTTGTGGGTGTCGCCGTCGTTGATGCACACGGTGGCGCTCACCCCGTCGCTGCGCTGCGTGGCCCCCCAGCCGCCACCGCCCAGCCCCACCCCAACGTGCAGGAAGAAGCGACCGGTGCGCTCGTCCACCCCGTAGGCGTTGACCGCACAGAGGTCGGCGTGATGCCCTGCGATCACGCCCTGCGGCCAGGCCGGGGCCAGGGCTTTGAAGATCGTGTCCACCACCGTCATGGGCACGGTCATCCACCAGCGGGTGGCCGCCGGCTTGCGAGCGCTGATCACCCGACCCGGCGGCAGCACGATCCGCAGGGGTCGGAAGGCGCCGTCGTTGATGGGGAGGAGACGCGGGGTGGTCAGGCACTTGAACGCGACCTGGGCCGCCGAGCGCCCGGCCGTGGGCCCCGAGTTGAAGTAGCCCGGGACTTGAGGCGCGCAGCCCGAGAGGTCGATGGTCATCTCCTCGCCCTCGACCGTCACCCGCACCCGGACCGGGATGTGGCGGCCCACGCTCACCCCGTCGTCGTCCATGAAGGACTCGGCCTCGTAGCTCCCGTCCGGGATCCTGGCCACCGCCGCTCGGGCCGCCCGCTCGCTCTGGTCGAAGCAGAGCCGGATGCCGCCCAGCACCTGGTCCTGCCCGTAGCGGTCGAGCAGCTCCAGGAACCGCCGCTCGCCGGTGCGGATGGCCGCCACCTGGGCCCTGAAGTCGCCCATGGCCAGGTCGGGGAAGCGCACGTTGGCGCGGATGATCTCGGTCAACTCCCGGTCCTGCACACCCCGCTTGAAGATCTTGACGATCGGCAGCTGCAGGCCCTCGGAGTAGATGTCCCGGGTCTGCCCACCGAGCACGCCGCCGACGTCCTGCCAGTGCGCCATCGAGGAGGCGAAGGCCACCAGGCGCCCGCGGTGGAAGATGGGCAGGGTGAAGATCATGTGGTTGAGGTGGCTGCCCATCAGGTAGGAGTCGTTGGTCAGCAGCACGTCGCCGGGCTCGATGCCCTCGGGGGTATAGAAGTCGAGCTTGGCCTTGACGGCATCGGAGAGACCGCGGATGAACATGGGCAGGCCGAGGCCGATGGAGATGGTCTCGCCTCGGTGGTCGAAGAGCCCCACGGTGAAGTCCAGGGCCTCGTAGATGATCATGTTGTAGGCGGTCCGCATGAGGTTGGTCTTCATCTCGTCGGTGATGGCGACCACGGCGTTGCGGACGATCTCGGCGGTGATCGGATCGACGGAGGGATCGCTCATCCCCGGCCTCCGGACGAGGTCAGCAGGTCGATCACCAGGTGGCCGCCAGGGTGGACGGTGACGCGAGCGTCGGGCGGCACTACCGTGACCGTCGACGGCTCCTCGATCAGCGCCGGGCCCGTGATCCGGTTGCCGGCCAGCAACGCCTGCCGCCAGTAACGGGGGCAGGAGATCGATCCCGTACCCGGGGAGAAGGTCACGGCTCGTGTCCCGACCACGGCCTCTGCCGGGGGAGCGGCGCCACCCGGAGGCAAGCAGGGGAACTCGGGCCTGAGGTTGGCGACGGTGGCGGAGAGACGGATGCTGACCAACTCGGCCGGCTCCTCCGGGGCGTGGTGACCGTACCGCTCCAGGTGGGCGGCGTCGAAGGCGGCCTTGAGCCGGGCCCGGGCCGGCTCGTCGAGCCTCCCCGGGGGGACCAGGACCGTGACCGCGTGCTCCTGGCCCCGGTAGCGCATGTCCGCCGCTCGCTCGTAGTGCACCTCGACCGGGCCGGCGGCATCCGCCAGCAGCTCCTCCCGCGCCTCCACCTCGAGGGCGGCGAAGGCGGTCTCCAGATCCTCCATGGCCACGCCATCCAGGCCCGCGAACACCGTCTGGACGTGGTCGTGACGTCGGTCGGCCAGCAGCATGCCCAGGGCGGCGAAGGTGGCCGGGGCCCGGGGAACGACCACTCGGGGGACGTGCAGCTCACGCGCGACCGCCACCGCCCGCACCGGGCCGCCGCCGCCGTAGGCGACCAGCGTGAAGTCCCGGGGATCGAGGCCCCGCTGGGTGGTCACCGAGCGCACGGCGTTGGCCATGGACGAGGTGGCGATCTCGAGCAGGCCCCAGGCGACCCGGACCGGGTCGAGCCCCAGGGGGCCGGCCAGGCGGGTGCGGATCGCGCGCTCGGCCGCGCCCGCGTCCAGCACCAGCTCCGAGCCGGGAACCGGCTCGGTCCCGATCTCGCCCAGGAGCACGCTGGCGTCGGTGACCGTGGCCTCGCCCCCACCCCGACCGTAGCAGGCCGGACCGGGCTCGGCCCCGGCGCTGCGGGGGCCGACGTGGAGGCCACCCCCCTCGTCGATCCAGCCCACGCTCCCCCCTCCGGTGCCGATCTCGACGATGTCCAGGATGGGGATGCGAACCGCCAGGCCCTCCTCGTAGCCGCCGATGAAGTAGTCGCCGGCCAGGTTGGGCCGTCCGCGGCGGACCACACAGGCCTTGGCCGTGGTCCCCCCCATGTCGAAGGCGATCAGATTGTCGAGCCCCAGCTCCTGGCCCACCAGGCCGGCCCCGACCGCGCCGCCGGCAGGTCCCGACTCCAGCATCTGCAGGCATCGAACCCGGGCCGAGGCGAGGTCGGACATGCCCCCGCTCGACTGCATGAGGAGGATCTCACCGCGCATCCCCTGGTGGCGCAGGCGGCGCTCCAGCTCCCCCAGGTACCCGCTGATCAGCGGCCCCACGTAAGCGCTGGCCGCGGCGGTGGAGGTCCGCTCGAACTCGCGGTACTCCCTGGAGAGCTGGTGGGAGGCGACCACGTAGCGCCCGGGCAGGGCCGTCTGCAACACCGCCGCCGCCCGGCGCTCGTGCTCCGGCCAGCGATAGGAGTGCAGGAAAACCACCGCCGCCGACTCCACGCCCCGGCGCTCCAGCTCGCGCGCGATGCCCTCGATCTCGGCCTCGTCCAGGGGCCGCTCCTCGGTCCCGTCGGCGAGCATGCGCTCGTCGACCTCGAAGACCAGGTCGCGGGGGATCAGCGGGCGGTGCTTGCGGAAGAAGAGGTTGAAGGAGTCGGGTCGGTTGATGCGCCCGATCTCGTAGACGTCCCGGAAGCCCCTGGTGGTGAGGAGGGCGGTGCGGGCACCACGACGCTCCACGATGGCGTTGATGGCCAGCGTGGAGCCATGCACCAGCTGATCCACGGCCGGGGCCTCCAGCCTCAGACGACGCATCGCCTCCAGCACGCCCCCGACGAGATCGCCGGTCCGGGTCGGCACCTTGCCCATCAGGATCGATCTCGTCCGCCGGTCGAAGGCAACCGCATCGGTGAAGGTACCGCCCACGTCGACCGCGACTCGCATCCGTTCCTCCTGGTTCGCTCCTCCGCCCCCGGTGCCGTCGCCGGAGGGCACCACCGCTCCGGCGGCCGCTCCCGGCCTCATCCGCACCGGTGGACGGCCAGGAACTGACGCAGCCAGGCCTCCCAGACCGCGGCCGCCGCGGCCACCGCCCGGGCCTCGGCCTCCTCCCGGGGAAGCCCCTCCGGCAACTCGCTCACCACCCGCAGGTCGGCCCGGGCCAGGTGACGGTCGGGCGGCGGGTGGTCGACCACCAGCACCCGGCGTCGCGCCGACAGGCGCTCCAGGCTGGCGTCCAGCTCCGGCCGCCCCAGGCCCAGCCCGGCCCCCAGCTCGGCCGCCAGGCGGGATCGTCCCGGGCTGCGCCCCAGGAGCTCGAGCAGGTGGCCATCGATCCACTCCGGCGTCGCCGCCATCCCGTTCCCCAGCATCGAGGCTACCGCGACAGCTCCTCCAGGGTGCGACGCCGGGTCTCGAGCCCCCAGCGGGCGAGCACCACGCCCCCAGCCGCCGCCACCACACCGAACATGGCGAACACCCCTCCGATGCCCAGCCCGGAGCCCAGCAGGACCCCGATCACGGACGGAGCGATGAAGGCACCGATGCGATTCCAGCTGCTGCCCGTGGCCGTCGCCCAGGCGCGCATGCGGGTGGGGAACAGCTCCGGGGTGTACAGGTACACGCCGAGGCTGCTGCACCCCACCCCGACCTGCATGGCCAGGCCGCTGGCGAACAGCACCGGCCAGTGGGGGTGTCCCCCCGCCACCACCACGGCCAGACCGAAGGCGGCCCCCAGCACGGCCAGGGCAAACCCGCCGACGAAGAACGGCTTGCGGCCGACGCGGTCGGCGGTCAGCGCGAAGAGGTACGCGATCGGGAGGTTGCCCACCAGGCTGCTGAGGGAGGTGAGCAGGAGCGAGGAGGTCACCGGCAGCCCGCCGATGCGCACGTACAGGGTCGGCAGCCAGGTGGTCAGACCGTAGGTGACGAAGTAGGCGGTGAACCACTGCGTCCAGCTGACCAGCGTCCTCCGCCGGTAGGGAGGCGCCAGGAGCTCGCCGAAACGGGTGGGCCGAGGTGAGGGGAGGGCGACGGGGCCGACCGGGGGCAGCTCCTGCCGCCGGCGCGCCGACGCCTCCAGCCGCCGGACCACCCGCTCGGCCGACTCGGGGTGGCCGTGCTCGACCAGCCAGCGCGGCGACTCGGGAAGGGCGAACCAGGCCACGACCGCCGGCACCAGGGCGAGGCCGCCGAGGACGAAGAGCAGTCGCCAGCCCAGCGCCTGGCCGACCAGTGCGTAGAGGCCGGCGGCCACCAGAGGCGCCAGGAGGATGCCCCAGGGATACACCGACTCATAGAGCAGCACCACCCGCCCGCGGGTGCGGCCCCGCACCAGCTCGTTGAAGAGCGCTCCCGCGATGGGGACCTCCGCGCCCAGGCCGATGCCCTGCAGGAAGCGCAGGACGAGCAGGCTCTGGTAGTTCCAGGCAGCGGCCGTGACCAGGCTGAGGCCCCCGAAGATCAGCAACGCGCCGATGAACGCGGGGCGGCGACCGACCATCTCGCTCAGCCCACCGAAAGCCAGCGCGCCCACGAACTGCCCCAGGTAGGCGGCGCTGATCAGCACCCCGACGCTGGCCAGCCCGAGGTGCATGGTGGTCGCGATCACGACCGCGGCCGAGGCGATGATCAGCGAATCGAAGGCGTCCAGGAGGGTGCCGGCCCCGAGCATGCCGGCGATCCCAAGGTGCATCCGGGTGAAGGGCAGACGTTCCAGACGAGCGATGAGGGCGCCGGCCTCACCCGGTGGCGACGCCGTTCCCCCGGCCGGACCGCGCAGCTCACTCCGGTCGATCGTGGCCATGGTCGACTCCCTCCCTGGGTGCGCACTCGATCCCTCGCTCGCCGCCGGAGCCGGAGGCGGCCCGCCGAGGTCCTTCCTGCCCCGGGCCGGTCGCCCGAAGGCGGAAGCCACGGTGGCGGTCGAGACGGTGCGGGTGCACCGGTCGCGGCCCCGCCCCGGGGCCGGAGGCGCAGCGCGGCGGCCCTGCCCCGGGCGGACCGCCGGGGTATGGCCATGCCCGCCCTGCGGATCGCGCGCTCCGGGCCAGGTCCGGATGCCGGAGCATCCGGAGGGCCGGATCACCGTCCAGGGGCCTCACCTCCGTTTCGAGCATACTCACTTCTAAAGTAGTTATCAACCCCTCGGCCGGGCGCCCCGGCAGGCGGAGAGGGGCGATCCGGAGGACCGTCGCCGGCGGCCGCGGTCGCCAGCCGGCAAGCCCTCGCCCCACCGCCGCCCCGGCCACGGGCGGCCCTCAGCCCAGCTCCCTCGCCGCCCGATCCGCGTAGTACTGCCAGGCGCCGGCCACCCGCGGCTGGCTCCCGCGTCGGGCCAGGACCTCGCGGAAGTGGGGGAGCTCGGCCAGCGGCGGCCGGTCCACCATCTCCTCCACCTGCTCCGGGGTGATCCGGGGGTGGTCGGGGCCGGCTGCGCACCACGCGTACCAGTTCATGCGCGCCTGCTCCTCGAGCAAGGCCATGTTCATCACCGCCTCCTCCAAGGTGGCGCCGACGGTGGTGGCGCCATGGCCCCGCAGGAGCACGGCCACGTGGTCGCCCAGGGTGCGTGCCACCTCCATCCCCTCCTCCTCGGTCTGGACCGTCCGGGCGTGCGGATAGATCGGGAGCGGTTCGCCGCGCGCCCAGCCGTGCAAGCCCTGGCCGGGCTGGATGCCCTCCTGACACATGGGCACCAGCTCGGCGCCGAGGACGCTCATCAGGACCGTGAAGCGCGGGTGCACGTGCACCACCGCCTGCACCTCGGGACGGGCCTTGTAGAGACAGGAGTGCATCTTGACCTCGAAGCACTGGGTGGACCCGGGCGGCCCCTCCAGCTTGTTCCCCTCCAGGTCGCAGACCACCATGTCCTCGGGGCGCATGGCCGCCAGGGCGTCGATCCGATAGCCCCGGCCCTTGACCACGAACGTCTCCGGGGCGGAGGGCACGCGCATGCTGGCGTGGCCCAGCGAGGCCAGGACGCCGGTGGCCAGCCCCAGCTCGGCCAGGATGCGGTTGGCGATCGCCACCTGATACTTCACCTCGTCCAGGATCGTGCTCATGCCACCTCCTCGCTCAGGTCGAAGCGCCGATACCGGCCGGGTCCGGGACCAGGGTGGCACGGGGCCACGTCCGGCGTCTCTCCCTCGGGGTCCTGCACCGCCGGTCCTGGCCTGCCAGGCCGGTTTGACAATCTACTGTCCGGTTGTTTGAATTAATGTGGCGGGCGCGGCCCGGGGACCGGGCAGGAGAGGGCGCCCGGGGCGCCGGGAGCGAGGGCGGCATGCCCGAGGGAGGAGAGTGAGATGGAGCGTGGGCGCTGGCTGCCGGTGACGGCGGTCGCTCTGGCAACCCTGGTGATCGCGGCCTGCGGCGGTTCGGCCTCCCAGGGGGGAGGGGGAGCGACCGCCCCCGGGGTCACGAGCAACTCCATCCAGATCGGCACCACCAACGCCGAGACGGGGATCGTGAGCGCTTCCGCCAGCCTGACCCAGGCCGGCGCCCAGGCCGTCTTCGCCCAGGTCAACGCCAGCGGGGGGATCTACGGACGCAAGATCCAGCAGACCGTGCTCGACGACGCCTACACCGCCCCCAAGGCGGTGGCCAACGTCCGCACCTTCCTCAGCAAGCCCGTCTTCGCCGTCTTCGGCGGCTACGGCACGGTGCCCGCCGAGGCCATCGTGCCCATCCTGCAGCAGGCCAAGATCCCCTACCTGTTCCCCTACCAGGGCAACCCCTACCCGGGCGACCGCTACCTCTTCCTGGTCATGCCCGTCTACCGCGACCAGACGGTGACGGTGATCGAGAACGCGCTGAAGCGGTACGGGAAAGGCACCGTCTACGCCCTGGTCGGGAAGACGGCGGACACGGCCCAGACCGTCCAGGAGGCCATCCAGGCCACCCAGAAGGCGGGCGGGACCTGGCTGGGCTACGACCAGGTCAGCCAGGGCACGACCGACTACACCCCCTACGTCCTGCGCATGAAGCAGATGCACCCCGACTTCCTGTTCGTCAGCACCGACCCGACCGACTGCGCCCGCTACGTGACCGCGGTGGTGGCTCAGGGGGCGTTGCCCGCCAAGCGCATCCTGGGACTCCAGACCATGGCCGACGAGACCTTCATCAACGCCGTCCCCGAGGCCGCCGACGACATGCTCTACGCCCCGGGCCCCAACGCCCCCGCCTCCAGCCAGCAGGCCAGGCAGTGCATCCAGATCATCGACAAGTACCAGCCCGGGACCCGGATCACGATGGAGACCCTCTGGGGTTGCGGCACCGCCCAGCTCTTCGTGTACGCCCTGAAGAAGGCGGGGCCCAACCTGACCCGGGAGGGGCTGGTGAAGACCCTCCAGGGGATGCGCGACGCCAACGCCGCCTCGGTCTTCACCCCGATCAGCTACGGCCCCGGCAACAACGTCGGCGAGCGGACCATGTACGAGTTCACCAGCAAGAACCGGCAGCTGGTCTCGATCGGCACCATGCCGGTGGTGAGCTCGACCCAGGCGTGATCGAGGGCACGGGGGCCGGGGTGGAGGCCGGCGGCGGGCGCTGAGGGATGGGGCTCCTCGGTTCGGCCGCGATCAGCGGGGTGGCGGCCGGGCTCGTCTACGGGATGCTCGCCTTCTCCATCGTCCTGCTCTTCAAGGCCACCGGGATCCCGAACTTCACCCAGGGCAACATCGCCACCTTCGGCACCTTCGTCGCCTACCTGCTGGCGGTGCGCAGCGGCCTGCCCCTGGGGCTGGCCATCCTGCTCGGCTTCCTCGCCACCGGCGCGCTCGGGGTGGTCGTCTACCTGGGCGGCATCCTGCCCCGGGGCGAGGCCGGCACCCTGAACCTGGCCATCCGCACCCTGGCCGTGTACCTGCTCCTGTTCGCGGTCATGAACCTGTTCTGGGGGGTGGGCCAGCCCTTCGCCTTCCCCCACTTCCTGCCCGGCGCGGCCGTGGCCGTGGGCGGCGTCCGCGTCAGCCTGATCTCGCTGGTCACGGTCGGGGTGGCGGGGGGCCTGGCCGTCGCCTTCTGGCTCCTCTACAACCGCACCACCACCGGGCTCCTGCTCCGCGGTATCGCCGACCGGCCCGAGATCGCGCGTCTCCTGGGGGCCGACACCCGCCGCCTGAGCGCCCTCGCCTGGCTGCTCGCCGGCCTGGTGGCGGTGGTGGTGGGGCTGCTCACCGTCCCCGCCGCCCTGCTCTCCACCGACATGATGGACAACTTCCTGCTCTACGCCTTCACCGCCGCCCTCCTGGGT
>Ga0209810_1001292_pt1 | contig 39469 bp, 39 predicted proteins | sample Coa_R1_7_FD_187159 | JGI IMG/M metagenome (GOLD analysis project Ga0209810, IMG submission 187159) | Surface soil microbial communities from Centralia Pennsylvania, which are recovering from an underground coalmine fire - Coalmine... | ecosystem: Environmental > Terrestrial > Soil > Unclassified... | reverse complement strand
GCTTGTCGGCGCTGCCTTTTCCGTTGGTACGCCTTACGTGGCGCGTTTCTTTCCGAAGGAGCGTCGCGGATTTGCCATGGGCGTCTTCGGAGCGGGGACCATGGGTGCCGCTCTCAACATGTATGTCGCACCTGCCCTGATCAGCAGGTACGGTTGGCAAACCGTACCGCGTGTGTACGCGGTCACTCTCTTGGTCAGTGCAGCTTTGTTCTGGCTTTTGGCTGAACGTGATCCAGCGCCGGGACGCGACACGAAGATCACTGCCATTCAGCAATTGGCGGTTCTCAGGGATCCGCGCGTTTGGAAATACTGCCAGTATTATTCCATCGTATTTGGTGGATTTACGGCTCTCTCGGTATGGATGCCCAACTATTTCAGAAGCGAGTATGGATTCACGCTCACGCAGGCCTCCCTTCTTGCCGCTTGCTTTTCATTGCCCGGCGGCGGATTTCGTGCGCTCGGCGGATGGTTGGCCGACCGTTTCGGTGCCCATGAAGTCACGTGGTGGGTGCTATGGGTCGCATGGATTTGCCTTTTCATCCTTTCATATCCGAAGACTGAACTGATCATACACACGATCGACGGTCCGGTCGGCTTTTCCATCATATTGCCTTGGTGGGTCTTTACCGGATTGTTGTTCATATTGGGCGTGGCATTTGCGTGCGGAATGGCTTCGACTTTCAAATATATCGGCGACGAATTTCCCGATTCCATGGGAGTGGTATCGGGTATTGTCGGAATGATCGGCGGCCTCGGCGGTTTTCTCTTGCCGGTAATGTTCGGCGCCATTCTCGAGGTGTTTCGCTTCAACTCGAGCTGCTTCATGCTACTCTACGGTGTCGTGTCCGTATCGCTCCTGCTTAACTACATGACAGAGGTCCGGATGCTGCCAGTCATGGGTGAAGAGATGCGCGCGGTTGCACCAAGAAGGACGGGTCCCTGAGCAAAAATTCGGCTGACGGAGAAGCAGGCGATGAGTCATTTTCTTGAACGCCTCACATACCTGAAGCGGCGACGCGAGCCCTTCGCCGATGGTCACGGTGAATTACGTGCCGAGGATCGGACGTGGGAAGAGGGTTACCGTCAGCGCTGGCAGCACGACAAGATCGTCCGCTCGACACACGGCGTCAATTGCACGGGAGGATGCAGCTGGAAGATTTACGTCAAAAGTGGAGTCGTCACTTGGGAGACACAGCAGACCGACTACCCGAGAACACGCCCGGGAATGCCCAATCACGAGCCGCGTGGCTGCTCGCGCGGAGCCTCCTATAGTTGGTATCTCTACAGCGCGAGCCGGATCAAATATCCGATGGTGCGCGGGCGGCTGTTGAGAGCATGGCGCGAGGCGCGCAAAACCCTTGCCCCGGTCGATGCGTGGGCCGCAGTCGTCGACAATGCAGATACAACACGCGCATACAAGTCCATGCGCGGCCGCGGCGGATTCGTACGCTCGACGTGGGAAGAAGCTTGCGAGATCATTGCCGCCGCCAACGTCTACACGATCAAAACGTGGGGACCCGACCGAATCGTCGGCTTCTCGCCAATTCCAGCCATGTCGATGGTGTCGTACGCGGCCGGCACACGCTATCTGAGTTTGATTGGCGGCACGCTCCTCTCCTTCTACGACTGGTATTGCGACCTGCCGCCGTCGAGTCCACAGACGTGGGGGGAACAGACCGACGTCCCGGAATCGGCCGATTGGTACAACTCTAGCTACCTTATCGCCTGGGGGTCGAATGTGCCGCAGACTCGCACGCCGGATGCGCATTTCTTCGTCGAGGCACGTTACAACGGCACCAAGGTCGTCGCGATCACGCCGGATTATTCGGAGGTTGCGAAACTGTCGGATTTATGGCTGCACCCCAAACAAGGCACCGACGGCGCCCTCGCTATGGCCATGGGCCACGTCATCCTGAAAGAGTTTTTTCTTGAGCGGTCGGTCCCATATTTTCAGGATTATTGCCGGCGATTCACCGACATGCCGATGCTGGTGCGGCTGCGCAAGCAAGGCGACTGTTGGATTCCTGACCGATACCTGCGCCAGAGCGACCTGCCAGAGGCACCGCCTTCGCCGCGCGCCGCGTGGAAGACGGTGGCTATCGACGAAACCAGCGGCGGAATTGTCGTGCCGCGCGGCTCGATCGGCTATCGGTGGCCTGCCGGCGGCGAACCGAAAGGGCTCTGGAATCTGGAGACGAAGGACGGCGAGACGGGTGCCGAGGTCCGGCTCGCGCTCAGCCTTATCGATCGGCATGATGAAGTCGTGCCCGTAGCCTTTCCTTATTTCGGCGGTCGGTCGCACGCGCAATTTCCCCAGAACGATCAGGGCAGTGACGTGCTTATACGGCATGTGCCGGTGCGGCGGCTCGCCCTTGCCGATGGCGAAACGCTCGTCGCAACGGTTTTCGACCTACTTTGTGCCAATTACGGTCTCAACCGAGGCTTGGGAGGCGCCTGCGCCAAAAGTTTTAGCGACAATGTTCCCTATACACCCGCGTGGCAGGCGCCGATCACCGGCGTATCCGCCGAGCATGCAATCGAGATCGCGCGGGGTTTTGCGGTCAACGCGGAAAAGACACGCGGCCGATCGATGGTCATTATCGGCGCAGGCATGAACCATTGGTATCACCAGGACATGGGATATCGGGCGATCATCAATATGCTGATGATGTGCGGCACGATCGGAGTATCCGGCGGCGGTTGGGCCCACTATGTCGGCCAGGAGAAGCTTCGGCCGCAGACCGGTTGGACTATGCTTGCCTTCGCGCTCGATTGGGTGCGACCGCCGCGGCAGATGAACGGTACGTCCTTCTTCTACGCGCATAGCGATCAGTGGCGTTACGAAAAGATCGACGTGGCCGAGCTCCTGTCGCCGCTTGCGGAGCGTGATCGTTACCGGGGCAGCCTCATCGACCTCAATGTCAAGGCCGAACGCATGGGCTGGTTGCCGTCGGCCCCGCAACTCAGCGTCAATCCGCTCATGCTTGCGCGCGAGGCTGATACGGCAGGTATTGCAGTCAAGGATTATGTCGTTGATGGATTGAAATCCGGTCGTATCAGCCTTGCCTGCGAAGATCCGGACAATCCGAAGAACTTCCCCCGCAACCTTTTCATCTGGCGTTCCAATCTGTTCGGCTCGTCGGGAAAGGGACACGAATATTTTCTGCGTCACTTCCTAGGAACGCCTTGCGGTTTGCAGGGCAAGGATCTTGGCGAAATGGGTCGACAGAAACCACACGACGTCGTGTGGCGCGACCCGCCGCCCGAAGGCAAGCTCGATCTCGTCGTCACTCTCGATTTTCGGATGTCGACGAGCTGCTTATACTCCGATGTGGTGCTGCCGACCGCCAGTTGGTACGAGAAAAATGATCTCAACACCACGGACATGCACCCCTTCATCCACCCATTGTCCGCGGCGATCGACCCCGTGTGGGAGGCACGCAGCGACTGGGAAACGTATAAGACCATCGCCCGACGTTTTTCCGAACTGGCTGTGGGACATCTCGGTGTTGAACGCGACACGGTGCTCACTCCAATTCTGCACGATACGCCGGGTGAGATCGCGCAGCCATTTGACGTGTTGGACTGGAAGCGCGGCGAATGCGACCTCGTGCCGGGAGTTACCGCCCCCCAGATCACCGTCGTCGAACGCGACTATCCGAACACTTATCGACGCTTTACGGCGCTCGGGCCCCTCGCCGACAAGCTAGGCAATGGCGGTAAGGGTATCATGTGGAACACGCAGAGCGAAGTCAGCGGACTCGGTGATTTGAACTATCGGGTGAGTGACGGCGGGCCAACGCATGGCCGGCCGCGCATTGAATCCGACATTGACGCCGCGGAGGTCATTCTCTACCTCGCCCCCGAGACGAATGGGGAGGTTGCCGTCAAAGCGTGGAAGGCGCTTGGCGAGGTCACTGGCCGCAGTCACGTCCATCTTGCGGAAAGGCGGGAAGACGAAAAAATCCGTTTCCGTGATCTTCAGGCCCAGCCACGCAAGATCATTTCCTCGCCGATCTGGTCAGGCATTGAAAGTGAGCAGGTAAGCTATACTGCGGGTTATACTAATGTCCACGAGCTTATCCCCTGGCGTACGCTGACGGGTCGTCAACAGTTCTATCAGGATCATCGCTGGTTTCGTGACTTTGGCGAAAGTTTCGCCGTCTATCGACCACCTATCGATACACGTACCGTTGCCGACTTGCTGAAAAAAAGGAGCGGCGGCAATCCTGAGATTTTGCTTAACTTCATCACTCCACACCAGAAGTGGGGCATCCATTCGACCTATACGGACAACCTTTTGATGCTTACGCTGTCGCGCGGAGGGCCGATCGTATGGATCTCCGAGGTCGACGCAAGAAAAATTGGTGTGGCGGATAACGACTGGATTGAGCTCTTCAATTTAAACGGTGCCATCGTCGCACGCGCCGTTGTCAGCCAGCGCGTACAGGAAGGCATGTGCCTCATGTACCACGCACAGGAGAAAATTGTGAATGTGCCTGGCTCCCAGATCACCGGCCAGCGCGGAGGCATCCACAATTCAGTGACGCGTGCGGTACTGAAGCCGACGCACATGGTCGGCGGCTATGCTCAACTCTCGTACGGTTTCAACTATTACGGCACAGTGGGATCGAATCGCGACGAATTCGTGATCGTCCATAAGCTCCAGAAGATCGAGTGGCTCGATCGATCAAATCCTGTCGATCCAATCACCGAGGAGGCGGCGTCGTGAAGATACGTGCTCAGATCGCCATGGTGCTCAATCTCGACAAATGCATCGGCTGCCACACCTGTTCGGTGACATGCAAGAACGTATGGACGTCGCGCCAAGGCATGGAATATGCGTGGTTTAATAATGTCGAGACGAAACCGGGAGTCGGCTATCCGAAAGAATGGGAGAATCAAGAGCGATGGAAGGGTGGCTGGGAACGCAGAAAGAACGGGAAAATCGTGCCGAAGCAAGGAGGGCGTCTCGCTGTTCTCGCGAAAATTTTTGCCAATCCGAACTTGCCTGAAATCGACGACTACTATGAACCATTCACCTTTGATTATGAGCATCTCCATACGGCGCCGGAGCTGCCTACGGCGCCGGTAGCCCGGCCGCTTTCTTTGGTGACCGGTCGGCCGATGGAGAAGATCGAATGGGGGCCGAACTGGGAAGAGATTCTCGGAGGTGAATTCGACAAGCGCTCGCGGGATTACAATTTCGAGTCAGTGGAAAAGGACATCTACGGTCAATTCGAAAACACCTTCATGATGTACCTGCCGCGTCTGTGCGAACATTGTCTTAATCCGAGCTGCGTTGCTTCGTGTCCCTCGGGCTCGATCTATAAGCGTGAGGAAGACGGCATCGTTCTCATAGATCAGGACAAATGCCGCGGTTGGCGCATGTGCGTTTCCGGCTGCCCCTACAAGAAAATCTACTATAACTGGACGTCGGGAAAAGCCGAAAAATGCATCTTCTGCTATCCGCGCATCGAAGCCGGCCAGCCAACCATATGTTCGGAGACCTGCGTTGGACGAATCCGTTACCTCGGTGTGCTCCTTTACGATGCGGATGGGATCGAAGCGGCGGCGTCGGTTGAAAACGAACAGGATCTGTACGAAGCCCAGCTCAAGCTCTTCCTCGATCCAAACGATCCGGAAATTGCAGCCCGGGCGCGCGCCGACGGCGTTCCCGAAGCGTGGATCGAGGCCGGGCGGCGCTCGCCGACCTACAAGATGGCGGTGGAGTGGAAGATCGCCTTCCCCCTACATCCTGAATATCGGACTTTGCCCATGGTCTGGTACGTGCCGCCACTGTCGCCAATACAGTCACATGCCCATGCCGGCGCGATCGACACCGTCGGCGAAATTCCCAATGTGCGTTCGTTGCGCATTCCCATACGCTATCTTGCCAATCTGCTGACGGCAGGAGCCGAGGAGCCGATCATTTCCGCGCTGGAGCGGATGCTGGCCATGCGCATCTATTATCGGCGACGTCAGCTCGGTGAGAGCGATGACAAGACGGTCCTGGAGCAGGTGGGACTGACCGTGGCGCAAGTCGAGGAGATGCATCGCTATCTTGCTATAGCCGATTACGAGGATCGATTTGTGATTCCGACCAGCCACCGGGAGCAAGCCGAGGACGCTTACGGGCTACGCGGCTCATGCGGTTTCTCCTTCGGCAATGGTTGCGACTTCGGGCCGCCCCACTCGACCTTGTTTGGCGGCAAGATGGGTCGGCGCAAGCTTACGCCGGTACGGCCGGTCGACACGTGAGTTGGCGATGATGGTCATATTCAAGGCGCTGAGCGCTCTGCTTTCTTATCCTACGGAGGAGCTTCGGCAAGCCTTGCCAGAAATCGCCGAAGTGATTCGTGGTTCGACCCTTCTCGCATTGCGCCAGCGTGAGGAACTACTAGAACTCATCGCTGAGCTCAGCGAAGGTGACCTCTTTGCGGCGGAGGAGCGCTATGTCGATCTTTTCGACCGGGGTCGTGCGTTGTCGCTCAATCTGTTCGAACATCTACACGGCGATGGTCGGGACCGAGGCAAAGCGATGGTCGAATTGAAGCGTCTCTATGCTGCTGCCGGCCTTGAGCTTTCGACGCGCGAGCTACCCGATTTCTTGCCGGTTATACTTGAATATTTAAGTTGTCGCGATCTCCGCGAAGCACGAGAGATCCTTGGCGAATGCGCTCCCATTCTGGCATCGATCGGACGCTCGTTGATCGCGCGTCGCAGCCGTTACGCCGCGATCCTGCAAGCTCTTCTGATCATCGCTGGCGAACAACCGGTCGACAGCGCAAAGGTTCCGCCGGTACGCGAGTTCCCCGAAGCGCTTGACCGCGATTGGGCCGAACGACCCGCCTTCGCCGACCGGGGACCGTCCGGCAGCTTATCTGTCAACCAACGGGAATAGGTCATGCTGTCCAACCCTTACGTCAACACGCTGCTCTTCGGGGTTTACCCCTACGTCTGCCTCATCGTGCTCTTAATCGGCAGTCTGATCCGTTTTGACCGCGAGCCTTACACCTGGAAAAGTGACTCTTCGCAGATCTTGCGCAGTGGTCAGCTCCGGCTGGGGTCCAACCTCTTCCATTATGGCGTCATCATCGTAATCCTCGGGCATTTCGCCGGTTTTCTTGCACCTGAATGGGCCATCAGCTGGGCGCTCACCCCCACCACGCATCAGCTTCTGGCCATGGTGGTGGGCGGTATTGCCGGCCTGGTTGCGATTTCAGGCCTCACGATTCTTATTCATCGGCGTCTTGCTGATCCACGCATTCGCCTCAATAGTCGCAAATGGGATCTCGTCGTTGTGTTTATGCTTTGGTTGCAACTCGCACTCGGTCTGCTTACCGTGCCTCTATCTGCGTTTCATATGGATGGAGTATTGTTTGAGACATTGACCACCTACGTAAAGGGCATCGTAACCCTCGACGGCAGTGTGGCTGCGTTGATGATTGACGTGCCGCTCACATACAAGCTGCACATCCTGCTGGGCTTCACTATCTTTCTGATCTCACCGTTTACTCGCATGATCCATATCTGGAGCGGGGTCGGCGCGTTGAGCTATCTCGTCCGGCCTTATCAAATTGTCCGGACACCGCATACAAGGGCGAAGGAGCCCGTGCGACTGTGACTGTATTCGTCAATGGCGTGGCAGTCACGGTGCGCGGCGGCGAGACGGCGGAACTGGCAGCTGCCCGTGAGCTTCTGCGCCAACGTGCCATTGCACTCGGCTTTGTCCTCCCGACGGGTGGGGATGAGGACGAGATTGATGCGGCGATCGAAGCGATGCTCGCGCGTGAAATTACCATTCCGGAGCCGACGGAGGCAGAGTGTCGGCGCTATTACGAGCAGCATCCGCGCGAATTCGAAAGCGGCGACCTGGTGCATGCCCGGCATATCCTTTTTCAGGTCACGCTGGGAGTCGATGTGGCGGCGCTGCGTGCCCATGCCCAACAGACACTGCTCGCGCTTTTGCGCGAGCCGGAAAGATTTGAGCGAATGGCTCGCGAACTTTCCAACTGTCCGTCGGGTCGCCAGGGCGGCAATCTCGGGCAGATCCGCCGCGGCGATTTGGTGCCCGAACTCGAACGGGTATTATTCGATCAGGGACCGATTGGAATTCGGCGCGAGCTCGTCAAAACACGCTACGGTTTCCATATAATCGCCATTGACGCCCGCATTCCAGGACGGCGATTGCCGTTTGAAATGGTTCGTGAACGCATCGCCAAGCGGCTGCACCTGGCGGTCGAGGAACGAGCCTTGAGTCAATATATCAGCATACTTGCGGGCGAGGCAAAAATCGAAGGGGCCAATCTTCGGCCCGCGTCGACGCCGCTCGTGCAGTGATAGAGCGATCAATTGCTGCCTCGCGTCCGTGGCGATCGCATGCGTTTTCCCAATCGCGCAATCAAGTGGGGGTATTTCAGAGCATGATGGTTTGTGGCTGAATCCGTTGCGGATTCCCAAATCGCTTGGGTTCTGATTCAGGATGCTGGCTGGGGTGGAGGCCAGCATGTGATGGGCCGGGCCTGGTTTCTTGATCTTCGCGAACGGATGGTTGCTGCCGTCGTGTCGGGCGCGGGCTGCCGGGCAGTGGCATCGTGGTTCGGTGTCCTCGGTGGAGAGTAGGCGTCCGCCTGCGGGATGCCGCTGAAGCCGGCAAGATGTCGGGTGGGATGCTCGCGCCGCCGATCGCGGGAGGCGTCATGGAGCGCCGCTGGCGGAGCTCGTCCGCCGAATGGCCGGTCGTCGCGGACATAAGTCGGGATGTGGCCCTTGATCGTTTGACCCTTGGCCAGGATCGGCACGTTGGTGTCATCGCCATGCAGCCGCTCGGCGGCGAGCACGGGGCGCTCGATCTGCGCAAAGAGCGGCTGAAGCGCGATCGTACCGGCGCCGACCTGGTCGGCCAGCGTCGACACGCTCAAATCGCTACCTTCCCGCCGGTAGCGCTCGCTCTGACGGTTCAACGGCCGACGCTGCCTGAACCGCCCGAACAGGATCACGGACAGCAGGTCGGGGCCGGCAAAGCCGCGCGGCGTCACGTGGAAGGGTGCCGCCGCCTGCTCGGCCGCAAGCTCGTCCTCCGTCGCTCGCGAGTGGCCTCCAGCTCATCCAGCTGAAGCTCCATCTGCTTGAGGAACCGCGCCTTATGCTCCGAGCGCGCAGCCGCAAGGCTGCCGGCACAGCTTCTCGACCGCAAGCTTGTAGCAGGCGATCGGCGCGGCTTCGGCGCGCATTGGCGAGCCTTGCTTCCGCTTCCGGCCGCGCGGCGCGCTCGGCGAGGATCATCGCGTGCGCGGCAGCAAGATCGGCGGGGAGCGATCCAGAAGCGGTCGCGTTTGCGATGGAATCACAGCCATCGCCAACCGCAAACCAAAAATATCATCCGAGCGAGGTCGGCCGCCACGTCTCCTGTGGGTGGCGCCAATCGATGCCGGACAGAAGACAGCCAAGCTGCGCCGGCGGGATCGCCACCACGTCGCCAACCGGGCTCGGCCACAAAAAGCGGCCCCGTTCCAAACGCTTCGTGAACCGGCATGCGCCCTGGCCGTCATGCCAGATCACCTTCAAAAAATTGCCGCGCGGCCTTCGCACAGCGAGGTGGTACCCGTGGACTCTGAATGGATTCTGAGGTGGCTTCCGAGAGCCAGACGATCGGGCTCCTGCCGCGTCCGGAAAACCGCGTGAAGTCCGATCGTTAAGGGCGCGTTGGCTTCCTTGCGGTGGATTCCATGCTGGAGCGCGGAAGCCGCCTGGAAGCCACTCGCCTCAGCCGAAAAAGCCGTGATCCCTCAAAGCGTTGCAAACGCATCGGGTGGCTTCCGGGAAGGTGGCTTCCCAGAAATTTCGCCTGGCGGTGGTGCACTTCCGGGCCATCGCCTCCCGCATATGATCTCGGCCATGGAGGACCCGTGATTTCAAAGGGTTAGGCAAACGCCGTAGCCCCTTGCGGTACGTTCCGATTGACATTACGTAACGTGGTGCGGTACGTTCCGGTGTGATCAAGACGTTCGGCGACAAACGCACCGCTGCGATCTTTGCGGGCTATGCCGTTCGCGGGCTGCCGCCGCAGATTCAGGAGCGAGCCCGAGCCAAGCTCTTGGCGATCGACGCCGCCAAGCGACTTGACGACCTGCGCCAGCCGCCGGGCAACAGGCTGGAAGCCTTGGCGGGCGACCGCAAGGGCCAACACAGCATCCGCATCAATGATCAATGGCGGATATGCTTTGTGTGGCGAGACGGTGAGGCATTCGATGTCGAGATTGCCGACTACCATTGAGGAGCAAGACAGATGAGCATTAAGCGTGAAGACATCGACAAAGGGGCAATCGACTTCTCCGACGTGCGCTCCGGCCGACGCCTGCCGCCTGTCCATCCGGGCACGATCCTCCGTGACGAATTCCTGACTCCGATGGAGATCAGCGTCTACGAGCTTGCCAATGCGATCAAGGCGCCACGGTCGCGCATCAATGACATCGTGCTCGGCCGGCGCGCGATCACGACCGATACCGCCCTGCGGCTTGGACGCTATTTCGGGACGTCGCCGGAATTCTGGATCAATCTGCAAGCGCGCTACGATCTCGATGTCGCCAATCGCACTGTCCGTCGCAAGATCGAGCAGGAGGTTGCGCCGCGCGCCGCATGAAAAACAGGGCGCAGAAGCGATCGCGGCGCTTGGCACGGCGGAGCCATGTGGTCCGCGCCGATCAGCGCCGCCCGCGGGCTGACAGTTTGAAGGCTCTGCTTGCTGCTGCGCCGCTGGAAGATGTCGATATTTCGCGAGCTCGGGATCACGGCCGCGAACCACTGTTTTGAAACGGCTGTACTTGGAACCCAAGTACAGCCGCTTCATAACATGCCACGGTGCTCTACAGGAGAACGGTCCCGCACAGCAGCCGACAGGGCCGTTCAGATCCTCATCGAGGCGTTGGCGGACACCGCTCCCGGCCGGCATCCCCGTCGGCTTGAGCGACGAGTTTGCCACCCCTGGCGACACGGTGCGGCGATGGGAGTTCTTTACGAGCCGCAATGTTCTGAGCGAGCGACGCACTTCCTTGAAGGAAGTAGTCGCAGCATTGCGTGGCTTCCTGCTGCCGGCCCTCCCGTTGGCAGGCGGATCAAATACCGGCGTAACGCTGTGGCCCGTCGGGCCGTGGAGGCGGCAGTCTTCCGCGCGCGTCTTCCCCAAGCCTGGCGCTTCGCATAGCCGAATTCGCCGCGGTCTGTCTCACCCGCCAATGTCTCACCGAAAATTGTCTCACGCGCAGAAATCATCTTGACAGGGCGCGCGTGCCTTCAACGACGAACCGCCGCGACCGCTTCGCCGGCAGGCGCCTGTTATTGAGCCGCCACGTGATCACGCTCAAGGCATACTCCCAGCGCCGGTGCGCGGTGGCGCGCGCGATCCCGAACCGCCAGCAGATCATCTTCCAGGGTGTGCGCTCGGCGCGTGCCCAGACGAGTTTCCCGTCCTCGGCTTCGAGCCAACGCAGCCAGTCGAGCGCCTCCTCCATGCGGGAGATGGCGTCCGGCGCCGGCGGCGGGCGCTTGAGACGCGGCGGCTCCTGGCCGACGAGATCGGAAAACGCATGCAGAACCTTGGGCCAGAGATTGTAGTAGCCCTGCACGCGCACCGGCGGCAGCCGGCGCATTACATCTGCTGCTTCGTAGAGCCGCTCCTCGACCTGCTCGCGCATCCATTCAGCCATGGCGCCGCTCCTTCTGGGGCCCACGGTCACCGTAGAGCTTCTCACCGAGTTGGCGCACGAGCTCGCGCTCGGGCCAGGTGAGGCGCGGATCCTGCGGGCTGACGACGAGGAGGTTCTGCTCGCGCCAGCCGTCGCGCTTGAGCTCCTCGAGCGAGCGGCGCCTGCCGCCGTAGCCCTTGGGCAGCCACCTCATCGCGTGACCTCCGCGAGCACCGCGGCATAGCCCGCGACATCGAGGATCGAGTCGGCGTGGCGCGGATCGCGGGCAAGCCGCGCGAGCTTGAGATCGATCAAGCAGAGCGCCACCTGGGCCGGCGTCACGGGATAGCCGAGCGTGATCGACCAGCGCTTGGCGATCGCCTCCATGGAATGCCGTGGTTCGCCGTAGAGCGCGCGGCGCGCATCGACCACGGCGACGGCGCGTCGCAGCATGGCTTTGCCTTTCATGAGACGGCTCCTTGGGTCTCGACGGCCCAGAGCAGGATCGCGAGAGCGTCGGCCTCGTTATCGTCCTCGGGATCGAAGCCGCGCGCACGGACGGCTTCGATCACGAGAGCCTTGTCGGCATTGCCCTTGCCGGTGACGTGGCGCTTGATGCTGCCGACCGGAACGCCCTCGTAAGCAATGCGGCGCTCTTCGCACCAGGTGCTGAGCGTGGCGAGGAAACCCCCGTAGAGGTGCGCGGCATCGGTGCCGAGGTGGCGGCGCACCTCCTCGAAGTAGATCGCATCGAGTCCGCCTGCGTTGGCGAGAATGCCATCGAGAAAGCCGCGGAAGCGCAAGAAGCGCATGCCGCCGCCATCGAAACGGCTGCCGCGGAAGGAGACGCTGCCGCTCATTACGGCGCCGCCGCCGACCCGCAGCGCCCAGCCGGTGGTGGTGCCGAGGTCGAGGGCGAGGAGGGCGCTCGGCGATGCTGCACTCCCGATGACCGATGTGCCGGCATCGACACTGGCAGCGGACGGGCGCGCCGACGCTGTGACGGACTCCGTCGATGGATCAGCGGCCATGACCGCGCTCGGAGCGAGAGGGCTTTCTTGGCCACGCGGTGATCGGGAGCAGCCTTGGCGGAGCCGACCGTCATCGTTGCTCGTGCGGCTTGGTTGCGATTGCGGCAGAGCGCTCATGGCTTTAGGGTGGCGCATCACAGCACCTCCTTGAGCCAATCGGGGATGTGTTGAGAGGGTGAACGTTCGAAAAGACGTTCACCGCCATGTTCACCGGCGTAAGTGTTTGGCGCGCCTTGTGTTTGTGAACGTGGGGAAGGTGGTGAACGTTTTTCCGCCTCTTTATTTATTTTGTCAGATGCACGCGACCGCTCACGCGCTAGCATTGAAAAACGTTCACGACGTTCACTACGTTCACTAAATCCTTCGTTTTCAATGGGTTTTTCCGGTGAACATGAAGGTGAACGTTGGTCGCAATGTTCACTACGCTCACTTTCCTGCGCGGGAGAAGGATCGGAAAAACGTTCACAACGTTCACTATGTTCACCTTCCTGCGCCTCGACCGCGCCCTGGCCGAGACAACGTTCACCACGTTCCCCACGCGCTGATGCCTCCTCTTCGATGGCAAGCGTCCAGCGCTGCGCCCGCTGTGCCGTGCCGACGGCACGGATGCGCACATGCAGGTCACCGATCGCGAACACGCGATCGCGCATTCGCCCAAGGGCCTTGCCGAGACGCGTGCGCTGCGAGCGGTCACTGCCGTTGCCGAGCGGCAGCGGCGGCTCGCACGCGCCGGCAATCGGAAATAGAACGGAGGTGCCGACCTCCGCCGTGCCGAAGCGATCCCACCAGGCGGCAACGAAGCTGCGCCACATGATCCCTTCGGCATCCGAAGCCTCGTAGAGCTCGTCTGCGTTGGTGAGGAATCCGGGCACTCCGGCGACATCGAGAATGCCACCCATGGTCTCGGACCAGGACTCGAAGCTGCCGAGGGTCGTGCGCTGATAGCGAGGCCTTCCGGCCTCAACCCAAGCGCGGCCGAGCGTGAGACAGGCGGCGACGAGCGGACCCCGATTGGCCTGGACCCAGGCGAGCAGATTGGGATGGCGAAAGCCGTCCCGCTGCCAGGGCCGGTCCATGTGGGCATCGAGACGGATGCGCACGGTGCGGCGGGCGATCTCGTTCGAGAGCTGAGGGTTGTTACCGGTTGCGACCCATGCGCAGCGGACGGGGATGCGGACGATGTCGGAGCGGCCCAGAATGCGGTCCTCCCAATACGGGGCGGTGAGCGCGGCTGCGAGGGGTGCGGCATCGAGGGGACGGCGCAGGTTGTCGATCACGATCATGAGCGGTGAGGAGCGCAGCTTGGCGGTCAGCCGCTTGCGCCATTCCTCCTCGTCGCGGCCTTCGGTCATGATCGAGGCCGAATGCCCGGTTGCGATCACGGCGATGGCGTCGACCAGGAGCGTGGCGCCGGTCCCCGGCGTGGGCTTCTCGATGAGGTGCAAGGGCGTTGGTCCTTCGATCAGCGGGCGGACGAAGGGCAGGAGCAGGAGGGCGAGCGCATGGGCGCGCTCGGCCTCTGAGGTGAAGGGAAAATCGCCGAGAAGATCGTGGAGGAGCAGCGAGCGCGCTGCCGCGATGTCGGCTGCGCCCGGCCGCTCGGGGATGGGCGGAAGCTCGAAGCCCGCTGGCCCTTCGTGCAGCAGCCGGGTTGCCGGATGATACCCGCGTTCGGTGACGAGCTCGCCTGCGCGGCCCAAGACGGGTGCGGCCACGATGCCGGCGAGCACCGGCAGGTCGGGATTGGGGGTAGCGAGCAATACCTTGACGAGCGGCGTCGGCGGATGTGCGGGTACGAGATCGCCTTCGCGATTGCGCTTGCGCCAATCGATGAGATGGGCGAGCGCGAGCTTGAGGCGATCCTCGGTGAGATGGACGGCCATGGCCCGGCCGTCGTCGTCGCGGGCAACCCAGGCGAGCGTCGCGCCCATGCGGAATAGCCAGGGCGGCTCATTGCACTCCGAAAGCAGCGCGCGGGTCTGTGCTGCAAGCACGGCCAGATCGCCATGATCGGCGCGCAATCTGGGCCGCACCCCCGTGATGATCGGGAACCCCACCGGCAGGTTCGGCGCGTCGCTGCGGACGGCCGGCCTGTGATTGTCGGTCCTTGCCGGCGCGGGTGGCGTCCATTCTGCGGCCGCCTCGACGGTTGCGCGCACCGCCGGTGCGCCGGCGCGGCAGAGCAGATCATTGAAATCGTCGCCCTCCTGCGGAGGCGATGCGATGAAGACGCGACACCCTTGCTGATGCAGCCTGAAGGCAGCGGCTTCGGCTGCCCGCTGTCCGGTGCCCGACGCATCGTGGTCGGCAAGGATGATGACGCGCGTGATTCCGGACGGAAGCTCGATCTGTTCGAGATTGCCGGCGGACAGGGCTGCCCAGACGGGCATGTCTGGACACGCCGTCATCACCGCAAGCGCGGTCTCGATGCCCTCGGCGAGGCCGAGCAAACCATCGGCGGGGGCGGACAGACGCACGGCGCCGCCGCTCGTCCTTCCGAGCATCTTGCGATTGTTCTTGACGGACGCCTTTCCCGCGCCGTCGGGAGCAAGCCATATACGATGCAGTCCGATCGTCTCGCCTTTGGCATCGCGGATCACCGCGACCATGGCCGGCCAGCCGGTCCTGCTCTCCCAATGAACGAGATCGGGATGGAAGCGGAGATCCTCACATGACGGAACGGTGAGCCCACGCGAGCGCAGGTAGGTCTCCGCGAGCGTCCCGGCGATCGGAACGGTGCGGGCGAGGATGATCGCGATCTCTTGCGCGACGTCCTTTTCCTTCGCAGGCGGCGGAGGCGCGCGGCGGGCGGCAGGTGCGGCGGTTGAGCCCGTGATGGCGGCCGCATGGGCGTAGAGATCGCGCCCGACGAGCCCGGTGGCATGCTGAAGCGCGTTGAGCGGCCCGCCGCCCTCGCCGCCGTCGTGGTCGTACCAGTCGCCGGCGTGCGGGCCTCGAAGCGCGATCACGCAGGAGCCGTTCTTGCGCGGGGCGTCGCCGCGGATGTTGGCAAGCCGCCAGACGTCGCCCTCGCGCCGGCCGTTGGGAAAGTGGCGCGGCACCCAGCTTGCTGCCGTGTCGCGCAGGCTGGCGACGATCGCGTCGAGATCGTAGCGGCCCTGGTGCGCGGGCAGGACGACGTCGTTGAGATCGATCATGCGCCCGCCTCAATCGAGAATGACGAGCCCGCGCTCGGCGCGCGTGATGGCGGTATAGAGCCAGCGCGCGCGATCCTCGGTCGTGCGGCCGAGGCCGTCATCGAAGACGATCACGTTCTCCCATTGCGAGCCCTGCGCCTTGTGGCAGGTGATCGCCCAGCCCCAGACCGCCTCGATGATGGTCTTTTTCTTCCAGTGGTCGCGTCGCTCGCGCTCCGGATCGGGTGCGATGTGGTCCTCGAAATACCCCTTGTAGATGCGGAAGCGTTCGCGCTCGCCGTTCGCGCCGCCGATCTTCTGCCCGTCCTCGGTGGTGATGGTGGCGGTGAACGAAATCTCGTCCTCGTCCTTGACCTCGGCAAGCGAGAGGAACATGCCGTTGACGAGACCGAGATCGTTGCGGTTCTTGAGGCAAATGAGCTTCTCGCCCCGGCCGGTCGGATAGATGCCGTCGAAGCCCGCCGCGCGCTTCATGGCAAGGTTCAGCTGCAACCGGGTTGTGTTCTTGCCGCAGATCACCTGGCCGCCCTTGAGCATCTGCGCAGGCGAAACGTCGGTCCGGCGCATCTTCCAGACGAAGGCATCGTGCTCGCCGTATGGAATGGGCTTGCTCTCGCGCGCCCACGTTGCAAGCCGGATGATGGCGCTTTCGCCGGCCTGGCGGTGAATCTCGGTGAGCATCACGTCAGGCTCTGCTCGCGTGAATGCCCCCTCACCCTTCACGGGCGGGAGCTGGCCGGGATCACCAAGCACGAGGATCGGCTTGCCGAAGGCAAGGAGGTCGCGCGCCATCTCGTCGCCGACCATCGATACCTCGTCGAGGACGAGGAGCTTTGCATCGCGCAGGATCGACTGCTCGTTGAGCACGAAGCGCGGCTTGTAGGCGTCGGATAATCGCAGTTGGAGCGAGCGAAGCCGTGATTCGGCCAAGAGGCGTTCGACTTCGCCCATTGACGCGAGCCTCGCCTCGAGATCGGCGATGTCCTGCTTGATCTTGTCGATCTCGGCCGGTGTCGCCTCCGAGACACGGTAGATCAGCGAGTGGATGGTCGAGGCGGGCGTGCCCTTGCGGGTCATGACGAGCGCCGCCTTGCCGGTGAAGGCGGCGTAGAGGACGTCGGAGCCATCCTCCAGACCGATCTCGGCGATGGCGTGCCTGGTGATGGTGGTCTTGCCGGTGCCGGCATAGCCGAACACGCGGAACACCTGTTGCGTGGCGTTGCGGTACTTGAACCAGTCCTTGATCGCGGCGATGGCCTTGGTCTGCAGTTCCGAGGGTGCAAAGCTCATAGCGTCTCCTCCCAGCAGCGGCGCGCATAGGGACAGACGCGGCAGAGGTAGAAGTCGGATGCCGCGGCGATGCGCGGCAGGAGCTCGCCCGCCTCCGCGGCTCGGATGATGGCGACTGCCTTGTCGGAGAGGGCCTGGGCCTGAGCGGGATCGAACGCGACGATTTCGTGATGGAGTGCCTGAGTATCCTTGTTGAGAGTGGTGAAGAGGGTGCGCTCGACCTCGAGATAGGCCATGTAGAGCTGGACTTGTGCGAAGTAGATCGGCTTAGACACCGCGAGCCCCCGCTTGACCAGGTCGTTCCAGCTCTTGGCGTTGAGCGCCTTGTGTTCCCAAAGCGTCGGCCAAGGGATGCCGATGTCGGGACCGCCCACGATGACGCCGTCGATGTGGCCGCGCAGCCTGCCGCCTGCGGCCAGGAACGAGAATTGGCTTCCATCCCGCCGCTCGGTGCGCAAATCGAAGCCCGCGGCGCGCAACCAGCGGGCGGAGAGCCGCTCGCACAGATGCCCGGCTTCGAACACGCGCAGGGCGCCTCCATCGACCTCCCGTCCGTCGTCCGGCCGCGCATGGGTGATCTCGTAGACGAGGCGGCGCGCGCAGGGCTCACCGATGCGGCTTGCCCCGATATAGTCGCGCGGCGGCGTCCGCTCCCGCTCGGCGACGAGAGCGGCATCGATCATTGCGTTGATGCGGACGGCGGGGTCTACGGTCGAGCCGTCGGTCAGCGCGCGCCCGTAAGTGAAACCGGAACCTTGGTTCAGATCGAGAAACATGTCTCAGAACGGCAGAGGGTCGTTCGGTTCATCATCCTGCGCCTGTTTCTCGGCCGCCTGGCGCTGCATGGACTCCTGGAAGCCGTCGATGCAGGCCTCGATCAGGCGATCGATCTCCTCCGCCGTGCGGTCATGGAAGGGCGCCATGAGCCCGAGCTCGGTCAGCGCCTCGGCGAAATTGCGCCGCGCCTCCTTGATCGCCTGCCTCTCGAGGTCGGTCTTGTCGATCATGCCATTGTTCCTCCTCGCGAAGGCCGAACCGGCGTTGAGGCAACGCATGGAGCAGAAGCGGTAGAAGGGGTAGCGGTCCCAGTGCAGCCGGTGGCAGTAGCCGAAGCCGTGCGCCTTCCGCCCGCAAAGCGCGCAGAGGCTCACCCGAGCAAGAGCTTTCCGATTGGGTCGTCCTTCGGCCAGTCTTGCCGTGCGAGGCGTTCCGATTGCAGGACGATCCAGCGCGAGAAGGCATTGCTCGCCATCGCTTCGAGATCGACCATGGTGAGGGAGGCGATGGGGCTTCGGAGTTTTCCGGCGCCGCGCCCTTCGAGCCATCGGCCGATCTCCCTTGCCGCCTCGCGCGTGACATGCGCCTGCCACTCGTCATCGGTCATGGTTTTCAGCCATTGAGCCAGGCGGGGCCGGCAGGCTTGGCCGTCTGCTGCGGTTGCGCGGGCGTGGCTGTGGCCGCCCAGGCTGGCGTCACGGACGGCGCCGGCGGCTGTGCGGTCGCGGGGCGACTCCAGGCCGGCTGCGCAGACGGCTGTGCGGGCGTCGATGCGACGCGACGGCTCGGGCTCGGCGCCACCTCGCGCCCTTCCATGACAGCCTTCCACTCCTTCTCGTTGGGCAGCACCACCCGGTCGAGCCGGTTCTGGTCGCGGTAGGCAGGGTTGTCCGAGGGCTCGACCCGGATCTTGGCGACGAAGACGATCCCATTGAGATCGGCAAGGCCGCGCAGGATGCGCTTCTGTTTCGTTGCATCGCTCATGTCGTTGGGATCGAGCCCGAGTGCGCTGTCGATCATGGCGCGGAAGGTGCTCTTCGAGATCTTCCAGCCGATCGAGACCCCCTGCTCGTCCACCTTGCCGCCAGAGACCGTGAACATCTGCCAGAACTTGCGCCGGGCATGCGGACCTTCGATCACCGTGAACTCGCAATCGAGCAGCAGCGCATCGCTCGAGCTCGAGGCCTTGAGCAGGCCGCGATCGGTCTCGTTCGGACCATCGATCCCGCCCGGGCGGATCGTCATGGCGACCTTGGCAAAGGTGCCGTCGGGGATGAGCTCGCCGGTGCGTTGCGGCTCGGCGTCGTTCATGTCGAGGGGCATGGGGTCATCCTTTCCTGGTGGCATTGATCTTGGCGATGAGGGCGGAGAGGTCGGGGGGCTCGATCACGTCGAGCCGACCGGAGCGGTCCTTGGCGGGCAGGCCCCAGGGGTTGGGACGGCAGACGAGGCGGCGGATCTCGCCGCGCTCGGGCTCGTGGCGGAAGCCCTCACCCTCCGGGGCGAACAGGCTCATGGAGACGACCTGGTCGACGATGCCGGGCAGTTCACGGCCCGTCTTGCCGCCTTCGAGCTGCGGTTGCCAATGGATGCGATTTAGCTCGTCGGTGACCTTCTCCAGGATGCCCACGAAGATCACCGTCTTTGCCTGCGCGTGCTGCAGGTGCTTCAAGAGCGCGATCACCTCGCGCGCGAGCAGCCCATAGGCGCCGCGCGTGTCAGGCTTGCCGGTACGCTCCGAGAACGCCTCGGGCCGCGTCTTCGCCCAAGCCATGGCCTGACGCGTCAGATCGGTGATCGAGTCGACGAAAATGATGCGCTTGCCCGCGATCAGGCGGACGAGGTCGGGGTAGGTTGCGGCGACGTGGCGATGGTGAGCCTCCGAGAAGAATGAGTCGGCGGGCGCGGCGGGGTCGACGCCGCCGACGAGGCAGGCGACGTCGAGCGCATCGAGCCACGTGCGCACGGGAATGCTCACGCCGGGCCAGTCCTGCACCGATTTCATGCCGGCTTCGAGATCGATGCACAGCGTCTCGTCGGCGGGCAGTGTCTTCAGCAGCGACGTCTTGCCGACACCGCTCGGCCCGAAGACGGCGATCGTGGTCTTGGCGGCGGCCTCCGCGAGGCGCTCGTCGGCGGTGATGATCTTGAGCGCCATCAGCGGCTCTCCTCGGCGAGCAGGTCGATTGGCCGCTCGCATCCGAGCGCACCGACTTCGCGGGCGAGCACATAGAGCCGGCGCAAGGCGTGGAGGCGATCGCCGACCGCATTGAATCTGGCTTCGAGCGCGCGCAGCGCAAAGGCAATGTCGTCGACCGTCGCGTCCTCGATCCGCTTTACGGCCGGGTCGGGGCGGCGTGCACCGAGTGCCGGAACGACGATCGTATCGGGCAAAGCTTCGAGCGCGTAATGGCGCTTGCGCAGCGCGGCAAGGCGATCGGAGTTGCTCATCGCGATTCCTCGGGCACGAGCATGAGGCGGAAGGTCGGCTTGCCGGTCCGTACGGTGCGGGCCGGTGCAAAGGCTTGGCGGATGGCTTCGGGCCAGGCGGTGAAGGCGCGCTCGGACACCTTGATCTCGAAGGAGACGTAGTCGGTCACCTTCTCGCCGCTTGCCCGGATGCGCTCGGCGAGCGCCGCGAGCCGTTCCTGGTCCCACTCGACCCTCTTCGGCAGGTCGGCCACCACGGTCACCGGGCCGTCATCGAAGCGTACCGTGCCGGCGTCCTTGCCTTGCGCGGCCCGCAAGCGCGCGGCCGCTTCGCCGTAGCGAAGCGCGATCGCGCCGTCGAGCCAGTCCCTGATTCGTTTGGCCGCATTCAGCGCCTCCTCCGCCTCTTCTTGTAGGAGCGCAAGATGCTCCGCCGGCAGCTTGGCGATCTCGCCGACCGGCATTGTTCGAATATCGGCGAGTTGCGGCCGATTGCTGCGATCGGTCCCCATCACGCGACCTCCTGCAGCAGGAACGAGGCGAGCGAGGCCGGCACGTGCCTCGGCTTCGGCCGGGCGATCGCGAGATAGCTGTAGTCGTCGGGACCGTGCCGCCGCTGCACGAGATGAACGAGCCCAAGCTCGGCGGCCCACCAGGCGCGGCGCGCCACGCGCACGAGCTCGCTACGGTCGCGCTCGGCAAGCCGCGTGCCCTGCTCCGTGACATCGAGGGCAAGGAAGCCCCGATGGTATTCGAGCCTCTCGCCGGGAATCGCCTGACCGATCCAGCCGCACAGATCGATCTCCTTGATGCGGAGGCGAGCCGCGGGAAGCTTGGTGATAGAGTGCGTCATGGGCTCCTCCTACTCACGGGCGCGCCGAAGCGTCTCAGGCGGCCTCGAGGCCGTGCGCCATCAGGACGAGGCGGATGTCCTTGAGGCGGCGGTAGAGGCTGCTGCGAGAGCCGCGGCCTTGGGCCGCAAGCGACTCGACGGTGGTGTGCGCAAGCGCAGCGCAAAGCGCCCCGTCGCGCCGCTCGAGCGCTCCCAGGCCGCGTTCGGTATCGAGGCGCCGCTCGACCGTGGCGAACGCGTCGACCGGCTGGCCGAGCCAGGCGGAAAGCCCGTCCTCTTCGGCAGTGAGCTCCCCGCGCGTTCCGCCGTCGCGCCCCGGCTCTTCCTCGTCGAGTGAGACAGGGACGGCGCCGAACGCCTCGCGCTCGCGTCTGATCTTGGCCGCGATGCGCGTCGCATAGTTCCGCAGGACGAGGCCTGCGAACGCGCCGAGCGAGCCGCGCTCAGGATCGAAGGCGGGTAACCGGGCAATCAGATCCACCAGAAGGTCCTGGCGGATGTCGTCGAGCTCGGCGCGCGGCAGTCGCAACCGGCAAGTGAGGCGTCGCGCTTGCGCGTCGGCTTCGAAGAGCAGGAGCTTGAGTTCGGCGGCAGAGATTGCATGCGACATCAAGCGTGACCTCCGTCATCGGAATCGATGACCGCAGCCTGCCGCAGCGCTCGATCGGCTTGCTGGGAACAGTCTGGGATTTTGCTGGGAGAGAATGGGAAGCCGGGCGCGATCCGTCCGACCCGTCAGCGTAACTCGAGCTCGTGAGCCGCGAGCGCCAATGCGTAACCGGCCGGGCTTCTCCGATTCTTGATCAGCCTTCTGACTTGATCGGGGTCCGCGGCGTCCGCCGCGAGGCAGTCCCGGAGCTCACGGACAAGATCGCTCGGCGTACGACCGGTGGTGGCTGCCTCGATGTCGACCGTGCGAACGAAGCCACTCCCACGGACGGCGGCTTCCGCCAACTGCACGAGCAGCCGGAACGGCTGTTGCGGCACGTGGCGCTCGATGCCGTCGAGAATGACGCGATGGCTCGATCTCACGATCGAGAGCCGCGGCGTGGACGTTCGAGCCGGTTCGAGCTTGGCTGGATCGATCGCAAAACAGCTCGGCTCCGAGTCGCCAATGCATTTCTCACTGCTCACGAGGTGAATGCCGGCCCCGGCAAAACGAACGCGTTCCGCAGCCGACAAGGCTGGCGTGATCAACGTGCTTTGCGACGCCCCATCGACGAGTCGGATCGCGGCAATCAGACCCGGCTCAAGCGCACGGAGGCGCGAGAGCACCAGAAACACCTGCCGGCCACTTGCGCTGCGGCCGACGTGCCAAGCGCCTGCAATCACTTCCGACGGCTCCTCGAAGCCCGACGCGGCCGCGATCTCGCGCGCGAGCGCCGCCGCGCGGATCTCGTAGCCCTCGAGATCCTCCGGATCGAGCACGAGATCGGCTTTGTGATCGAGCGGACAGACGGCGACGAGCCGGCCCTCGATCCGCTCGATCGGCCGCCAGTCGCGACCGCAAGCGCAATCGTCGCACACCTGCCATTCGTGCGCCGGCGCACGCGCAACGAGCACGCCGGCCGCGATCAGCCGATCGAATGCGGGGCCGTAGAACGGCTTCGCCTCGCGTCCCCAGAGAAACGCGGGCTCGCCCGTCTCACTCCGCCGCAACAGCAGTCGGGCGAGCGTCGCGACCATACACGAGCCCATTGTGATGCAGGATCTCGAAGATGCGATGCTCGTGGCGGTGCCGCTTGAACTTCGCCACGGCCGGCGGGTTGAGCATCACCCGCACACGGTCCGGCTTGGTCGTGCCACTGTCGATCTCCACTTCGATACCCAGACGCGAGAGCTGCCAGTCGGGGCCGAACCGGATCCCCGGCATATGTTGGCAGAGACTGGCCAGGGCATCCCCCGACGGATCGCGCAGGATCAGCCGCTGATAGACCCGCGTCCTTCCCGTTCTGCGATCGAGACCGACATGCTGGACCTCTGCCTCGAAGATCGTCACCTTCCGCACAGCGGGATCGAAGGCGTGCGCGATACGAAAGCCGAACCCCGACCGCTCCGCCGGGGCGAGCGTGTAGAGCTTTTTTGCATCGGGCCGACTGAAGAAGCCCGGTTTGCCGATGAGGCATCGTGCGAAGATGTCGGCAAACTCATCGCAGCGAGCCTTCGCGATCCGCCCGATCTCCAATCGCCCGCTTCCAGCATCATAGGACAGGACGGCACGAGCGATCTCGCGAAAGCTCACCACCCGATCCATTCCGTCCTCGATGACTTCCGTGGTCTTGAGCGGCGTGCCATGCGTCACGATGAGGATGAGTCTGTCATTGTCGTGGTAGCACCCAACGCGGCAGTAGGAGCCGCGCAGGTCGGCTTCGAACAGGCGTTTCGCCTCACGCTCGAATGCGGCAAGCGCCCTCCGATCGGTGTGCGCCTGCAATCCCACATCGGCGCCGCGCAATTCGACCGGCGCCGACATGGTCGCAACGCTCAACAGATCGGAGGCCTCGTTGAACACCTGCGGATGATCGAGGAAACAGCGAAGCGCCACTTGCTTCGGCTCCTGTTTCTCCTCCTCCCGCTTCGACGCGGGCGCGATCGCGACGCCCCGGCGGCGCGCCGCTTCGAGCAACAGCTCGAGCCCCTGGGCATTGCCGAGTTCGGCGATACGAAACAGGTCCGCGATGAGACCCTCCGGGCGGTCCCCGTCGGGACCCTGAAAATACGCGCGCAACGCCTCTCGCGCTTTCTCGGGGCCTTGGTCGAACACCGACCCGTCGAAGCCGTGCAGCGCCGCGGCATGGCGTTCGAGCAATCGCCGCATGAGGGCGAGATCGACCGTGTTCAGGAATTGAAGATTGGCGAATTTCCTCAAGTTCTTGGCCATGGCGGCCACCCAACGAATCGATGTCGGTGTTCCTATTATGTTCTTATCGGCTGCAACTCCGAGTCGATCCTGGGCGCCTCAACATCCACCGGATTCACCGCCGTGGGACGCCTTCCGACGCCGGCGAGTAGAGGGCTCGAGGGAAGGAATTCTCCGTCCGCACCCGGCTCATGCCCGCTCGCCCCTCTCCGCATCCACCGGTCGCCAGCCACCTCGACGAGATCGCAGAGATCCTCGCCCAGGGGGTATTGCGGCTCCTCGCCCGGGGGCTGCGCAAAAACATCAATGACACCAATGTCTTGGGAGACTTTCCGCTGGACTTTCCAGCAAAAGAGAGCCTCTGTCGGCCCGAACCGGCCCAAGGCAGAGAGACGCAATGACGACGCCCATCCTCAAGCAGATCGCCGCGCTCCACGATCTCGACCATGGCGCGCTCAAGGCGCTCTGGCGCGAGTACTATGGCAGCGAGGCGCCAGGCTACCGGCGCGGCTTTCTGATCAAGGCGCTCGCCTATCGCATCCAGGAGCTCACCTACGGGGGATTGTCGGAGGAGGCACGCGAGGAGCTCGACGCCCGCATCAAGGGCGAGGCGCCCAAGGGCAAGGCGCGCCATAGCCTGCCGAAGGATCGGCCCGTTGCCGGCACGCGGCTCATCCGCGAATGGCAGGGCGTCGAGCACCACGTCACCGTGCTCACCTACGGCTACGAATACCAGGGCCGCAAATACAAATCGCTCTCGGCGATTGCCCGTGCGATCGCCGGCACCCGCTGGAACGGGCCGCTGTTCTTCGGCCTGCGCCGACCCGGGAGCCTGGCATGAGCAAGATGCCCGTCCGCAAGGTCCGCTGCGCCATCTATACGCGCAAATCGAGCGAGGAGGGCCTCGAGCAGGAGTTCAATTCCCTCGATGCCCAACGCGAAGCCTGCGAGGCCTACATCGCAAGCCAACGCCACGAGGGCTGGGTGCTCGTCCCCCACCGCTACGACGACGGCGGCATCTCCGGCGGTACGCTCGAACGGCCTGCCCTCAAGCGCCTCATCGCCGACGTCGAAGCCGGCCGCGTCGATGTCGTGGTCGTCTACAAGGTCGACCGCCTCACGCGCTCGCTCATGGACTTCGCCAAGCTCGTCGATGTGTTCGAACGCAACGACGTCTCGTTCGTTTCCATCACGCAGCAGTTCAACACCACGACCTCGATGGGGCGGCTCACCCTCAACATCCTGCTCTCCTTTGCCCAGTTCGAGCGCGAGGTTACGGCCGAGCGCATCCGCGACAAGTTTCGTGTCTCACGGCAGAAGGGCATGTGGATGGGCGGCCATCCGCCGCTCGGCTATGACGTCAAGAACCGCAAGCTCGTGGTCAACGAGGCCGAGGCCGAGCTCGTGCGGCACATCTTCCGGCGCTTCGTCATTCTGCGCTCGGCTACCGCCCTCGTGAAGGAACTCGATGCCGAGGGCCGCCGCACCAAGGCCTGGATCACGGCGCAAGGCCGCGCGCGCGAGGGCCACCCCTTCCACAAGGGCACGCTCTACCGGCTCCTCGACAACCGGGTCTATCTCGGCGAGGCCGTCCACAAGGGTGTGCCGCATCCCGGCGAACACGAGGCGATCGTGCCCCGCGAACTCTGGGACAAGGTGCATGCGATCCTCGCCGAGCACTGGCGCGTTCGCGCGGCCCGCAGCCGCGCCGCCACGCCGGCGCCCCTCAATGGCCTCATCCGCTGTGCCCTGCACGGCTGCGCGATGACGCCGACCCACACGCGCAAGCGAGGCAAGCAGTACCGCTATTATGCCTGCGTGCACGCCGCAAAGACGAGCAGCGATGCCTGCCCGCTCGGTTACGTCCCCGCAGGCGAGATCGAGAACGCGGTGATCGTGCAGGTCCGCGCGCTCCTGCGCACGCCGGAGATGGTCGCGCGCACGCTGCGCGCGGTCCGCGCGGTGGCCGGCGAGGCTGCTGCGCCGAGCCGCGAGGAGACCAGCGCGGCGCTGCGGCGGATCGACAAGGTCTGGGAGGAGCTCTTCCCGGCCGAGCAGGCGCGCATCCTGCACCTCCTCGTGGAACGGCTCGAAGTGGGAACGGACGGCGTTGATCTCAGGCTCCGCGCCGAAGGCCTCCACAGCGTCGTTGCCGAGCTGCGCGACGGCGGGCGTCCACCGACGAAGCAAGCGCCCACGCAAGAGGCAGAGGCGGTCGCATGAGGGTCGCACCGGTAAGAGCCGAACAAGCCTCCGCACCTCCGCAAACGGGCGACACACGTTCGACCAAGGCAACGGCGCGGCACAACCGGCCGAATGGTCTCGATGACTCTGCGCCTCGACCCCCCAACGGGGCCCAACCGAAGGTGGAAATTCAGGGCCTCTCGATCCGCATCCCGATGACGCTGCGTCGCCGCGGCGGCCGCAGGCTCGTCATCGTGCCGGACGGACTCGAGGCCTCCGCGCCTCGACCCGCCTTCGATCCCGTCCTCATCAACGCCCTCGTGCGCGCGCACCGCTGGCGCCGGCAGATCGAGAGCGGGCAGTTCCGTTCCGCCTCGGAACTCGCCACCCACGAGAAGCTCACCGACTCCTTCGTCGCGCGCATGCTGTGCCTCACCCTCCTTGCGCCGGACATCACGCAGGCCATCCTCGAGGGTCGGCAGCCCAAGGGCCTCAAGCTCGCCACGTTGCTGCGGGGCATGCCGCTCGCGTGGGAGGAGCAGAGGAGGGCTCTCGCTAGGGCTCTGCCGAAGCCCAATCAATGATATGACATTCAGCTGATGACCGCGCCATACGCTCAGCCGAAGTAATTGTATTCGATAACAACATGGTCACGGTCATGGGCCCGACGCCTCCGGGGACAGGCGTGATGTAGGATGTCTTCTCGCGCACGCCTTCAAAATCAACATCCCCTACCAGCCGTCCGTCTGGCAAACGATTGATGCCCACATCGATGACCACGGCGCCTGTGCGCACCATCTGCGGCAGGATCAAATTGGGTCGACCGGCGGCCACCACGAGAATGTCGGCAAGGATGGTGAACTGTGCCAAATCGCGGGTCTTTGCGTGGCAAATGCAAACCGTTGCGTCGCGCTGCATGAGCATGAGCGCCATCGGTTTACCAACAATGTTGCTCGCCCCAACAATGACGACATTGCGGCCCTCGACCGGGATACCTTCGTGTTCAAGCAGTTTTACGACGCCATATGGTGTGCAAGGCGGGAACACGGTGTCGCCCACCACCAACCCGCCCACGTTGTAGAGATGAAAGCCGTCGACATCCTTTTCCACCGATATCGTGTGGAGAATGCGCGCCAACGGAAAATGATGCGGCAGGGGAAGCTGGACAAGGATGCCGTGAATGTCGGCACGGCCATTCAAATACTTTATCGTTCCTATCACTGTCTCGGGATCGGCGTCAGCCGGGAAATCAAATCGGAATGAACGGATACCGACTTCGGCACACGCGCGGATTTTGTTGCGCACGTATACAAGGGACGCCGGATCGGATCCTACCAGGATGACTGCAAGGCCCGGCACTACACCTCGCTTGGCAAGCTGCGCCACCCGCGCCTTGCACTCGGTACGGATGCTAGAAGCAATCTTTGTCCCGTCGATGACTTTCCCAACCACCGATTCAGTGACAGCCATTGGCAGATCTCACGTTACCCTGACGCGCGTCTTATCCGTCCCTTATCGACAAGTTGTCCCTTCTGTGCTGCCGAATGAAGGGTAGATCATGGACGCGGGCACGAATTTTCATGCACGGGTCGTCGGAGAACTTACCCCAAAGGACGACGAGCTCGGTGCCCGGCGCGGCCAAGTCCTTTCGCACCCGAGCAAGCGAAATCATTCGCCGAAGATTGGCACTGTATGTCGCGCCGGACGCCCAGCCGACAAGCTCGCCATCGAGCAAAATTTTATGAAAACAAAGACGGAACTGCCCGTAAGGCAAGTCAGGCGGCGGCGCCGACGTGACGTCGCGGAAGAGAGACGCGTAAAGTTCAGCCATGTCGTCGCTATTCCACATCAATCCGACGAAACGGCGAGCGGGGCCACCGGCGTCCGCTTCGCGCACGAGCGCCTCGCGGCCGAGAAAGTCATGGCCCTCGAGATTGATCGTATGCGCCAACCCAAGCTCAGTCGGAGAACAGAAATGATCCATCAAATAGGGTTCGAAGGCGTCGAGTTCTTCTTGGCTCATCCACAACCGGGCAAACTTGCGAACCTGCTGTTCGTTATGCATCCGCGCAGGGAGAAAATCGCGGATCACCGTTGCGATGCCTGTTTCCGTATGACCAGTCATCTGAGCTTTAAGCCCGAGTTCGCGCAATCCGAAATCCTGACCAACGCGCCGGATCGCCCGCCACAGCTCATGTGCCTTGCCCGTGTCCGTGCGCATAAGAAATTCATAGCCGATCTCACCGGTCACTCCCTGGCGCGAAACGATCACGTCTTCATCGAGAATGCGCGTGCTGCGCCAGCGTGAAAACTGCAGATCACGAAAGTTCTCCCCGGTCAGCGCCTCGAGAATTTCTAGCGATCGAGGCCCTTGGAGGGCATAGCAGGTGTAGTCTGCAGTCACGTCCTCGAATTGCACCTCAAAGTCTGTCTTGAAGTGGATTGTCGGCAGCCAGCTTTGGGCGCCAGATTGCGTAAACATGTACTTGTTTTCGCCAAGCCGGAGAGTCAGGCCCTCAATGGCGACCTTGCCGTGTTCGTTCACCATCGGGGTGTACATCACTTGACCGATCTGCTGACGACTAAGGTCTTTCACGGTCGCGTAGTTCATGAACCGGCCAGCGTCCGGCCCCGTGACGATCACTTTGTTCAACCAACTCCAGTCGCCAAGGATTGCCGTATTGCGCAAAGCCCAGGATTCCTTCCACCATCGCGTGTATTCGTAGGCAATGAGGAAGCCGCCGTTCATGTGTCCCCAGATGTTGCTGGCATTCGTCTCCGCCTGAGCGGGAGAGGCCGGGGAGCCGATATAGGGTCGTTCGATGAACGCGGGTTTTCGGTACTGATTGGCCAGCCGATATAGCTCCCTCAAGCTTTCCTGCATCGTGACCTCTTCAGGCTTTGTGAAACAGATTCAGGCTGGATTTTGACCAAACGTGTGGGAGGCAGAGTTGAGCGCGACCACGCCTTGCGCAAGGATCCGTGCATATTCATCGATGAACTGATCGATTGAGGTGTCACGTGGTAGAGTTCGGGCGCCAATGACGGAGTTGCACAACCCGAACATCGCCAACGTTGCCAACTTTGGATCCAGATCGGAGCGGAATTCACCGCTCGCGACTCCTTCAGTGAAGAGTTGTTCGACGAGGCCGTGATAAGCTCTCGCCAGAGCCGATACAGTGCGACGCAATCCATCGGGCAACTCGTGCCGGTGGCGCAGAAAGACGCGTATGTAGTCTGCGTGAGGACGGGCACGCAAAGGTGAGAGATGATTGGCGATGGCGGCGCGCAGCTTTTCGGCCGCGGGGATCGGTTGCGCGAGAATTTGGCGCAGATTCTCAATAAAATCCTTCACCCCTAGCTCGCAGATCGCGGCGAGCGCCGCTTCCTTGGAAGGAACGTAATAGTAAAGGCTGGCCTGTCGTATGCCGAGCCTCTCCGCGATGTCTCGCGTGCTCGCACCGAGATATCCCTTCTCAGCGAAGATCATGGCGGCGGCATCCAACACTTCGCGGTAGCGCCGCTCCCAGCGCGGGGTCGGCTCCCAGCGGACCGTGGGGCTTGAGTCGATCGGTGACATGGTCTAAATTTTCTATCGGTTGACAGATAGAAGCAACCCTAACTTACGACTTATAGCAGGGTCGCGGGGATGGAAGCGTCACGAGGGGTTCACCTCCTTGAGGTCGCGAAGGCTGCGGAAGAACCGCTTTTTCGTGACCGTGCCCTCGGCGACGGCATACCGGCGAGCACGGGTAAGTCCAACAACTTGAGACAGTTAATCGGCCCCAATCTCCGGCTCGCCGACATTCCGATGACCATTCCTGGGCTGCTCATAAAGGTTGCAGCTAGCCGGGCGGGGCACGCTGCGCTGCGTGTCAAGCGGCGCGGCGTTTATCTGGAGATCAGCTGGGACCAATTGCTGAATCGGATCTCCGGTATCGGGTGTGGCTTGTTGGCGCTTGGTGTCCAGCGTGGCGATCGAGTGGCGATCATCGGCGATCCAAGGCCGGAGTGGTTATTCGCGGATTTTGCCGTCCAATGCCTGGGAGCGATCAGCTACGGTCTCTATCCGACCTGTTCACGCAACGAAGCCGAATTCGTCTTGCAGCACGGTGAAGCATCTGTGCTGATGGCTGAAGATCAGGAACATGTCGACAAGGTGCTCCCGTTGCTCGAGCGGCTACCAAATCTGCGCCGGATAGTCGTCATCGACGACAGCAACATGTTCGGGTACGACCACCCGGCATTGATGTCCTGGAACAAGCTTATTGCTCTTGGCGAATCGGATGCGACCAGCAAAGAAAACTTCATGCATCAGTGCCAGCTGGTGCAACCTGATGATCCGGCAACGATCGTTTACACCTCAGGCACGAGCGCCCACCCGAAAGGGGCCGTCTACTCTCATCGCGCTCTAGTGACTCAGGGGTATCAATTCTTCTCGTTTCCGGAGTTGGAGCGAACCCACGCTGTTCGCAGCGTCGTTCACCTGCCGCTCAATCATCTTTATGAGCGCATGAACACGCCGCTTGGCATGTTGGTGAAAGGGATCATTCCGCATTTCGGAGACGAGGCAGAACGATTCCTCGAAACGCTCTATGAAGTCGCTCCGCAACACCACGCCTCTGTGCCGCGCTATTGGTCGAAGTTGGCCTCGCGCGTTATCGTGGGGATCGAAAACAGTAGTCCGCTCAAACGCCTGGCGTATGCGACTGCCATGCGGATTGGCAGAGCCTACCGCCGCCGCTGTTGGAGCGGCGATCGTCCCTTGGTGCTCGGCGCTCTGTACGGGCTCGCTCGCCTGCTCGTCTTCAGCCGGATGCTGAAAAAGCTCGGCTTGCATCGCGTGCGCATCGCTCTCTCGGCCGGCGCCCCCCTGCCAGCGGAAGTTCAAACGCTATGGCAGATCTGGGGTGTCAATCTGAAAAACCTATATGGTCAAACGGAGGCCGGGGTTGTCACGGCGCAATTCGCTTCGTTCCCACAGCCAGGTTCCGTCGGTCGTCCTTATCCGCTCGTCGAGATCAGGCTCGCTGACGATGATGAAATTATCGCCAAGTCGCCCGGCGCTTTCTCGGGCTATTGGCGCGATGACACTGCGACGGCCGATGTTGTTCAGCCAGAGGGCGTTCGCACCGGCGATGTGGGAATGATCGACGAGCACGGTCAATTGTGGATCGTCGACCGTAAGAAGGACATCATCATCACGGCCGGCGGCAAAAACGTGAGTCCGAGCCGCATTGAGACGGAGCTGAAATCCAGTCCCTATATCAGCGAAGCTAGCGTTATCGGCGAAGGCCGCAAATACCTCACGGCGTTGATCGAACTTGACGTGGGGACCGTCTCCGAATGGGCGCGCGCCAACAATGTCATTTACACGAGCTATCGGTCGCTTGTTACACACCCCTCTGTTTACAGCCTCGTCGGCGATGAAGTGGCGCGCATAAACCGCGAGTTGGGTCGCGTCGAACAGATCAAAGCGTTCCGCATTATCGATCGTGAACTCGACCCCGAAATGGAGGGAGAGGCGGTCACTCCAACCCGCAAGATCAAGCGCGCATTGCTGCAGAAGCACTTCCACCACCTCATCGATGAAATGTACGGCGATGAGGAAGAGCGACGGGTCGCCAAGCAGGTTTAGGAAAGGGCTCTCCAATTGGGAGGACGCACAATGAAATGTGGAATCATAGGTTTGCCACTCGCGAGCATTGCGGCTCTGATGATAAGCAGTCAGATCTCCGCCAACGCTCAGTCGGCGTTCAAACTCGGCATTTCGGGCGCGGCGACAGGGCCAGCCTCGCCGAGCTACCTGCCCCATATCGAAGGATTGCGCATCTATCTGCGCCAGCTCAACGACTCGGGCGGCATCGGTGGAAAGAAGATCGACGTCGTGTCGCTTGATGATAAGGCTGCCCCGAGCGAGGCAGCGGCCAATGCCAAACGCCTGATGGATGACGAACAGGTGCTTGCGGTTGCGTTGATGAGCTTGTCATCCACCTATGCGCCGATGTTTCAAGCAGCGAGCCGGACCAAGACGCCGATTCTCTTGCTCGGCCAAGCCGTGTGCCCCGGCAATGCGGGGGCTCCCGACAAGAATCCATATGTGTTCTGCGGCGGCAGCACCTCGGATCCGATCACTGCCGGCTTTTGGCAGGTGCCGTTGGTGAAGGCTTTGGCAGAGAAGCGTGGCGATGCCCTCAAACTTGCCCTGGTCGCCATGGACATACCCATCAGTCGTCAAGGAATCGACCATATGGAGAAGGTCGCGGCCCAACTCGGCGTGCAGGTCGTGGACAAACAGTCAGTCCCGCCGGCGGCCGCCGATGTGAGCGGAGCTGCCGCTCGCATTGTTGCGAGCGGTGCGAACTACGTCACGAGCTTCGCACCGGTAACCTTGGCGGTCACCATGCTTGGCGCCTTGCGACGTCAGGGATGGGATGGCTGGTACGTCCATAATCACAGCGCCGAAGCTGAAGAAACGCTCCGCCAGTTGAAAGATCCAAAGCTCGTCATGAGTCCCGAGTACGCATTCACGGTCGAGAAGTTGCCCGTGTTTGCCAACATCGAGGCGGCTGCGAAAAAGTATGGCGTCAGCTTGCCGGTCGACACGCTGCTCCTTGGCTGGGCCAGCGGAATGATTGTAGAGGCGGCGTTCAAGCAGTGTCCGAGCCCGTGTGATCGAGAGAAGTTGCTTGCCACTCTCAACAACATCTCCGTCGACACCGCAGGCATCTATCCCGATCCGGTGAAATGGACGAAGGACGACCATCGGCGACCGGCAAGCTTTACGGCTTATGCGTGGGATCCGAAGGCGCAGTCGGTCAAGCGCATTACGGAGTGGGCTCGGGTAAGGGATGGGATACCGACGACGGTGAAGGTACTTGACTGAACCTTCGCTCGACGTGCGGCAGGATTGGACGAGCATACGCCCGTGAGCCTCGCACTGATCATACTGATCCAAGCAAGCTTCTACGCCCTGCTTGGCATGGGGTATGTGCTCATTTATCGCGCGACGCGTGTCCTCAACCTGGCGCATGGAGACCTGATGGTGTTTGGCGCCTTTCTATTTTATCAAGGTTTGGTGATGACGAATGGAAGCGCTCCGCTCGCCATCACCACTGGTATGCTTGGGGCGGCATTCGCAGGCGCGATCATTTATTTCTTGTTGATGCGACCATTGGCCGGCTACCCCGCAGCGGTTCGTGTGCTGGCTACGATCGCTCTGGCCATCGTCCTGCGCTCGCTGACCACGGCCCTCTGGTCGGGACAAACGCGCTATCCCGCCGAATACGTTGGTCAACTCGGCCAAGCAATCGAACTGGCAGCAGGCCTCAGCATCAGCGTAATCGACGCACTCATCATCGCGGCGGCACTCCTCTCGATAGTCGCACTTCCGCTTTTCTTGCAACGAGCCGCGATCGGTGTGGACATGCGTGGTGTCGCCGAGAACGCGCTACTCGCTGCGCAGCGCGGAATCAACATTCACAATGTCAATGCGTTGTCCTGGGCCGCTGCGACCGTCATGGCTACGATAGCGGGCATATTCTTTTCTCTGAAAGTTCGTCTTGGACCCGACATCTGGTACGTGGGGCTTGCCGGGTTCGCACCCGCTCTCATTGGCGGTATGGACAGTCTCCGCGGGGTTGCGATCGGCGCGCTCATTGTCGCGGCTACTGAGGTGATCGCTGCCCGGTTCATTGCGCCTCATATCGCGCTCGCGGCACCGTTTCTGGTCTTACTCGTCGCCCTCTGGATTCGACCCTGGGGGTTGTTCGGCTCGCGTGAGGAGCTCGAGCGGATATGAGGTACCTCGTTTCAGTTCCGAGCACGCTCCGCACGACTTACGCGAGCGATATGCAACTCTTGGGCTCCGGCTTTACAAAATTCTGGGCGGCGGTTGGTCTTGCTTCGATGGTGGGACTACCTCTTGTTCTCACGAACTTTTGGACCGCGGTCGCAAATCAGCTCTTCATCGCCATTGTGGGGGCTCTGGCGCTCAATCTGCTTATGGGTACGACTGGGCAGATTTCATTGGGGCACGCGGGCTTCATTGCCACAGGCGCGTTCACGGTGGCCGCATTCGTCACCCACTTCAATGCACCGATGCCCGTAACGCTGCTGGCCGCTGTCGTCGCCGGCATAGTGCTTGGAATTCTCGTCGGTCTCCCGGCGTTACGCCTCAAGGGTCTTTATCTTGCAGTTAGTACATTGGCTGCGCACTTCGTCATCATCGCAGTGCTTGGGCAATATCAAGCAAACGTCGGCTATGGTGAAGGCTTCACAATCCCTCCGCCAGATTTGTTTGGTTGGACGATCAGTTCCGAGCGCACCTGGTACTATTTATTGCTGGGCGTGACCGCCATCGTCTTACTATTGAATGTCAATTGGCTGCGCTCGGCCTTTGGCCGCGCCTGGATGGCGATCCACCACCGCGACGTTGCTGCGGAAGCGCTGGGCATTAACGTCGCGCGCTACAAGTTGCTCGCTTTCAGCACCAGCACCGCCATGACCTGCTTCGCCGGCGCGCTGTGGGCGTACCATACGGGCTTCGTGTCCGTCGAAGCATTCGACATTCACATGCTCATTCAATTTCTCGCGATGGTAATCATCGGTGGCCTCGGATCCGTGTTGGGCGCCATTCTCGGTGCCGTGTTCGTGATCCTGCTTCCGCATGTAATCACGCTTGCCACAGAATCGCTGCCATTTCTTCACGGTCTCGGCGGCAAGGTATTCGAGATTCAAGCCGGCTTGTTCGGGGTGATCATGTTCCTGTTTCTTGCCTTGGAACCACGCGGTCTGGCCGGCATCTGGGCTCGTACCCGTTACTACTTCGAACTCTGGCCCTTTAGATACCGGTCCTGGGAGGCCTGAATGGCGATTGCGGCCGCAATGCTTGCATCCCCTGCAGCCGAGACCTGCCCAGCCGCCATGCTCACGGTGGAAAACCTTGAAGTCGTTTATAGCCGCGTCATCGTGGCCGTCCAAGGCATATCATTGAGAGTGCCGGAGCACAGCATCGTTGCCGTGCTCGGCACGAACGGTGCAGGCAAGACGACAACCGTTCGTGCCATCTCCGGATTTCTTCCGGTTGACGACGCTGAAATCCGAAAAGGTTCTATCTATTTTCGAGGACAGTCGATTGCCAAGCTGCCACCGTATTACATCGCGCAGGCTGGAGTCGTGCTCGTTCCCGAACGACGCAAGATCTTTGAAACGCTTACCGTCTGGGACAATTTGCGCCTCGCCCGTGTGCGGAGGAAAGTCTCTTCGGACTGGCATCAACAAGCCGAACGCCTGTTCAGCATTTTCCCGGCGCTCGCCGCTCGGCGCAAACAGCTTGCCGGCTACCTCAGCGGTGGCGAGCGGCAGATGCTTGCAATCGCCCAGGGACTTCTGTGTGAACCACGCCTGCTGATTGTGGATGAGCTTTCGCTTGGCCTAGCCCCGCATCTAGTCCATGAATTGATGAAACGAATACGACAGCTTCGCCAAGAGTTCGATGTCTCAGTGCTCCTAATCGAGCAGGACGCCATATCTGCACTCGAAATTGCCGATTACGGATACATTATGGAGAGTGGTCGGATCGTCTTTGAGGGGCTGCCTGAAAAGCTCCGCAACCATCAAGACGTGCAAGAATTCTATCTGGGTTCGGTCGGCGGGGGCCGCACGAGTTATCGCGATGTCAAGCAGTATCGACGCGGCCGGAGGTGGTGGGGATGAGGCCGCTTCTCGAAATCGATCGTGTGTCGCTGCGCTTTGACGGCCTCGTAGCGCTGAATGAGGTTTCGTGCATCGTCGAAGCCGGTGAGCTGCTGGCCATTGTCGGCCCGAATGGTGCTGGCAAAACAAGCCTCCTGCACTGCATTACCGGCGTCTACCATGCGAGCGAGGGCCGGATTGTCTTCAATGGTGCGGATATTACTCGCGCGCCAGCGCATACCGCTGCCAAGCGGGGAATTGCCCGGACGTTTCAGCACAACGAGCTGTTTCCGGAGTTAACCGTTCTGGAGAACCTATTAATTGGCCGTCATGCGTTCCTGGACCACAGCCTGCTCGCCGCGGGACTCTTCGTTCGTCCCTGCCGCAGGTGGGAAATACGACAGCGCGAGCAGGTGGAAGCGATCATTGAGTTTTTTGAGCTGGAACCTTACCGCAAACGGCTCGTCGGCGACCTCCCGTATGGCACTCAGAAGCTGGTTGGTCTTGCCCGTGCCTTTGTGCCTGAGCCGCGGCTCGTATTGCTCGACGAACCCGGCGCTGGCTTGAACCGACAGGAAAAGGAGGATGTCGCACGCTTTCTATTGCGCGTGCGGCATGAGTTTTCGCCATCCATCATCTGGATCGAACACGACATGCAGCTCGTCCGCGACCTCGCTGATCGAGTGCTCGTGTTGCATTACGGATCCGAACTCGCGTGTGGTTCACCCGAGTCCGTTCTAGCGGATTCTCGTGTGATCGAGGCGTATATCGGGCGGCACTAGCTGGTGTGCCATGATAGATCACGACATTCTTACATTCCTTCGCCCCGGCCAATTCGTCGACTCCGATCACTCGTCAATTCATGGCCTTGCGAACCGGACCATCTTCGGCGCCACCACCGCCGTCGATCGGGCGGTTGCCCTCTACTACGCCGTTCGCGACGAAGTCAGATACGATGTCTACGTGGATTACACCGATCCCACGAGCTTCCGCGCTAGCGGAGTGCTCGCGGCAGGGCGTTGGTTCTGCCTTGGTAAGGCGGCCGTGCTTACGGCGTGCTGTCGGGCGGTCGGAATTCCGGCGCGGCTAGGTTATGCCGACGTCAGGAATCACGTCACCTCGCCGCGACTTAAAGCGTTGATTCAATCAGACGTGTTTCTCCGGCACTCGTTCGCCGAACTCTTCCTCCTCGATCGGTGGGTAAAGGCGGCGCCGGCATTCGATCGACCGCTCTGTGAGCGTGCGGGCCTGATGCCACCGGAGTTCGACGGAAGAGCGGATTCGCTGTTCCAACCATTCGACACCCAAGGGCGACGGCGCATGGAATACTTGGTATGGCGCGGCAGCTTTGCGGACGTTCCGTTCGAAGCGATCCTAAGTGACTTTCGACTGCATTATCCCAGTATGATCTCGGACATGCATGGAATTGGTGAGGACTTTCGCAAAGCAGTGACCACGACGGCCGGTTAACCGCCGATCCGCTTGAATCTCCAATCGTCGAGGATGCAAAGATGATCGTCCGAGTAGCAGATATGCGAGTAACCCCTCCCGGCTACTTTACCGTCCGCTGGGGACTGCCGGAATACACTGACTGGATGGACGAGAGTCTGTCGTGGAAGGAGGCTTGCTACATTGGTGACTGGTCATTTCTTTGGGAACGACGTTTTCGTGGGCCAGACGTGCTCCGCCTTTTTTCCGATATCTCTGTCAATAGCTTCGCCAAGTTCGAGATTGGACAATCCAAGCACGTTATCCACTGCAATCGCGACGGCAAGGTTATTCATGAAGGCATCTTGAGTCGACTCGATCACGAGGAGTTCATGCTGTTCGGCCGCGGCACCTTCTGGGTCGACTACACATTGCGGCACGGGCGCTACAATGCGTCGTCGGAGGCGGAAGATTGGTTTAATTTTCAGGTGTCGGGCCCGAAGTCGATTTACGTAATCGAGAAGGCGTCCGGACAAAGCCTGCGCGATATCAGATTCATGCATTTCGGAAAGATCCGGATCCGTGGACACGAGGTGCTGGCCTTGCGTCAAGGTATGGCGGGCGAATTGGGTTACGAGCTGCAAGGACCGAAGGCGCATGCTCAAGACGTTTACGAAGCGATCTTGGAGGCTGGTCGCGAATTTGGCATTCGGCGTCTTGGTGGCAGAACCGTTTTCATCAACCACCTCGAGGCTTGCTTCCCGACCATCATAACTGACTACCTGCCGGCCATATTCGGCGACGACATGCGAGAGTATTTGGCAGAGTTCAAAGCAGCGATGCCGGCTTATGCAATTACTTTCAACATCGCAGGAAGTTTTGAGGCAGACGACGTCAGCGCATGGTACCGCAGTCCGGTGGAGTTGGGATGGGTCAAGAACATCAAATTCGATCACGAGTTCCTTGGTCGCAAGGCTCTGGAAGAGGAAGTAGCCAACCCCAGACGCACGATGCGGACGCTTGTATGGAGCGAAGAAGATGTAATTGATGTCTATGCCTCACTGTTTCGCAGCGGCGACCCCTACGACTTTATGGAAATGCCTCGCGATCAGCGCGGGTTCATGTGGGCAGATAAGGTCATGAAAGACGGAAAGCTGGTGGGCATAGCCACTTCCCGTGGTTATAGCTTTTATTTCCGGCAAATGCTTTCCTTGTGCGTCATCGATGTCGAGTACAGTGCGCCTGGTACTCAGGTCACCGTGATGTGGGGGCAACCGGGAAGGCCGCAAAAGGAAATCCGCGCAACCGTCGCCCCGGCTCCGTACAAGCAGGATCGAAGGCGGATAGACGTGGGCAGTTTGTGAGTACCGTCCCGCATGGCTCGCCTGCCGAAGTCAACGACGGGCTGAAGCAAGGCGGCTCATGGAGGGTGAGATCATCATTGGGAGGAAGCGGGATAGACGAATTTCCTGCATGCGTCTGGGTCACGATGCGGGATGCAAGCTCGTCACTATCAGGGATCCTCTTCTCATTGACTTCGTTATGTGATCGGGCGCAGTAATCAGCCGCACCGGTGCAGCGGCCGTGCGGATCGCTGCAGAGAAAATGGACCGGAGCGAACGACCATCGCGCACATATATACGTCTGCGGTCGCGCCACGAAGTCCGGAAAAGTTGATGCGGATCCGCCCGTTTCCTGCATCTGTCGCGCACGAGTGCCAAGGCGAAAGAACGCCTTGAAGACAGCGACTGGCGGACCAAAGAGAAGCTAATCGCAGCTTGACCAACTTCGGACAGCAAAACCCGACTGCTCGACGCGCATCGACTGTCAAGTTACGGCTAATACACCCCACTTAAGTAGCGACGCCGTACCGGGCTGCGCCGCATCGCTACCGCGCACTGGTTCGTCAAGGGGCCGCTCGGGCATTCGGGTTTCGAACCCATGCATGCGCCCGCGATCCGGTTGACCTTGCCTGCCCGCACTTTGCGCAATCGTACCATCCGGGCCCAAGTGCGGATTGGTTGGAGAAAAATGCCCTGCAGAGAACGGCAAGGGCGCAAATTCTCGCCGGCGCG